>SMVB01417836.1_pt1 | contig 19284 bp, 20 predicted proteins | sample 2456461 | NCBI WGS metagenome assembly SMVB01 (sample SAMN11095934, study PRJNA526329) | marine sediment metagenome | biome: Marine sediment; feature: Surficial sediment; material: Deep marine sediment; isolation source: Hadal surficial sediment | place: Pacific Ocean | collected 2014-05 | depth...
AATGTGTCAAATACTATGTGTTACAATATTATTATAGTTGATTTTATTATTACATGACTTAATTTGTTACAAATAACCTTCGACCATTAATTCGTTGCCCAAAGTATTTATTATAATATCTTTTAACCTAAAAGAATCTTTTATTTCCCTTACTCCAAGCTGCCCTATCATGCTTTTACCATCGCCACCAACAATTTTAGGTGAATAGAAAAACATAACTTTATCTACAAGACCATTTTTTATAAAGCTTGACGCTACCTTACTGCCGCCCTCTACAAGCAGGCTCATAATCCCGCGTGATCCAAGCTCTTTTAACACCACATTTAAATCTACAAAACCACTTTCATCCAGGTTAGTTTCAATTACAGAAAATCCAAGCTCTGTCAGCTTTTTTATTTTCTTCATTTTTTTATTCTTTTTAGAAGTAAAGATTATTGTTCCTGAGCGCTGAGAAAGTAGTTTAGATGAAAGCGGGATCTCAAGATTAGTATCCAATACTATTGCAACCGGTTGATTTACTTTTTTTCTTTCAAGCCTTACATTGAGCATTGGGTCATCTATTTTTACGGTGTTAATGCCAACTAAGACTGCGTCAGAGAGTGCTCTTAACTCATGGGCATGTTTTCTTTGAGCTTCACTTCCTATCCATTTCGAATCTCCGGAAAAAGTTGCTATCTTCCCATCAAGAGTAGATGCGAGTTTTAGAGTAACAAAAGGAACTTTTTTAGTAATATATTTAAAAAACGCTTCATTTATCTTAAGACATCTGTCTTCTAAAACCCCCACTAAGACATCTACACCCTTACTTCTTAAAACCCTAACACTCTTTCCCCTGACCTTTGGGTTTTTATCTAATGTGCCAATTACCACACGTGAAAATTTCTCTTCCAGCAATGCATCTAAACAGGGGGGGGTCATTTTATTTTTGTGACAGCAAGGCTCCAGAGTTATATATAATGTCGACCCAGAAATCTTATTCCCCGGTTTCTTTGCATTTTTAATAGCCTCGATCTCTGCATGCGGCAGTCCTGCTTTGCTGTGATACCCTTTCCCAATTATCTTCCCATTTCTGACAATAACAGCGCCTACAACAGGATTTGGATTTGTCATTCCTTGCGCTTTCTTTGCTAAATTTATAGCAAGCGACATATACTTAGAATCTGAATTTTTGCTCATATGATTTTTAGAAGAGGCTAGTTAATGAATAGTTTCGGATTCGCTTACAAATAGCGCTTCGACAAATTCCTCAGCATTAAATTCTCTTAAGTCTTCAAGCCTTTCACCGATTCCAATATATTTGACCGGAATGTTTAGTTCATTTGCAATGCTAATGATAACACCACCCTTTGCTGTCCCATCTAGTTTGGTAAGCGCTATACCGGTGAGGTCAATAGCCTCATTAAATATCTTTGCCTGCTGCACGGCATTTTGACCAGTTGTTGCATCCAATACAAGGATTGTTTCATGCGGCGCTCCCTCTAATTCCCTGCTAACTACTTTTCGCATTTTTTTGAGTTCATCCATCAGGTTTTCTCTGGTATGAAGCCTTCCAGCTGTGTCTATAATTAAAACATCGCAATTTCTTGAAACAGATGCTTTCACAGCATCGAAGGCTACAGCTGAAGGGTCTGCCCCGCTACGGCCCCTTATAAATTCAGTTCCTACCCTGTTTGCCCACACCTCTAGTTGATCCACCGCAGCCGCTCTAAAAGTATCGGCAGCAGCTACCATAACTTTTTTGTTCTCACACTTAAATTTATAAGCTAATTTACCAATAGTAGTAGTTTTTCCCACTCCATTTACCCCTGCTATCATCATAATAAACGGCTTGTTATTTGAGATTGCTGCACTGCCCTCAGATTTTTTTAATATCTCTAAAATTTTTGATTTAAGAATATTTTTTATCTCATGAGGATCAGTAATCGATTTTCGTTCTATTTCATTTTCAATATCTTCTCTCAGTTTCATGGTAGTAGTAACACCCAAATCTGCCAAAATAAGAGTTTCTTCAAACTCCTCCCAAACTTCGTCATTTATTTCATTTCTGCTTATTAGTGCATCAAGCTTATCAATAAAACCTGCACGTGTCTTTGACAGTCCCAAGCGCAGTCTAGAAAGAAAACTCTCAGCAGGAGCATCCGGCTGCTGGACTGGCTCTGGTGCTTTAACTATTTCTTCTACAACTTGTTCACTAATTACCTGAGATTGTTGTACATTATCTACAACACTTTTTTCTATTTCTTCAATATGAACAGTTTCCTGAGTATCTGTTATTGCAACAAAATCTTCTGTTTGTTTTTTTGTGACTTCTTCTACAACTGCTTGGTCTAGGGCTACTTCTTGCTGTGTGATTTCAGTTTCTTCTAATTCTTTAGAGGGTGTTAGTGCTTGCTCCTGCACCGGAGAGTCATCAATTTGATGCTCTGTGGACTCTGCGGTAGGAACTTCGTCTCTAAAAAATATTACTAATATTAGAGTAACAATAAAAATTACGGTACAGCCTGCAATAAATACAAAATCTTGTGGATTTATATTAAAAGTGCTGATTATTGATTCCAATTTATTACTCCCTCAAGTCTTAAACATGTTATTTATTTTCAATTTAATTCAGTAAGATCTTAAATATACTCTCACAAAACCTCATATCAATATAGCTCATTTAAAATATAATTCATATACATAACAAATTACTTTTTTTAGATTTATATTCAGATAATATAGTCTGCAAATGTCCGATCAGTTTATTCATCTTCACCTGCACTCTCAGTACTCTCTTTTGGATGGTGCAATAAAATTCAACGATTTATTCACCAAAGCAAAAGAGTACGAAATGAGCTCTATCGCGATAACGGATCATGGCAATCTTTTTGGGGCTTATGAATTCTATCAAAAAGCAAAAGAGTTCAGTATTAAACCAATTATTGGATGTGAAATTTATATTACACCCACACTTAAGGTCGACCACCCTTCTCAGGCAAGAAATCACCATCTTATTTTGCTTGCTACAAATAAAGAGGGGTACAAAAACTTATCAAACCTTGTGACAAAAGCATATTTTGACGGCTTTTACAGAAGACCCAGAATTGATCATGAGCTTCTAGAAAAACACAATGAAGGCTTGATATCTCTGAGTGGCTGCTTAAATGGCGAACTTTGTACGAGCATACTCGAAGACGATATAAATAAAGCAATGGGGGTTGCATCCAAATATAAAGAAATGTTTGGAGACAGATATTATCTGGAAGTGCAGGCAAACGATTTAAGGGAACAGGAGATAGTAAATGAAAAGATTAAGCAAATTGGCAAAAGCTTAAAAATTCCGGTAGTAGCTACCAATGATTGTCATTTCCTAAATAAAAATGACTCGAAACCCCATGACGCACTTCTTTGTATTCAGACAGGTTCAATGCTCCAAGATGAGAACAGATTGAAATTTAAGGGTGAGGAATACTATTTTAAATCGGCAAATGATATGATTTCGACTCTTGGCAAATATGAGGAAGAAATATATCAAACAGCGCAGATAGCAGAAAGATGCAACTTTGAATTTGAAACTACTGGTTACAAGCTTCCCGTATTTAACATAGAAAACGGGAAATCACTTGAGCAACATCTATCCGATCTTTCTACAGAAAATCTCAATAAAAGAATTGCCGATAAAAATTTAAAATCAGAAGAAAAGAAAATCTATCAGGAAAGAATTGACAGGGAAATAAAGACTATAAACGAAATGGGTTTTGCAGGCTATTTTCTTGTGGTGGCAGATTTTATTAACTATGCAAAATCCAAGGGAATACCAGTTGGTCCGGGAAGAGGAAGCGCCGCTGGAAGTCTGGTGGCTTATGCTCTGGGAATAACAGAGGTTGACCCCATACCTTATAACTTAATATTTGAAAGATTTCTTAATCCCGAAAGAGTCAGTATGCCTGATATCGATATCGATTTTTGCGGTGAAGGAAGAGACGAAGTAATAAGATACGTTACAAAAAAATATGGTGAGGACAAGGTAGCACAGATTGGAACCTTCGGAACCATGTCTGCAAAGGCTGTTATTAAGGATGTAGGAAGGGTTATGGGTATTCCGTATGCCGAAGTTGACAGGCTTTCAAAATTAATCCCGTCTTTTAGAGGCCGGGTATTTTCGATTGCGGATGCGCTTAAACAAGTCCCTGAATTAAGAAGTCTCATCAGCAATTCTGACGATCTTACAGAGCTAATAGAACTTGCAAAGCCGCTTGAAAATATGGTAAGACACTCATCAACTCATGCCGCAGGAGTAGTTATATCAAATGAACCCCTGTCAGATTATGTACCTTTGTATAAAGGGGCCAAGGATGAAATCGTAACCCAATTCGACATGAATTCCATCGAGTCTCTTGGGTATGTTAAATTTGATTTTCTTGGATTAAAAACACTAACCGTAATAAATAAAGCAATCAAACTTATTAAGCAGACAAGCGGCTCTGATGCACAAGACCTTGTTCTAACCAAGATACCACTGGATGATCCCAAAGTTTACAAATTGCTCTCAAAAGGGTTTACAAGAGGAATATTCCAAATTGAATCACCAGGGATGAAAGAAGTTCTTTTCCAGCTACAGCCTACAGAATTTGAAGATATTATTGCACTACTGGCATTATACAGACCTGGCCCTCTTGATAGTGGTATGGTCGACGAATTTATACAAAGAAAACATGGCAAGAAAGAAGTCGATTACCCTCTGCCGGAGTTACAGGAAGTATTAAAAGATACTTACGGGCTTTTTGTTTATCAGGAACAGATAATGAACACGGCTTCAATTGTTGCCGAATACAGCCTTGGTGAAGCTGATTTGCTGCGCCGGGCAATGGGAAAGAAAAAACCTGCCGAGATGAAGGCTCAAAGAAAAAGATTTTTAGAGGGGAGCAAAAAAAGAGGAATAAGCCCAAAAAAAGCCAAAGAGATTTTTGATAATATGGAAAAGTTTGCTGAATACTCTTTTAATAAAAGTCACAGCACAGCTTATGCCATTATTACCTACCAGACAGCATATTTAAAGACCTATTACGCTCCAGAGTTCATGGCAGCCCTTATGACTGTTGAAGCCGGTAATACAGATAAAATTATTTCCAATATTGCAGAGTGCAGAGATATGGGAATCGAAATTCTGCCACCAGATGTTAATGAAAGCCTGTCTAGTTTTACTTCTGTAAATGGTAAAATCAGATTTGGCCTATCAGCAATAAAAAATATTGGAGACAGCACCATAGAATCTATAATTAATGTGCGTAAGGAATCGGGCAAATTTTCTACTATATTTCAGTTCTGCAAAAACATGGATTCTAAAAAGATTAATAAAAAATCAATGGAAAGTTTGGTTAAAAGCGGTGCATTTGATTCTATAAATGATAACAGGGGTCAGTTATTTGAATCAATTGAACTTTTGCTGAGTTTTATTGCTTTAAATACTAAACTAAATTCGCAGAATCAGAGCTCATTATTTCCATTAGAGGATTCTATCTCACTTCCCGAACTAATAAATGCAGATAATTGGGACGAAAAAGAAATACTGAGAAATGAGCTGGATGTGCTTGGATTTTTCGTATCAAACCATCCGATGGAAAAGTATGCTGCCGAACTCTCAAGGATCATAAAAATCAAAGATAGTGAAACAATAAAAGACATCCAAGATGGCAAAGAAGCATCAATTGCTGGGGTAGTAAGAACACTAAAAGTTAGAAATACAAAAAGCGGATCCGGCATATTTGGGAACTTGGTTTTGGAAGATATGAAGGGGTCAGTTGAGGCAGTAGTGTTTAATGACCTTTTAAGAAAATCTCTGTCAATCTTAGAGGACAGAACCGAACCAATTATATTAAAAGGCATTGTTGAAAATACAGAGGACAGAACAAAACTAAGGGCAACCGATATTAGTTCTTTAAAAGAACTTAAGAGTTCATCTACTCTGAATATTTTGATATCAGAAGATAAAGCTAATAATGAATTTTATTCTAAACTTCAAAAAGCCTTTTTAAATTTCCCAGGAAATTCGAAAATAAACTTAAATATAGAAACAGATCAAGGCAGGGCAGTTATTGAAGTTGGTGAATACAAAGTCGATATAGATAACCCGCTTATTGAAGAGCTTGAATCCATGCTCGGCAAGGGAACAGTGTCCATTATTTAGGCTTCATCTCATCAAAAACCTTTTCCAGCTTTTCAGGTTCCTTAGTAATTACAAAAACTTCTTGTATGGATGTGCCGCTTTTTGCAATAAGCTTAGAACCACTTAGGGTTGAATATTTGTATTTAACGAGCAGGTTTTCCCCCGTGGCTTTTGAAACTTTTATTTCCCCGGGTATTACACCAGTAACATATTCAAGGGTTGATATATGCCTTTCTAAAAAATCCTGAAGACCTTTTATAATACTATGCTGGCGTTTGATTTTAGACTTTCTATGTTTCATTATTACTGTTGTTAATTAAATCTATATATGATCCTTTTATTAAATCTTTATCACTTATACCAAGTGTTTTTATAATTTCTTTAGCAATAGATATACCTTCTTTAAAATCTTGATCTGCTTTTAATACTACCTCTATTTCTATGAAATTTCCTAAATTATTCACTTCATCTAAATGTATTCTTGTTTGTCCGTATATATAAACTGTCCGTTTTTTTTCTACGACCCCAATGACCTTAAGAGAACTATTTAAAGTTTCATTTAGTTTTACAGGGTCTGTAGTTTTATAAATTGAGTAATCTGACCTTTTGGGTCCTTCAATATTTTGCCTTTCGTAATAAATTAATTCACCTTCATTTACTGAAAATGTCCTGAGCTTTAGTCTACCATTTTTAGAATAATAATATATGTCTCTCTGATTTAAAACGGTAGGGTCAGAGCTGCATAGCTGTTCTATTAATTTTCCTAGCTCTTCAAAATCAGTAACTTTTGCTTTTATTTCAATATTTGATTTCATATTAATTACTAATTAACTTAATTTAAATAAGATTGCAAAATGCGACTTATCTTACATCAACATATGCTAATACGTAAATAATATTTATGAAATTTAGGATAGTGATTCAAATACTTATCTAATACTACTAATTTTAAGTTGTTCTATTAATGGACATTCCAATGTAGTATAGACTTTTTCAAAAGAGATCATGGCCGAATTCAATCAACAAAATCAAATTAAAAACTTTTCATTACTCCTCAAAGACCTCTGCTTCAAATCCAAACAAAGAAGTCTGCTCATCTTTCCATGCATCTTCATTTAAATTTGCTTTAATGCACAGCTCTTTAAGAAATGTTTCTTTATCAAGATTGTAAATAATGGGAACGTGAGGAAGTAGCAGTCCTGAATCATTACCTTTTACAATAACAAGACCGTGCTTTCCAATAACAACATCTTGCGACTCGATAGGTCTAATTGGTTTTAGCACACTTATCTCTATTTTAATATCAGGAAGTTCATCTGCTGTCACCCGGGAAAAACGCGGGTCATTAAGAGCAGAAGATATCGCGGTGTTTTGGGCGGCTTCAACCAATGACTTATTGGGAAATATTTCGCCCTTACATCCTCTAAGGTCGTTATTGTCCTTTCTTCTCAGTGTTACAAAAGTCGCCCTTGGTTCGAGCAGAGCAGGCACATCACTAATTACTTCGGGAATTTCTCTTTTCTCTAAAAAAATCTTAAGAGTGTTTCGAACTATTGCAAGGAGGGTTTTTTTATCGTTTTCAGTTAATTTATATTCGGTATCACTTGAACTCGTTTCTTCTATATGTTTATTTAATAATCTTTGAAAGTCACTTAAATTCCCCATAATGCCAGATTAGAACTATTTATATGTAGACTATACAATTAGTATAACACAAGAATATTCAAGATAATTGGGTGAATAAATCTAAGATTTAGGATCTTAACAAATTTAGCTATTTTAAGATAAGTAATTAGGATAGCTATTTTAATTACTCTGCTTAAGAAAAACTAGAAATTCTATTACCCTGCTCATCTTCTATGTGATGCGCATAGAGCCATGCATAAGTATCGTGTTAAGTGCGCACAAGAAACACGGTTTTTCCACTACTGAGTTTACCTTCAGCAAGCACGCTTACTAGATCTCCGATTTTTATAGTAATTTCTCTTTCTTTATTCTCATATCTTTGTAATGCAAAGGCTCTAAGAGATTCAGGTATATAATCCGCGGTTTTTTCAGCACTATCGGTATATACTTCAAGAAGACTTGCATCATAACGGTCATATAGTGGAATTAATGTTTTTAATTGCGGCATATTAGGACTTGCTACAAGAATTGTCGATTCCCATAGGACGCGCAGTGATTGGAGTTCGGCAATTCTGTCAGAATTCTTACCACTACTACATCCGGCAAATAAAATTAAAACCTGAAATAAAATAACATTAATGATCGTTTTTTTCATTTCTATTAACCTTTGGTAATAATAATTTAATTCTCATTTAATAAATTAACATCTTAATATAGTAAATGAGATACATTATTATTTTGTTTTATCTTTTCCTTAGTTCTGACAATTCATTGATGATACGACAAAAGTTTGTCATGAACATGAATTTTCGAAGGCTATATAAATGATTTAAAATTGTTCTTTTATTCTTTAAGTAAGACATGTATTTTAGAATGAATATTTTGATAAACCCACGTATTCATTAATTTCATTTGCTTTTCATGCTCTGCATTTTCTCCATGAAGTTTATATTGATCAGACCCAACAAACGACGCCCATGGACTTTCATAGTTAAGCAAAACCTGTTTTTTCTCTAAATCATAAAGACTATGATAAAAGTTGCCCCTTGAAAATAATAGATATTTTTTATTAACTAACTTTAATTTAGGATCATCAACATTATTGCCGGCTTCTGAATAATTCCAAAACAAAACATTATCTTTGTTATGGGCTTCTTTCATTTTTTTTGTAATATCAGATTCAAATGGAATTTCATATAGATACCATGCACGATCTCCAAATCCTGCTAAATCTGTAAAAAGTAAATACTTCAAATTCTTATCTTTTAATTCTATAGTCTGTAATAATTTTTTGTATTTATTTTGATGCCAGATGTCAAAGGCAAAATAACTAAATAGGAATGCAAAAAAAATAATCATTACGATTATTAAAAATAATAAATTCTTAAGCATCATTCTTAGATAAAGCTTTAAACTCAACTCTTGCAAACCATAAAAACAACAAACCAACTCCTAAACTAAGTAATGGCCCTAAATATTTCTGCCAAAATGAATCAATTACAGACACTTTAGGATCAGATTTTAAATAGAGGATTTCGATTGATTCGCCTTTTTTTGGAGAGAACAAATATCCGTAAGGTCTTCTATTTTAAAATCGGTACGTGTACCCATCCTGCCTCTTGTATTCTATAACACCATAGAACCTCGCCGAATCCCCACTTGAATGTTGCCTTTGTACTTCTTTTACAATTCCAGTCGTACGGACACCCTCTGACATCATCCTAACACTGTTAAAAATATCAATCCCGCCTGTATATAGCAAATAGATACCGGCGCAAACCGATGCAACTATTATCAAACAAGCTTTTAGTTTATCTTTTATGAATAAAGAAAGCTAAAGCATGATTTAATATATTTGAGACTATATAGAATATTTTTTAGCTGCAGCTTTAAGATGCTTTTCGGCTTTTTGTAAATCTGCAGGCGCCATCACTGGTTTAAAATCTACAAACGCATCGAAAGATAAAAACCAGGGTTCGGCAAATTTCGGGATTTCAGAGCTGTCTTTTACGTTTATAAATAAAAGTCCAGTCCTCAGACCGTCTTCGGTCATAAAATAAGCAGCTTCGGGTTTTTGCTCATCTAATATTTCTTTTATTTTCTTACCTAGCATTCCATCCATAGCCATATCATTTGCAGTTTCTACCGGAAGACTAACTTTCATCATTAATCTCATTTTTCTATTCCTCCTTAAAATGTGTATTTAAATTACTTTAATAGTACAAAAATCACAACTTATCTGTAATAAGCACACGTCCTTTTGCGCCCACTGCCGTATGTCCATCCGATCCTTTAATTCGGCCCCTTAGTTCAACAACCTCTCCATACAGTTTTTTACTTGGTGTTACTTTTATAATGAGCCATTCCAGTTTAATTGTTTCATCGGCATATACTAGCCTTTTAAATCACTGCCAGAATTCAAGCCCTATCATTGAACCATGCTTCGAAAAATAAGATGCGCTAAGTCCTAATAGCAATGAAGTCATATGAGTTCCACTTACTATAAGTCTATTAAATCGTGTCTTTGCTGCAAACTCAGTATCATGATGCATAGGGGGGTTATGGTCACCAGCCGCTTTAGCAAATTCAGAAACTAAGGTAGGGTTAAGAGTTACTTCAGATGAAAAGCGTTGTCCGGGGGTAATATCAATCATAGTTATGAATGCATATTCCTTCTAAAATTAGGTTTTATTAACTTAGCATTAATTTAAAAAATTTATAAACTCTAAAATTTCATTATATTGTTAAGAACTTAGTATACCGATAACAATGTTGTAATGTATGAATTCTTACTATTAACTTTATAAATTATATCAAAATAAATTTCTATTTAAAATTAAATGAGCATGTTTAAGTATAATCACAAAAAAATATCTGAGCTTAGTTTCGATAACACATATTTTCAACTTCCAAAAGATTTTTATCAGGAAGTTGCGCCGACATTTTTCAATAACCCTCATCTAGTTACTTTTAATAAATACGTTGCGGAATTAATTGATTTAGATCCAATTGAATCTGAGAACAATGAGTTTGCGGAATACATTTGTGGAAAGAAAGAGATTCCTGGATCAAAGCCTATAGCAATGTATTACACAGGACATCAATTTGGAGTTTATAACAAGGATATTGGTGATGGCAGGGCAATTCTTCTGGGTGAGGTAATAAATTCAATTGGAAAAAAATGGGATCTACATCTAAAAGGAGCAGGGCAGACAAGATTTGCAAGACAGTTTGATGGCAGGGCTGTTTTAAGATCATGTATCAGAGAATATTTGTGTGGTGAAGCAATGCATCATCTGGCAATCCCTACAACCAGATCACTTTGTATTATTGGCAGTGACGAGATAGTGCAAAGAGAAACACTGGAAATGGGAGCAATGCTGCTGAGGGTAGCAGAGTCTCATGTGCGCTTTGGTTCCTTTGAAGGTTTTTATTATAAACAGGAATATGAAAATGTAAGAATCCTTGCCGACTATGTTATTGAAAATCATTTTAGCCAATTAATTGAATCGGACAATAAATATTTGGAATTTTATAAAGAAGTCATAAAAAGAACCGCCGGGTTAATAGCGTTTTGGCAGGCTTATGGATTTGCTCACGGGGTTATGAATACAGATAATATGTCTGTACTTGGTCTTACCTTTGACTACGGACCATTTGGATTTGTTGAAGAGTTCAACCCTGAATTTATTCCAAACCAGTCGGATCATCATGGAAGGTATTCACTAAGAAACCAGAAGTCTATAGGATACTGGAATCTGCAAAAGCTTGGCAAATGTTTTAGTGAACTGCTCAGTTCAAAAGAGATAAGCGATGCTCTAGATTTGTATAACGACACTTATAAAGATAAATACAGTAAATTAATGAGAAAAAAACTGGGGCTTATAACACAAAATCCAGACGACTGGAAACTTATTGAAATAGTTCTTGAATGTTTATTCTACTCAAAAGTTGATTTTACTACTTTTTTTAGAAAATTAAGTGGTTTCGACGAGGATAATCTTAATAATAATATCGTTTTATCCAAGATGTTTAGCGATTCTAGCTATGGAAAGTGGGCATCATATTATGCAAAGAGGTTAAAAGATGAGTCCAGTAATAAAACCGATAGAAATATATTAATGGACTCTGTTAATCCGAAATATATCCTTAGAAATTATATTGCTCAAAAAGCAATAGAAAAAGCAGAGCAAGGCGACTATAGTGAGATTAGTAAAGTTTACACAATTCTCAAAAACCCATTTACTGAACAGCCGGAGTATGAAGAATATTGTAAACCTGCACCCAAACAGTACAGGAATCTAACTCTTAGTTGTTCTGCGTAAAACACCTGATTTAATGATCTTAAATTGATTTCAGTAAGTTTTATTAATACTAAATTATCAGCTCTCGGGTCTTAGTACTGTAATTGTATATTTATTCAAATCAATATATTTCTTTGCAACATTTAATACATCTTCTTTAGTAACAGACATTATATTTTCTGGATACTTTTGATAATCACCGTAGCCCTGACCATAAATCTCATCAAAAGCTATACGCGCTGCCTGAGAAGAATTTTGCTGAAGGCCAATTTCGAAATTTCCTATAAGATAGTTTTGAGCCCTTTTAAGTTCATCACCGGTAATACCTTTATCTAAAAGCAGCTCCAGTTGTTCTTTGATCCCGTCTATTGCTTCTTTTTCCTTTTGAGGAGAAGTACCTATATAAACCCCAAAATAACCTGGTTCTAAACCAGGCGTATAAAAAGAGGTAACAGAATAAGCAAGGCTTCTTATGTCTCGGAGTTCTGTAAAAAGTCTTCCACCTTGTCCTGAGAGCACCGTGTTTAAAATCTCAAAAGCATACTGATCATCATCATTTAAATCGGGCGCAAGAAATCCAAGCAATATATGTGCCTGCGCTTTATCTTTTTGTGATACAGTCGACTGCCTGATTGAGCCGGCAGGTTGTTCAGCACTAATTTTTGGAAGCTTTAACTCAGCACCATTAAACCCAGAAAAATGTTTTTTAATAGAAGCAACAACCCTTTCAGTATCTACATCTCCTGCAACAGCAATAACCAAATTTTGCGGATTGATATATTTTTTATAGAATTTCTCTAGATCTTGCTTATTAAAATTCTCAACAACTTCTGTTTTACCTAAAGTGTCAAAACGATAAGGATGCTTGATATAAAGAGTTGAAAGGAAAGTATTTATAGCAGTTCTAATGGGGTTGTCACCCTGCCTGTTAATACTGGCAAGTATCTCCCTTCTAGCTCTTTCGATTTCTTGTACAGGAAACGATGGATTTAAAATAACATCTGCAAATATATCCATAGTCTTATCATAGTTTTTGCTCAAAGACTCAACTGCAACTCCAATACTGTTTCTGCCGGAAAAACCATCTATCTCGGCTGCAAGAGATTCGATCTCAACCGCTATATCTTCAGCAGTTCTTGTATCAGTCCCACGAGTGAACATATCAGACAAGATATTAGATATCCCGTTGTTCTTTTCATTTTCAAATCTTACCCCTGCAAGAAAAACGGCCCTGGCTGCAAAAATAGGGACTGCATGATTTTCTTTTACAAGAAGTGTAATTCCATTTTCTAGCTTCGTTTTAAAAACTTCTTCTTTTGGTTTTGAGGAATCTTTTTTAGATTCACTTTGCAGATTTGAAGATACATCCTCAGCAATTTGTTTAATCTCATTTACATTTATTGTTACACTATCCGAGGGCAAGAGAAGACCTGGGGTCATGTTATTGTTATTGAAATATTTATTGGCCACTCTTATAACATCTTCGGCTCTAACCTTAGATACTTTTTCTAAATATTCTTTTTCAAAAATGAAGTCACCTGTTTCAACCTCAAAATAGCCTAGTTTCTGAGCCTGACCCTGCATAGTTTCCTTGGTATAAATGGTATCGCTTTCTATATTTACTTTTGCTTTTTCTAACTCACGGGTACTGACCTTTTCACTCTTTAACCTGTACAATTCGGTGAGTACTTCTTTTAAAGCTTCCTTAGCGTTTTCAGGCTTAAGTGTTCCACCAACAACAAACAAACCAGGATCTTTGGGTGTAAAGGCATAGGAATATATACTGTTCACTACACCCTTTTCTTCTTTTACATTCCTGTATAAACGTGAGCTTTCACCACTGCCTAAAATATTAGAGAGCACATCAAGAACCGGGGTATCATCACTATTTGCTTCAGGCCCATGAAAAGCCAGGACGAAATAACCTTCCTTAATATCTTTAGAAATCACAAACGGCTTAATTTCTTTTTGAGCAGATTCCACCGGAATTTCACAATTAGGAATGCTTGTTTTAGAAAGTTTCCCAAAAGTTTCCTTAATTTTATCTTTTATATCTGATTTATTAAAATCACCCACTACAACCAGAACCATATTGTCCGGTGAATACCATTTTTTGTAAAATTTAAGAATTTTGTCTCTGGTAAAACTCTTTACGCTCTGAGATGTTCCTATAACAGGTCTTTTATAAGCATGTTCTTTAAAAGCCTCTGCAAACATTTTTTGACTTAAGACTCTGCTTGGAGAATCTTCTCCCCTTCTAATCTCTTCGAGTACAACTTCCAGCTCTTTACTCAGTTCAGCAGGATCGAAAGTGGAATGGGAAACTGCATCCGAAAGAACGTCTAATGCAGTTTCTGCAAATCGGCTTGCAATCACAACATAATAAACGGTTTCATCAAAAGATGTAAAAGCATTTATATCCCCGCCGCTGCTCTCAATAACTCTTGCTATTTCTCCTACACCCCTTTTTTCAGTGCCCTTAAATAGCATATGTTCATGCACATGGGCCAGACCATGTTCACCCTCCCCTTCACAAGCGCTTCCTACTTTTACCCAAACATTAACGGCAACTACAGCTGACGCATGATTTTCTTCCAAGATAACAGTAAGTCCGTTATCCAAAGTATATTTTTCTGTAACCAAATCCACGGTTGAATTCTCAGCAGCAAGTATCATATTTGTCTCCTTAAACAAAACTAAAGATATAAAAATTAATATAAATGTTCTAAGTATAATCATTTCTAAATTAAACCACTCAGGGTATTTGATTTTAGATTTATTAAAACCTGCAGAAGGATGTTAATTATCATAAAATCCTGAAACTTTGTTTTTCTTCGGGCTCTTTTAACTTTTCTTTTTTCTTTACAAAACTATATAAATAAAGGAAAAAACCGCTCAGTGCATAAGTATAAGCTATAAGAAAAATCATTACCTCTGGCAATGTAATGATAGCAGCAATTACAATAGATAACATAACAAGAGCATTAAATGGTCTTTTAATATTTCTTGGAAACTTCCAGTAAGGCACATCGCTTACCATAAGCATACCAACAAAAGGTGTCACAAAAAGATAAGACCACATAATAATATCTGTTGGATCAAGCTTTATCTCAGCAAAAAACAGTATGGGAGATGCAATGACGCCTGCTGCCATTGGACTTGGTATACCTGTAAATTTATATTTTTCCACGCCTTGAGACTGAGCATTAAACCGTGCAAGCCTAAGAGCCGTACATACCACATAAAATAAAACCACCATTAAACCAAGTTTGCCTGAATCAATCAGGCTCCAGGTGTAAATTAACACGGCTGGGGCAACCCCAAATGATACAAGATCACTCAGTGAATCATACGAGATCCCAAAATCAGTTTCAGATCTTATCATCCTAGCAAGCCTACCGTCCAACACATCAAGAAATGCAGAAATGCCTATAAAAGCAGCTGCCCACCAATACTTTCTATATAATACCTCTACAGATATTAATTCGTTTGAACTCATGTTGATTACCTGAATAGAGGTCATAATTGAAAGCAGTCCAAAAAACAGGTTCCCAGTTGTCATCAAACTGGGAATAAGCGGCAGCATTCTCTGTCGTCTTGTTTTTTTCTTATTCATTTGGCTGTAAACTCTCCAATTATACTCTGCCCACCAATTACTTTATCTCCTAAACTAACTAATAAGTTTACATCCTTAGGCAGGTAAAGATCAACCCTTGATCCAAATCTTATCAGTCCAATTCTCTGAGCTAAGCTTAGTTTATCGTCCATTTTTACTAGTGAGACTATTCTTCTTGCAACAAATCCTGCAATAAGTGAAATTACTATATTTTGTTTATTCTCAGTTTCCAGCATTATTGAAAACCTCTCATTTTCATCAGAAGCATGGTCAGAAAATGCAAGATGAAACTTTCCAGGTTTATACATAGTAGATTTAATAGCACCGGGGTAAGGATTTCTGGTTACATGGCAGTCAAATATCGAAAGAAAAATGCTTATGCACTGCATTTCCTTTTGCAAAAAATCAGGTTCCACTGATGTTTTAATAGAGACTACCTTGCCGTGAGCGGGTGATAAGACTAAATTTTGCCCTTCGGGTATATTGGGATTCGGATCTCTGAAAAAAAAAATCGTAAAACCCGTCAAAACCCCGAAAATTAGCGAGAACATACAACAGCCAAAGACTGCAAACAACCATGTGGCTGCTGCCAGGGGGATTATAAATTTTAGCCCATCTGCAGCAATCTTTGGTCTAAAATCATCCATTAGTTTTTAGTCTTGTCTACAAGCTTTCTCTTAAAAAGAGAGCTCATCATGCCTCTTAAAACGGCTCCAATATCTTCTATAGGATGTGTTTCACCCTCTTTTAGAAGTCTGTTATAGTTGGGTCTGCCATTTTCATCTTCTTGTATCCATTCTTTGGCAAATTTCCCAGACTGTATTTCAGAAAGTATTTTCTTCATTTCCTGCTTTACACTATCATTTATTATTCTTGGGCCCCTTGTAATATCTCCATATTTGGCAGTATCACTTACTGAATACCTCATAGTTGCAATTCCACCCTCATATATTAAGTCAACAATCAATTTCACTTCATGCAGACACTCAAAATAAGCCATTTCTGGGGGGTAACCAGCTTCTGTAAGGGTTTCAAAACCAGCGATTATAAGAGCTGAGATACCTCCGCATAAAACGCTCTGCTCACCAAAAAGATCTGTTTCTGTTTCATCTTTAAAAGTAGTCTCAATTATCCCTGCATGCCCTGACCCAATTGAAGCTGCATATGCAAGAGCAATTTCTTTAGCCTGGCCGGATGGATTATTTTCAACAGCCACAAGAGACGGAACACCGCCGCCTAACGTGTATTCATTTCTAACGGTATGCCCTGGCGCTTTAGGTGCTACCATAAATACATCAATATTTTCAGGAGGTACTATCCGTTTATAATGAATATTAAAACCATGGCTAAAACCAATAGAGTTTCCAGCTTGCAAATTGTCTTTTATTGAACTGTCATAAATTCCTTTTTGGCTTGTATCAGGAGCTAACATCATCATTATGTCCGCTGTGGCAGAAGCGTCACTCACTGTCATCACATCAAATCCCGCGTTTTTTGCTTTTTCCCAGCTGCCTCCACCTTCTCTCAGGCCGACAATTACATCCATTCCGCTTTCTCTCAAATTTTGGGCATGGGCATGGCCCTGACTTCCATATCCTATAATAGCTATTTTTTTATTCTTAAGTATAGCAACATCAATATCATCATTGTAATAAACCTTCATTTATTAATTTCTCCTTCAACTTTTTTTTGTACCTCTCTTGTCATTGCAACAGTTCCTGTTCTGGCAATTTCTTCAATCCCCAAAGGTTTAAGAAGATCAATAAAAGCAGAGATTTTATCTATATCACCAGTAAGTTCAAGCATATAATTTTTTTGACTAACATCTACTACTTTTGCTCTGAAAATATCTACGATTCTTAGTATTTCTGCCCTAGTTTCCTTATTTGCTTCAACCCTAACTAATATCATTTCTCGTTCTACTCTTGTATCCCCAGTCAAATCACTGACCTTAATCACATTTACCATATTATTAAACCTCTTTGTTACCTGTTCAATAATATTAGGGTCTCCCCTTGTGACAAGAGTAATTCTAGAGGTGTCTGGCTCTAAGCTTTCTGCAACACAAAGGCTTTCAATATTAAAACCTCTTGCGCTAAACAGGCCCGCAATTCTCGAAAGAACACCAGATTCATTATCTACAAGTAAAGAAATAGTATGTCTCAAATATATTTCCTCCAATCTAATTAGTAAACATTAAGGAGATTAAAAATGTGTAACTAATAAACAGTTCATTGTAAAGAGGTTTTTAAGCTACATCAACAGGATCCATAATCATTTCATTCACATAGGGCAGTACCAGATGTACAAAGTACAACCCCCCTGGTTTTTCTGAAGCTCTCGTAAAACCATCTGCAATATGTGTAGTACCTTAGTTCGTGCCTTGCTAACACATGAGTAATATCATCTAAATACTTGGTCATCACGTCAAAGACTCTAAGCACATAACCGCCAGAAGTCCAAAGATATATCTATTCCCTCGTGTTTAAGAGGCTCTAAAAACATTTTAGCACCAAGTATTTTGGCCATTTAAGGTAAAATCTCCTAAAGTAAAATATAATTTTTATACTACTTTTTTAGCGCTTTTATTTTGTTCTGCATCTTATCCTTTAGAGATAATTTCAGTTTTTTGAACTGTTTTATTTTTAGTTCATCTTCTACCGATAAGATTTCTTTGTTTTCAAGGATAGCTACTTTTTCATCCAACTGTCTGTGTTCAGAAAATAAGTTTCTAAATTCATCATCCTCTTCTAATAATTTTTGTACCAGTTTATCTTCTTTTGCCATAAGATCACCTCTTACCTAATAATTCAGCATCTGCCTGCCTTATATATTTGGGTACAAGTGTATTAACTTCATCCCTTTTTGCCTTCTTAAAGTTATCAATACCCAAAATTGCGCAGCTCGATGCACGTCCGTAACACAAGTGCTCAGGTGCAAAAAGCACAAGACCGTTTATTCTATCTACAAAAGTTGATTTATACAAATATAATCCATCACCTATTAGCACTGTTTTTTCATCAATAGTACTGCATAAATAATCGATACTCACAATTTGATCTTCACTCATTCTTTCTAACTCGCCGGTATTGTACCTAAACAGTGCAGAATAAAGCTCCCCTTTTCTAGCATCTATTAAACTGCATATAAGATGTGGTGAGATTATGGAATTAAAAGCAACGCACTGCAGTGTTGATATACCTATGAGGGGGATATCCAAGGAATACGCAAGCCCTTTGGCAATAGAAATACCTATGCGAAGGGAGGTGTAAGACCCGGGCCCGCTTGTTACAGCAATGCCTTCCAGGTCGGCTTTATCAAGTTGTACAGTACTCAGTAAATTGGTTATTGAAGGAACAATTTTTGTTGAATGTTTTCTGCCGGTGTTAAAAAACAGCTCACCCAATACTTTTCTATCTTGTACTACAGCTACACTGCCGCACGTAGAAGACGTTTCTATTCCAAGAACTATCATAAAGCAATGATCACAACTAAACTTCTAAAATCAAATTATTTATTGAGTCTGTATGGGCTCATCCACTCTACCCAGAGAAGCGGCACCAGAAGTAATACCCTTAATCCTAAGATCAAGA
>SMVB01096020.1_pt1 | contig 19282 bp, 19 predicted proteins | sample 2456461 | NCBI WGS metagenome assembly SMVB01 (sample SAMN11095934, study PRJNA526329) | marine sediment metagenome | biome: Marine sediment; feature: Surficial sediment; material: Deep marine sediment; isolation source: Hadal surficial sediment | place: Pacific Ocean | collected 2014-05 | depth...
AAAACATTCATCCAACTTTATGCGTTTGTTCAATGAAGGATCTATTATCCTACTCTTCGCTATTGTCTTTTTGGCTGTTCTGAAGAACGCCGTGAACTGGATCTATGGTACCGTTGGGATTATCCTGTTTTCGGTATTAATAATGCTGGGATATAAATTCTACAAACGAATAAGAGAGAAGAATTTATAGCTAATAAGTTTTTCGTTCGGATGGCTGCCGTGATTAATTTTTAATCATTCCGGTTTGGTTTAATTATTGTTATCTTCCCTAGAGAAAAATCAATGCATGAGGCTTAGTAAATCGTTACGTTTTCGAATTTTTTTATCGATGCTCCTATTGGTGGTAATCGCTTCCATCCTTATCGCCATTGTTACCATTTACCAGTACCGGGAGGAAGCCAGGGACTATCACCATGATCGTTTGTTGCGAAAAGAACTCGCTATCACTAAATACATCGACTATGTTCTAAAAAACACAACCTACCCCGTAGAGACGGATAAGATCCCCTTGATATTCAAGAATAAGATCTATGAAATAAAAGATGTCAACCAGCTCGATATTTATTTCTATAACCTCGAGGGGAAACTGCTAAAATCGTCAAAAGCTACCTTCTTACTAGACACTTCACAGGCAAAGCTTCCACGCTATATCATAGATGCCCTTGAAAATTCATCGGACAAAAGATATTTGGAAAACTTTGAAGAAGACGGACAAAAATACCAGTCGTCGTATTCGTATATCACAGATGCATCCTTCGAACCTTTGGCGATTCTTCAGATACCCTACATTCAAGATGATAACTTCATCAACAAGGAGCTCAAAGAATATCTCACCCGAATGGGAATTGCTTATTCCTTTACCTTATTGATCGCTGTTGCTCTGGCTTATTTTCTGGCGAAATATATCACTCTATCTCTTAATCATATAAGCGAAAAAATGACCGAGACTCGTCTTGATAAGCGTAACAAAAAAATTGAGTTGGACGATAATACTACTCAGGAGATCTTAAATTTAGTACGTGCCTACAATGGGATGATCGATGAATTGGAAAATAGCGCTGCACAATTAGCTACGAGCGAACGAGAAGCCGCCTGGCGTGAGATGGCGAAGCAGGTAGCACATGAAATAAAGAATCCGTTGACACCCATGCGCCTGACCGTACAAAGTTTCCAACGAAAATTCGATGCTAAAGACGAAAATATTGAAGCCAAACTGGATGAGTTTAGCAGCACTCTAATTCAACAGATCGATACGATGAGTTCTATAGCTTCGGCCTTTTCCACTTATGCCGATATGCCTGCTCAAAAGGACGAAACACTTAATGTGGTTCGTATTACCAAGTTAACGCTCGATATTTTTAACGAGGATTATATTTATTTTAATTCTGAAGAAGAAGAGATCATATCAAAATTTGATCGAACCCAATTGATCCGTGTCGTAACGAATTTGATCAAAAATAGTATTCAGGCTATTGAGCAAAAGCAACCGGAGAACCCCAGGATCAATGTGCGTGTTTTTTCTGAAAATAGCTTTGCCTGTATCACAGTCGAGGACAATGGTATAGGCATTTCCGAAGAAAATAAAGACAAAGTTTTTGAACCGAAGTTCACGACCAAAACCAGTGGCATGGGACTAGGACTCGCTATGATGAAAAAAATTATGGAGACCTATGGAGGAGAAATTACCTTCACATCCCAAGAGGGTGAGGGTGCCCTATTTAAAGTAGTGATCCCCAATTAGCATTTTGTTTTGAGATGGAGAACTTTGAATTACATTTTCCTTTGATTAACTTGTACGACTAATCCCCAAAAATATCTCACCATGAGTTACGAAAACATCCTGAGTCATTTTGACAACGGAATCACTACTATTACGATCAATCGCCCGTCAAAACTAAACGCACTTAACAGATCGACCATCAAGGAATTGCATGAGGCTTTTAAAAAGGCTGAGGAAGAACGTGAAACCAAAGTTATTATCGTTACAGGTAGTGGTGAAAAAGCTTTTGTTGCCGGCGCCGATATTAGTGAGTTTGCCGATTATTCTGTATCTCAGGGAGAACAATTAGCCGCGCACGGACAGGCGTTGTTATTTGATTTTGTTGCGCATTTATATACTCCTGTAATTGCTGCCATCAATGGTTTTGCTTTGGGTGGTGGACTCGAATTGGCCATGGCGGCACATTTTCGGGTAGCAAGTGATAATGCCAAGATGGGATTGCCCGAAGTATCACTAGGAGTTATCCCTGGATATGGAGGCACCCAGCGTTTACCTCAATTAGTGGGTAAAGGTAGGGCTATGGAATTGGTGATGACCGCTGGAATGATCGATGCGAATAAAGCCTTGGAATTCGGTTTGGTGAACCATGTAACCACGCAAGAGGAATTACTCCCGCTTGCTCATAAAATTGCAGGCAAAATAATGCGTAACTCTTCCGTGGCTATAGCTGCTGCTATTAATGCTATTAACGCAGGCTATGAAGAAGGTGAAAATGGATTTGACACCGAGATCATTGAGTTTGGCAAATGTTTTGGAACAGCCGATTTTCAGGAAGGGATCAATGCATTCTTAGCAAAACGTAAACCTGAGTTCCCGGGATTATAATATTTTGGATTAATTCCTATTATATTTGGAAATATTCCAAGTATGAATTAACTTTGAAGTACTCTCACCTTCAAAGTTTTTTTATGTCCCAATTTATAAAAGGCCGTGGCGCACAAAAGAAAGTTCACAGTCGTTTTTTGAAGCATGAGCATCAAGTATTAGACGAATACCTCAACTTTTGTGAGATTGAAGGGGAACTCGCAGATAAAAACAAGACCAAATACATAGATGTACATCCCAAGACCTTCGTCAATAAAGTGGATAGCCCGGATGTGGGCATAGAATATTCCGCCAATCCGTATCAAGGCTGTGAACATGGCTGCGTCTACTGTTATGCCCGTAACAGCCACGAATACTGGGGGTATGGAGCCGGTGTTGATTTTGAACGTTTCATATTGGTCAAGAAAAATGCACCGGAATTGCTGCAAAAGAAACTAAGGAGCAGGAATTGGAAAGGAGATACCATCATTTTCTCGGGAAATACAGATTGTTATCAACCCATTGAGCGAAAATTAGAGATTACCAGGGCTTGTTTAAAAATGATGTATAAGTGGAAAAATCCAACAGGAATTATCACTAAGAATTCCTTGATACTTCGGGATTTGGATATTCTGAAAGACCTGGCACATCTCGATCTTGTTAGAGTTTCTATTTCTATCAACACCCTTTCCGAGGAAACACGTCGTTTACTCGAACCGCGAACTTCAAGTATTAAGAATAGATTGAAGGCCGTCGAAATACTTTCCGCAAACGGTATTCCTGTCAATGTGATGTTGGCTCCTATTATCCCATCTTTGAATTGTCATGAAATTATTCCGTTGATAAAAAAAGTAGCCAACTTGGGTGCCTTAAGCGTTGCATACATTATAGTTAGGCTCAATGGACAAGTGGCTACCATTTTTGAAGATTGGGCCCATAAATCCATCCCAGGGAAAGCCGATAGGATCCTCAATCAAATTAAACAATGCCACGATGGGAAGCTCAACGATAGTACATGGGGTAGGCGGATGAAAGGAAGTGGTGTTATCGCCCGGCAAATCAGTGATACTATTGCGCTCGCCCGTGCAAAATATCTAAAAGGTAAAAGAATGCCCAAATTGGATAATTCTCATTATTTGAAGTGTAAGGATCCTCAACTAAAGTTATTCTAAACGATTTCCGCTTTGATCTGCCATTCGATTTTGTCTATTAGCTCTTCTGAATTATATTCGGATACTTTAACCGCCGGGTGTGCCAAAAATTTCAATCGAACAAATAACGGTATAGGAAACATCCCATAACGTTGCAATTTCCAGGAATTATTAATACTCACAGGAAGTACGTACGCTTGGGGTGCATTATCAAATAAAGTATGGAATCCTTTGTCCCAGTTCTTTTTTAGAGATAAACTTGGGATGTAACCTACGAAGAAACCAAATCAGAGGTGGGATATCCCACAAACTTTGGTGATTCGATACAATAATGATCGGTACATTTTCAGGAATCTCACCTTCAATTTTAAATCGAAATGTCGTCCCCACAATGTGCAAACAAAGCAAAAACAGCCCATTGAACAGCCCTACACTAATTTTATGCGCCCGGTAACCAAAAATACGTAAACAAATACGTTGAATAGGCTCAAATACCAACAGTATAAGCACAAAAAGGATAAATAAGATCGCGGAAAGCGGATAACTTAAGATATGCAAGAGTTGCTTCATAATTCAAATATAAAAAACCGTCTGCTTGAGGCAGACGGTTTTTAGTATTCATTCTTATTACTTTCCACTAACAGAATTCATCGTAAGCACTTTTTAAATTTTCCGCGATCATTTCGGCAGCACGTCCTTCGATGTGGTGGCGTTCCAACATGTGGACTAATTCTCCATTTTTAAATAAAGCCATAGAGGGTGAGCTTGGAGGGAAAGGAACCATTTGACTACGTGCTGCATCCACTGCTTCACGATCTACGCCTGCGAAAACAGTCACTAAATGATCAGGGGTTTTTGCGTTCTGCAAAGACTTTTGGGCTCCCGGACGGGCATTTGCTGCCGCACATCCACAAACCGAATTAACCACCATTAAGGTAGTTCCCTCTTTAGCAAGGGCTTCGGTGACGTCTTGTTCTGTATGTAATTCGATAAAACCTATTTTAGTAAGGTCTTCACGCATCGGTTTCACTAATTCTTCTGTGTACATATTCTTTCTTTTTATAGTGTGTAACAATTTAAGTGCAAAGATAACTAATTTAGTTGGTTGTTGTTGGCGGGCGATGAGTAGAAAATAAATAGTAAACTTATCTTTTAACTGTAAACAGATCTGCCCACCACCTGCTAAAATACATTATCTTTGGTCTCATTTTTGACTCAATAATTACAGGTTGTATGATTCGTTGGTTAGCTGCACTCTTAGGATTTTCATTCTTCAGGTTCCCAGGAGCCATTATTGGTTTTTTATTCGGGAGTGTTCTTGATAATTTGATCTCAGGTAAGTCAAAAACGAGTCGCAGGACTATTTTCCATCAACCTCGTGATAGGGTTACGCCCGCCGATTTTGAACTTAAATTGCTTTCTTTGGCCTCTTTGGTTATCAAAGCAGATGGTACGGTAAGTCAAAACGAGTTGGATTTTGTACGCCAATATTTTGTTCAAGCCTACGGAAAAGAACGTGCCAATGCGACCTTTCGTGTATTTAATGATATCATAAAAAATCGCGAGATCTCTGCTCATAAGATCGCCTCCATGCTTCGTCAAAGAATGCGGTACGAATCACGCTTGCAGGTAATTCACTTTTTATTCAGTATTGCCAATGCAGATGGCCATGTTTCGTCACCTGAAGTGAAAGAGATCGATCGAATTGCCTCTTATCTGGGATTGCAATCCAAAGATTTCGAAAGTATTAAGGCCATGTTCTTCAAAAGTCCGGATAGAGCCTACAAAATATTGGAAATTGAACGGACTGCGACCGTTTCTGAAATTAAAAAGGCCTACCGAGAAATGGTAAAAAAATTCCATCCTGATAAACTACAACATATGGACGAAGTCTATAGAAATGGCGCGGAGGATAAATTCAGAAAAGTACAAGAGGCTTACGAACAACTACAAAAAGAAAAAGGCTTTTAGGTATGTTAAATTCATTTCTTTCTCCTAAATCCCTATGAAATATATTTTGATTCTTCCCCTATGGTTGATGTTTCCCTATGCTTCGGTAATCGCTCAGGAAAATGCAAACCTTAAAAATGGATATGCCGCCCAGGGTTATGATGTGGTTGCCTATTTTCAGTATAAAGCAACCAAAGGAAACGTCCAATACCAATTCACCTTTGAAGGAATTAAGTAAAAGTTTCACGATGATGAAAACCTGATTAAATTTCGGCGAAACCCGGAAAAATATGTACCACAATACGGTGGATTTTGTGCCTACGCTCTCGCTAAAAACGGCAAGAAAGTAGGAGTTAATCCCAAAACATTTACGATCAGTGACGGGAAATTGCACCTTTTTTTAGAACAGCTGGGGAACAAATACCCTAACCAAGTGGAATGATAAAAGTCATGAAATGCTTCGTACACAAGCCGATTCCAAATGGAAGACCCTTCTTAAATCTCAATAAACACGTCATTCTCTACACCTTTAAATCCTGAGTATACTCTATCCTTTTCTACATTTTTAGTTTAAACTAAAATTAATTAGCCTATAAATCAAAAAATATATTTACTTTTGCCTTATGTATTCATTAGCAGAGGAAAATTATTTAAAGACCATTTACCATTTGGAACAAGAATCCAAGACAGGGGTAAGCACGAACGCAATTGCCGAACGCATGGAAACTAAACCTTCTTCGGTAACCGACATGGTACAGAAATTAGCCGATAAAAAAATGATTTCATATAAGAAATACAAAGGTTCCACTCTAACGGTCCATGGGAAAAAAATGGCAGCCAATGTAATTCGAAAACATCGCTTATGGGAAGTATTTTTGGTAGATAAACTCAAATTTCACTGGGACGAGGTGCACGAAATCGCGGAACAGCTTGAGCACATCCAATCTGAAGAGCTTATAGTCCGCCTCGATAAATATTTAGGCAACCCGGATTTTGATCCTCATGGTGATCCTATCCCTGACAAAGACGGAAAAGTGAAGTCCACCGAGAAAAAACTCCTATCCGAATTGAATAAAAAGCAACGTGGGGTATGTATTGGTGTTAAAGAAACCGGGAGTGAATTCCTTCAGTATTTAGACAAACGAAATATTACCATCGGTACAAAAATCAATGTATTAGGGAAAGAATTTTTTGATGGCTCTATGATCATACAAGTCGGAAAAGATCAATTCTTTATTTCTAAGAAGATCGCGGAAAATCTATATGTACAAACCAATTAAAATGAAAAATTCAATCCATCTTATTGGTGCTTTCATAGTATTGGCATTGACCGTTGCTTGTGAAAGGACATTGCCTTATGCTCCTGCAGAAAATGAACTTTTGGATGGCCCAATTGATGGGCTTACAACTGAGGAACAGGCAATGTTTTTAAGAGGTGATGAGGCTTTTAGTGATGTGTTTACTATTGCAAAAGGACTGGGTCCAATTTTTGTGGCAAATCAATGTTCCAGTTGCCATCCCGGAGATGGGAAAGGAAGTCCTTTTGTAAGGTTTACACGCTTTGGACAACCAGATACTTTAGGCAATCAGTATTTGGATTTTGGAGCACCACAGCTACAGCATAAGGCGATTCCCGGGTTTCTGCCCGAAAGACTTCCTTTAGGTGCTACTTTTACTGATTTAATTGCCCCTGCCGTAACTGGATTAGGGTTTTTGGATGCGGTTAGTGATGCAGACCTCATTGCACTTTCAGATCCCAATGACCTTGATGGAGATGGGATAAGTGGGAGACCACACTGGAATACTATTCCTGAATATGCGGTCTTAAGGCCTAATAGTATTTCCAACAACGGAAGGTACATTAGTCGATTCGGAAAAAAAGGAAATGCCTATGATTTACTTCATCAAACTTCAGGGGCCTACAATCAGGACATTGGCATCACTTCCTTATTTGAACCTTTTGATCCGCTCACTGGGTTGGAAGAAGATCCTGAAGTTAGTACCCAAACTGTAAATGATGTGGTTTTTTATCTTAAAACATTAAAAGCCCCTATTCAACGAAATGAAAATGACCCAGAAGTAATCGCTGGAAAACTGGTTTTTGCTCAAATACAGTGCGCCTCATGTCATAGGCCAACCTTACAAACAGGGTTTTCACCTATTGATGTGCTATCAAACAAAGAATTTCATCCCTATACCGATTTACTTTTACATGATATGGGTCCTGGATTAGATGATGATTATACCGAAGGATTTGCTCTTACTTCTGAATGGAGGACCCCACCGTTATGGGGGCTTGGACTGTCCAAAGATGCCCAGGGAGGCGACTATTTTTTAATGCATGACGGACGGGCTTTGAGTATTGAGGAAGCTATTATTTTACACGGAGGTGAGGCTGGCGAGGCTAAGAATAGGTACACTCTACTTCCCGAAATCGAGAGACAGCAACTTATTAAATTTCTTGAGTCACTTTAAGCAAATGGAACGTAGAAAGTTTGTGCAGGTTTGTTGTTATTCAGCTATTGGATTGCCCATATTGGCTACGGTTTTGCAGTCGTGCGGATCTATTTACTACGCTGTATCCACTCGTAATGCCAATGGATTGATAGTTGCAAAATCTGAATTCTGGAAAGTCGAAAAAAATAAAAAAGTTAATCGACCCTTTGTATTGATAAAAACGGAAGACAACAAATTTCCCATTTGTATTTATAAAATCGAAAAAGACAAATACGTTGCTTCATTGCTGAAATGCACGCATAAAAGCTGTGAACTAAACGTTGGTGGTGGTATTTATAGTTGCCCCTGTCATGGCAGTGAGTTTTCAATAACCGGAAAAGTATTGGAGGGCCCGGCAGATAGGGATTTAGAAACATTTAAGATTGGAACAGATAATGAAAATATATACATCTATTTATCCTAAACAGTTACACTTGGTAATATTGCTTTTTCTAACGGTTATTACTTTAAGTGCTCAGGAAACAGATCCTGTGGTTAGGCGTGTTCAGACGGACACAAGCGAGACCGTCTTGAATATGGATGCAACCTATAATCGCCCTTTTTTGGCGTTCAAGAAAACAACGGTTGCCTTAGGAGGATATCTGGAGGTTAATTCGATCTATAGCGGAGAAGATGGCGTTTCCGAAGGGTTATCTTTTCAAGCCCGCAGACTCACCATATTCATGTCTGCTTCTATTACAAAAAGAATAAAATTTTTGTCGGAAATAGAATTCGAAGACGGCGCCAAAGAAATAGCGATAGAATTTGCAGCTTTGGATGTGGCACTTCATCCTGCGCTTAATTTCCGAGGAGGAATTATATTGAATCCGATAGGAGCTTTTAATCAGAATCACGATGGGCCCAAATGGGAATTCGTGGAACGCCCTGATGTTGCCGTAAACTTATTGCCGGCAACATGGTCAAATGTTGGTTTTGGTTTATATGGAAGATCATTCAAGGAAAACTGGATATTTGGATACGAGGTTTATTTAACGAATGGTTTTGATAACAGTATTATTGATAATGAAGAAAACAAAACTTTCTTGCCGGCGGCTAAAGAAAATGAGGAGCGCTTTGAAGAAAGCAATAGTGGGAAGGCCCTCTTGACAGGAAAAATTGCCATTAAGTATTCGAAAATAGGGGAAATTGGTTTCTCGTATATGGGGGGTGTCTATAATAAATTTGAGGAAGACGGTCTTACACTTGATGAAAAAAGAAGAGTCGATGTTTTTGCAATAGATATTAATACTACTATTAAAAAAACCAGGACCAACATCGTAGGAGAAGTTGCCTTTATCAATGTTGACGTGCCCGATACATTTACACAACAATATGGCTCTAAACAATGGGGGGTCTTCGTGGATGTTGTACAGCCCATTTTAACAAGAAAAATTCTGAATTGGGAAAATGCTACTTTAAATGTCGCTGCACGCTTTGATTATGTAGATTGGAATGTCGGCACCTTCAATGAAACCAACACCGAAATAGGAGAACAGCTGGTGGCGATCACTCCTGCCATAAGTTTCAGGCCCTCTCCTCAAACCGTGTTCAGGTTAAATTATCGATACCAATGGCAAAAAGACATTCTTAATAATCCTGCTGCTAAGACAGCATCCTGGTTATTTGGGATAAGTACTTACTTTTAGAATTATAGAATAACATAAAAATGATAGCTAAAAACTTACAATGACCACGTACAACCCAGTATATGCCTTACTAATATTTGTAGCGATATCAACCGTGATTTATTTGATATTCAGGCCGGTCAAAGGTTGGTTTTGGGTCATCAAAAATAATCTGTCATTCAATGAAAAAACGGTGATCGAGGATATATTAAAACAGCTTTATCACTTTGAAAATTCCGGTAAAGAAGCGAACATCAAAAGTCTAACAGGAGTATTAAAATTCAAGGACCATTTGATAATTGATGTCATTAATTTAATGACGATCAATAAATTGATCTATTTCGAAGGTGATGTTTTAAGGCTTACTAATACAGGGAGAGATTATTCTTTACGGATCGTGAGAGTCCACAGATTATGGGAAAAGTATCTGGCCGAGAAAACGGGAATTGATAAAGCTGAATGGCACGACAGGGCTGAGTTTATGGAGCATAAACTGAGCCAGGAAGAAACCAATTCTTTGGCTTCTCAGTTAGGCAACCCTGTCTATGATCCTCATGGCGATCCAATCCCTACAACTTCGGGCAAGGTCGCCAAAGTAAAAGGAGTGGCACTATCATCATTGGCTGTAAATTCCATTGGAAAAATAACACATATAGAAGATGAGCCGGATGTGATCTACAAGCAGATCATTGCCGAAAACATTCATATAGGTTCACAAATACGAGTTGTAGAAAATAGCCCCGAACGTATTATTTTTTATGCTGAAGGGGAAGAGTTCAAATTGGCCCCCATCGTGGCTGCAAACCTCACCGTAGCGCCATTGGATAAAACTATTATGGTGGAAGAGAACACGATTAGATTATCGAGTTTGAAAGAAAATGAAACTGCCAAAATTGTAGGTATTTCGAAAGAAAGCCGAGGAGAAAGAAGAAGAAGATTGTTAGATCTTGGATTTGTAAAAGGAACTCAAATTAGTATTGATCTAATGAGTCCACTTCAAAACCCAACAGCTTATTTAGTCAAGGGAACATCCATCGCCCTGCGAAAGGATCAAGCCTCTAAAATCCTCATAAAAAAAGATGAAAGTCATGGAAAGTAAAATAGCGAGTGCATGTCAGAGTTGCTCTCAATTTAATGCTAACGGTTTAAAAAAATTAGGGGTAAGCACAGATAATTTTGATTTCGTTATAGCCATTGCCGGCAATCCAAATACAGGAAAAAGCACTGTTTTTAATGCATTGACCGGTTTGCGCCAGCATACCGGGAATTGGCCCGGCAAAACGGTTGTGAGGGCAGAGGGGGCGTTCCAATATAATGATCGAAAATTCAAGTTGGTTGATCTCCCCGGCACCTATTCTCTGCTTTCTACATCACAAGACGAGGAAGTCGCAAGAAATTTTATCCTTTTCGGTAAACCGGATGTTACCATAATCGTAGTTGATGCGGGAAGGTTAGAACGAAATCTGAATTTGGTATTACAAATTTTAGAGATCACTAATAAAGCTGTTTTATGCTTGAATTTAATGGATGAAGCCAACCGAAATAATATTAATATCGAAGTGAGATCGTTGGCCCGGGATTTAGGAATCCCTGTAGTACCAACAAGCGCAAGGTTTAATGAAGGTATCCCCGAGCTTATTCAAACTATTAACGACGTAGCAACAGGTGAAATAATTTGCAAATCACGCCATATAAAAAATGTAAATGGAAACATTAATGAGGCGGTAAAAAAATTAAGTGCTGAAATTGAAAAGCAATTTCCATCCATGCCAAATAGTAGATGGATAGCTTTTCGACTCTTAGAAGGTGATACGCGAATAATAAAAGCCCTGAGAAACGGAGAGTTAGCCTAAAAAAAATAAAATGAATACAACTTCTGTAGAAAAAATAATTGCCCTATCCCGTGATTTGCGTTGGCAAATTGGCGATGAATTTCACGATAATCTTGCGGAAGGGATCTATGCAGATGCTTCTGAAATCGCTATGGGTTCGGTTAGCAGCGATAATAGTAAGAAACGTTTTCGATTGGATGCGAAAATAGATAAGATCGTTACCAGCAAAGCCTGGGGTTTTCCTATCATGATCTTGATATTGGGCGTAGTACTCTGGATAACAATTATAGGCGCTAATTATCCTTCTTCAATGCTGGCTGATTTATTGTTAGAAAACTTTCATCCATTTTTAAAAGGCCTTGCTGCAAGTATAGGCATGCCCTGGTGGTTGGATGGTTTTTTAATAGATGGTGTTTATTTGGCAGTAGCCTGGGTGATTGCGGTAATGTTGCCGCCAATGGCAATATTTTTTCCCATGTTCACCCTTTTAGAAGATTTCGGATATTTACCCAGAGTTGCTTTTAATTTAGACTATTTGTTTAAAAAATCCGGTGCACATGGCAAGCAAGCTTTAACCATGAGTATGGGATTTGGATGTAATGCCGCAGGTGTTGTTGCAACACGAATAATTGATAGTCCAAGAGAACGATTAATCGCTATCATCACCAATAATTTTTCTCTGTGTAATGGTCGTTGGCCTACTCAAATTCTAATAGCCACGATATTTATTGGCGCTGTCGTGCCTGCCTCCATATCGGGATTAGCTTCCCTATCGGCCGTAATAAGTATAGCCATATTGGGGATCTTTTTTATGTTTGTGGTTTCCTGGGCGCTCTCAAAAACAGTATTAAAAGGTGAGGTTTCTACTTTCAATTTAGAATTACCTCCTTATCGACCTCCAAGATTTTGGAAAACAGTTTACACTTCTATAATTGACAGGACTCTAATTGTATTGTGGCGGGCCATACTATTTGCCGCGCCTGCCGGAGCGGTGATTTGGCTGATCTCTAATATATACATCGGAGACTTAAGTATCGCCTCATGGACCATAACTTCCTTAGATGGTTTTGGTTTCCTTTTAGGGCTCAATGGAGTTATATTGCTCGCTTATATTGTTGCTATCCCCGCCAATGAAATAGTTATTCCAACTATTCTGATGTTAACTGTTATGGCAACCGGAATTGCTGGAGGTGATGGAGTTGGAGTTATGTTCGAATTGGATTCGGCCGGTGAAACTGCTACCATCTTAAAAGCCGGGGGATGGACCTTACTCACGGCAGTCAACTTGATGTTATTCAGTTTATTACACAATCCTTGCAGTACAACCATTTATACGATCTACAAAGAGACTAAAAGTGTCAAATGGACTGTTTTCGCTTCCGTATTGCCGGTGATTATGGGGTTCGTCTTAACATTTTTAGTCGCTCAAATTTGGCGGATCGTTTTTTAGAGTCGAATAGCAATTCATTATAAAAAACATGAATATTTCAATGAAAACCAGCATCTATATTCTACTATTTTTCTCTTCGATCGTGGCTATTTCACAAGAACGAATCCCAGCCTCCCCGCAAATTGTTATTAAAATTGCATCAGGGGAAACAGTAACTGCAGGTAATGTCATTTTAAAATTTGTGGAAGTACTTGAGGATTCGCGATGTCCCAAAGATATTGTTTGTGTTTGGGCGGGACGGGCAAAAGTAAAGGTGGCTATTTCGGGAGAGCATATCTACTTAAAAGAACTGGAGCTTACAATTGGTGAAAAAAATAAAAATATTCTTGGTGTGTTCAACGGTTTCACCTTCAAAGCCGTCGGACTTACACCCTATCCTTCTTCCGGAATTACCGGGAAACCTTCTTATACTTTGATGGTATTGAAAGAGAAGATCTAGTTAATGACACCCACAGTCATCTTTTCCGCATTTGGTTCGATCCCCATCTAGTGTACGGGAAGATCTATGTCTGGTTTCAAAAATAGGATTCCACACAAACTTTTTGAGTAAAAAGCCTGTCGCGGCACCAAAGATAACTATGACTAAGATTGTCTGCATACTATAAAGATACTCATTTTAAAATTTGATACGCCCCCAAAGCCACCACATAAGCAATAAGTGTCATTACCACCAATTGCCATAACGGCCAGATCCAACTGTTGGTTTCCCGTCTCACAACGGCTAAGGTACTCATACACTGCATAGCAAAAGCATAAAACAGCAAAAGTGAAATCCCACTCGCAAAATTGAATCGTGGTATCCCCGATATTGGGTCAACCTCAGCTGCCATTCGGTTTTTTATGGTTTCTACTTCTTTACTCCCCACACTGTAAATTGTTGCCAAGGTTCCCACAAATACTTCTCGCGCAGCAAATGAACTCACGATTGCAATCCCTATTTTCCAGTCGTAACCCAAAGGTTCAACGGCTGGTTCAATGGCTCTTCCAATGATCCCGATATAGGATTTCTCCAATTTCAACGCGGCTATTTGGGTTTCGATCTCAGCTTCAGTATTAGCTGTAGCGGTATTTTGTTGCCGGATGATATCCTCAACATTATTAAAGTCGCCAGGGCCATACGAAGCTAACACCCAAAGTATAATCGATATCGCTAAGATTATTTTCCCTGCTCCCAATACAAAAGATTTCGTTTTCTCGATCACAGTGATCAATACATTTTTAAACATTGGAATTTTGTAGTTGGGCATTTCGATAACGAAGAAAGTCCGGCTGCGTATTTTTAATATTTTATCGAGTATGTAAGCCGATACGATCGCTGCCCCAAACCCAATTGCGTACAAAAACATCAAGGTTATCCCTTGTAAACTGAAAATTCCAAAAACGCGATCCTCAGGAATCACAAGTGAAATAATGATGAGATATACCGGCAATCGCGCCGAACAAGTAGTAAAAGGAGTTACTAAAATAGTTATTAATCGTTCTTTCCAATTCTCAATGTTCCGGGTTGCCATGATCGCGGGAATTGCACAGGCGGTTCCAGATACGAGTGGAACCACACTTTTACCGCTCAATCCAAAACGGCGCATAATGCGATCCATTAAAAAGACCACACGGCTCATATAGCCACTTTCCTCCAGTATGGAAATAAAGAGAAACAAGAAAGCGATCTGTGGAATAAAGATCGCTATCCCGCTTAGTCCCGGGACAATTCCTTCGGCAATAAGATTTGTAAAATCTCCTCCCGGTATGGTGTTTTTGATCCATTCACTCAACGAAGCGAAGGACTTATCGATAAAATCCATAGGGTAGGTACTCCAATCGAAGATCGCCTGAAAAATCAACAATAATATTCCGAAGAAAATAATATAGCCCCCCACTTTGTGGGTCAAAACCCGATCTATACGACTCTGAAAATCCTTGGCATTGACAGTATCTACCGTTTGTGTTTCTTTAAGTGTTTGGTTGATAAACTGATAGCGTTTGATGGTCTCTTTTTGCTGAAGTCGCTTTAAATTACTAATGCTTTCGGTTTGAAAAGTAGCCGCGCCTTTATAATCCTTTCGATCCAACTTTCCAAAATTTACATCCTGTGTAATTACCAACCAAAGTTTGTACAGATCTTGATTGGGAAAGGCTTTTTTAAGCCGTCCAAAATATTCCGGAGCAATTACAGAAGCATCCAAACAGGGCTTGGTTGAGATCTGCTTGTAGTTAGAAATTAATTCTTTTAAGTTTTCAAATCCTGAATTCTTTCGCGAACTTATAAGTGCCACCTTGGTTTCCATCTTCTCTTCCAGGGCCGATATGTTTAAAGAAATGGCTTTTCGCTTCATTCTATCGGCCATATTGATCACCAAGATGGAAGGGATTCCCAAGTCTTTGATTTGGGTGAAGAGCAATAAGTTCCTCTTTAGGTTTTCAATTTCACAAACCACAACAGCAACATCCGGAAAGTCTTTGTCATTTTTATTCAGCAATACTTCGATCACTACATTTTCATCGATAGACGAAGCGTTGAGACTATAAGTGCCCGGTAAATCAAGAATATAGGCTTTAGTACCTCTCTCCAATTTGCAGATACCTTCTTTTCTTTCGACGGTAATCCCAGGGTAATTGCCTACTTTTTGGTTCAATCCGGTCAAGCGGTTGAATACCGAAGTCTTGCCGGTATTTGGATTTCCTATAAGTGCTACATTAAGTTGCTTGGCCATGGATTAGGGGATCAATTCTATTTCAATCAGTGCAGCCGTTTCCTTTCTAATGGCCAAATGACTGCCATCGATAATTAAATGCAAAGGGTCATGATAAGGTGCTGTCTGCACTAAAGACACTTCATTACCGGGAAGACAACCCATTTCCAGCAGCTTTAAGGGCACCAAATCTACCGAGAAGTCTTTGATAACAGCTCGTTCCCCTTTCTTTAAATCGGCAATTGTGATCACTTTGCTTATTTAGATTGATTTTAAACAATGCAAATGTAAGTGAAAATATCGAGGCAGGAAAAGGATTTATTATTCTCTTTTTAGAATCTCTATATCTTGAAGGAGTTTCTCAATTTCTTCTGTATTAGTCCCGTCATATATCCCTCTTATGCGCTTTTGAGTATCTACGAGGATAAAGTTTTCCGTATGGATCATTCCATATTTTTGTGACTCCGGAAGGTCCTTTACGGCGAGATACGATTTACGGGCAAGATCATAGATCTGTTTTCTATCTCCGGTTAGCAGATTCCATTTACTGTCATCTACTCCGTTTTCGATAGCATATTTTTTAAGTTGCCCTACTGAATCTATCTCCGGTGTCACCGAATAAGAGAGTAACATCACTATGGTATCGGTTTTTAATCTTTCCTGAATCATCGCCATATTATCCGTCATGATGGGGCATATGGTTTGACAAGTGGTGAAAAAGAAATCGGCTATGTAGATCTTGTCTTTATAATCTTCCTGTGTTATGATTTTTCCATTTTGATTGGTCAAACTAAAGTTGGCTATGGTGTGATATTTTTTGATATGCTGAACAGTCGTGTCGACAACTTCAGCATTAAAGTCGGCAGGTTGATAGATCTTTAACCTTGGAATTGGTTTTAATACCGAATATATACTGAAAATGATAATTACAGATAATACGGCAAAGACGATTCCGAAGAATTTATATTTGGCGAAAAACTCAAGCATTTTCTCAATATGATTTCAACAAAATTACCAACTATAAAAAGAATGAAAAAACTGTAACAGTTAAATGTTTTCTAATACTATTGCCTATGGTATCATTAATTTTTTTAACAACATTGAATAGGTTACTTTTGTGCGATTCTTAAAAGAATATTAGAGATTATGACTGCTTTTGAAATATTTGTAATTGTGATTCAATTTTTATTGAGTCTCTCGCTCTTGATCATTTTACATGAGGCAGGGCATTTTATTCCAGCTCGTTTATTTAAAATACGAGTCGAGAAGTTCTTTTTGTTTTTTGATGTGAAGTTCGCTCTTGTAAAAAAGAAAATTGGGGATACCGTATATGGAATTGGTTGGCTTCCGTTAGGGGGTTATGTGAAGATTTCCGGGATGATCGATGAGAGCATGGATAAAGAACAAATGGCACAACCTCCAAAACCGTGGGAATTTAGAAGCAAACCCGCCTGGCAACGACTTGTCATTATGTTAGGCGGTGTGACGGTGAATTTTATCCTGGCATGGCTCATTTATGTTGCGATGGCCTATACCTGGGGCGATAAGGTATTGGCTAGGGAAGACATAGGAGACGCCTTGGCGGTATGGGCGTTTATGACCGAACAGACCGGGCTTGAAACCGGCGACCGGGTACTTCTGATCGATGGAGAAACCTATGAGAATTTTACCGAATTGGCCTTAGGGATACTGTTGGGGAAAAACCTCAAGGTGAGAAGAGATGGCGAAGAGATCAATTTGGATATCCCTGAAGACTTTTTGGGTCAGTTAGTGGATGCTAATGATGAAAGTCGTCCTATAACGATTCGCAGACCATTTTTAATATCTGCAATACCAGACACTTCAGCTAATAAGGGTAAAGGACTGCTGGTGAACGACATCATTTTGGATGTGAACCATCAGGGCTTCCGTTATTTCGATGAAATTTCGGAATACATAAAGACGCAAAAAAACCAAACCCTTCTGGCAACTGTGTTGAGAGAAGGGGAGACCCAGGAGATTTCCATTTTCACGAATGCTGACGGAATGTTGGGTGTAGTAGTAGGTGGTTCCAAGCTTGAGGATCTAGATAAATTAGGGTTTTATAATCTTTCGGTTAAAGAATATTCGTTCCTGGAGTCGTTTGGGGCCGGGTCCCGCCGATTTGTGGATCAATTTAAATCGTTTGGAAAACAATTAAAGATCATAGCTACGCCAAGTACCGGGGCCTATAAAGGGGTGGGAAGTTTTATCTCCATAGCAAAAATCTTTCCATCTACATGGAATTGGGAGATCTTTTGGAAGATCACCGCCTTTTTGTCCATTATGCTAGGGGTACTTAATTTATTGCCGATCCCTGCCTTGGATGGGGGTCATGCCATGTTCTTAATTTACGAATTGGTGGTAGGTAAAAAACCTAGTGATAAGTTTATGGAATATGCCCAGGTTGTTGGGTTTATCTTCCTTATTTCGCTATTTGTTTTTGCGTTTGGAAATGATATTTACCGTCATTTTATAAAGTAGATTAAAAAATTAAAGATTCCTTTTTACGGCAGATAAAATTAATTTATATTTGCACCCTCTTAGGCAATAATCTATTGTAACAGAGGGCGCAACCCTCTTAAAGGGGAAAATATTCCTCCTTAGCTCATCCCGATAGTTATCGGGAGGTTAGAGCATCGGGAGTAAAAGTTCTTAAAATTTCGAAATGTACTATGTTTATATTTTGCATTCTGCTACTTTAGACTCTTATTATGTTGGAGAAGTGCAGAGTTTAGACAAAAGAATAGAACAACATAATGCAGGGTTCTATAAGAATTCTTATACTTCTTAAACGAAGAACTGGGAATTATTTTTATCATTTGAATGTAAGGATAGAATTCAAGCTAGAAAATTTGAAACCCATATCAAAAAAATGAAGAGTAGAAAATATATTCAAGATTTACTTAAGTATCCTGATATAATTGAAGAACTCCTGGAAAAATATTAACAAAACATTCCTCCTTAGCTCAGTTGGTTAGAGCACCTGACTGTTAATCAGGGTGTCCTTGGTTCGAGTCCAAGAGGAGGAGCAAAATGAGAACCCTATGTTAAAACGTAGGGTTGTTTTGTTTTAGGCCCTATAGTTCAATGGATACCCGCCTGCTTTATTAATAAGGTCTCATAGTTCAACGGATAGAATAGGAGTTTCCTAAACTCTAGATCCAGGTTCGATTCCTGGTGAGATCACAACGGGCAGGGAATAAAAGTTTCCTAAACTTTAGATGCAAGTTCGATTCTTGCCAGGGCTACGAGGTAGTTCTGATAACAAATATAGAGTTCAATAAAGACAAGCCATTCATGAAAGTGAGTGGTTTTTTATTATTCGCTAAAATTCAGGAGTTAGAATTCCACATTTTTAGTACCTTAACCCCTTTAAATCAATAATTTACCGTGAGAATGTGAATTTTGGGTAAAACTGAATAAGAAAACATGATGAAAAGAAAGATTACAACAACCGTAGTAGCAGTTTTTTTCTGCTTTAAT
>SMVB01092360.1_pt1 | contig 19276 bp, 16 predicted proteins | sample 2456461 | NCBI WGS metagenome assembly SMVB01 (sample SAMN11095934, study PRJNA526329) | marine sediment metagenome | biome: Marine sediment; feature: Surficial sediment; material: Deep marine sediment; isolation source: Hadal surficial sediment | place: Pacific Ocean | collected 2014-05 | depth...
CCGGAAGCAAGCGAAGCGGTGCCCGCCGAACAACCGGGCGCTGTCGCCTCGGTCGCGGAACCGGCGCCAGCGGTCGCCGAACCGGTCGCTCCGGAAGCAAGCGAAGCGGTGCCCGCCGAACAACCGGGCGCTGTCGCCTCGGTCGCGGAACCGGCGCCAGCGGTCGCCGAACCGGTCGCTCCGGAAGCATTGGAAAGCGCGACACCGAGCCTGGCGGAAAACACCGCGCTACAGACTGAATCCGTGATCCCGGACGGGTCGATGCCGCCGGTCACCGAGTCGGTGGTCGGGGAACCCGCCGCCGCCACCGGCGTGGCCGAGGTTTCCGGCGACGATTTGCCGGAGGCGGTGGCCGAGCCCGGGCGCGCCGCGCCGGCCGAATCGGACCCGCCGCCCGCGCGCGACGCCGGGATCGACGCCGCGGCGGAGGCGGCGGACGAGACCGAAATCGCCGCGCTGGCGCCGGCCGATGGCGCCGCCCAGCCGGTGGTCAGGCAGCGCGCCCCGCAAGACGCGGCCGGCGGCGTGGCGCCCAGTTTCGACGTGGTCCGGGTCGCCCCCGACGGCCACGCGGTGATCGCCGGACGCGCGGAACCCGGCGCGCAGGTCTCGTTGATGGACCGCGACCAGGTGATCGAGACGGTAACCGCCGATCCGCGCGGCGAGTTCGTGATAATTCCCGACGCGCCGCTGGCCCCGGGCTCGCGCGAACTGGGCCTGGTGGCCGAATCGGAAGAAGGCGCCATGATCGAATCGCGCGATGTCGTTGTGCTGATCGTGCCCGAGCGCGCGCGCGCCGAGCCCGCCGCGCTGGCCGGCCCCGAGGACAGCACCCTGGCGGTGCTGGTGCCGCGCGCCGGCGTCGGCAGGGCGCGCCTGCTGCAACGGCCCGAACCGGCCGATATCGTCGGGCTGGTCGCCGCCATGGGGCTGACCCTCGACATCGTCAACTACGATACCGGCGGTGGCATCCACTTTTCGGGCCGCGGCCTGCCAGGCAGCCGCGTCGCCGTCTATATCAACAACCGCTGGATCGGCACCGCTCTGGTCAGGGCCGACGGCACCTGGCGCCTGGTGCCGCGCCAAGCCATCCGCCCCGGCCTGTACACGCTGCGCCTCGACCAGGTCGATGCCGGCGGCATCGTGCTGTCGCGCCTGGAAACGCCGTTCTCCATGGCCGATTTCGAGAACCCGGCGATCGGCGCCGGCCTGGTCATCGTGCAACCCGGCAACAGCCTGTGGCGCATCGCGCGGCGCATCTATGGCGCGGGCATCCAGTACACGGATATCTTCGAGGCCAATCAGGACCAGATCCGCAACCCGGACCTGATCTATCCCGGTCAGATTTTCGTTGTCCCCGACGAAGGCTGACCCCGGCGCCACCGGACCATGAGGCCGCGCACCGCCGACGCGCCGGAGCCGCCCACCCCCGGGCGCGGCGCGCGCCACGACCTCGCCACGCTGCGCGCGCTGCTGCCCTATTTGTGGCCCGCCGGCCGGCTCGACCTCAAGGGCCGGGTGGTGCTGGCGATGGCGCTGCTGGCGACGGCCAAGGTGGTCAACGTTCAGGTGCCGTTGCTGCTCAAGCAGATTTTCGACGCCCTCGACACGACGCAACACCAAGTGATCGCGGTGCCCATCGCGCTGCTGGTCGGCTATGGCCTGGCGCGGGTGCTGGCGGTGGCGTTCGGCGAACTCAGGGACGCGGTGTTCGCCCGTGTCGGCCAGCACGCCATCCGCGCCGTCGCCCTGACCACGTTCCGCCATCTGCACCGCCTGGCGTTGCGTTTCCACCTGGAACGCCAGACCGGGGGCCTCAGCCGGGTCATCGAGCGCGGCACCAAGGGCATCGAGTTCCTGCTCACCTTCATGCTGTTCAACGTGCTTCCCACGCTGCTCGAGATCGCCCTGGTGTGCGGGATTCTGCTGTACAAATACGAGGCCTCCTTCGCGATCATCACGTTCTTCGCGGTGGTCGGTTACATCGCCTACACCCTTCTCGTCACGGAATGGCGCATCAAGTACCGCCGCCGCATGAACCAGTCCGACGAGGAGGCCAATACGCGCGCGATCGACAGCCTGCTCAATTACGAAACGGTCAAGTATTTCGGCAACGAGGAGCACGAGGCGCGGCGCTTCGACCAGGCGCTGCAGCGCTACGAGCGCGCGGCGGTGCAAAGCAAGGTATCGCTGTCGCTGCTCAATATCGGCCAGGGCTTCTTCGTCGGCGCCGGCGTGGTCGCGGCCATGGTGCTGGCGGCGCGCGGCATCGCCGACGGGACCCTGGGGCTGGGCGATCTGGTGCTGATCAACGCCTTCCTGCTGCAACTCTACCAGCCGCTCGGCTTTCTCGGCTTCGTCTACCGCGAAATCAAGCAGTCGTTGGTCGATATGGAGCGCATGTTCCACCTGCTCGACCGCGAGGCCGAGATCGCCGACGCGCCGGACGCCGCGCCGCTTCGCGCGGGCGGCGGCGAGATCACCTTCGACCATGTCGATTTCGGATACGAAACCAACCGCGAGATTTTGCGCGATGTCACGTTCACCGTGCCCGCGGGCAAGACCGTGGCGGTGGTCGGGCCGTCGGGCGCCGGCAAGTCGACCCTGTCGCGCCTGCTGTTCCGTTTCTACGATGTGAGCGCCGGCGCGATCCGCATCGACGGACAGGACCTGCGCGACGTTACGCAAGCATCGCTGCGCGCCGCCATCGGCACCGTGCCGCAGGACACCGTGCTGTTCAACGACACGATCCGCTACAACATCGAATACGCCAAGCCCGGCGCCAGCTTCGACGAGGTCACGCGGGTCGCGCGGCTGGCCAATATCCACGATTTCATCGCCAGCCTGCCGGACGGCTACGACACCATGGTCGGCGAACGGGGCCTGAAGCTTTCGGGCGGCGAGAAACAGCGCGTGGCGATCGCGCGCATGTTGCTCAAGGCGCCGCCGATCATGGTGTTCGACGAAGCCACCTCGGCGCTGGATACCCACACGGAAAAGGAAATCCAGGCCAGCCTGCGCGAACTGTCACAGAACCACACCACCCTGGTCATCGCGCACCGGCTATCGACCGTGGTCGACGCGGACGAGATTCTGGTGCTGGAAGCGGGCCGCGTCGCCGAGCGCGGCCGCCACGAAACCCTGCTGGCCGCCGACGGCCTCTACGCCCAGATGTGGCGCCGCCAGCAGGAAAACCAGCGCGACGCCGAACAACTCGACACGCTCCGCCACGACGCCGACCACGCGCCCGAGACGCAGGGCGCCTGAACCTAAGTCCGGCCACATCCCCCCCCTCGTGTTCGCGGGCGTGACCCGGCGAACCCATGAACACGGACCCGCGATCGTGGCCGGAGACCCTGTGAACGCCGAAGGGTCCGTGCGTATGGATGGCCGGGCCAAGTCCACCGCTGTCCGGTTTAATTTTCGAGATTTCGGACGAAAGCCGTGGCCCGCGCCGATTTCGATGTCGTCACGGACATCGGGACGCGAACACAAGAACCCGCGACCCAAAAGCCCCTCCTCCCAACGCGCTACGGTATTCACACATTTACGTGGACTATCGCAAGGCGCCCTTCGGCCGCCGCCATGCGCACGGCCGTTCGATCCCGAAAACGGCCCGCGCCCACCCTCCAATACACTGAAAGAAAATCGCTTCTCGAGATGTGTGAATCTCGTAGGGTGTGAGGGGAGGTGGGGGCGGACCGGCGGTCGAGAGCGGCGCGGCGCGCCTCAGTCCTTGAGGTCTTCCCAGAGTTCCTTGACCTTGGAGAAGAAGCTCTCGGTTTCGGGGTTGGTATCGGCGGTGCCGGCCTCGGCGAAGGATTTCAGCAAGTCCTTTTGCGTCTCGTTCAGATTGACCGGGGTCTCGACCGTGGTATGGACCACCATGTCGCCGTAGCCGACGCCGCGCATGGCCGGCATGCCCTTGCCGCGCAGGCGGAACTGGTGGCCGGTCTGGGCGCCCTCGGGAATGGTGACGCGGGCGCGCCCGCCGTCCAAGGTCGGCACTTCCACGGTGCCGCCCAGCGCGGCGGTGGTCATGGGCAGCGGCACTTCGCAATAGATGTTGGAGCCGTCGCGGCGGAACAGGCGGTGCGGCGCGACGCTGATGAAGATGTAGAGATCGCCCGGCGGGCCGCCGCGCATGCCGGCCTCGCCTTCGTTGGCGAGGCGAATCCGCATGCCGTCATCGACGCCCCTGGGGATTTTGACGTCGAGCCTCTTTTCCTTGTTCACGCGCCCCGCGCCCTGGCACGGATGGCACGGATTGTCGATCACCCGCCCGCCGCCGCGGCAGGTGGAACAGGTGCGCTCGATGGTGAAAAAGCCCTGCTGGACGCGGACCTTGCCGGCGCCCTGGCAGGTCGGACAGGACACCGGCCTGGACCCCTGGGCGGCGCCCGAGCCGGCGCAGGCCTCGCACGTCACCGAGGTGGTGGCGCGGATGCTGGCGGTCTTACCGCGATAGGCGTCCTCGAGCGAAATCTCGAGATTGTACCTGAGGTCGGCGCCGCGCTGGCCGCCACCGGAGTCACGCCGCCCACCCATGAATTCGCCGAACAGGTCGTCGAACACGTCGGCGAAGCTGGACGCGGTGAAGCCGAAGCCGCCGCCGGGCGCGCCGCCGGCGCCGTCGAAGGCGGCATGGCCGAACTGGTCGTAGGCGGCGCGCTTCTCCTGGTCCTTGAGTACCTGGTAGGCTTCGGAAAGTTCCTTGAAATTCTGTTCGGCGCCAGCGTCGCCCGGATTGCGGTCCGGATGGTACTTCATGGCGAGCGAGCGATACGCCTTCTTGATTTCGTCGGAACTGGCCGCGCGATCGACCGAGAGCCTGTCGTAGTAGTCTTGCTTCGCCATGCTATCGAGGTCTTGGGCTACAAGGTCTGGGGCTCGAGCGGATCAAGGCTCAGTCGGCCGGCTTTTTGTCGTCCTTGACTTCCTCGAAATCGGCGTCGACCACCGTGTCGTCGGCGCCCGGCGTCTCTTCGGAGGCGGCTGCCGCGTCTTCCGGCGGTTCCGCCTCCGCCTGCTGCTTGTACATCGCCTCGCCCAGTTTCATGGCCACCTGTTGCAGCGCCTCGGTCTTGGTCGCGATGATCTCGGCGTCGTCGCCTTCCATGACGCCGCGCAAATCGGTGACAGCGTCCTCGATGGCCTTCTTATCGTCCTCGGATATCTTGTCGCCATATTCACCGAGCGATTTCTCGGTGGTGTGGATCACGGCGTCGGCGTGATTGCGCTTGTCGACCAGTTCGCGGCGTTTCTTGTCTTCTTCGGCGTGGACCTCGGCGTCGCCGACCATGCGGTCGATGTCGTCGTCGGACAGGCCGCCCGAGGCCTGAATGCGTATCTGCTGTTCCTTGCCGGTGCCCTTGTCCTTGGCCGAGACGTTGACGATGCCGTTGGCGTCGATATCGAAGGTGACCTCGACCTGCGGCATGCCGCGCGGCGCGGGCGGGATGCCGACCAGGTCGAACTGGCCCAGCACCTTGTTATCTGACGCCATTTCGCGTTCGCCCTGGAACACGCGGATGGTGACCGCGTTTTGATTGTCTTCGGCGGTAGAGAAGGTCTGGCCCTTCTTGGTCGGGATGGTGGTGTTGCGGTCGATCAGGCGGGTGAACACGCCGCCCAGGGTCTCGATCCCCAACGACAGCGGCGTCACGTCGAGCAGCAGCACGTCCTTGACGTCGCCGCTCAACACCGCGCCCTGAATCGCCGCGCCGACCGCCACCACCTCGTCGGGATTGACGCCCTTGTGCGGTTCGCGGCCAAAGAAATTCTTCACGGTCTCGATCACCTTGGGCATGCGCGTCATGCCGCCGACCATGACCACGTCGTCGATCTCGCCGGCCGACAGTCCGGCGTCCTTGAGCGCCTTTTTGCACGGATCGATGGTGCGTTGAATCAGGTCGTCGACCAGTGCCTCGAGCTTGGCCCGGGTCAGCTTCATGGTGAGATGCTTCGGCCCGGACTTATCGGCGGTGATGAACGGCAGGTTGATCTCGGTCTGCGTGGTGCTGGACAGCTCGGTCTTGGCCTTCTCCGCCGCCTCCCTGAGGCGCTGCAGCGCCAGCTTGTCGTCGCGCAGATTGATGCCGTGTTCCTTTTTGAACTCGTCGGCCAGGTATTCGACGATGCGCTGGTCGAAGTCCTCGCCGCCCAGGAAGGTGTCGCCGTTGGTCGCCTTGACCTCGAACACGCCGTCGCCGATCTCGAGAATCGAGACGTCGAACGTGCCGCCGCCCAGGTCGTACACCGCGATCACGCCCGAGCTCCGCTTCTCCAGGCCATAGGCCAGCGCGGCCGCCGTCGGCTCGTTGATGATGCGCAACACCTCGAGGCCGGCGATCTGGCCGGCGTCCTTGGTCGCCTGACGCTGCGAATCGTTGAAATAGGCCGGCACCGTGATCACCGCCTGGGTGACCGGTTGGCCGAGATAGCGTTCGGCGGTTTCCTTCATTTTCTGCAAGATGAAGGCGCTGATCTGGCTGGGCGCGTATTTTTCGCCGTTCGAGCTTACCCAGGCGTCGCCGTTTTCGGCCTTGATGATCTTGTACGGCACCATGGCCGCGTCCTTCTGGACCATGGGGTCGTCGTGGCGCCGGCCGATCAGGCGCTTGATGGCGAAAAACGTGCCTTCCGGATTGGTCACAGCCTGGCGTTTGGCGGGTTGGCCGACCAGACGCTCGCCATCGTCGTCGAAGGCCACGATGGAGGGCGTGGTGCGGGCGCCTTCGGCGTTCTCGATCACCCGGGCGTCCTTGCCTTCCAGGATCGCGACGCACGAATTGGTCGTACCCAGATCGATACCGATAATCTTGCTCATCCGTTTCCTCTTGTGCAAAGCAGGGGGAGCCACGCGGCCTCTATCAAGCGCCGTGCGCCCCTTGGTTAACGCCGACCGCTGGCCGACGCTGATAGGCGATATTCGTTAACTGGACCCTAATCCCCAATGAGTCGCCGGATATATGGGAGCCGGCGTGGCCCGGCGCAACCGCCGGGGGCCGTAAAACGCCCTGTCGCGCGTGCCCAGTCTCATGCCTCGGTATCGACGCGCGCGCCCTCCCGCGGCTTCTTGGCGACGCCGACCATGGCCGGACGCAACAGGCGGTCGTGAATTTTGTAACCGTGTTGGATCACCTGGATCACCGTGCCGGGCGGCTGGTCGCTGTTGGGGTCCTCGAACATGGCCTGGTGCAGGTTGTGGTCGAACGGCTCCCCGGCCGGGTCGATGCGCTCGATACCGTGATTTTCGAACGCCGCGTCGAGCTGGCGCAAGGTCGCCGAGACGCCCTCGGTCAGGGTTTTCACGACCTCTTCGCCAGCGTTCTCCGTCGGCAGGCTGTCGATGGCGCGGCGCAAATTGTCGGCCACGGCGACGACGTCGCGCGCGAAGTTGGAAATACCGTAGCGCGCGGAATCCTCGCGCTCGCGCGCGGCGCGCTTGCGCAGGTTCTCGCCCTCCGCCAAGGCGCGAAGAAGCTGGTCCTTGAGATCGGCGATCTCGGCGGCAAGGGTCTCGGTGTCACTGTCGGCCTCGGCTTCCGTCTCGGCTTCCATCTCCGCGGAATCGACCTCCGGCTCGTCGGGCTGTTCCTCGGGCTGTTCCCCCGGTTCTGGCGCCTCCGGCGTGGGGTCCGTGGGTTCAACCTTGTCGTCATGCATATACGGGTTCCATTCGCTTGAAGAGGGTGGTCAGCTGACCAGGCGGGAAATCGCGCGCGCGGTGTAATCGACCATGGGAATGATCCGCGCGTAGTTGATCCGGGTCGGCCCGATCACGCCGATCGCGCCAAGATAACGGGGCGCGCCGCCGTTCTTGTCCGCGTTGCCCAGCGGCGCCACGATCATCGAGCAGCCGGACAGGTCGAACAGGCGGTTTTCGGCGCCGATGAACACATGCACCCCTTCGCCGCCTTGTGTCGAGTCGATCAGCTTGAGCAGGTTTTTCTTGCGCTCCAGCATGTCGAACAATTCGCGCAGGCGTTCCAGGTCGGCCAGCGCGTTGACGTCCTCGAACAGCTTGGCGCGGCCGCGCACGATCAACATGTTGTCCTCGCCGTGGCTCGACCATGTCGCGATGCCCGCCTCGACCACGCCGGCCGCCAATTCGTCGAGTTGCGCCTCGTGGGCGGCAAGTTCGGCGGTGATCGCGACGCGCGCCTCGTCCAACGTGCGCCCCGATAGCCGCGAATTGAGATAGTTGGAGGCCTCGACCAGGGTCGAGGGCGTGAATCCGTCGGGCAGTTGGACCAGGCGGTTCTCGACCAGGCCGGTTTCGGTGACCATGATCACCAGCGCGGTGCCCGGCGACAGGCCGACGAATTCGACATGCTTGACCGGCGCCTCCGACTTGGGCGCGCAAACCAGCCCGGCGGCGCTGGTCATGCCTGAGAGCAGCTCGGTCGCCTGGTGCAGCACTTCGCTGAGGCTGCGGCCGTTGCCGGCGCACAGCGATGTGATGCTTTCGCGTTCGTCGTCGGTCAGGTCGCCGACCTGCAGCAGGCCGTCGACGAACAGGCGCAGGCCGCGCTCGGTCGGCAGCCGGCCGGCCGAGGTATGCGGCGCGTAGAGCAGGCCGAGATCCTCGAGATCCGCCATCACGTTGCGGATCGTCGCCGGCGACAGGCCCAGCGGCAAGCGACGCGACAGGGTGCGCGAGCCGACCGGTTCACCGGTGGCGCAGTAGGTCTCGACGATCTCGCGAAAGATCTCGCGCGTGCGCTGGTTGAGTTCGTTGATCATCCGCGCATGGGGCATTTATTAAAAGAGCTGACAAGGCGGAATCTAGTGATCCACCCGGCGGGCGTCAACGGGCTGCCTATAAAAGGCGCGCCTTCATGTAGCCAAACTCCGAGAATGGGCCGAAATCGATGACGGCCTGGCGGAATTTCGTCCAGTTGTCGTAGATGCGCCGGTTGAGATCGCCCTCGGCCGCGGTTTCGGCGACCACGTCCGCGCTGACCTCGAACCAGCGCTTCAGGAGCGATTCCGGCAGCGGTTCCATGGTCACGCCGTGCTCGTTGACCAGCGTATGGCGGGCGCGCGCGTTCATCACCGTGAATTCGCTCAGCAGACGCACGGTTTCGACATCCGCCGCCGCCCGCACGATTTCCTTCAGGTCCGCCGGCAAGGCCTCGTAGGCCTTGAGGTTGACCACCAGCGACTGCGCCGCGCCCGGCTCATGCACGCCGGGGCCGTAGCAATATTTCGCCACCTTGTAGAAGCCGAAGGCCAGGTCCATCCACGGCCCGCCCCATTCGGCGGCATCGATCAGTCCCGATTGCAACGCGGCCATGATCTCGCCACCGGCCATGTTTACGGATGTAGCGCCGAGGCGGTTGAACACTTCGGCGTGCAGGCCGGCCATGCGGATCTTGAGGCCGGCCAGGTCGTCGACCGACCGGATCGGCTTGCGGAACCAGCCGATCATCTGCGTGCCAGCATTGCCCGCCAGCCAAGCGCGCAGGCCGAATTCCGCGTACATCTCGTCCCACAACTCCTGGCCGCCGCCAAACTGAATCCAGGCGTTGTGTTCCTGCGGCGTCAGCCCGCCGGGCACGGTGCAAAAGAATGGCGCGCTGCGGTTCTTGGCGATCCAGTAATAGGGCGCGTCGTGGCCGCATTCCGCCGTGCCGTCGCGCACCGCGTCGAACACCTCGAAGGCCGGCACGAACTCGCCGGCGGCGAACAGCTTGACGGTCAGGCGGCCGTCCGACAGGGCGCCGATACGGTCGGCGATGCGCTGCGCCGCGATGCCGACGCCGGGGAAGTTTTTCGGCCACGTGGTGACCATCTTCCAGCGTATCCTGCCCGCCGCGATGGCCGGCGCGGCCACGGCGGTCGAGACGGCCACCGACCCGGCCGCCGCGCCCTTCAGGAACGCGCGCCTGCTCTTGCGATTCTTTGTCACGGTCTCGCCCTCCCTCGAAACCCGCGCCTCGGAATTTCCATCTTAGCCGCCAAGACCCGCCGCGGCGAACCGTAATCACGCGCCGCGCCGCCAGCCATAATCCGTCATGGCCGGGCACCGACCCGGCCATCCATGAACACGGACGGTTCGGCGTTGGCGCGGTCTCCGGCCACGGTCCTCGTTCCGTGTGCATGGATCACCGGGTCGAGCCCGGTGAAGACGGGTGTGTTTGCTGTTGGCGGAATTGGCGCCTTGCTCCCTTTTTCCGTCATGGCCGGGCTCCGACCTGGCCATCCATGCACACGGACCGCGGTTCGTGTTCATGGGTTCTCGGGTCAAGCCCGAGAATGACGGAAGGATGGTTGGTCCGGTCCCGTCCCACGGCCGCGCGATTGTGCGGGCGGGGGATTTCTGGTTCGATGCCGGCAACGGGAGGGGCTCATGCACGAGACCGATATCATCAAGACCTACCACGCTCATGTCTACTACACGCCCGCGACGCGCGCGGCGGCGGAGGCGGTGCGCGAGGGGATCGAGTCGCGGTTCCGCGTCACCATGGGGCGGTGGCGGGAGGAACCGGTCGGGCCGCACCCGCAAGCCATGTATCAGGTCGCCTTCGAGGCCGACCAGTTCGACCGGTTGGTGCCGTGGCTCATGCTCAACCGCCAGGGGCTCGACGTTCTGGTCCATCCCAATACGAGCGAGTCCCGGACCGACCACGAGACGCGGGCGCTGTGGCTGGGCGCGAAGCTGTCACTCAAATTGGACGTGTTGGACTGATGAAGATCACCGCCATCGAGACGCTGCATTGCGACGCCGGCTGGCGCAATTTTTCGTTCTGCAAGATCACCACCGACAATGGATTGGTGGGCTGGAGCGAGTATCAGGAAGGCTTCGGCTCGCCTGGCGTGAGCGCGGCGATCGAGGGGCTGGCGCATCTGGTGGTGGGCGAGGACCCGCGCGCCAACGAGCGCATCTACTGGCTGCTTTACGCCGCCACGCGCCCGGCGGCCGGCGGCGTGGTCGGCCAGGCGCTCGGCGCCATCGAGAACGCGCTGCTCGACGTCAAGGCCAAGCATTACGGGATTCCGGTCTACGAACTGCTCGGCGGGCCGTTCCGCCAACGCATCCGGGTCTATTGGTCCCATTGCGGCACCTACCGGGTGATGCGGCCCGACGTGCACGACGCGCCGCCGCTGACCTCGTTGGACGAGGTGCGCGACTTGGGCCGCGAGGTCCGGGACAAGGGCTTCGGCGCGCTCAAGACCAACGTGTTCATGTTCGACCGGACGCCGGCCCTATGGGCGCCCGGCTTCAACATGCCCGCCGACCACCCCGAGCTCAACGCCGACCGTCCGGTGATCGCGGCGCTGAAGGCCCAGCTCGAGGCATTCCGCGACGGCGCCGGGCCCGACATGGATATCCTCCTGGACCTGAATTTCAATTTCCGGACCGAGGGGCTGTTGAAGATCGTCGAGGCCGTGGCGCCGCTGGACTTGTTCTGGATCGAAATCGATTCCTACGACGCCGAGGCGCTGGCCACGGTGCGGCGCGCCTCGACCACGCCGATTTCGGGCTGCGAGACCCTGTTCGGCATTCGCGAGTTCAAGCCCTATTTCGCCGCCCAGTCGATCGACGTGGCGATCATCGACGCGGTGTGGAACGGCGTCGCCCAGTCCATGAAAATCGCCGCCATGGCGGAAGCCTACGAGGTCAACATGGCGCCGCATAATTTCTACGGCCATCTGTCGACCATGATGAACGCCCATTTCGTCGCCGCGGTGCCCAACTTCCGCATCATGGAGATCGACATCGACCAGGTGCCGTGGCGCGACGAGTTGTTCACCCACGTGCCCGAAATCCAGGACGGCCACCTGATCCTGCCAGAGGCGCCCGGCTGGGGCACCGATCCCATCGAGGCGGCGCTGGCCGCCCACCCGCCGCAAGCGGTGCGCGGCATCACCGGCCGGCGCTGAGCCACCAGCCCGTGGCGGTCGAGATCCGCATCGAGGGATTGTGCAAGGCCTTTGACGGGCGGGTGGTCCTCGACGACATCGACCTGGAAATAGCGCGCCACGACATGGTCGCCGTGGTCGGCGGCTCGGGATGCGGCAAGACGGTGCTGCTGAACCAGGTGCTCGGCCTGCTCCAGCCCGACGCGGGGCGGGTCCTGGTCGCCGACCACGCCCGGCCCGGCGCGCCAATGGTCGATGTCGCCGGACTCGGTGAGCAGGCGCGCGACGACATCCATAACCACTGGGGCGTCGTGTTCCAGCGCAACGCCCTGTTCTCGGGCACCGTCCTGGACAACATCGCGCTGTGGCTGAAAGAGGTGAAGGGCCTCGACGACGATCATGTCCTGCCCATCGCGCGCGACGTACTCAGCGCGGTGGAACTGCCCAGCGACACCGAATTCCTCGCCGCCACCACGACCAGCCTGTCGGGCGGCATGGCCAAGCGCCTCGCCGTCGCCCGCGCGCTGGCCATGGACCCCATCGTGATTTTTTACGATGAGCCGACCACGGGACTTGACCCGACCAGCGCGGCGCATATCCAGGACCTGATCCTGGACGCCCATGCCAAGCCCGGGCCGGGCGACGTGGCGCGAACCACGGTGATCATCACCCACGACAAGGACCTGCTCAACCGGCTGCGCCCGCGCGTCGTGATGCTGCACGAGGGGCATGTCCTGTTCGACGGCCCGTTCGAGGCCTTCGAGGCTTCGAACGTGCCCGCCATCCGGCCCTATTTCGATCTCATGCCGGTGCTGCACGCGCGCGGCGCGGCGGTGGCGCCGGCGTAAGAACAACGGGAGGGAATTATATGAGTGACGCGCTGCATCGCGATCTGGTCGTGTTCGACGGGCTGATCATCTCCAACTGGAGCCGCGCGGTGTTCGAGGACATGCAACGCGGCGGCGTCAGCGCGGCCAACTGCACCTGCGCGGTGTGGGAAGGCTTCCGCGGCACCATGGAAAACATCGCCCAATGGAAGCGCTGGTTCGACGATTACGACGATATTCTGGTGCAGGTCCACACGACGGACGACATCGGACGGGCCAAGGCCGACGGCAAGGTCGGCATCGTGCTGGGCTGGCAGAACGTCACCCCGATCGAGGACCGCGTGGATTTCCTGGGCCTGTTCAAGGCGCTCGGCGTGGGCATCGTCCAGCTTGCCTACAACACCCAGAACATGGTCGGGACCGGGTGCTACGAGACCCATGACGGCGGCCTGTCGGACTATGGCCGCGACGTGATCGATGAGATGAACCGGCTCGGCATGCTGGTCGATCTGTCCCATGTCGGCGCCAAGACCAGCGACGACGCGATCCGCCATTCGAAAAAGCCGGTGTGCTATTCGCACTGCTGCCCCGAGGCGCTGCGCGCCCATCCGCGCAACAAGACCGACGAACAGCTCCGCTTCATCGCCGAGCGCGGCGGCTTCATCGGCGTCACCATGTTCCCGCCGTTCCTGCCGCGCGGCGCCGACTCGACCCTCGACGACTATCTCGACGCCATCGAACACGTCATCGACGTGGCCGGCGAGGACCAGGTCGGCATCGGCACCGACATGACCCAAGGCCAAGGCCAGGACTTTTTCGACTGGATCACCCACGACAAGGGCACCGGGCGCAAGCTCGTCGATTTCGGCGAAATCAAGAACCCGCCCGGCTTCCAGCGCCTCGGCGAGTTTCCCAACCTGACCGCGGCGATGGAGACCCGCGGCTGGTCGGAGCCGCGCATCCGCAAGATCATGGGCGAAAACTGGGTCGGCTTGCTGCGGGAAGTGTGGGGCGCGTGATGGCGGCGCCGGAGGTCGCCATCGACGTCGACGCGGGTACCGGGGTCTGGACCACCGACGGCATGGCGATGATCTACATGCCGCGCCATTTCTTCGTGGGCAATCACCGGGCGGTGGAAGCGGCGCTGGGCAAGGCGCGCCACGGCGAGATATTGCACGAGGCCGGACACGCGGCCGCCTTCACCTGGTGCGAGGAGGCGGCGCGCGCCGGCGGACTGGCCGGCCTCGACGTGTTCCACCATTACCTGGCGCGGCTGTCCCAACGCGGCTGGGGCCGGTTCCGCGCGCTGAGCGTCGACGCGGCGGCGGGCCGCGCGCTGGTGCGCCTCGATCACTCGGTCTTCGTCGCCGAGTCGCCCGCCGGCGGCGACGGTCTGTGCACCCCGTTCGCCGGCTGGTTCGCCGGCGCGCTGGCCTGGGTGGATTCGCAAAACGGCGTACAACGCGCGCTGGCCGGCGGGGAAACGCAGTGCGCCGGCGCGGGCGCCGATCACTGCCTATTCGAGGTGGCGCCGCGCGCCGGGCCGTAGAGCAGATCGTGATTGATGGGAATCGCCATGGGCGATCCCATCAACCGCGTGAATCTGCTCTCCTCTAAAAGCTAGACCGGATTCACAGGATTGATCGAACCCCAAAAGTGGGTTCGATCAATCCTGATCCGGTCTAGGGGCGCGACGTTGCTTCGGTGGTTGCCATTTTCGCCCTCATGGGCTTTAAACCGGACTTCGGGGCCACCCGCCTACATCAAAATTTAGCATCGACGAGATAGACCCATTCGGATGAATCGCGCGTCCTCATCACCGTTCGCGGGCTCGCTCCTTCCCCCTCCCCCCTCGCGGGGGAGGGTTGGGGTGGGGGGCGCCGGGCGGAGCACGGCCACGGAAATACGCGTGGCGACTCTTGGCGCCTGTCCAGCGTGGCACTTCGGGCGGACCTCCTTGTTGGGCGACGCGGCGCGCCGCGTCGCCCCACCCCAGCCCTCCCCCGCAAGGGGGGAAGGGGCTAAAAAGAGTGGCCGCGCCGCTTACCTGCTTCTTGCCCCCGCCCCATGACCGACCTCGCCCATATCCGCAATTTCGCGATCATCGCGCATATCGACCACGGCAAATCGACCTTGGCCGACCGGCTGATCGAAATGTGCGGTGGGCTGGAGAAGCGCGAGATGACCGCGCAGGTGCTCGACACCATGGACATCGAGCGCGAGCGCGGCATCACCATCAAGGCGCAGGCCGTGCGCCTGACCTACCAGGCGGCCAACGGCGAGAGCTATCAGCTCAATTTGATCGACACGCCGGGCCACGTGGATTTCGCCTACGAGGTCAGCCGCAGCCTGGCCGCCTGCGAGGGCTCGCTGCTGGTGGTCGACGCCAGCCAGGGGGTCGAGGCGCAGACCCTGGCCAATGTCTACCAGGCGATCGACGCCAACCACGAGATCGTGCCGGTGCTCAACAAGATCGATTTGCCGGCCGCGGAGCCCGCGCGCATCCGCCAGCAGATCGAGGACGTGATCGGGCTCGATGCCTCCGAGGCGGTGGAAATCTCCGCCAAGACCGGCCAGGGTATCGCGGATGTGCTGGAGGCGTTGGTCGCGCGCCTGCCGGCGCCCACCGGGGAGGAGGACGCGCCGCTGAAGGCGCTGCTGGTGGATTCCTGGTACGACCCTTATCTGGGCGTGATGATCCTGGTGCGTGTCCATGACGGCGTGTTGGCCAAGGGCAAGAAGATCCGCTTCATGGCCGCCGGGTCGGCCTATCAGGTCGAGCGGGTCGGTGTGTTCACGCCCAAGCCGCAAGTCGTCGACCGGCTGGGCCCGGGCGAGGTCGGCTTCATCACCGCCGCCATCAAGACCGTGGCCGATACCGATGTCGGCGACACCATCACCGACGACCGCAACCCCGCCACCACCGCGCTGGCCGGCTTCAAGCCCTCCGTGCCGGTGGTGTTCTGCGGCCTCTACCCCACCGACACGGCCAATTTCGAGGACTTGCGCGACAGCCTGGCCAAGCTCCGCCTCAACGACGCCAGTTTCCATTTCGAGGCCGAGACCTCGGCGGCGCTGGGGCTGGGGTTCCGCTGCGGCTTCCTGGGCCTGTTGCATCTGGAAATCATCCAGGAGAGGCTGGAGCGGGAATTCGACCTCGACCTGGTCACCACGGCGCCCAGCGTGATCTACCGCGTCCATCTTATCGACGGCTCGGTGCTGGAACTGCACAACCCGGCCGACATGCCCGACCCGGTGCGCATCACCCACATCGAGGAGCCGTGGATCAAGGCCACCATATTGGTGCCCGACGACTATCTGGGTAGTATCTTGAACCTGTGCACGGAACGGCGCGGCAAACAGCTCGACCTGACCTATGCCGGCAACCGCGCCATGGTGGTCTACCGGCTGCCGCTCAACGAGGTGGTGTTCGATTTCTACGACCGGCTCAAATCGACCAGCCGGGGCTATGCCAGCTTCGACTACGAGCTCGACGGCCACGAGACCGGCGAGTTGGTCAAGGTATCGATCCTGGTCAACGGCGAGCCGGTCGATAGCCTGGGCTTCATCGCCCACCGCGCCAAGGCCGAGCCGCGCGGCCGCGCGCTGTGCGACCGGCTCAAGGAGTTGATCCCGCGCCAATTGTTCAAGATCGCCGTGCAGGCGGCGATCGGCGGCAAAATCATCGCCCGCAGCACGATCAGCGCGCTGCGCAAGGACGTCACCGCCAAATGCTACGGCGGCGACGTGACCCGCAAGCGCAAGCTGTTGGACAAACAAAAGGCCGGCAAGAAACGCATGCGCCAGATCGGCAACGTCGAAATCCCCCAGGAAGCCTTCCTCGCCGCGCTGCGCACCGACACCAAGTGAGGCGCGCGCCTTCCTCGCCGTCACCCCGGAATGCCCGTAAGGGCATGTCCGGGGTCCATCTTTCCACGCCGACGCATGGACCCCGGCTCTCCCCCCGGATTAAATCCGGGGTCCGGCCGGGGTGACGGGAAAGGGATAGACCGCCCCGCGTCAGTGGGCGGGCTGGCCATGGGCGGCGCGGGCTGATAGCTTTCGCGGTCGCCGGGATTGGCGTGCTGGGACGTCCCGGAACAACGACATCACCGCGCCCGTGGGAGGGAAGCCGACATGAGCAAGATCTATGGCGAGACGCACCGCGCGTTTCAGGACCAATTCGACACGCGGCGGATCGCCGACACGGTCGAGGGCGGATTCTTCGCCGACGAGATCAACGAAACCGATCAGGCCTTTATCGAAAGCCGCGACATGTTCTGGCTTTCCACGGTCGATGAGAACGGCATGCCCACGGTTTCCTACAAGGGCGGCGATGTGGGATTCGTGAAGGTCGTCGACAGCAAGACCATCGCGTTCCCCAGCTATAACGGCAACGGCATGTTCTATTCCATGGGCAATATCTCCGGCGCCGGCAAGGTGGGTTTGCTGTTCATGGATTTCGAAAAACCGATCCGCCTGCGCGTTCAGGGCACCGCGACGGTCTCGGCCGACGACCCGTTGATGGACGCCTACAAGGAGGCGCAACTGGTGGTGCGGGTCACGGTGGACCTCATGTACCCCAACTGCCCGCGCTATATTCATCGCATGGACAAGGTCGGCCCGTCGCGCTACGTGCCGCGCGAAAACGTCGATACGCCGCTCGCCGGCTGGAAGCGGATCGATATTCTGCAGGATGCCCTGCCGGCCGAGGACAAGGGCCGCGCCGACAAGGAAGGCGGCCAGATCACGGTCGAGGATTGGTTCGGCAAGGTGGCGGCGGGCGACCCCGAGGCCTGAGCAGGGACCGCCGCGACAAGGAGGTAGCATGACCGACCGGGCGGCGGCTGTTCACGACGACGCCGACGATCCGGCGCGTTATCTGAAGGCCGCGACATTCATCGATTCCGATGACCCGGCCATCGGGTCTTACGCGCGCGCGGCGGCCGGGTCCGGCGACGATATAACGCGCGCGGTGCGCCTGTATTACGCCGTGCGCGACGACATCCGCTACGACCCCTACGGCATCGAACTGTCGCCCGAAGGCTTCCGCGCCAGCCGCTGCCTGGCGCGCGGCAAGGGGTTCTGCATCACCAAGGCGGCGCTGCTGGCGGCCTGCGGCCGGGCGGTGGGGATTGCCAGCCGGGTCGGTTACGGCGACGTGCGCAACCACTTGGCCACGCCCAAGCTGATCGAGACGATGGGCTCCGACCTGTTCGTCTACCACGGTTTCACCGAAATGTTCCTCGGCGGCCGTTGGGTCAAGGCGACGCCGGCGTTCAATCTCAGCCTGTGCGAGCGCTTCGGCGTCAAGCCGCTGGAGTTCGACGGCACCGCCGATTCCGTGTTCCACCCCTTTGACGCGGCCGGGTGCCGCCACATGGAATATGTCCGCCAGCGCGGCTCCTACGCCGACGTGCCGTTCGAGAAAATCAGCGCCGCCTTCCATGAGCACTATCCGCGCGCCATGAAAAACGGTTTCGGCGGCGGCGACTTCGGTCGCGAGGCCGAGGCGGAGCGCGGGAAATGACCCCGGTCGAACGCCTGCGCCAAGCCGTCGCGGCGCCGGGCTGCACTGTTGCCCCCGGCGCCTACGACGCGTGGAGCGCGCGGCTGATCGCCCGGGCCGGCTTCGAGGTCTGTTACCTGAGCGGTTTCGGCGCGGCCGCCAGCCATCTCGGCGCGCCGGATATCGGATTGATGACCGGCAGCCAGATGGCCGATGTCGCGGCGCGGGTGGTCGATGCCACCGGCATTCCGGTCATCGCCGACGCCGACACGGGCTATGGCGGCCTGGCCAACGTCCGCCACACGGTCAAAGCCTATCTCCATGCCGGCGTAGCCGGGATGCAGCTCGAGGACCAGGGCTTTCCGAAGCGCTGCGGCCATCTCGACGGCAAGACCGTGATCGCGGTGGGCGAAATGGTCGACAAGATCCGCGCCGTCAAGGACGCGGCCGGCGACGACCTGTGGCTGGTCGCGCGCACTGACGCGCGCACCGTTGAGGGCTTCGACGAGGCGCTGGCGCGCGGCCGCGCGTTTCGCGACGCCGGCGCCGACATGGTGTTCGTCGAATCGCCGCTTGACGAGGAAGAACTCGCCGCCGTGCCGCGCGAGGTCACGGACGTGCCGCTGATCGCCAACATGGTCGAGGGCGGCAAGACCCCGTACCGGGACGCGGCCGCGTTGGGCGGGCTGGGCTTTGCCATGGCGATCTTCCCGATTACCAATCTGCTCGCCGCGACCCGGGCGATGGAAGACATGCTGGGTAAACTGCGCCGCGACGGCAAGGCGGACACCAGCGCCATCGCGACCTTCGCCGACATGCACGAAATCAGCCGGCTGGCCGACTATCTCGCCGACGACCGGGCGGTGGCGAAGGGCGACGCGGCATGAGACGCCTGCTGTTCGCGAGCCTGGCCCTGCTGCTTGTCGCCGCCGCGCCGGCCGCGGCCGAAACCAAGCTGCGGGTGACCTTGCAACTGCCGATCATGTCTCATCTCGGCCAGAACCTGGTGCGCTTCAAGGAACTGGTGGAGGCCGCCAGCGACGGCGAGATGGTGGTGGAAATCTATCCC
>SMVB01079756.1_pt1 | contig 19266 bp, 15 predicted proteins | sample 2456461 | NCBI WGS metagenome assembly SMVB01 (sample SAMN11095934, study PRJNA526329) | marine sediment metagenome | biome: Marine sediment; feature: Surficial sediment; material: Deep marine sediment; isolation source: Hadal surficial sediment | place: Pacific Ocean | collected 2014-05 | depth...
GGGGCCTGTCTTGGCCGCCGGGGCGGGGTTATTCGACGGTGATCACGCCGTCGGGATGGAAGGCGTAAAAGGCGAAGGCGAAATCGATTCCGTGGACGGCATCGACCAGGCCCAGGGCGGTCTTTTTCTGCACCACCACGTTGCCGACGTCGCGCCCTTCGCCGATGATCGCCGAATCCAGGGCGGAATTCTGCCCCGGCTCCCAGGTGATGACGAACGCCCCGTGGGTGATGCGTTTCTTCCGGCGCACCAGGGCCAGGCTCCACGCTCGCTTGCCGATGGACACCACCCGGGCCAGGGGGGCGATATTGGAGGGCATGGCGCCCTGGTACAGAAAGGGCCGCTCGAGGCCGTCATACCCGGCATAGGGATTGGCGCCGTAGCGCCGCATGGACGGGTTGTTGGGCACCAGGAGGCGCCCCGCGGGAAAGCGCTTTTTGAATCGGGCGATGGATTCCACCCGCGCGGGCAGGAATTTGAGCCGCTTGCCGGTGAGCTCGCCGACTATCGCCTCGCCCAGGAATTGTTGCCACCAGCTTTCGGTCTGGCGGTCATACATGATGAGGTCGGAACGGCGCAGCTTGCCGGTGGTGCCGAAATCCAGCACCCGGCCGTCGAGCCTGCGGTCGAACACCACGGCGGCATTGCACAGCGGACAGAAGGTCACCGCCACGGGAACGCCGCCCACGGTGTCGTTGACGATCTCGTGCCACATCAGGACCGAAAGAGGGTAGGCCCTGGCATCGCCGCCGATGCGGATGGAGATCACCGGCTCGGTCCCCTTGACGCCGGTCACTTCGGAGATGGCGACGAACTTGGGTTGGTCGATGGGGGGGATGCCGTCCCTGGGCGGGCCGCCCGAACGAATTTCGCCGAGATCGATGGAATGGCGCGAGAAATCGGTGCGCGGCCATGCGCCGGTCCATTGGGCCGCGAGGGCGGGTATCTTCCCGGCCTTGGCGGCGGCGCCATCGCCGGTGTCCGCGCCGTTGGTCAGGCGCGGCGAAAAGGCGATGGCCAGGGCGGCGATGCCGAGGAGGGCGGCCAGTCCCGTGCCCGCCGCGATCCGGCGTTTGACGCGCTTGCTGGTGTTCTCCAAAAAGGCCATGGCAAACTCCTCAAGGAAGCTCACCCCAAGCCATGGGTAAGTCCACTCACTTTTGCGTTATCGGCCGTGGCGGGGGACCTGAGAAGGAGGAAGGTCCGGGCCTCCGGGGGCCTTCCCTCTTCTCAGGTCCCCCGCCCTGGATTAGGTTGGGTCGGTCGCGAGTGATCCATTGGTCGGCGGCGGGATAACTTTTCAGGGGGAAACAAGCGTGGCCCAAGCGCCCGGCGCGGCCGATCCGGATGAGGGAGCGCCCGAGGCCTCGGCCCGGGCTCTCTACGCCGCCTACGGGGTGGGGCTCACCGGCAACGGCGTGGCCATGATGCTCAAGGTGATCATCCCGCTTTGGGCCATCCAGCTCAATTTCACGGCGACGGAAATCGGCATCGCCATCGGCCTGTCGGCCCTGCTGCCGTTCCTTTTCTCCATCCACGGCGGCGTCCTCATGGACCGCCTGGGAACCCGGCGGGTGACCATGGTCTACGCCGTGACCAACGCCCTGATGTGCCCGCTCTACCCGATGTTTCCGTCCTTCGCCGCCGTCGTCATGTTGCAGCTCATCACCGGGCTGACGTCCAACATGGTCTGGGTCGGGGCGCAAACCCTGATCGTCCGTTTCACCAAGGGCAAAACGACGCTGATCGCGCGATTCTCGGTGGCCGCCCGCTGCGGCACTTTGAGCGCGCCGGTGCTCATCGGCGCGATCTGGGACCTGGCCGGGGCCTGGGGCGCGTTCGCCTTCGTGGGGGCCGCCGGGACCCTGGTGGTGGTGGCGCTGCTCATGGTTCCCGGCGCCGAGGAGGACGCCCCCGAGGGGGCCAAGCCGGCGCTCGGCGACCTGATCCCCAAATGGCGCGATTACACCAGCGCCTTTTCCCTGATCGCCATCCCGGCGGTGGCCTTCGTGGTGGTCATGTCCGCCCTGCGCATTTCGTCTTCGGGCATCCAGACCTCGTTCTACGTGGTCTATCTCAACGAGATCGGCCTCTCCGGCACCTTGATCGGGGTGCTGATCAGCGTGTCCGAGGGCGCGGGCCTGGGCGGCGCCTTCATGGCGGGCTGGTGGGAACGCTTCATCCGGCCCCATTGGGTGTTCGTGATCTTCGCCGCCATGTCGATTGTTTGCGTCACCATGACGCCGGGCCTGGGCGGCATCTTCGTCCTTCTTCTGCTCGCCACGGCGGGCCGGGGCTACGCCCAGGGGCTCAGCCAGCCGGTGATGTTCGGTATTCTCTCGCGCGCCGTCAATCCGGCGCTCCAAGGTACCGCCATCGGCCTCAGGACCACGTCCAACCGCTTCGCCACGGTGGTGGTGCCCCTGATCATGGGGTTCGTCACCGACGCGGTGGGAATCGAACAAAGTTTCTACGTCATCGGCGGGATCCTGATGGTCAGCTGCGGATTCGTCGCCCTGTTCGTCAAACGCATACCCGATTTCAGGACCTGAACCCCGACATGCCCGATGCCGCCGCGAACCCGACGCCGCCCCGCAGGATGCTCGCCCTGTGCTATGGCACCGGCCTGCTTTCCATGGGTCTCATGGACCTATTGATGTTCATCGTCCCGCTGTGGGCGATCTGGCTCGGCGCCAGCGCCACCGAGGTGGGCATGGTCGCCGGGGCGCGTTCGGTGGTGCCCTGCATATTGGCGATTCACGGCGGCGTGCTGATGGACCGCCTGGGCACCCGCCGCATCATGGCGGTCTCGGCCATCGCCATCATCGTGACCGCGCCGCTTTATCCCGCCCTGCCTTGGATCCCCGCGCTGATCGTCCTCCAGCTGGTGACCGGCTACGCCACCACCATCGCCTGGGTCGGCGCCCAGACGGTGATCGCCCAGGTTTGCCGCGGCGACACCGGGGTTCTCGGCCATTTCAATTTCGCCTGCCGCATCGGCACCTTCCTCGCGCCCATTGTCATGGGGCTGCTGTGGGATTTCACCAATCCCTGGCTCACCTTTCTTTTCATTTCCGGGTGGGCGGCGGCGCTGCTCGGCCTGGTCATCATGACCCCGGACACCAGGCCCGGCGCGCCGGGCGCACCGCCCGCGGCGGACACCCGTGTTGCCGCCGGCGCGCCATCGGCGCGGACCCTCGGCGCCAGGCTGCGCGCCTTGGCGCCCAGGCGGGCCGATTACCTGGCGACCTTCGCGCTGTTTCTGATCCCCGCCATCGCCATGTCGCTCGGCGGCGGATTCCTGCGCAACACCACGTCCGCCGTGCAGGGTTCCATCTACGTGGTTTACCTGAAGGAGATCGGCCTCACCGGCACCGCCATCGGCGCCCTGTTCGCCGCCATCGAAGGCGCCAGCGCGCTGGGCTCGCTGCTGGCCGGCCGGGTCAGCCGCTGGATCCACCCCTATACCCTGATGGTGGCGACCACCGGCATCGCCATATTCCTGATCAACGCGACGCCGCTTCTCGGCGGCATCTTCGCCTTCCTGTTCGCCGCCCAGTTCCTGCGCGGCATCATCCAGGGCGTCAATCAGCCGGTGCTGTTCGGCATCCAGGCCCGCGCCGCCGGGCCCCACCGCCAGGGCGCCACGGTGGCGCTCCGGGTCACGGTCAATCGGGCGGTCTCCATCATCGTGCCGCCGATCATGGGCGTCATCGCCGATAGCGCCGGCATCGAGATGAGCTTCTACCTGCTGGGCGGCGTGTTCCTGGTGATGACGGTGGGTCTCGGCGTGGCGGCGCGCCTTGTCCGCGACACCGGGCCCTGAGGCGGGCCGTGGCTTCCGACGGCAACTTCGCGCCCGGCACCGGGCGGCCCAAGATCCCGGCGCGGGCCTATTACCCGGTGTTGGGCACCGGCCTGGCGGCCAATATCAATGCCGATTTCATGACCGTGATCGTGCCCCTTTGGGCGCTGACCCTGGGCGCCACGCCGGCCCAGATCGGCATCATGATCGGCGCGCGGTCGTTCCTGCCGTTCCTTCTGGCGATCCACGGCGGGGTGCTCATGGACCGGCTGGGGACCCGGCGGATGATGTTAGTGTTCACCCTGGTCTCGACCGCCCTGGTCCCCTTGTACCCGTTGAGTCCCTGGTTTCCCGCCCTGGTCGCCCTGCAGATGATGACCGGCCTGCTGGGCAACCTGGCCTGGATCGGGGCGCAGACCCTGATCGCCCGCATGTGCCGCGGCGATCCTCATTATCTCGGCATGTTTTCCTTCGCCTCGAGGGTCGGCAGCATCGGCGCCCCCACGCTGATCGGGCTGATCTGGGACCTGACCGGATATTGGGGGGCGTTCGCCGCCTGCACCCTTGCCGGGCTGGCGCTGTTCGCCTGCACCGCCCTGGTGCCCCATTGGGCGGAGAACCAAGGGCGCGAGCCGCGGCCCCAACCGGCGGCGGCGGCCGGGCCGCGCTGGCGTGACCTGGTGCCGAGCCTTGCCGATTATAAGGAGGTGCTGGCGCTGCTGGCGCTGCCGGCGGTGGCGCTGGGCATCGCCATCGCCTTGTTGCGCCACACGCCGTCGACCATCCAGGCCTCGTTCTACATCATCTACCTCAGGGAAATCGGCCTGCAGGCGACGGTGATCGGCGCGTTGATCTCCTGCGCCGAAGTGACCGGGGCGTTCGGTTCTCTCTTGGCGGCGCCTTTGATGCGCCGCTTTCCGGCACACTGGATTCTGGTGGTCTTCACCATGCTGACCATCGCCATGATGGCGCTGACGCCGCTGTTGGGCGGCATCATCGCCCTGCTGGGCGCCGCCCAGTTCCTGCGCGGCTCCGCCCACGGGCTGTTGCACCCGGCGACCTTCTCGGTGATTTCCCGGGCGCTGGATGGCGAAAACCAGGCGCGCGGCGTGGCGCTCCGGACCACCGGCAACCGGCTCGGCGCGGTGGTGCTGCCCATCGTCATGGGGTTCATCGCCGAGGCCGTCGGCGTGGCGGCGAGCTTCGTCATCATCGGCGGCGGCTTGCTGGCGATCGTCGCCGTGATCGCCGTCATGGTGGCCCGCACCGAGGCCTTCGCCGGGCGCTGAGAGGCGCCGCCCCATGGCCCCACTTGGCAGGGTTCGGCGGGCGGGATTACAATGGCGGCGCGGTCCGGGAAACATCGGCGCCGCGCGCCTCGGTTTTCTTTCACGCCCGATCAAGGAATTCCCATTCATGGCCTGGCCCTGGGTCCGCCATTTTCTCGCCCCGCCCGAGCGGAAATCCCAGTCCCGGGCGCGGTCCCGGGCGCGGTCCCGGGCGGCCGCATGGCGAACCGCCCCATGAGCGCCGGCGGGGCCGGCGGGGCCTTGGGCCGGCGGCGGACGTCGCGGCGCACCGAGTACTTCACCTACGCCACCGGGCTGCTGACCGACGCCCAGGGGGAGCTGATCAGTTTCGCCATCCCGCTATGGGGAATCATGCTCGGCCTGGGGCCGCTGGAAATCGGCATCCTGATCAGCGCCAAGGCAGTGCTGCCCGCCTTCTTCGCCATCCACGGCGGGTCGCTCATGGACCGCTTCGGCACCCGCGCGGTGCTGGTGATCCTCGGTTCCGCCTGCACGTTGCTGCCGCCGTTCTTTGCCGCCGCCACTTGGTTTCCGGCGCTATTGGTGCTGCAAATGCTGTTGGGCATGGTGCTGTCGCTGACCTGGATGGGGTCCCAGGCGCTGGTGGTCTATGTCGGCAGGGACGACCCCGCCATGGTCGGGCGCTTCGCCTTTTGCGCGCGGATCGGCGTCATGATCGCGCCCCTGGTGGCCGGCGCGCTGTGGGATTTCACCGCGCCCTGGGTGGTGTTCGCCCTCACCGGCCTGACCGGCGCGGGTTTCTGGATCGCCGTCTCCGCCCTGCCCCCGGCGGAGCTCGGCGAGGGGCGCGAGGGGCGCGGGGAGTCCAAACCCGATGCCCGGCCGCCGTTCAGGATCGCCGACATCATGCCGCGCCTGTCGGACTACATCGGCGCCATCGGCCTGTTGGCGATCCCCACCGTGACCTTCGTCATCGTGGTGTCCTCGATCCGCCTGTCCACGGGCACCTTGCAGACCTCGTTTTACCTGGTCTACCTCAAGGAGATCGGCCTCCAGGCGACCATGATCGGCGGCTTCATGACCATCACCCAGATGAGCGCGGCGGTGGGCACCCTGCTGGCGGCGCGCCTCACCCGGGTGGTCCCCCCGGTGTGGGCCTTCCTGGTCCTGGTGTTCATCTCGGTCTTCCTGATCTATTCGACGCCGCTCTACGGCAACGTCTTGGTCCTGCTGGCCGCCGTCATCGCCGTTCGCGGCTGCGCCCAAGGGGCCTCCCAGCCGATCATGTACGGCATCCTGTCGCGCGCCGTCGGTCCCGAGATCCAGGCCACGGCCATCGGCCTGCGTTCCACCGGCAACCGGGTGGCGGCGCTGATCCTGCCGGTGATGATGGGGGCCATCGCCGAAATCTGGGGCTTGAACGCGACCTTCTTTGTGACCGGCGGCATGCTGCTGGTGATCCTCGCCGTGCTCGGCGCCTGGATCGCCGTCCACCATCCGGAGATTGCCAAGCAATGAGCGGCGACGAGGATAAAACCCAGGCCCCAGAGGGCGAGATCGCCGTCCCGCTGGGCACCCAGATCGCGGTCTACGCCACCGGCACCTTCGGCAACACCGTCAACAACGTGGTCACCGTTCTGCTGCCGCTTTGGGCGATCCATCTCAATGCCTCGCCCTTGATGATCGGCGTGATTCTCGGCTCCCGCCACCTGCTGACCATGGTCTTTTCCATCCATGGCGGCGCGATGATGGACCGGCTGGGGACGCGGCGGGTGCTGCTCTGGTTCGCCGCCATCGGCGCCGTGACGCCGTTCGCGTTCCCCATCATGCCGTGGCTGTGGGCGGTGGTGGTGCTGCAGATGCTGGGCGGCATCTCATCGTCCTTCGCCTGGATGGGGGCCCAGGCCCTGGTCGGCCAGATCATGCGGGGCAGCCCTCTTTACGCCGGGCGCCTGTCCTTCACCCTGCGCATCGGCCATTTGGCCGCGCCGCTGGCGGCGGGGATATCCTGGGACGTCTTCGGCCCCTGGGGCGGCTTCACGGTGCTGGGGATTTGGGGCCTGGGCGTGCTGTTGGCATCCCTGGCCCTGCCCAAGCCGGTGGAGACCGGAACCCGGAAAAAGCTCGCCGCCGCCGATCTCATGCCGCGCCTGTCGGATTACACCGGGGCCATGCGGATGATGGCGGTTCCCGCCATCGCCCTGGTGGTGATGGCCTCGACCATGCGCATGTCGGGCCAGGGCATGCACGGCTCGTTCTACGTGGTCTACCTGGAAGGCATCAACCTGACCGGCACCCTGATCGGCGTCATCCTATCGGTGGGCTCGCTCACCGGGTTCGTGGGCACCGTCTCGGTGGTCCCCCTGGTGCGCCGCTTCTCGGGCCATTGGCTTCTCATCGGCGCCGTCGCCGGCGGGGTGCTCAGCATCACCGTCACGCCGCTGTTGGGCAGCGTCTTCCTGGCGCTTCTATTGATGTCGGCGGTGCGCGGCGGCGCCATGGGCCTGGCCCAGCCGCTGATGATCACAATCCTGGCCCGGGCGTCGGGCCGCGACCAGGGCAAGGGGGTGGGGATCAGGTCCACGGCCAACCGGCTGGTGTCCTTCGCGGTGCCCATCATCATGGGCGCCGTGGTCGAAGTGGTGGGCCTGGAAAACAGCTTCTTCGTGATCGGCGGCATCCTCATGGCGCTGTGCGCAGCGGTGGCGGCCTATGTGCACAGGACCCCGGAACTGGGCCGGGGCCCGGATGGCTGACCGCCAAGGCGCCGGCGCCGATCACCCCGGCGCGGCGCCCGCGCACGACCCCGGCCGGGTGCCGCTCAGGCTCGAGCTCGCCATTTACGGCGCCGCGACCTTCTCCAATTCGCTCGGTTACATGGTGATGGTGGCGGTGCCGCTGCTTTTAGTGTCCCTCGGCCTATCGCCGCTGTGGATGGGGATCGTCCTGGGCAGCCGGCATCTTCTGGTGCTGTTCTACTCGATCCACGCCGGCGCCATGATGGACCGGCTGGACACCCGCCGGGTGATGCTGATGTTCGCCTGGATGAGCATCGTCCTGCCCTTCGCCTATCCGCTTCTGCCCTACGTCCTGCCCTTGATCCTCATCCAGATGGCGGCCGGCTACTGCACCTCCATCGGCTGGATCGGCGCCCAGGCGCTGATTGGCCAGGCCCTCAAGGGCAGCCCGGTGCACACCGGGCGCATGGGCGCGGTGATCCGCATCGGCGCGCTCACCGGCCCGCCGCTGACCGGCGCCGCCTGGGACCTCTATGGCCCCTGGGCGTGTTTCGCCGTCCTCGCCCTGTGGGGCGTCGGCCTGCTGGCCTCTTGCCTGGCCCTGCCCGACCGTGCGCGCGGGGGGCCGAAGCCGCGCGTCACCTTGGCCGACTTCGTGCCGCGGGCGGATGATTACCGCGCCGCGTTTTCGCTGCTGGCCATTCCCCTGGTCGCCACGGTGATCATGGTGGCCCTGCTGCGCATCTCGAGCTTTTCCATCCAGGCCTCGTTCTACGTGGTCTGGCTCGACGGCCAGGGCTATACCGGCACCCTGATCGGCGTGCTTTTGGGGGCGTATTCGCTGTTCGGCGGCGGCGCCGCGCTGGCCACCGGCACCCTGGTCAAGCGGTTCTCCGCCGTCTGGATGATGATCGCCATGGTCGCGGTGACCATCGCCGCGGTCACCGTCACCCCGGCGCTCGGCAGCACCTGGGCGCTGTTCGCCGTGGTGTCCATCAACGGCGCCGCCTATGGGCTGACCCAACCGCTGATGATCATCCTCATGTCGCGGGGCTCGGGCGCGGAACACCAGGGCAAGGCGGTGGCGCTCAGGACCTCGGCCAACCGCCTGGCGGCGACCCTGATCCCGCCGGCCATGGGCGCCATCGCCGAAATCGCCGGGCTGGAGGCGAGCTTCTACATCGTCGGCGCCACGGTGCTGGCCCTGCTGGCCGGCGCCGCCGTGTTCGCCCACAAGGTGGGCGCGGCCAAGGAGGCGTGAGCGGCGGGGCAGGTTCCAGAGCGTTCTTTCACAAAAAAAAGCAAGGCCCGAAGGCCCCGCCACAGGTCAACGACTTTCCTTGAATCTCTAGGTCACATCATAGACCGTTGCCGCCACTGCGTTCGCCGACTAAGCCCAGGCCGATGCCGCCATGAACAAGGCCATCACGAAGGCGGTGATGAGCAATCCGATCCTTTCCTTCATTATCTGCTTCATTTCGCTCTCCCCAGGACAACACGTAAAAAGCGCCGGTTCGGTCTTCTTTTCTCGCCCGCCCCACCGGCCGGATTCCTGTCCTGGTCCGGTGGGCCAAACGCGGGCCGATGACGTTGCGCGATGGGAGGGGGAAAAGCCGACCGCGCCGCCCCCAACCGAACCGCGCATGGTCCATAGGCTAGGGTGGCGGTGCGGCGTTGGCAACAATTAATCTAAACTTAACTACAATTTAAGTGAAAAATTATGTATTTTTTTAAATATTAACCATATTTATTAACTATTTCCAATTCTGTATTTTATTTACATAACCTGATTGTTTATTTCATCATAATTCCTCCCATCACCCTCCCACCCAAATCCCGCCTGGGCCGCGGCCAGGCATCCCCTCATCTCATGGCCGGCGCCATGGCCGGCGGGCGGCCAGGGAGGCGTGAAGGACAGGCCGGACCGCCGGCCACCGCCTCGGTTGATCCCGCCAAACCGGTTCCCCGGGACCGCCAAGCGCCCTACACTGGGGGCGGAGGAAACACCCGTGGCAAAAACGCCCGCTTCATCATCGGCCCCGAGCGCCGAGCCGATCCCCTTGCGCCATCAGCTGCCGGTCTACGCCGCCGGGATATTTTCCAACGGCGCGGTCCAGCTGGCCGCCGTGATCGTGCCGCTGTGGATGCTCACCATCGAGCCCTCGCCGCTGATGATCGGCATCGCGCTGGGGGCGCGGCAGGTGCTGCCGGTGCTGCTGTCGATCCACGGCGGCGCGCTGATGGACCGCATCGGCATCCGTCGGGTGATGATCTGGTTTTCCATCCTCGGCTTCGCCACGCCGATGCTGTTCCCGCTGTTTCCGTTCTTCGCGGCGGTGCTGGTGCTGCAGATGCTGGGCGGCATATCCGCCGCCATGGGCTGGATCGGCACCCAGGCCCAGATCGGCGCCATCATGGGGGGATCGCCCACCTATGCCGGACGGGTGACCTTCTTCAACCGCTTCGGACACCTGGCCGGGCCACCATTGACCGGGGCGGCGTGGGACCTGGGCGGACCCTGGGGCGGCTTCGGCTTCCTGACCTTCTGGGGTTTCGCCCTGTTCATCGCCTGCATCCTCATGCCCAAGGCCAAGGCCGGGGACGCCGGCGGCGGCACCGCGGCGGTGGCGGAGGTGACCTGGCGCGACGCCCTGCCCCGGGTGGGAGACTACGTTTCGGCCTTCCGGTTGATGGCCATCCCGACCATCGCCTTCGTGGTGGCGGTGACGCTGCTGCGCCATTCGTCCAACGGCATTCTCACCTCTTTCTACGTGGTCTGGTTGGAGTCCATCGGCTTCGAGGGCACCGCCATCGGCATCCTGATCTCCGTTTCCTCGATCCTCGGTTCCGTCGGGGCGCTGTCGGCGGGCCGGCTGGCGAAGATGTTCTCGTCGTACTGGGTGCTGGTGGTCAGCGTCTGTTGCGCCATCTTCCTGGTCGCCATCACGCCGTTGCTGGCGACCTTCGTCCTTTTGTTGGTGGCCTCCGCCTTGCGCGGCGGCTTCATGGGGGTGAGCCAGCCGTTGTTGATCTCGCTGTTGGCGCAATCCGCCGGCGACGCCCAGGGCAAGGCGGTGGGGCTGCGCACCACCGTCAACAGGCTGGCGATCCTGGGGGTCCCGGTGATCATGGGGGCCATCGCCGAAGTGCTGGGCATCGCCGCCAGCTTCTACGTGGTGGGCGGCTTCCTCATCGCCCTCATGGTGCTGGTCGCCTACCGCTCTCGGGCGACCTTCGCCGGGGCTTCGTGACCGGCGCGGGGGGCACCGGGCAGCCATGGCCAGGCGGCGGGATCCGCCGGCGCTTGCAAAGCGCGGGCCCGGCAGGGTTTAATACCCGAAGATGCCGGATCCGGCAGACTGGGCATCGGTGGCGCCGCGTGCCGCTGCTCGCCGGACGGCGGTGCCCACGTGAGTTCGACCGCCAGGCGGCGGCGCAGCCGGGAAGATTTCGGGCCGGGAAGAAAGGAAGAGTACCCCATGACACGCATCATCGTTGCCACCATCGCGGCCCTTGTGATCGGCGGTTCCGCCTGGGCCATGGGCCCCAAGGGCGAATACGTGGGCAGGTTCAATTACTCCTGCCCCCAACTCTTGAAGATGCACGCCGAATCGGGGCTCGAGAAAGACGGGTCCGGCGTCACCTTCAACCGTAGTTACGCGGTGATCATCGGTTGGATGGCGGGGTACATGTCGCGGGTCAACGCGACCAGGCGGGGCAAGGCGGATTTCTATGAAAACATGGCCAACGAGGCCGACTTGATCGCTAAATGGTGTGAATCCAACCAAAAATCCGACCTCATGGAGGCCATGGAGGCGCTGACCAAGAAACGCACCGCGCGGCCGAAGAAAGCCAAACCCGCCATGGCGGTGAAAAAGACCGCCCCCGTGGCGCCAGGCCCCCGGGCGAATTAGCCGAGCGCGCGCATTCGGGCTGATTCCGGCCGCCCGGACTTGGGCCGTAAAATGCTTTAGGCCATCTCAGGGGGACGCCCATGGCGCAAGAGCCCGTCCATCCGCCGCCGCGCCGGTTTCGCGCCGATCCCACCGGGGGCGATCCTAGGCTTCGGCGCAAGATGATTTATCGAAGGTCCGCCTTCGCGGCCGGGGCGGCGCTTTGCCTGTTGGTGCTCACGCCGGTCTGGAGGATCTTTTCCGGACCGCTTTCGTCCAATGACGCCCTGCTGATCATGGTCGGCCTGGCGGTCTGCTGCCTGGCCTGGATGGAGCGGCGAAAGTACCCGCGCTGCCCGATCTGCGCCAAGGGCGTGATGCGGCCCGAAGACATCGGCACGGTCCAACAAAAGCTCGGCATCGTCGACCACCCCCTGTTCCGAAAGAACGTGTGGACCCAGTGGCACCGCTGCAGCCTCTGCAGCCACCGGGAATGGGACGAGAGAGCCGACGGTTCCTGACCGCGCCGCCAGAGCGGGAAGCGCCGGGTTCAGGCCCCGAGCTCATCGCCGAGGAACGCGAAACTCCGCTGGTACGACAGGTCCGCGGCCGCGCGCTGATCGTCCGGCACCTGGGAATCGGGGGTGATCTGGGCGAAAGAGTGGCCCATTCCCTCATACCAGTGCAGTTCATGGCTCTTGCCCAGCGCCTCCAGCGCCCGGGTGAACGCCTCCACCTCGTGGCGCGGCGTCGAATGATCCTCGGTGCCGTAATGGCACTGTAGCTTGCAGTCGATCCCCTGAAGCTCGCGCTCGTCGGGGAACAGGCTCTGGTGATAGATGATGGCGGCGGCGAAGGCATCGCTGCGCGCCGCCGCCAGCAGGGCAAGCCCGCCGCCGAGGCAGAATCCCATGATGCCGAGCTTGGCCCCTTCCCCCACCCAGGGCAGGGAACGCAAGAAGGCGGCGCCGCCGATGATGCCGGCCACCGCCGCCGTGACATCCAGGGAATTCTTCGCGTGCAACCGCACGGTCCGGTCGTCGGGCAGTTCGCCGCCCATGAAATCCGGCGACAGCGCCACGAACCCGGCGCGCGCGTATCGCCGGGTGATCTCGCGCTGGATCCAGGTCAGACCCCCCATGCCCGAGAGCAGCACCACCCCCGCCCGCGCCGTGCCAACCTCGGGACGGGCAAGAAAGGCGTTGGTGTAGACGCCGCCGGTCTCGTAGCCCGCGTGCAAGGAGACGATTCTAAGGCCGTCCCCGGTCCCCGGTCCCTTGTCAGCCGCCCCAGGGTCAGCCACCCCAGCATCCCCGCCGTTGTCTCTTGCTTCGGCCATGATCCCACCCTCCTCGTGCATGGTGAGGCCAGTGTGCCCCAACCCCCTGGTCCTGGTCAAAATCGCGCGCCGCAATGGTTGGAAAAGCCGGGGCGGCGCGATAGTCTTGTCCCGGGCCGCCGCGGAAGCAGGCGCGGGCCCGAACCAGGGGTGGTCGAATCGGCCATGGGCTAAAAAAGGGACATTAGGCAAAAAATGGCGACAAAAAAAGAAATCCCGCAGATGGTGCGGCTCGACACCTACAGCCGATGGCAGGCCAATGAAGGTATTCCGGTCTACGACACCTTCTTCGTTCAGGACCTCAAGGAGCTCGAGCTCGGCCCCTGGGGCCGCACCGGTGGTCATGGCGCCTTCGTCAACCTGGAAGGCGCGGGCGATACCAACAACTGCTATGTCGCCGAGGTGCCGTTGGGCGGTTCCACCCAACCCCAACGCCACCTTTACGAAGAGATGGTCTATATCCTCCAGGGCAACGGGGCGACCACCATCTGGAACGAGGCCAACGAAAAACACACCTTCGAATGGCAGGCCGGAAGCCTGTTCGCCATCCCGCTCAACACCTTCTACCAGCATTTCAACACCTCGGGCGACACGCCGGCGCGTTACGTGGCGGTGATCAGCGCCCCGGTGGTGATGAACCTGTTTCACAATTCCGACTTCGTGTTCAACGCACCCTACGATTTCATCGACCGCTACGACGGCAGCCGGGCGTTCGACGGCGACGGCGAATTGTTCGTCAACAGCCGCGGCACCTTCAACATCTGGGAAACCAATTTCGTCCCCAATGCCGACAGCTTCGAGCTTTACAAACGGGCCAACCGGGGCGCCGGCGGCTCTTACCTCGCCTTCGAGCTGGCCCACAACACCATGGTCGCCCACATCTCGGAATTCCCGGTCGGCACCTACAAGAAGGCGCATAAGCACGGGCCGGGGGCCAATGTCATCATCCTCGGCGGCCAGGGCTTCACGCTGCTGTGGGAAGACGGAAAATGGGACGACCGGGTCAAGGTGGACTGGAAGCCCGGGTCCATCGTCGTGCCGCCGTCGCAATGGTTCCACCAGCATTTCAATTCGGGCGACATCCCGGCGCGCTACCTGGCCCTGCGCTGGGGCTCCAACCGCTATCACTACCGCCCCGGGGGGGCCGACGATTCGCGGGGATCGACGGAAACCAGCGTGCGCGACGGCGGCGGCCAGATCGAATATGAAGACGAGGATCCCGTGGTCCACCGCATCTTCGAGGAAGAGCTGAAGCGTTCCGGCGCCATCTGCCGGATGAAGGCCATGGTGTCGGGCTGCACCGGGGTCGAATTGGAAGAATAGGGGACTATCCCGTCAAATGTTTGTATTCAACCAGTTGGTTGAATACGGCGATTTTTTCCCGGCGCCAAACACTTAACGCCTCGACCCCCTGAATCGATGGAGGGCCGCGGCGCCTGCCGCGATGCAAAGTCATTTCAACCCGGACCGTCACACCCATCGCCGCGGTATCTTCGAGCAAAATCGCGCCGCCGCGCTGGATGAATGGCGCCGGATCGGCGCGTGGGAATGCTGCCCCCTCGTGATTGGCTCGATAACCGTGTGTTAATCTGATAATATTCTTATTCGTGCAGCATCAAGGTGGCCACCGCCATTGGGAGCATAAGATGCAAACCGCCGAGGGAATAAACGCGCCCAGCGCGCCACCGCAAACCTACCCGTTCGCCATCCGCCGGGTCGGCGACGCCGGCGGCGGCGAGATCTCGGGATTGGACCTGTCCCAACCGATCGGCCCGGAAATCAGGGACGCGATTTACCAAGCGCTGCTCGAACACCACATCCTGATTTTCCCCGGCCAGTCCATGACCAGGGAGCAACAGGGCCGATTCGCCGAGAACTACGGTGAATTGGAAAGCCATGTCGGGCGCCTGCGCACCACCGGAGAGCGCTACCCCATCATCAACGACATCACCAATCTGGACGCGGACGGAAAGCCGGCGGTGGAAGCCGCCAACCGCGGGCCCTATTTCTGGCACAGCGACAAATCCTACCATGCGACGCCGTCGAAGATGACCATGCTGCTCGGCATCCAGGTGCCCTCCCACGGCGGCGAAACCCAATTCGCCAATACCAAGCTCGCGTACGATGCGTTGCCGGCGGAGATGAAATCCCGCATCGACGGCCTCAGGGCGGTCCACAGTTGGGAGTCGAACCGTATCGTCGTTGGCGAGTCGCCGGCGACCGAGGAACAAATTCGCGAACGCCCGCCGGTCACCCATCCCCTGGTGTGCACCCATCCCGACACCGGCGACAAAGCCCTGTTGATCGGCACCCATGTCGACTACATCGAGGGCATGGCGCGCGAAGACAGCGAGGACTTGATGAAGAAACTGATGGACCACGCGGAGCAGCCGCGATTCCGCTACGACCATTTCTGGAAGGTGGGGGATTTCGTCATGTGGGACAACCGCTGCCTGATGCACCGCGGCAACATCGAATTTGCCATCGACGCCGAGGCGCGGGTGCTGCAACGCACGGTGATCATCGGAACCGCGCCGGTCTGAGCGGCGCCCCCAGATTGAACGCCCGGGACCGAACCGGAAAATGGACGGGCGGTCTCGGCCCAGTCGGTGAAGGCGTGCCGCGCCCGGGCGCCGGTTGGCTCATCGTCGACGGGACCGATGGTTTGCCGATGCATGCGCGGGTGAACGTCCTTGCGCTTGGCGCCGATGGGTACTTGGCAAAGCACGGCCGCCGGGGAAACCCAGCGGCCGCTTCGCTTATACGACACGTTGGCCTTGGCGGCCGGGCGGCGATGCCCGGCGCCCAAGCCCTTACTTGCACTTGATGGTCTTGGCCTGGCCCCCTTTGAAGTAGGCTATATCGCAGGTCATGCCAGCCTTCAGCGCCTTGCGCTTGACCTTCTTCTTGCCGATGTAGATCTTGGTCCGCCGGCCGACCTTGGCTTGCGCCGTCTTGCCGCCGTCCTTGAAGACGACGAGCTTGCCCTTCTTTTTGAGAGTAATGACCTGGGATTTGACCTTGGTCGGCTTGGCACGGGCAATCTTGTAGCCGGGCTTGAGGTTTGCGCGCAGCTCCGCCACCAGCTTTGGCGGCGCCGAATAGATATCCTGGACGAGCTTGGTCAACTTCTCGCCGGTGATCGGCCCCACCAGCACCCGCGCCTTTTTGGCCTCGGCCAGGTATTTGGGGTCCCTATAGGTCGCGGCATAGGCCTTGCGCAGGATGGCGACCCGGTCCTTGGGCACGCCCGGGGCCGTGTAGACCGGATAGCCCAATTCGTATTGGGCCATCTTCAGCTTGAGAAGCGCCTTCTTGTCGGGATCGGTGATTTGGTCGAGCAACAGCGGCACGCTCGCCGGCACGGCCGGGTCGGGCTTGAGGCCCTGCTGATAGAGGATGATGATCTTCTTGTCGCGCAGCCAGTCGGGATGGCGGCTGGTGATGCCGGCCCAGGCATTGGTCGCCCGCCCCTCGGTCTCGCCGCGGACCATGGCGAGGTCGATATCGGCGCCGCCGGGATAGCCGATGATGACCCGGTACTTGAAGCCGAGCAAATTCTTCAGGAAGATCGCATCGACCGTCGATGAACTGCCCATGCCCGAGGACCCGACGATGAGCTCGTACTTCAACAGGTCCTGCCATTTCTTGACCTTTGCGGTATGCCAGGCCTGGGCGACGGCGACGAAGCGCGCCGGGGCGCCGATCCAGTTGAACTTGGTCGGGTCGAACCTGACGTTCTTGCCGCGGCCCGTGTTGCCGTAGAACATCGGCGCCATGGGCACCGACATCAGCGAACCCATGGTCTCGGTTCCATCCTTGGGCGCCTGGTTGTACATGTAGTTGGCGCCGACAATGCCGCCGGCGCCGGTCTTGTTCTTGGCGAGGACCCTGGGGTTGCCCGGGATATGCCGGCCGACGTGGCGCGCGCCCAGGCGGTTCATCAGGTCGACGGAGCCGCCCGAGCCCGAGGTGATGTAGTGGATGATACGCTTGCCCTTGTAGAACGGCTTGGCCGCCTGGGCGGCGGCGTCGGGCGCCATGGCGCCCGCCATCAAGGCCAGCGCACCGGCCCCCAATGCAAATGATCTAAGTCTCATCTCTTGTTCTCCCTGTCCTGTGGTGCGGGCGGCCCGGCCTTCCGGCCTCACGACCGCTTATCCTTGACACGTGAAGATCACGCGCCGCGGCCCCTTTTCTAACCATGGGGCCGTCTTTGCATTCCCTTGGGGGAAGTATAGACGCAAGCTCCTGGGGTGGGTCAATGCCCACGGCCGCCCAGGCGGATGAGCATGAACATGAACAGCGCCGCAAGGACCAGGGGAATGAGGTTGAAAGCGAACACGAGATTGACCGCCGGGCCCACCGAAGCCGCCTCGGTGGCGTCGCCGAGCCCGGCGACGGAGGTCAGCATGCCGCCCATGGCGGCGCCGAAGGCGGTGCCGAGCGAGCGCATGGAGAGGATCGACGATCCCGTGATGCTCTCTTCCCCCGCGCGTCCGCTGGACATGATCCGGGTGACCAGCAGCACGTTATGGGCGCCGATGCCGAGCCCCATGACGAAGGCGGCAAGGGTCAACACCCAAAGAAGGGGCGATTGGGCTGAGATGGCGATGGCGCCGAGCCCGGCGAGCATCAACAGCGGCCCGGTCCCCAGCGCCAGGTTTTCGCGGCGGCCGGAATAACCGGAGACGGCAAAAGTGGCGATGGTCCACCCCACCGACACGGTGATGGCGATGAAGCTCACGAACAGCGGCGTGACGCCGTGGACGACCTGCAACAGAAGGGGCATGAAGACGTTCACCGTGGTCTGTGCCATGCCGGCCAGCGCCATGATCCAAAGGCCAAGCCCCACCGGCGAAAAAACCGACAACGCGCCGGTCGGATAAAGCCGGTTCTCGGCCCGCCGGTCGAGGCGCAGGCAGGCCACCACCAGGACCACCGAGATGGCGATCATGACCACGCGCATGGCCCCCTCGAACACCGGCCCGGCCAGGGCGACGGCGAAGACACCGCCGGTGAGCAGGCCCAGGCGCACCAAGGGAAAGCGGCCCGGCCGGCGGCTTGCCGCCTCCCGCTCCGAACCCTCGGGAAGCTTGAGCCAGGCGAGGATGGCGAAGCCCGCCATCACCGGCGCCATGGTCCAGAACGAGCCCCGCCACCAGCCGATCTCGGCGAAGATGCCGCCCACCACCGGCCCCATCAGCTGGGCGATCATCCAGGTGCCCTGGTGCAGGGCCATGATGCGCTTGCGCTGGGGTTCCGTGAACAGGCCGCTCACCAGGGCCATGCCGCCGCCGGCGATCAGGCCGCCGGCGAACCCCTGGGCCGCCCGGGCGACGATCAGGGTGCCCATATCGGGCGCCAGGGCGCAGCCCACGGTGGCCGCCATGAAAAAAAGACCGCTCACGGCGTAGCCCCGGCGCTGGCCCAACGCGGCCCACACCGGCCCCAGGCTGGCGGCGCCGATGATGGCGCCGATGGTGTACAGCATGGCCGGCCAGGCGTAGTAATCGGCGCCGCCGATGTCGGCCACCACACTCGGCATGACGATGGCGATCACCAGGATCTGCAGGGCGTAAAGGCCGACGCCGAGCAGCACCAAGATGGTGTAAATGGCGCGGCCGTCATGGAACAGTTCGGACCAACTGGCCTTGGCGATTTCCGCCCCGGCCGCGGCCGGTGGGGACTGGCTCATGGCGTGCTTTTCTCGCTCTTCTTGGGGCGCCGGGGCGCCCCTATTGGGCGGCGGATTTCCCGGGCAGGTGCCGGACGAAGACTTCCAATGACTGCCTAAGGGTGCGGTCGGGATCGACGGTATCGCGCCGTTCGGCGGCGAACGGGGTCTTTTCCAGGACCCGGTAGAGTTCCCTCGCCCCGACGTGGAAATTGGCCGTGACGCCGGCACTCTCCATGGTCTTGGCGATCTCCTTCATCTCGCCGATATAACGCGCCGAGACCGCCGGCAGCTTGGGCACCACGGCTTCCATGCGCTTATAGAACGCGGGCACGCTCATGGCCAATTCCTGGTGCAACTCATCGGCGATACCAAGGGTTTCGGCGGCCATCAGCACCGCCGTGTGCAATGCGCTGGTGCCCTTGGTGATGGCCGCGTAACACATCTTGACGGCGACCCCGTGGCCGATCTCCGGCCCGCATTGGCGGATTTCGATGCCCAGCCCGTCAAGGCCGTCCATGAGGCCGGCCTCGGGGCCGCTCA
>SMVB01013421.1_pt1 | contig 19263 bp, 16 predicted proteins | sample 2456461 | NCBI WGS metagenome assembly SMVB01 (sample SAMN11095934, study PRJNA526329) | marine sediment metagenome | biome: Marine sediment; feature: Surficial sediment; material: Deep marine sediment; isolation source: Hadal surficial sediment | place: Pacific Ocean | collected 2014-05 | depth...
CGCTTGCGCCATTTGAGCACCGTTTTGGGATTGATCCCATAGGTTCGACTCAGCGCCGCGGCTGAAGCTTGCGATCGCTGTATTGCCGCTCGGACCGCGTGCGTGGTCGTGGCGCTGCCGTGGCGTATCTGTCCCATAGTGCTTCCTTCCATTCCAGGGAGAATAATGCACCATCAAATGCCGGGACTAAACACCTAGGTACCGGACCCATAAAAGGGATTCCCAAGAGGGCTGCGATGTGATTCAAACTCCTTGAGAGGAGTTTGCCATGACAAGTTCGTATTTTTGGCTTTCGGATGAGCAGTTCGCGCGGCTTGAGGTGTTTCTTCCGACCGATACGCGGGGCAAGCCGCGGGTCGATGGCCGGCGGGTGATCAGCGGCATCGTGCATGTCCTGAAGTCGGGAGGCCGGTGGGCCGACGCGCCGGCGGTCTATGGCCCGCGCAAGACGCTCTATAACCGTTTCGTTCGGTGGGCGGCGAAGGGCGTGTGGACGGATATTTTCCATGCTCTCGCTCGTATCGACGGGCCACCGGCCGAAGTCCTGATCGATTCAACGGCGGTCAGGGCGCATCGCTGTGCGGCGGGCGGAAAAGGGGGGAGTCGAGCCAGGCCATCGGTCGCTCAAGAGGCGGACGCACCACCAAGATACACGCCTTGACCGACCGGTTCTGCCGCCCCATGGCCTTCCTGTTGACCGGCGGCCAGGTGGCCGACTGCACGGCCGCCGACACCCTCCTAGACCAAATGCCCGCGACTCTGGTCCTGCATGGCGACAAGGGCTACGACACCAACGCCGTGCGCGAGAAAATCGAAGCCATGGGAGCCGCGCCGAACATCCCGCCAAAGACCAACCGGCGCTGGAAACCCTGCTTCTCACCCGTTTTTTACCGCGACCGAAACGCCATCGAGCGCATGTTCGGCAGGATCAAGGACTTCCGCCGGGTCGCGGCAAGATACCACCGCCTGGAACAAAACTTCCTCGCCGCCGTCTGTCTGGCTGCTATCATCTGCTATTGGTTATGAGTCCGGAGCCTAAAGAAAAACCGTTTAATCAACTGACGACGACAACACCCGGCCAGACTCCTGAGCCCTCGCGAGGGCGCAGCAGTAGGACAACCGGGTGGTGGCCTCAGGCTCCCGCCGATCTTACCCTTGGGCGTTCTCAAGGCGGGTCGGAGGGGTTTTAATTCAGCGGTATCTCACCGTTGAGGCACGGCATCACAAACGCTTGGTAGATAAGAATTGCGTTTAAGAACCATTATTAACAATGGACCTGTCGATGCCGCCGCGGGTGAAGGCATTGACAGGACTGATCGGATAGTTGAAACAAAGGTCCAGACCCTTCGAAAGAGAATTGTTTTTTTCATCCGCGGGAGCATTTGGGCTCACATGGCGGAAATCAAGCCAGGCCAGGGCAACGCGGTCGACGACACCGTGGCGTTGATCTGTGGTGATCATGGGAACCGCCCCGATGCGCTGATCGAGATATTGCACGGCATCCAGGGGGAACAGGGTTGTATCCCCGAGGAGGCGGTCGCGGGGATCGCCGACGCGCTCAACATGAGCCGCGCCGATGTCCACGGGGTGATCACCTTTTATCACGATTTCGACCGCCAACCGCCGGGCCGGCATGTGCTCAAGGTCTGCCGTGCCGAATCATGCCAAGCGACCGGCTCCAACGCCCTTGCGGCCCATGCCGAAGATACCCTTGGGGTTGCCTTCGGCGCCACCACCAGCGATGGGGAATTCACCTTGAAGGCGGTCTATTGCCTGGGAAACTGCGCCCTCGGGCCATCGGTTTTGGTGGGCGAGAGCCTGCATACGCGGGTCGACGCCGATAAATTCGATGCCCTTGTGGCCGATCTTCGGGGCAGCGCGCCATGAGCGGCCGGACCATCTTTGTGCCTTGTGACGCGGCGGCACTGTCGGTGGGCGCCGACGCCGTGGCCGCGGCGATCACCGGGGAGGCGGCGCGCCGGCAGGTCGATATCCGCGTGGTGCGCAACGGCACGCGCGGCCTGCTGTGGCTGGAGCCCCTGGTGGAGGTCGAAACCGCCCAGGGGCGCGTCGCTTACGGGCCGGTGGCGGCCGAGGACGTCCCGGGCCTGTTCGAGGGCGGCTTCCTGGACGGCGCGGACCACGCGCTGGGCCATGGGCCCACCGAGGAGATCCCCTATTTCGCCCGCCAGGTTCGGCTGACCTTTGCCCGCTGCGGCGTCATCGACCCGCTTTCCATCGATGATTTCAAGGCCCATGGCGGTTTTGCCGGGCTCGCCAAGGCGCTGGCTATGGAACCCGCCGAAATCATCGCCCAGGTCACCGAATCGGGGCTGCGCGGGCGCGGCGGCGCCGGTTTCCCCACCGGCATCAAGTGGCAGACGGTCGCCGGGGCCGAAGGCGAACAAAAATATGTCTGCTGCAACGCCGATGAAGGCGACAGCGGCACCTTCACCGACCGCATGATCATGGAAGGCGACCCCATGATCGTCATCGAGGGGATGATCATCGCCGGCATCGCCACCGGCGCGACCCAAGGATTGATCTATCTGCGGTCCGAATACCCCCACGCCATAGCCACCATGAAACGCGCCATCGACCTTGCCGCCGATGCCGGCTATCTCGGCGAAGACGTCGCCGGTTCGGGCCGCGCCTTCTCCTTGGAGGTTCGGGTCGGCGCCGGGTCGTATATCTGCGGCGAGGAAACCGCCATGCTGGAAAGCCTGGAGGGCCGCCGCGGCGTGATCCGGGCCAAGCCGCCGCTGCCCGCCTTGGAAGGGCTGTTCGCCAAGCCCACGGTGGTCAACAACGTGCTCAGCCTCGCCGCCGTGCCCTTCATCCTGGACCAGGGCGGCAAGGCTTACGCGGCGCATGGCATGGGCCGTTCACTGGGCACCCAGCCCTTCCAACTGGCCGGCAACATCGAGCAAGGCGGCCTCATCGAATTGCCCTTCGGGATCACCCTTGGCGGCTTGATCGAGGAGTTCGGCGGCGGCACCATTTCCGGCCGCCCGGTGCGGGCGGTCCAGGTGGGCGGGCCTCTCGGCGCCTATCTGCCCCCCGAGTTGTTCGACCTAAAGCTCGATTACGAGGCTTTCGCCGCGGCCCGGCTCCTGGAGGAGGAGGCCAAGGCCGCGCCTTGATTCCCGCACCGTCCCCGATTCCCAGCGGCGCCCGTTCGTCCCCATCCCGGCATGAGGCCTATGGGCGATGGAAATTGCCAACCCCTTGAGGGTTCTGGACGGGCCGTGATGGGAAAGTGTATAAGCGCGCCAACCCTCACCACGCATGGTTCCCGTTGGAGACCTGGATGCCGGACCTAGAGCTCAAAGTCACCGCCATAAAAGAGCTGACTCCCAGCATCAAGCTGTTCGAGTTGGTCCGCGCCGTTGGCGGGGAACTGCCGCCGTTCCAGGCCGGGGCGCATATCGATATCCGCACCGGCAACGGTCTCATCCGGTCCTATTCCCTTGCCAACGATCCCACCGACCGGGACCGCTACGTCACCGCGGTGCTGCGGGAGCCCAATGGCGGCGGCGGGTCGAAATGGATGCATGACGAGCTTAAGGTGGGCGACGTGGTGACCAGCTCCGAGCCGCTGCAGAACTTCCCGCTGAACGAAAGGGCGCCGTTGTCGATCCTGTTGGCCGGCGGCATCGGCATCACGCCGATCATGGCCATGGGGTACCGGTTGCGCGCCCAGCGGCTGCCCTGTCACCTTCATTATTGCACCAAGGCGCCCGAGGACACCGCCTTCATGGACGAGGTGAAGGCACTGTACGGCGACCACCTGACCTTGCACCACGACGGCGGCGACCCTTCCAAGGGCATCGATCTCAAGGAAACCTTCGCCACCCCGCCCGACGGGGCCCATGTCTATATTTGCGGCCCCCCCGGCCTGATCCGCGCGGCCCAGGAGGCGACCGCCCACTGGCCCCAGGGAACGGTTCATGTGGAACTGTTCACCAGCGCCCGGACAGAAGAGGAAACCGCCGAAATCGCCGCCCGCGCCGGTGCCGACCAGGCGTTCGAGATCGAGCTCACCCACAGCGGCGAGACCCTCACCGTGCCGGCCGACAAGTCCATCCTCGACGTGCTTCTCGATAGCGGCTTCGGGGTCCCCTATGCCTGCGAGGAAGGTTGGTGCGGGGCCTGCGTGATCGACCTGGTCGCGGGCAAGGCCGACCACCGCGACGAGGTCATGAGCGACGCTGAGAAGGCGGCCAATACCAGGATTCAGGTTTGCATCTCCCGCGCGCTGCCGGGCGAAAAGCTGGTTCTCGACCTTTAGGGCACATAGGGCACACGCCGCTAGAACACACGCCGGGCGAAGGGTTCAATTTGGCCGGAAAGCGCTCTCGTTGGGCAAGGGGCCGGCGCGCGCCGGACCGGTCATGGCGCGGGCCGCCAGGACCAGTCGCCGCTGGCCAGGTTTTCCCGCACCACCTGGCGCATCACTTCGCGGACGGCGGTGGCCGCGTTGGAGCTGGGGTGGGAGGCGGAATAGGCGAGATACATTTTGCGCGACAGCGCCGGGCGCGCAAAGCGCCGGGCGGTCAGCCGTCCGTCCTCCACCTCCCGGCGGACGGCGCCGAGCGGCAGGATGGTATAGCCGAAATTCTTGGCCACCATTTCCTTGGTGGCGATGACGGAATCGATTTCCAGGGACAGGTTGAGGTCGATGTTCCTGGCCCGGGCCGCGTCCTCGACCAGGGCGCGGAGGCCCGATGTCGCGCTGGTGAGGATCAGGGGAAGGTGGGCAAGCTCGTCGATGCGTGCGGTTTCCGGCTTTTCGGTCTTGTCGGTGCCGGGGCCGATGAGGCAGAGATCCTCGGTCAGCAGCGGTTCGCAGATCAGCCCCGGAACGGCGGATGGGTTGTAGGAAAAAGCCAGATCGAGGCGGTCGTTCTCCACCCATTCCATGAGGTCCTCGCTCATGGCGTCGACGATGGAAAGCGAAACCTCCGGGCAATCGCGGCGGCAGCGTTCCACCAATTGGGTGGCGAGGACGAGATTGAGGGTCGGCGTCACGCCCACCGCGATCTTGCCCCGCGGCGGGCCGGAAAGATCGGTCACCGACAGCTTGGCGCGTTCCACCTGGCGCAGGATGACCAGGGCGTGGTCGCGAAGCAAAAGGCCGGCCTCGGTCGGCGTCACGCCGCGGGAATGGCGGTTCAGCAGCTTGACGCCGAGTTCCTCTTCGAGCTTGCGGACCTGAAGGCCCAGCGCCGGCTGCGCCACGTGCAGATAGACCGCCGCCTTGGAAAAGCTTTTCAGCTCGGCGATGCGGAGAAAGTATTGAAGTTGCTTGATAGTCATTTTCTCGCGTCATTAATGCCCGATAGATTAAAATTGTCTAGTGCTGAATCGACCGCCGGTTGCCGCCGCCCATGGGATGGCGCAAGGCGTTTGCGGTTGCCCATGGCCCCCTGAAAATGAGACAATGGGGTTTTCCATCGCCATTGGAAAGGGGGAGGCATGGTGAGCATCGCCGATCTGACGGTCAAACCGTTGCCCGGGGCGCTGGGCGCGGAAATCAGCGGGATCGATCTGTGCCATCCCTTGGCCGGGCCCGTGGTCGATGAAATTCTGGCGCTGTGGCGCGAACACATCGTCTTGGTCTTCCGGGATCAGGATTTGACCATGGAGCAGCAGCTCGAATTCGCCGGCAACTTCGGCACCCTGGGCGCGCGCAAACAGGCGCCCGACGACCTGCGGGAAAGGACCGAAGGGATCTTTCAGACCAACGAGAACATTCTCCTGGTCACCAACATCAAGGTCGACGGCCAGCCGGTCGGCGCTTTCGGCGACGCCGATATGTGGTTCCACATCGATTCCGGTTACGCCGAGCGTCCCTATAAGTACACCATCCTCCATGCCTTGGAATTACCCTCCAAGGGGGGCAATACCCTGTTTTCCAACACCTATCTGGTGTACGACGCCTTGCCCGGCGGGTTGAAGGAGAAACTCCGCGGGCGCAAGGCGCTGCACATCCACGAATACCTGCGGACCGAAAAGGTCGATATAGCCAAGGATATCAGCGGCTCGCCGCACTGCTACCACCCGGTTTTCATCACCCACCCGGAAACCGGCAAGAAGGCGGTGTTCGTCGACCGCCTGATGACCCGGTTGATCGAAGGGTTCGACGAGGCGGAAAGCGAGCGGATCCTCAATCAACTCTTCGATCTGTTGGAAAGTCCCGAGTTTCTCTACGAACATTTTTGGCGGCTGGGGGATGTCGTCATGTGGGACAACCGGGTCGCGGTTCATGGGCGAACCTGGTTTGCCAAGGAAGAAAACCGGCTGCTGCGCCGCTGCACCATCGAGGGCGCGCCCCCGTACGAATAACCGCCCGGTGAGCCGGCGCGTTCAAACCCGTGCGTTCCCCGGTGGCGGATCGCCTTGGGCGGGCGGTCCTTTGCCGCGCCGCCGGCCAGGCGGCCGGACCGTGGGCCCTTCCTTGCAAAGCGCCCGGCGATCCGCCATTCTGAGTTTGAATTCAGTCCCGGGGAGGAAATTACCAATGCCAAGACCAAGAAAGATTGAATGGCCCGACGGCGCTAGGATCTGCATGACGTTCATCGTGCCGTGGGAGGTCTGGCCCGAGAACTTCGCCACATCCAAATCCGGCCAGCGCACCGCCGGCCACCATATTCCCCCGCCCGACGCCCCTTTCAACAAAAGCATGTCGGCGATCACCGAACGCGAATACGGCGACCGCGTCGGCATCTGGCGGCTGTTGGACACCTTTGAAAAATACGACATCAAGGCGTCCTTGCTGCTCAACGGGGTCAAGGCCGAGGAGTTGGGGCGCGCGGAAAACGCCGACCTTCTCGCCGAAGTGAAGTCCCAGGGCCACGAATATTCCTCCGAAGGCTATGTCCATGAATACTCCTACATGTACACCAGGGAGCAAGAAGACGAATCCATGAAGAAGACCATCAAGGCCTTCGAAGACACCTTCGGGGAAAGGCCCACGGGCTATCTCTCGCCGGGGCACTGCTTTACCGACAACACCCTCGATCTAGTGGCGGAGAACGGCTACACGTGGTGGGCCGACCCGCTCAACGACGACCAGCCCTATATCCTGGAATCGGGCAACAAGAAGGTGGTGGTCATCCCCTACAACATTTCCGGCTGCAACGATTACTCCACCTACAAGGGCGACCGGACACCGCGCGACCTGATGGGCATTTGGAAGGACCAGTTCGACCAGCTCTACGAGGAAGGCGAACAGGGTTATCCCAAGTTCTTCTCCCTCAATTTCCATCCCTTCGTGTCGGGTGTGCCCTACCGGACGCGGGTCATCCGGGAGTTCCTTGATTACGTGAGAGGCCACGACAAGGTTTGGTACGCGCCCCGCATCGAGATCGCCAACTGGTTCCTGAAGCAAGGCTATTGACGGGTTTGGCGACGGCGGCGGGCCGGCACCGGCGGCAACGTCACCGACGCCGTTATTTCCGGGTAGAGCGGGGGGAAGATGCTGTTCATCAACAACGACCAAGTCGCTGAATTGCTGTCCATGGAGGATTGCATCCACGTCCAGGAGGAGGCGTTCAAGGCCCAGGAGACGGGCGGCGCCATCCATCGGCCGCGCATCGACATGTATACGCCGTGCGAGCGCGAAGACGGCTATTACCGGTGGGGCACCATGGAGGGCTGGTACGACGGCATCTTCGCGATCCGCATGAAATCCGACGTGATCACCTGGCCGCAATCGGATAATTCACGCTGGACCGAAGAAAAATACTGCATCCAGCCGGGAACCTACTGCGGCTTGATCATGGTGTTTTCCTCGGAAAACGGCGAGCCGCTGGCGATGATCAATGATGGGGAATTGCAACACATGCGCGTCGGCGGCGGCGCCGGGATCGGCGCCAAGTACCTCTCGCGCGAGGATTCCAAGACCATCGGCATGCTGGGCTCCGGCGGCATGGCACGGACCTATCTTGCCGCTTACATGTGCGTGCGTGCCATCGAGCACGTGAAGGTCTACAGCCCCAACGCGGCCCACCGCGAGGCCTTCGCCAAGGAAATGAGCGAAACCCACGGCATCGAGGTGGAGCCCGTGGAAACGCCGCGCGAAGCGGTCCGCGGCGTCGACATCCTTTCCACCAATACCGATTCCATGGCGCCGACCTTCGAGCCCGATTGGCTGGAACCGGGCATGCATGTCGCCATGCTGGGGCCGTGCGAGGTCAGCACCGCGGCCGAAGCGCGCATGGACGTCAAGATCAGGCAAGGGGTGGGCGGACTCTCGATGCCCGAGAGCAAGCGCATCCGCATGGAGGTGGGCATGAGCCCGCTGGCCTATATCGGCGGGACAGAAGAGGAGATGAAGCGCCTGCCGCCGAAAAACCCGGGCTCCGGGTTCGGCGGCGAATACCCCGATTTCTGCGATCTCGTATTCGGCCGGGCGCAAGGGCGGACCGGCGATGATCAGATCACCTTCTATCACAACATGGGAAACCAGGGGCTCCAGTTCGCCGCCGTCGGCGGGCTGGTGTACCGCTTGGCCGCCGCCCGCGGGTTGGGCAACACCGTGCCGACCGAGTGGTTCGTCCAGAACATCAGGGATTGACGCGGCGATCGGGGTTTCTCGAAGCGGCAACGATTAAGTTTTTGAATTCGCGCCCGGTTTTGGCTAAAACAAGGGCTTGGCTTCTCGTGGATGCGCGGCCTCGCGCCGGTGGGACCGGCGGGCCGGGCATTGGGGCGGGGCGCCGCGGGCACGCCGATTCCGGCCGATAAGGAGAGCGGAGAACAGTGGCTGATACTTCCACCAAAAATGGCACCAAAAAAGACACCTACAAGGACTACGGCGCGCCGCACCAGGACCTGCGCGAATGGCTTGACCGGGTCGAGAATATGGGCGAACTGCAGAAAATCGACGGCGCCGATTGGAACCTCGAGATCGGCGCCGTCGCCGAGATGATCTATCACCACACGCCCGACGATCCGCCGGCCCTACTGTTCGACAACATTCCTGGGTACGAACCCGGCTTCCGCATCCTGTCGGGCATGACCAATTCGATAAAACGCCTGGCCATGACCCTGGGTTTCCCGGAGCCGTCGGGCGCCATGGACGTGGTGCGGTGGTATCGCGACCGGATGAAGGATTTCGAGGCGATCCCCTCGCGCTTCGTCAATACCGGCCCGATTCTGGAAAACGTCGACCGCGACGAAGACGTCGACCTGATGAAGTTCCCGGTTCCTTTCCTCCATGAGCTGGACGGCGGCCGCTATATCGGCACCGGCGACCTGGTGATCATGCAGGACCCTGATTCCGACTGGGTCAACCTCGGCACCTACCGGGTCATGATGCACGACAAGAACACGGTGGGCCTGTGGATAAGCCCGGGCAAGCACGGCCGGCTGATTCGCGAGAAGTACTTCAAGCAAGGCAAGCCCTGCCCGGTGGCGATCAGCGTCGGCCACGACCCCTTGATGTTCCTGGCCGCGGGCAACGAAATTCAATACGGGGTTTCGGAATTCTCCTACGCGGCGGGCCACCGCGGGGCCCCCTTCGACATGATCAAGTCGGAATTGCACGGGCTTCCGATTCCCGCCTATGGCGAAATTTGCATCGAGGGCGAAATCGTCATGGACGAGGAACGTCCCGAGGGGCCGTTCGGCGAATGGACCGGCTATTACGCCTCGTCGGTCCGCGAAGACCCGGTGGTCAAGATCAGCCGCGTCTATTACCGCAACAACCCGATCATCACCATGGCGCGGCCCGGCCGTCCGCCGTCCGATTACACGCTGTCCAAGAGCGTCATCAAGTCGGCCTTGATCTGGGACCAGGTGGAGGCCGCGGGCCTATCCGGCGTGCAGGGCGTATGGTGTCACCAGAACGGCGGCGGCAGGCTGTTCAATGTGATTTCCATCAAGCAGGCCTATCCCGGGCATGCGCGCCAGGCGGCCCAGCTGTGCTCCAACGTCCATGCCGGGAACTATCTTGGGCGATGGGTCATTGTGGTGGACGAGGACATCGACCCCTCGAACCTGTGGGACGTCATCTGGGTGATGTCGACCCGCTGCGACCCGATCGAAGATATCGATATCAACCGCCGCGCCTGGTCGGGGGCCCTGGATCCCCGCAAACGGGCCGGGGACAACTTCAATTCGCGGGCCATCGTCGATGCCTGCCGGCCGTTCGAATGGAAGGACGAATTCCCGCCGGTGGCGGAATCGTCGCCGGAACTCGCGGCCAAGACCTTGGAGAAGTGGAAACACCTCCTCGACTAAGTCGTCGGTGCCGAGACGGGCGCCCAATCCGGCGCCCGCCGTCCACGCGCGCCGGGACGACGGGCGCCGCCGCGCGCAAAAGAAATGAACGTGAAGGAACCCCATGAGGAGACCCAAGCGCTCCCGCATGGCCGAAGCATTCGGGCCGTCGTTCTGGGTATTTGCCGGCTTCGCCGGTATCGCCGCCTGGGCGGTCTGGGAATTGAAAGGCATCGGCGCCGTCGGTGAGGCCCTTTCGGGCGATCTCGATATTCTTCTTTTTCTCCTTCCCCGGATGATGGGCGGCATGCTCCTGGCGGGGTTGGTGCAGGCGATCTTGCCCCCGGACCTGGTCGCCAAGTGGGTCGGCGAGGATTCCGGCTTGCGGGGTATCTTCATCGGTGCCGCCGTCGGCATGCTGACGCCGGGCGGGCCCATGACCTCGTTTCCCATCGTCGTCGCCTTTTACATGTCGGGCGCCGACCGCGGCGCGCTGGTGGCCTACCTGACCGGCTGGTCGTTGTTGGGTTTCCAGCGGATACTGGTCTGGGAACTGCCGCTGCTGGGAGGCGAATTCACCCTTTACCGGATCGCCGCGGTCGTCGCCCTGCCGATCCTTGCCGGTTTGATCGCCCGGCGCGTCCCCTTGGGATCGGTTGGGCCGGGGCGCGGGGAGGACGATCCCCCCGCCGCGCCGCGCCGCGCCGGGGGGGAGGCCTAGCATGGGCGCCATCTTCGGGCCGGGGGTCATGATTATCTGGGCAATGGTGGTGGTGGCGTTCGTCGTCGCCGTGCGCCAGCCGGGCGCGCGCCACCGCTTAGGCGCGATGCGCGGCGCCGATATGTTCCTCGTCAACGGGCCCAGAATTTGCGTCGCCATTCTCGCCGCGGGTTTCATTTCCCCCATCCTGCCCCAGGACATGGTCGCCGAGTGGCTCGGTGAAGGCGCCGGCTGGCAGGGCATCGTCATCGGTTGCGTGGTGGGCCCGTTCTTCCCCGGCGGGCCCCTGATCATCATGCCCCTGATGCTGGCGCTTTTGAAAGCCGGCGCCGGGGTGCCGGCCTTGATCGCCCTTCTCACCGCCTCGTCCACATGGGGCCTTCACCGCATTTTCATGTTTGAAATTCCCATGATGGGCGCCCGTTTCACGGGCTTGAGGCTGGTTTCCTCCATTGCCATACCACCCTTGGCGGGGTTGCTCGCGGCGCTGCTGGTCGAGGTTCTGGGTGCGCCGGCGCCGGGGCGTTGAACGGTCGCCTGGGGCCCGGCCTCAGGGGTCCTTGAACACTGGGGCAAGGTAAGGGTAGTCTGCTTCCATAACAGGCGTCATGGGGCCATCATGACCGCGAGGATAAAAACGCTGCACCCCCGAAGGGGTTGGTCGAGACAACAGGGAGTATGGAGTCATGAAACGGACAATCGCATATACCGCCATGGGCGCCCTGGCGGCCGGGGCGGTGGTTTTGGCCGCGGCAAGCGGCGCGGTGATGGCCCAGTCGGGCAAGGATTTTTTCAAGGGCAAGCGGATGACCATGTACATCGGCTATTCCGCCGGCGGCGGTTATGACCGCTACGCCCGGACCCTGGGGCGGCATATGGGCCGTTATATCCCCGGAAATCCCAAATTCACCGCCAAGAATTACACCGGGGCCGGCAGCATGCGCCTGGCCAATTCGCTGTACAACACCTTCAAGCAGGATGGGACCAATGTCGCCACGGTGGGCCGCACGGTGCCGCTGGAGCACCTGACGGGCAATCCCAAGGCCAAGTTCAACGCCAACAAATTCCATTGGCTCGGATCCATCAACCAGGAAACCAGCACCTGCGCCTTCTGGCATACCTCGGGCATCAAGACCGTCGATGACCTGTTCAACAAGAACCCCATCGTCGGCGGCACCGGGGTGGGCTCCGGGACCGATACCCAGGCGATGATGCTCAACAATTTGATGGGCACCAAACTTCGGCTGATTTCCGGTTATCCCGGCGGCGTCGATATCAACCTCGCCATGGAGCGGGGCGAGGTCCACGGCCGCTGCGCCTGGTCCTGGTCTTCGGTGATTGCCACCCGCAAGGACTGGGTCGACAAGAAACTGGTGGTGTTCCCCATTCAGATCGCGCTCAAGCCGCATCCCGATCTCGTCAAGATGGGGGTGCCGCTGGTGACCAAGTACATCACCAAGAAAAAGGACCGCCAGGCCCTCGAGCTGATCCTGTCGGCGCTGACCATGGGCCGGCCCTTCGTGGTCGGGCCCAAGGTGCCCGCCGACCGGGTGGCGATCCTGCGGGCGGCGTTCGACGCCACCATGGGGGACGCGAAGTTCATGGCCGAAGCCAAGAAGGGGCGCCTGCCCCTCAACCCGGTTTCGGGCAAGGAAGTACAGAAGCTTCTGGCCGGCCTCTATGCCCTGCCCCCCGACGTGATCAAACACGCGGGCGACGCCATTTCCAAGACCAACAACATCAAGATCACCAAGGCCGTGGTCAAGACCTACGTGCACAAGGGCAAGATCACCAGGATCAAGCGTGGCGGCAAGCGGGTCAGTTGGAAGGGCGGCGGCACCAAGGGCAAGCTCAGGGTCGGCGGAAAGACCAAGATCACGGTTTCCGGCAAGAAAGCAAAGCGTAAGGCGCTGAAGAAAGGCATGACCTGCACCTTCACCGTCAAGGGGGCGCAGAAGGCGCTCAAGATCGCCTGCGGATAAGGCACGGTCACGAGGCCTGAAGGTGGCCATAAATGCTGCTTTCAGGCCTCAAATTCCTTGCATGTTCGGGCTCTCCCTGCCACAGTGCGCTGCCTGGCCGCCTTGATCGAGGAGGCCCAAGAAGGGCCCCGCAAGGGGCCCTTCGGGAAATGTGCAGAGGCAGGATCATCGGCGGTGAGGGCCGGTGGGATTTGCCCGGTTGAGTTGGTGCGGGAGGGGAGTATCACCACGAGATTTTCGGCGGCCGGCGGCGCCGGAAAGTTGTGCTTTCCTTCCAGAAATTGGGTGCCCGGAACCTGGACAGGTGTGCCAGGAGGCTTGGAGATCGTCCGGGCCGGTTGCGTTTTGGGATCGACCGGAACGCACAATAGAAACAGGGAGTTGAGGACGCGATGGCGACGACCATGAGAACAAGTGCCGCGAAGAGAGGCAAGAAACCTTTTAGAAAGCCCATACCCGTTCCCAAGAAACCAAGGGTGAAGCGCGCCGGCGCGGGGGGATTCAACTCCGACGTCATCGTCGACATGATGCATATGTACGATTTTCCGTTTGCCGCCATCAATCCGGGGGCCAGCTACCGGGGGTTGCACGATTCGGTGGTCAATTACGGCGGTAATTATCCCTATATGATGTTGTGTACCCATGAGGAAACGGCGGTGCAGATCGCCCACGGCTATGCCCGCGCGACCGGCAAACCGATGATCGCCATCGTCCATAACCTGGTGGGCCTTCTCCATTCCAACATGGCGATCTATTACGCCTATATCGACCGCGCGCCGATCTTCATCGTCGGCGCGACGGGGCCGCTCAACGAGACCAAGCGGCGGCCCAAGATCGACTGGATTCATACCGCCAACGGCCAAGGCGCGGCGATCCGCGAATACGTGAAATTCGATGCCCAGCCGGCCACCGTGGACGGCGTGCCGGAAGCCTTCGCGCGCGCCTATTCGGTCATGATGACCAATCCCCAGGGGCCCATTTACATGTGTTACGACGCCTGGCTTCAGGAAGAGAAACTGGACCGCAAAATTCCCCTGCCACCGGATTCGGCGGTCAAGGTGCCGTCCAAGATGTCGCCGGATCCCGAACAGATCGAACAGGCGGCCGCGCTTTTGGTCAAGGCCAAGAACCCCATTCTGCTGGCCGAATACGCGGGCCGCACCGAGCAAGGCTACGACGCGCTGGTCAAGCTCGCCGACGTGGTCCAGGCCGCGGTCTATGATCTCGACGCGCGTTGCAACTTCCCCGGCGTTCACCCGCTTAATCTGTCGATGATCGACGAGATCTGGACCAAGACGGACCTCATCGTTGGCCTCGACGTGGAGGATTGGGAGCGCCCGACGTCGCGCTTGGTGTCGACCACGCGGGAGCTCAAGCGCAAGACACCCCCCGGTTGTAAATTTGTCGATATCGGTTTCGGCGAATTGAAAATCTCCGGTTGGTCGCTGGATTACCAGCGCCTGATGCCGTTCGATCTCCGCATTATCGGCGACACCGACCTCGCCATTCCGATGCTGACGGCCGCCTGCCGCCGGCTGATCAATCGTAGCGCCGCGGTCAAGAAACGGATCAAGGCGCGCGGCGCCCAGATCGCCAAACTGCACAATAGCAAGCGCAACCAATGGCGCCAGGCCGGCAGCGATCCCAAGGCGCGGGCCATGAGCCCCATCCCCCACGCGGTTCTGGCCAACGAGATTTGGCAGGTCATCAAGGGCGAGGACTGGGTTTTGGCGGCGGGCGCGCTCGATGACTGGGCGCGGCGGATTTGGGACTTCGATACCCATTACCGCCATCCCGGCAAGTCGCTCGGCACCTCGACCCAGATCGGCCTGTCGCTGGGGGCGGCGCTTGCCCATAGGGACAAGGGTAGGTTGGTCATCGATATCCAGCCCGACGGCGATCTGATGTACGACGCCGGCGCCTTGTGGATCGCCGCCAAGCATAACCTGCCGATGCTGGTCGTCATGTACAACAACCGCGCCTATTACAACGACTGGGAACACCAGATCAGGATGGCCCAGTTGCGCAAGACCGATGTCGACAAGGCCTATGTCGGCATGGACCTGTGTGATCCGGATCCGGACTTTGCCGGCCTCGCCCGCGCCATGGGCTGGTACGGCGAAGGGCCCATCGACCGGGCCGAGGACGTGCAGCCGGCGCTGCGGCGGGCCATCGCCCGGGTCAAGGCGGGGCAGCCCGCGCTGATCGATACCATCACCGTCCGCCGTGACAGCTTTAGCAAGTAGGTCGGATGGGCGCCGTTGAATTTAGGTCGTAGGCATTGGGGGCGTGGGTATGTTATCGAGATCGTTGGGAGCAGCGACGTGAGCGCGAGGCGGGCCGCCGGAGAGGCCCGCGCCCAGTGCCGTTTCGCTTGCGCCGGAACGAACCGGGACCGGGATGATGCGTAGACTCGTCGTCGGCATATCGGGTGCCTCGGGCGCCATTTACGGCATCCGCCTGCTTGAGGTGTTGCGCGAAGTGGAAGATATCGAGGTTCACCTGGTGATGTCGCCCTCGTCCGGACGCACCATCCACGACGAAACCGACTGGAAGGTCTCCGACGTCGAGGCCCTGGCCGACGTGGTTTACAACTACAACGATATCGGCGCTTCACTGTCGAGCGGTTCCTACCGTCACGCCGGCATGATCATCGCACCCTGTTCGGTCAAGACCTTGTCCGGCATCGTCAACTCCTACGACGACAATCTTCTGGTGCGCGCGGCCGACGTGGCGCTCAAGGAAAAACGCCGCGTGGTCCTGTTGGTCCGCGAGACACCGCTGCATCTCGGTCACCTCGAGTTGATGGCGCGGGCGGCGCGATACGGCGCGGTGGTGATGCCGCCCGTCCCGGCATTCTACATTCGGCCCAAGTGCCTCGATGACGTGATTAACCAAAGCGTGGGAAAGGCACTTGATTTATTTGATATTTCGCACACACTTTTCCGCCGATGGACCGAATCGGATCCATCGGAAGAATAACGAGGGGGATTCTCATTCCGGCTCGACGGTTTTGAACCGCGCGCCTTAAGTGCGGAGAGCTTGAAGCAACACATACCATAACAGGTGGGGTATCATGGAATACGTACTGCTAATGTTAACCGCCGCGGGCGATGCGCTGATCATCATGTCCGATCCCATGCGGCTGATGTTCCTGTTCGGGGGCGTGATCATCGGCCTGATTCTGGGCGTGATTCCCGGCCTTGGCGGGCTCGTGGGCATGGCGCTGTTGCTGCCGTTCACCTTCGACATGGACAAGTTCGCGGCTTTCGCCTTCCTGCTGGGGATGGGGTCGGTGACGACGACCTCGGATACCATTCCGGCGGTGCTGTTCGGGGTGCCGGGAACCACGGGGTCGGCGGCGACCATTCTCGATGGCCATCCCATGGCCCGGAAAGGCGAGGCGGGGCGCGCCTTCGGCGCGGCCTATACGGCATCGATGATAGGTGGGCTCTTTGGCGCCCTGCTGCTGGCGGTATCTATCCCCATCCTGCGCCCGGTGATGCTTTACCTGGGCTCGCCGGAGCTTCTGTCGTTCTCGGTGTTCGGCCTTTCCATGGTCGCCGTGTTGTCGGGCTCCTCGCCCATGCGCGGCGTGGCCGCGGCCTGTGTCGGCCTGCTCGTCGCCATGGTCGGCTCCGACCCGCAGACCGGGACGCTGCGCTGGACCCTTGATTCCCTTTATCTATGGGACGGCCTGCCCATTGTGCCGGTGACCATCGGCCTGTTCGCCCTACCGGAACTCGCCGACATGGCGATTATCCGAACATCGATCGCCTCTGATTCCGATGATGTTGAAATAGATACCCGTTCGGGCCAATGGCAAGGTGTCCGCGATACCTTTACCCATTGGTGGCTCGTCATCCGCGTGGCGTGGCTCGGGGCCGCCCTCGGCGCTATCCCGGGTCTCGGGGCCGCCATCGTCGACTGGGTCGCCTACGGCCACGCCGCCCGCACCGAGCCCGGTGCGTCGGAGACCTTCGGCAAGGGCGATGTCCGCGGCGTGCTGGCTTCCGAAGGGGCCAACAACGCCAAGGAAGGCGGCGCCCTGGTTCCCACCATCGCCTTCGGCGTTCCGGGTTCGGCCTCCATGGCCATCTTGCTCGGCGCCTTCCTGATCCATGGCCTGATTCCTGGCCCGGATATGCTGACCAAGCACCTGGACGTGACCTATTCCATGGTGTGGTCGGTGGCCATCGCCAATATCCTCGGCGCCGGCATCTGCTTCGCCTTTTCCAACCAGTTCGCCAAGATCGCCTTGCTCCGCTACACCATCATCATGCCGCTCATCCTGGCGGTGGTGTTCATCGGCGCCTTCCAGGGGTCGCGCCAATGGGGCGATATTTATACGCTGCTAGTCTTCGGCACCGTGGGTTGGACCATGAAGCGCCTGCAATGGCCGCGGCCTCCGGTGATCCTCGGCTTTGTGCTGGGCGATATCGTCGAACGCTATCTGTTCATTTCGGTGGAGCGTTACGGCACCGAATGGCTGTTTCCGACATCGATCGAGAGCATCCGCTACGTGGTGATCTTCATGTTCCTGCTATCGGGCTATGGGTTGTCGCGTCCGCTCATAAAGGAGTGGCGGTTGGCCGGCGGTGCGGCAAAGATCCTCAAAGAGTTCGGGGCAAAGCCAAAGATCGACATGCAGACCGGGTTTTACATCCTTGCCATCGCCCTCTTTTCTTGGGCCATGGCGGAGGCGAACACCTGGAACCACGACGCCCGCATCGTGCCCAACATCGTCGGTTACTTCGGCTTGGCGGTCATGTCGGTCAGCATGATCAACCATACCTTCAGGACGCCCGGTCTATACGATGAAGTCGGGCCGGAAGGCCGGGTGCGCGAGTCGCTCCATCTCGATCTCACGGTCCGTGGGCCGAAGATGGCCCCGAAGCTCCTTGCCTTTCGCGCCGGGACCTTCATGCTTTGGCTTTTGTTCTTCCTCTTTTCCTCGGCGATGATTGGGATTCTGGCCACGGTGTTCGTGTTCGTGGTCCTCTACATGAAGCTCGAGGGCAACGAGCCGTGGAAGCTGACGTTATACTGCGCGTTCGGGCTGTTTTCCTTCGCCGCCGGATTGTTCGACGAACTGCTGGCCCTGCCGTGGCCGCAGGCGTTTCTCGGCGATTTCTACGTCCTCGCGAGGGAATGGGGCAACACCCAATATTACGTGTGGTTCCCATAGAAACGGAAACGCGTTGGAACGGAAAGGGGCGGGGGGCAACTCCCGCCCCTTTTGCCGCCCCCATTGTGGGGGGGGGGGCACCGCCGGCGCTGGGCCGGGGCGGGGATCGGCCCCAGGCGCCGCCCGGAAAGTGCTCTAGGGATGGACGGTTTCGGTGAACCAGTCGGTGGGAAGTTCGTTGCCCACGCCTTCTTCCTTGGCGCGCCGGTAGATCACCGAACCGGCGGCGGCGAACTGATAGCCGAGGCCGAGGTTGTTGAGGAAGCAGGTCACCTCGCTATCGCTTTCGCGTCCCTTCGCGGCGCCGGTAATCAGGTCCGGCAGGGTCGGGAAGGAATCGAAATCGAGCGCACCGGCCGTACCCCAGGACTTGCCCTCGTTCTCCTGATAATTGGTGGCCCCGGTGGAGACGATGATCATGGGTTCGGTGTCATGGGTATGGATGGCGACCCGGTCGGCGGCCCTGACGGCTTCCACGTCGATTTCGGGTATCTTGATCGAAGTCAGGTGCATGCCCTCCTCGATCCAGTCGGCGAAAAAGATCGGATCGATGGAATTGGTGCCGCACATGGCGATGTCGGCGCCGCCCATGGCGTCCTCGGCGTGACCGACCGGGGTGACCGGCACCTGCAGCGATTCGCTCATGCGCCGGGAAAACGATTCGCGGTTTTCCTTATTGGGTGAAAAACATCGGATTTCCTTGATGTCCCGGACCGAACAGGCGGCCGATAATTGGGTTTCGGCCTGCCAGCCCGATCCCAGGATACCGACGGTTTGGGCATCCTCCCGGGCCATGTATTTGATCCCGAGCCCGTTGGTCGCGCCGACCCGAATATGCTGCAACACGCCGTCGGGGAAGATCGCCAGGGGTTCCCCGGTATCGGTGGAAAACAGAAGCACCAGGCCGACATAGCGCCCACCGGGGGCGGCGGGCACTTTCACCCGCCGCTGGGTGTTGCCGATGATGGGATTGGTCACGATGTCGGAATTAATCCTGATGGCGCTGACGCCGAGCTTCGGCAGCACGCCGTCCATGGACTTGAGGCCATAGACGGCCTCTTCGCTGTAACTGGTGGGCGCGATGCAGTCGGACCTGGTGCGGTTGATGCCCCGGCCCGCGGCCAGTTCCACGTAGGCGTCTTCCA
>SMVB01154201.1_pt1 | contig 19262 bp, 19 predicted proteins | sample 2456461 | NCBI WGS metagenome assembly SMVB01 (sample SAMN11095934, study PRJNA526329) | marine sediment metagenome | biome: Marine sediment; feature: Surficial sediment; material: Deep marine sediment; isolation source: Hadal surficial sediment | place: Pacific Ocean | collected 2014-05 | depth...
ACCTAGACTTATTTAACGTAAGTTAAGTTTTGGTCACTCAAATCGTCATGATACGAGTATCATTATTGACATGAGTGCCCACACAAATTACCTAATCAATTTTTAAAGATCGTTACACCGGGGAACACCCGGTGAGATTCAGCCTTTACAGGCCGCCTCGAATTACGCAAAACCCTTGAAATATCGGGCTTTTCTAAAAGCGAGGCGCGCATTATAAGCCCTTTACTCGCGGCGTCAACGCCTTATTCAGCATTTACTTGAATAATTGCCGAGGCGTCGTCTTCTGCCAGCAAAGCAGGGGTTTTCAATGCCCGTCAAATGGTTATTCAAGTTGCTTCACAACGAAGCCGCTTGCACCTGACGAGGCGCGCATTATAGGCAGTGGAAATACTGCGTCAAGGGTAATTTCGAGGTTTTTTCAGGCCAGTGTGATGCGGGCAAATTTCCGCTTGCCGACCTGGGCTACAAATACGGCTCCCCGGACCAGGGTCAGGCCTCTATCAGTCACTTTTTCGCCGTCAATTCTAACCGCCCCCTGCTGGATCATACGAAAGCTTTCCGAGGTGCTACTGGTCAAACCGGCCTGCTTCAACACGGTCGCAATACCGATTTCATTCTGCTCCAGGGTCAGGGAAGTTTCCGCAATCTCGTCCGGCATCGCCCCTTTGGCAAAGCGGGTGATAAAATCCTGCTTCGCCGACGCGGCAGCCCTGGCGTCATGAAAGCGGGTAATAATCTCCTGTGCCAGCAGAAACTTGATATCCCTGGGGTTCTTGCCACCCTCAATATCACGCTGGAACTGTTCAATTTCATTCATTGGCCTGAAACTCAGCAACTCGAAGTAACGCCACATCAAATCGTCGTTTATCGACATTATCTTACCGAACATATCGTTTGGCGCGTCTTCGATACCGATGTAGTTATTCAACGACTTGGACATTTTCTGGACTCCGTCAAGTCCCTCCAGGATCGGCATGGTCAATATTACCTGGGGCTCCATACCCTCGGCTTTCATCAATTCGCGACCGACCAGCAGGTTGAACTTCTGGTCGGTACCGCCCAGTTCGACATCGGCTTTCATTGCCACCGAATCCCATCCCTGCACCAGCGGGTAGAGAAATTCGTGTATCGAAATCGGCTGGTTATTCTTGTAACGTTTGGAGAAATCATCGCGCTCGAGCATGCGGGCGACGGTATGTCGCGACGCCAGCCTGATCATATCCGCCGAGCTTCTGGGCCCGTGCCAGGTGGAGTTAAAGCATATCTCGGTAGCATCCGCATCGAGAATTTTGAAAACCTGCGCCTGGTAGGTTTCGGCGTTTTGCTTTATTTCCTCGGGGGTCAGGGCGGGCCGGGTCGCCGACTTGCCACTGGGGTCGCCAATCATGCCGGTAAAGTCACCGATGAGGAACATGACGTGGTGGCCCAACTCCTGAAACTGGCGCAGTTTATTGATCAAAACGGTATGCCCAAGATGCAAATCAGGCGCGGTCGGATCGAAGCCCGCCTTGATATTCAGCGGCTGTCCTCGCTTCAATTTTTCTTGCAATTCAGACTCAAGCAGTATTTCATCGCAACCACGCCTGATTTGCTGCATTGCATCTTCTACAGAAATCATGCTATACACCTGTTTTGGGAGTGTTTTTCGAGTTCATTTATCAAATTAACCAACAACTTAGACGTTTTTATTAATGAGTTTTCAAGATCTTGATCTAAAATATAACCATACCAGCTCCCCAGGCTCAGGAAACGTTATGCTTAACAGGCCGCGGTTACAGTTAAAATTTTTAGTCAGGCTATTGCTCGGGGCTTCGGCAGTCATGTTGCTGGGGTTCAGCGTATCCAACTGGCAGCCCTCGGCCAAAGCAGCGGATTCTACCCCCAAGTCGGCACGATTACACTATTCATTACCCCTGCCCGAACCCGTCATTTCGCTCGAAACCGATATTAAACAGGCCAGCAAAGAAATTAATGCGACTCCCTGGGAGAGCGTGACCATAAAATCAGGGGACAGCCTGGCGGCAATATTCTCCAGAAAAGGTATCTCGGCCAGTACCACCCATCAGATAGCCAGGTTGAATGAACAGACCAAAACACTCCGCTATATCCAGCCCGGAGAGAAAATTGAGCTGCTGCTGGACGACCAGCGCAAATTGCGCCAGATGAAATACATTCCCAGCATCACCCGAACGCTGGTAATCAAGCGCAATGAAGACCAGTCTTTCTCCAGCCATATTATCAATTACCAGCTAGAGGCCTTCCCCGTATATCGAGAAGGGGTGATCAATAATTCACTCTTCGAAGCCGCTGCCAATGCCGATATTCCCGAGGACGTGATAATGGATCTGGCCAATATATTCGGCTGGGATATCGATTTTTCCCTGGATATTCGTCGCGGAGATCGATTTGGCATCGTCTACAACGAGCTTTACAAGGATGGCGTTAAAATTCGCAATGGCCGCATACTATCGGCGGAATTCATCAACGATGGCAAAGTCTATCGCGCGGTCTACTACACCGACCCCAGGGGTGATAGCGACTACTACAGCGAAGACGGCAAGAGTATGCGCAAGGCTTTCCTGCGCAGCCCGGTCAAGTTTTCACGCATCAGTTCCCGTTTCAGCAATAAACGCTGGCATCCGGTATTGTCGAAGTGGCGCTCGCACAAAGGGGTTGATTATGCTGCCGCACGCGGCACGCCCATTCGCGCCGCCGGAGATGGCAAAATAATTTTCGCCGGCACCAACGGTGGTTATGGTCGCCAGATAAAGATTCAGCATGGCGGCCGCTACACCACCGTCTACGGACACCTGTACCGTTACGCCAAGGGTGCGCGCTCCGGGAAAAAGGTCAAGCAAGGACAAATTATCGGTTACGTCGGAAGTTCTGGTCTCGCTACCGGGCCCCACCTGCATTATGAGTTTCGTGTGAACGGCGTTCATCGCAATCCATTGACCGTTAAATTGCCCGAAGCCAGGCCGGTACACCCGACTTATCTTGCCCATTTCCAGGAAAACACGAAAGTCTATTTATCCATGCTGCGGCTGATGGATAGAACAATTGCCGACAATTCGCAATGAGCGACCCCGCCGGTAGTGAAATTTATGCAGGCTTGATGTCCGGCACCAGCCTCGATGGTATCGACGCCGTAATTGTCGATTTCTCGGTATTTCCACCGACAATACTATTTTGTAATACCTGGCCCTACGGCGACGATTTAAAACAACGCATCCAGGACCTCTGTGAGTCTGACACGGCCAGCCTCGACACTCTTTACAGCCTCGATGCGGAGCTCGGCGAACGCTATGCCGATGCCATCAACAACGCGATAGAAATAGCCGGCCTGGATGCTGCAAGCATTACCGCGATAGGCTGTCACGGTCAAACCATTTGCCATAGTCCCAATTCCAGGTTCGCTTACAGCACCCAAATCGGTGATCCAAACAGATTGGCGGCCCTCACCGGCATTACCACGGTCGCGGATTTTCGGCGTAAGGATATTGCCCTTGGGGGTCAGGGCGCTCCGCTGGCGTCCGCGTTTCACCAGTTTCTGTTTCGTTCCCCCGAGGAAAATCGCGCCTTAATCAATATCGGCGGCATTGCCAATATTAGTTATCTTGCCGCCAATTTCGAATCGCCGGTAACAGGCTTCGATACTGGACCGGGCAATAGTTTGCTCGATCACTGGATACAGCGGCATAAAAATGTCGGCTACGATGAACAGGGAGCCTGGGGGGCCAGCGGGAAAGTAATTCGGCCCATGCTTGAGCGCATGCTTGACGAGGAAGACTATTTCACTTCGAAGCCACCCAAGTCAACCGGTACCGATTACTTTAACTCGACCTGGTTAGAGCATTTTCTGCCGGCTGAGTACGATGCCGCAGATGTGCAGACAACGCTGGTTGAATTGACCGCTGTAACCATCGCTGACGCCATCTCCAGGCTTCAGCCCGAGCCACCATCAAGCTGTTATATCTGCGGTGGCGGCGCGCATAATCATTACCTGCTTGAACGGCTCAGTCGAGCCCTGCCCGCCTGCAATATTAAAACCACCGATGATTTGGGAATGAATCCCGATTTTGTAGAGGCCATTGCCTTTGCCTGGCTGGCGCGGGAACGACTACAGCTGCGTAGCGGCAATCTTCCCGAAGTTACCCGGGCCAGCAAATCCACCATCCTCGGTGGAATATACGCCGCCGACTGACAAACCACTCCGGAAAAGTGAACCAGTTAACAATTAGGGGAACCTGTGACGGTCCGGCATGTCTTTACATGATGCTTGATGTTAAACTCGACCTCTGTGCACGAACGAGAAAATCGATGAAGCCAACATGGAGTGTTTATATTTTGCCGACCTTGTTTTGTCTGGCTTACGGCACTGCTCAGGCCGAGTTTATTGGCTTCGACATAAGTAAAAGCCACTGGACACCCGCATTTTCAAGCTCAATAAACGGTAGCAACAACACTTCTATAGACCTGGTTGATAATCTTGGCGTCAAGGATCCAGCCAACTCTTCGATGGTATTGATCCTGGAACACTCGATCTCCGCATTGCCCAATATCAGATACCAGGGCTATAATCTTGATTCCTCGAGTACTTCCACGTTTGATTCCGATATCAATTTTAATGGTGAAACCTTCATTTCCGGAGACCGGATAACCTCGACATTTGACCTGTCACACGACGATATCGTGCTCTATTATCAGGTGCTGGATAACTGGGTAAACCTTGACATTGGACTCGATCTTAAGCGGTTTGATGGAGAGGTATCGCTCAGCGGAGTTTCCAGCACCAGTGTTGACATCGATGAAACCATCCCGCTGTTCTATCTATCGGCCCGTTTTCAGTTGCCGGTTAACGGTTTATATGTGGGTGCCAACATCAATTCCAATTTTAGTGGTTTGAATATTGGCGGCAGTACTGCCGAAGATTCGACCATCATGCTGGGCTATGAATCAGGCAATGGGCTTGGCGTGGAGGGCGGGTTTAAATATTTTTCACTGGATCTGAATGATGTCGATAGCCTGGATGCCAACCTCAAGTATGACGGCCTGTATTTCAACGGCTATTACAACTTTTAGCCCGCGTTTCCCACCGGGCTAATTCTGCAGGTTATTCTCGATCTAAATCATCACGTAAAATCCAGCCATGGAAATGCGGGCTAGATCGAAAACGAAGAGCCACAGCCACAGGTGGAGGTCGCGTTAGGGTTATTGACCACAAACATGGCACCCTCCAGTCCTTCGCGATAATCAACCTCGGATCCAGCCAGATACTGATAACTCATTTGATCGATTAGCAGGGTTACACCGTTATTTTCAACCTTTCTGTCACCCGCTTTGGATTCTTCATCCAGAGAAAAAGTGTACTGAAAACCTGAACAGCCACCGCCGTAAACCGATACCCGAAGCATCAGATCAGGGTTACCTTCTTCTTCGTGTAATGATTTTAATTTCCTTGCGGCCGCGTCCGAAAAATCGAGTACCGTACTGGTAACCGACTCAACTTTCGCACCGAAGTTAGTATCGATAGTTACATTCATGTCTTTACTCGCTTTGTCTCTATTTCGGGCTGATTTTCCTGCCCTGGTTCAGTATCCGAGCCAACACGCTCGGTCATGTCCTCGAGTCGCTTGGGTAACTGGCTACTCGGAGCCTCATGAACCAGGCCACCATTCACCTCGGCACCAATGGCCATTTCAATCAGATTATAATAAACACTACCTTTGACACGTGACTTGGGTGCCAGTTCAACGCGTGTCGAACCATATACGTCACCGATGACCTGCCCATTCAGCACCATATAGGGCACTTTAACTTCACCTTCAATACAACCAAATTCGCTCAATATCAGGATTGCGCTACTGCCTTCTTCGGCGATAACATTGCCGACTATCTTACCATCGACATGCAAGCCTCCGGAAAACATCAGATCGCCATTTATTTCGGTTCCCCGACCGATCAGTGTATCAATACGGGCTGCACTAAAGCCTTTTTTTCTACCAAACATCTAAACTCCTGCGGACAACACCCGGGCCCATGAAATGATTTCTGAAAATGATTTTACCTTCTTTGTAGTAGATATGATGCCTATTTCTACTTCAAAAGGCTCGAATCCATCAGGAAGGGTTAAATCACCTTGAAATACCTGGAAGTAGCGAAAGGCAAACTTGGTGTCATTTTTCTGATTTTCAAGCAGCAAATCGGTCATTTTCAATTCACTCACGCTGCCACCGCTTTCACCGCGGATAACAACATGGGCAACACCCTTTAATTTCTTGGTACTCTTGCCATTCTTGGTCAATATCATCTTGTAACTGTACTGATTCTGATTACCCTTTTGCCGCACTTCGAAAGATTGAAGAGTGACCCCTAGCGCCGCGCCCTTGGGTGACACGATTCCCTGGTAAAACACGAGTTCTTTTTTTTGTGCGAGTAACTCCTGTTGCATTTTCACCAGGCTGCGGTTGGCAATCTGGTAAGCATCGCGTTCGACTTTACTGGTGCCTTTGAGGTGCGCGTTTTTTTCCACCAGCTTGTGATTGCGCGTCTTCAGTTCTTCGACCCGGTTGATCAGGGTTTCATGAGCGAGCTGCAAACGCTCCAGCTCAAAAGCCTGATAGCGATTACCCAGATAAAACACCAGGACCATCAAATTAATCACCACCATCAGGCCAACCCATATTTTCCATGGCCGGTATCGCCTGACATGAAATCCATGGTGTAACTGACTCACGGCAACATTCCCGGTGAATCAAGCCCGGATTGCTCATCGATGGCAAACATCAAATTCATATTTTGCACAGCCTGCCCGGCAGCACCCTTGACCAGGTTGTCGATCACCGAAAGAACCACAATCTTGTTGGAGCGCTCGAGATAGTGTACCGCGAGGCGACATTGATTAGACCCCTTCACCGATCTCGTTTGCGGGTGAGACCCTGCCGGCATGACGTCAACGAATATCTCATGACTATAGTAATCTTCAAAAATCTGCTGCACAGTGTCTGCTGGCGCGATCGCATCGGCATAGACAGTCGCATGAATCCCACGGATCATTGGCATTAGATGCGGAGTGAATACGAGGTCGGCATCGGTGTCGATTAACTGTAATACCTGTCGAATTTCAGGCAGGTGGCGATGACCGGAAACCGCATAGGCACTGACGGACTCGGTGACTTCACAGAACAGGGTTGCGGTATTGGCATTACGCCCTGCACCACTGGCGCCGGATTTACAGTCGGCAATAATACTCTTCGGATCAACCAGATTGTTCGCCAGCAACGGCAGCAAGGCCAAAACCACCGCGGTCGGATAACAACCGGGGTTGGCAACCAGCCGCGCGCTCCGAATCGCCTCACGATTCATTTCCGGCAATCCGTAAACCGCTTCTTCCACCAGTGCCGGACAGGCATGTTGCACGCCATACCATTGTTCCCAGGTGGGAATATGCTTGATTCTGAAATCCGCGGCGAGATCGATAAGCTTTATCCCCGACTCCAGTATTTCCTCGGCCTGGTTCATTGCTGTCGCATTGGGCGTTGCGAAAAACACCAGGTCGCAATTCTGGTAAGCATTTATCGAGGGCGCTGAAAACGCTAAATCGATGACCCCGCGCAGGTTTGGAAACACATCCGCGATCGGGGTTCCAGCCAGCGAACGGGAAGTAATCACTTCCAGTTTCACTTCGGCATGTAACGCCAGCAAACGCATCAGCTCAACCCCGGTATAACCGGTGCCGCCTACTATTCCAACCTTTATCATTCTATTGTGCTTCTCAAGCCGCTAATATGGACGCAGCATTATACATTGAACGCATGGTGAGACCATTGAAAACCCCAGCTTACAAACATTTAGCGGACATACCTAATGTGGAATGAGCGAATTATTTCATGATCTGGGTAAAAGCCTTCCATATCATTTTCATGGTGGCCTGGTTCGCCGGATTATTTTACCTGCCACGCCTGTTCGTCAACCACGCCCTGGCCGAAGAAGAAGCGGTAACCGCGAGGCTCGGCTTGATGGAAAGCAAGCTTTATCGATTCATCACACCCTGGATGCTATTGACCCTGATCTTTGGCACCTGGTTGCTCGTCGATTATGGCTGGAACGCCTTTGCACCTACCTATTGGCTACCCATAAAACTGATACTGGTGGCAGCCCTGGTAGCCTATCATTTTTATTGCGGGAAAATTCTCCGTGAATTAGCAGAGCATCGTTGTCGGCGCTCGCCTATCTGGTTTCGCTGGTTCAACGAGCTACCGGTGCTGGTCCTGTTCGCGGTCGTCATCCTGGCCGTGGTTAAACCCTTCTAGCCCGAATGATTCAAAGTAAGGGGTTCAAGTCTTGACTAAACCCATTTAAAGAAGGTAAGGGACCAGGATTTGGCCCCTTGACCATTTGTTTTACTTACCCGCCCTGATAAAACTACCGAGGCCGCGATTATCGAGCTTGCTGGCATACATGGCACGAATGAGAAAGGCGTCCGGCATGGTCAACGCGTCTTCCAGCATTTCCACCATTTCCGCATGGCTGAAGGAAGCGATTACCCGCTTCGCTTTCAACAGGCTGCCGACACTCATCGACAGGCTTTCTATGCCCATACCCAGTATAGCCATCACCCCGAGCGGATCCCCGGCGAGTTCCCCGCAAACCGTCACCGGTGTGTCGTTGCGACTCGCACCCTCGACAATCTGAACCATCGCCTTTAACACGGCAGGATGTAACGACGAGTACAGGTCGGCCACGTTTTCATTGTTGCGGTCGACCGCGAGCAGGTACTGGGTTAAATCGTTGGTGCCAATCGAGATGAAGTCGACCAGCTTGCAAATGTCATCGATTTGATAAACCGCGGAAGGTACTTCGATCATTGCGCCAATATTTGGAAATTCGATGCTGTGCCCTAACTCTTCCTCGATTTCCCCGAGAACCCGGTGAATCAATATCAGCGAGTCGTCGAGTTCGTTACGGCCGCTAATCATCGGCAGCAGAATTTCCAGGTTATTGTTGCCGACATTCGCGCGCAACATGGCGCGCATCTGGGTAATGAATATTTCCGGGTGATCCAGGGTTATGCGAATTCCGCGCCAGCCGAGGAAGGGATTGGCCTCGGCAATCGGAAAATAACTCAAGGGCTTGTCCCCGCCGACATCGAGGGTACGCAATACCACCGGCATACCCCTGAAGGTTTCGAGGACATCCTTGTAAATCAAATATTGCTCTTCTTCAGTGGGAAATCGATCACGAATCTGAAACGGTATTTCCGTGCGATACAGGCCTACACCTTCGGCACCGCTGCGCAGCGACGGGGTAAAATCCGACATCAGACCCGAATTGACCAGCAGCGTAATTCGATGCTGGTCGGTGGTAATCGCAGGTTGATCCTTTAACTCGAGCAAATCCTGCTCGATCGCCTCTTCTTCGCGCTGGTAGGCAGTGTATTCATCGAGCAGTGATTTATCCGGATCGATGAAAGCCGATCCATTGTATCCGTCGACGACTATGCTTACGCCATCGAGCTGTTTCACCGGCAGGTTAGGGACACCCATTACCGCGGGTATCCCGAGCGCGTGCGCCAGTATCGCCACATGTGACGACCCGCTTCCGTGTGCGGAAACGATGGCTTTGAGGCAATCCGCAGGCACATCGGCCAGATCGGTTGCGGTGACATTTTCACCGACCAGAATAGTGTTGTCCGGAAAGTCCAGGTAATGACTTTGCTCCAGCATCAGTTTACGCAATACCCGCAAACCCAGATCACGGATATCGTTGGCGCGTTCGGCCAGGTATTCGTCATCCATCTGCTGAAACACATGTGCATGTTCTTCGATCGTGTCGCGCCAACTAGCGGGCGCCCAGTTTCCCTCGGCTATGCGTTTTTCAGTGTCATCGATCAATGACCCGCTGCTGATCATTTGTGCGTAGGCTAAAAACAGTGCGCACTCCTCTTCAGGCAACGAGGCGCGCATCTTTTCAGCCTGGCCGTGCAATTCCTCGACTACCTTGCCCACCGCATCGTTGAAACTCTTTACTTCGGCGTCGGTATCGGCGATTTTCTTATCCGGGACTGACTCCAGGTTAACGCCCCGGTTAAGCACAATGGCAACCCCAATCGCCATCCCCGGCGCACCTGCCACACCCTTCACCATGTGCGTAACGGGCTCGGCGTCGGTGCTGCCAATCAGGTGAAAACGTCCATGGCTTTCGGCGCGTTCGATCGAAGAGGCCACCTGGGCAGCGAGCGTGTTGAGAAACGCTTCTTCGTCTTCGTTAAAGGCCTGTTCGGCACGCTGAACTGCCATCACACCCAGCACCAGCCGGTGTGCTATCACCGGCACACCGAGATAAACTGGAAAAGCCATCTCACCCGAGTCTGGCACCAGCATGAAGTTCTTGTGCGCGGGCGCATCGAGCAGGTTGATCGATTCCGCCCTGGCTGCCACTGTGCCGATCAATCCCTGATTGAATCTTCTTTCTACCTTGCCGATGTTGTCAGGGTTCAGGCCGCTACTGGCCTTCAATTGCAGCAGCTCCGGATCTTCGTCGCTCACCAGGAAAATAGTGCAGGCATCGGCATGCAGGTCGCGGATCAGGCTTGCGGTGATCAAATTAAGCGCATGTTCGATATCAGGCGCTCGATTGACCTCCTGGACGATATGCTGCAACCTGTGAATCATCGACACCACTAACTAATCCCCCCCGGTAATGACTGCCAGCCGACGCTCAGGGCAGACTGGATTGCAGTTGTGCAAGTGCGCACTGGTAAACCCGGCGCTTGAAAAAAACGACATTTTCTACCGGATACCAGTAGTCCACCCACTTCCAGTGATCAAATTCAGGCTTGTCCGACACGCTCAAATCAAAACTTTGTTCACCAGATTCCAGTCTGAGCATATACCAGCGTTGCTTTTGACCGATACAACGCGGCTCTGAATTTTTCCGCACCAGACGCCTTGGAAGCTTGTAACGCAACCAGCTATCGGTAGCCCCCAGTATACTGACATGCTCCGCCCTGAGCCCGGTTTCCTCCCAGAGTTCCCGGTACATGGCATCCTGCGGATCTTCCTCGGCGGCAATGCCACCCTGGGGAAATTGCCAGGCATCCTGCCCGACGCGCCTGGCCCACATTACCTGTCCGGCTTTATTGCATAATATTATCCCGACATTGGCTCGGTAACCATCTGCGTCTATCATTTCGCTCTCGGCAATTAATCGTATAGAATCTGCAGCGCCCATTCTGACATAGATTTTCCAGGCCCAGCAAGCCGAGACAGCAAGGATAAAAATGACGCTCGCAATATTTGACCTAGACAACACCTTGATCGCAGGTGACAGCGACCACCTTTGGGGTGAATATATGATCGCTAACGGGATTGTCGACGCCAGCGCTTTTCGACAAAAAAATGACCTGTTTTACCAAGATTACCAGTGTGGGCGACTGGATAACGACGTTTACCTGAAGTTCGCACTGGAACCGCTAACCCATTTCAGCATCGAAGAACTCTACCGCTGGCGCCAGGATTTTGTAGAAACCAGGATGAAGCCGATCATCGTACCTGGCGCCGCAGATATCCTCGAAAAGCATCGCTCACAGCAGCACGAGCTGTTGATTGTCAGCGCCACACACCTCTTTATAACCCAGCCCATCGCCGAAATTCTGGGGATAACGACGGTACTCTCGACCGAACCTGAAATTGTCGACAACCGTTACACTGGGCGCTTTCTCGGAACACCTACCTATAAGGAAGGCAAGGTGACGGCGTTACAGGAATGGCTGTCAAAGAGTGGACACGACCTGGAAGGGAGTTATTTTTACAGCGATTCGATTACCGATATATCGTTGCTCGAACGGGTTGATAATCCCGTTGCGGTCAATCCGGACGATCGACTGAACTCGATCGCACTCCAGCGTGACTGGGAAATTCTGGATCTGCGTTAACTCGCATATTGCATGAAGGGAACGAATTTGAACAGCTCCGCTGGCCCGATGGGCGGAGGGCTGGATGCCCGCAGTAATTCGTTCAGGCACAAACTGTAGTTTTCGATCATGTCAACATTCCTGAATAAACTATTGAATTATAATTTATTCATCAATTTGCGTGCCGCCTTCGTGCAATATGCGGGTTAAGCCTTGGGCAGGGTAACGCCCCGCTGCCCCTGGTACTTGCCGCCCCGGTCCCGGTAAGAGGTTTCACAGACTTCGTCGGCTTCAAAAAACAACATCTGGGCGACACCCTCGTTGGCGTAAATCTTGGCCGGCAAGGGTGTGGTGTTGGAAAACTCGAGTGTCACATGCCCTTCCCATTCAGGTTCCAGCGGGGTGACATTGACGATAATGCCGCAACGCGCATAGGTGGACTTGCCGAGGCAGATAGTCAGCACGCTGCGGGGGATGCGGAAGTATTCCACGGTGCGCGCCAGCGCAAACGAGTTTGGCGGGATAATACAGACATCGGACTTGAGATCGACAAAACTATTATCGTCAAAATTCTTCGGGTCGACGATAGCCGAATTGATGTTGGTGAATATCTTGAATTCATCGGCACAACGCACATCGTAACCATAGCTCGAGGTACCGTAGGAAATGATACGGCCATTTGCCGATTCCCGAATCTGGCCCGCTTCGAAGGGTTCGATCATGCCGTCCGTTTCCGCCATTCGCCGAATCCATCGATCTGATTTAATACTCACGCGCCAGCCCCGGAAAAAAGCGAAGTATATCCGTTACCGGGTATTGCCGTCGATGCTCCTGTTTTCGATAGCCGCCTAAAAATCACGCCCAAAGGTCACGCCTGGAAAAATACTGGTGGAGAAAATCGCTCAATAGCTTGACCCGCTTCGAAACCAGCCGGCCTGGCGGGTAGAGCGCATACATGCCGGTCTGCGGCCGCGGAAACCCGGTCAGGATCGGAACCAGTTCACCACGCTCGATATAGCCCTGCAGAAAAGCCACGGGGCCACCGACTATCGCCATATCCAGGCTGGCGGCACGCGCCAGGAAATCACCATTGTTGGCGCTCAGTCGATAATTCATTCGCGGCGTCACGCGTTGGCCCTGCTGTTCAAAATACCACTGCCGACCTACCGCGATATTGCTATAGACCATCACCTGGTGATCGCTGAGTTCCGATGGATGCCGGGGTTCACCATGGGCCGCCAGATAACCAGGGCTTGCGCAGACCACAAAATGTACGCTGCCAAGTTTGCGCGCAATCAGGCTCGAATCTTCCATATCGCCGATACGAATCGCCAGGTCGATATTTTCCTCGATCAGGTCTACCTGGCGATCATTCAGATTGATATCAATTTTGACTTGGTCATGTTCAGCCATGAATAGGCTGATGGGTTCGGCCAGAAGATCGACCCCCAATCCCAATGGCGCCGCCAGTTTGATCTTGCCGGATACCCGGCATTGTGCATCGGCGACAAATTGTTCGGCTTCGTCCAGATCAGCCAGCAACTGCTGCGCGCGCTGATAAAACTGTGCACCCGCCTCGGTCAGCGACTGACGCCTGGTGGTGCGTTGCAGCAATTGCACGCCCAGCCTTTTCTCCAGTTCGCTGACCCGGCGGCTGACCATCGATTTAGCCATACCGAGTTTGTCTCCGGCCTTGCCGAAGCCTCGACCATCGACGACGGCAACAAAGCACTCGAGTTGTTCCAGTTTATTCATATTGTTCTCAATTTAGCAATTATATTATCTAATAACTAATATTTATTAATATATAGAAACAATAATAATACCCCTAACTTCAATTTGATGACAACTCCAGGGAGCAGACCATGACAGACAAAAAACACCTTTTACGGCTCGACGCCAGCGCCAGCGGCGACGATTCCAATAGCCGGAAACTGGGTGATGTTCTCGCCCGGCAGATTGAGGGTTTATACCCGGAAAGCGAAATCCGCCAACGCGACCTGAACCAGGGTTTATCATTTATCGATGCCGACTGGATAACGGCGAATTTTTCCGCCAGCGACGAGCGCGATGAATCCCAGAATCAACGCCTGGCCTTGTCAGACCAGTTGATCGCTGAGCTGCAGTGGGCCGATCACATCGTCTTGACCACACCGATGTATAACTTTGGTATTCCGGCTACGCTGAAGACATGGATCGACCTGATTTGTCGTGCCGGTATCACCTTTCGCTACGCTGCTGACGGGCCCGAGGGATTACTCAAAAACAAGCGCATTGACATCATAATCACCACCGGTGGCGCGCCCCTGGGAAGCCCGGTAGACTTCGTTAGCGGTTACCTGAAACAGATATTCACATTCATCGGGATCGAGGATGTTAATATCATCGGAGCCGATCAGATGAACATCGATGCCGAGGCGAGTTACGCCAGGGCACTGACACAGATCGATCAACGCTATCCAGCCATAGCGGCTTAGGGGGACATTATGGGCAATAAAGCAGCACGCAAGATTCAGCAAATCATAACCGGCCAGGCAACGACCGATGGCGCTGGCGTAGCATTGGTCCGCGTTATCGGGCAACCCGCGTTAATGGATCTCGATCCATTTCTGCTACTCGATGCGTTTCGTTCGGATGACCCGGATGACTATATCGCGGGATTTCCATCCCATCCACATCGCGGATTTGAAACCGTAACCTATCTGCTTAAGGGGCGCATGCGCCACAAGGACAACGCGGGCAACGAAGGCGTCATCGAGCCCGGCGGCGTTCAATGGATGACGGCTGGCAAGGGTATCGTCCATTCAGAAATGCCGGAACAGGAGGATGGCATGCTCGAAGGTTTTCAGTTGTGGATCAATTTACCGGGCTCACACAAGATGACCGAACCGACTTACCAGGAGCACGATGCCGCGCATATCCCGGTAGAAACCAGGCCCGGCACCTCGATCAAGGTCATCGCCGGGGAAACTTCCAGGGGAACGCGCGGGCCGGTCAGCCAGCCGCTGACCGAACCCCTGTATATCGATGTAACGCTGCAGCCGAACATCGAGTTTGAAGAAACCGTGGCGGCGCAGCACAACGCATTTGTCTATGTCATCGATGGCAGTGTCACCATCGATAGTACAGACGGATCCAGGCAGGCGATCCTGGTCGATCAACTGGCCGTGCTGGATAAAGGCGACCGGGTTGCGCTAAGCAGCGAAGACAAGGGAGCGCGATTCCTGCTGATCAGCGGAAAACCGCTCAACGAACCGATAGCGCGGGGCGGGCCATTCGTGATGAATACCCAAAGTGAGCTGAAGCAGGCGTTTCGTGATTACCAGAGCGGGAATTTTTAAGTGACGAGATCCCGGATAACTGCATCGCAGTTTCCGGGATGACGTGAAATAGCGCCATATCTGCGAAATCCGCGGGTCGGGATGAAGTGAAATAGCGAAGCTATTTCACTTCAATTATTCTGGATAACGATACTGGGAAAAGCAGCAGAGTGATCACGTGCCATGGTGGCGAGTTTTGCCGCCGTACGGCGCGCAATCTGGCGGTAAATTTTGCTGATATCGCTATCGCCCATTGCCGCCACGGTAGGATTGCCACTGTCCGCCTGCTCACGGATACGGATATCCAGTGGCAGGGATCCGAGCAGGTCGACGCCGTGTTCCTCGGACAGGCGATTACCTCCACCTTCGCCGAAGATATGTTCGTTGTGACCGCATTTGGTGCAAATATGGATACTCATATTCTCGATCACACCGAGTACCGGCACTTCGACTTTTTCAAACATCTTCAATCCCTTACGCGCATCGAGCAATGCAATATCCTGCGGTGTGGTCACGATGACTGCGCCACTCACAGGAATGCGTTGCGCCAGGGTCAGCTGGATATCTCCTGTTCCCGGAGGCAAATCGACAATCAGGTAGTCGATGTCGCTCCAGTTAGTGTCATTCAATAATTGCTCGAGCGCCTGGGTAACCATCGGACCCCGCCAGATCATCGGCGTATCTTCTTCGACCAGGTAGCCGATTGACATCGATTGCACACCGTGGCCGATCATGGGTTCGAGGCTTTTACCGTCGCTGGATTCAGGTTGGCCCTTACAACCGAGCATACGCGGGATACTGGGACCGTAAATATCGGCATCGAGAATACCAACCGTGGCACCCTCTACCTGCAACGCCAGCGCGAGATTCACCGCGGTCGTCGATTTACCCACGCCACCTTTGCCGGAGGCGACCGCGATAACATTTTTGATACCCTTTAATGGTTTCAGATTTTGTTGCACGGCATGCGATTTTATCTTGCTTGAAACCTCGACCTCGACCTCGCCGATCGCATCGAGGTCACTCAGCGAAGTTTTAATCGCCTGTTTCAGTTCGTCGAAGTAACCCGCCGCCGGATAGCCAAGCTGAATTTCAATTTTCCAGTTATCACCATCCTGGTTAATTGCCTTGACCGACTTGCTGCTGACGAGGTCGGTTTCCATATTCGGGTCGATTATCTGGCCCAGTTTCTGTTCAATATCAGATTTACTAATCGGCATGGCGTTTCGTTGACTTCAGGTATTATTTAGAGAGAGCGCATTTTACCCGAGACAGATAACAATTATCACCTAGTTTTTATGTGATTGTTCTATACAGCCCCTGACGCAATCCCTAAAATGTGCTGCTTTATCGAGTAATGCCCGTAAATGAGCGCCGAAACCCGCCATATTCTTGTTACCAGTGCACTACCCTATGCCAATGGCCCGATTCATATCGGTCATATGCTTGAATACGTGCAAACCGATATCTGGGTCAGATTCCAGAAACTGCGTGGCCACGATTGTATTTATATTTGCGCCGACGACGCCCATGGCACGCCTATCATGCTGCGCGCCCAGGCTGAAGGCATTACCCCCGAAGCCCTGATCGAGCGTATGCAAAAGGAGCATTTACAGGATTTTACCGACTTCGGGGTCGACTTCGATAATTTTCACAGCACCCATTCACCGGAAAACCGGTATTTCGCGGAGTACATCTACACCCGGTTACGCGATGCCGGTCATATTCGCACACGCGTGATTTCACAGGCCTTCGATCCAAAAGCGGAGATGTTTTTACCGGATCGATTCATCAAGGGTGAATGCCCTAACTGCGGCGCCGCGGATCAATACGGCGACAACTGCGAAAATTGCGGCGCAACCTACGCGCCGACCGACCTGAAAAATCCGGTCTCCGTGGTCACCGGTGAAACCCCGATCGAAAAGGATTCGGAGCAGTATTTCTTCAAACTCGAAGATTTCGAAGACATGCTCAAGACCTGGACCCGTGCCGGCCATATTCAAAAGGAAATCGCCAACAAGATGGACGAATGGCTGGACGAGGGTCTCAAGGACTGGGATATTTCGCGTAACGCGCCCTACTGGGGGTTTGAAATTCCCGACGCCCCCGGCAAGTTTTTTTACGTCTGGCTGGATGCACCGATAGGCTATATGGCCAGCTTCAAGAACTGGTGCGACCGCAACGACCGTAACTTCGACGATTACTGGAAAGTAGATAGCACTACCGAGCTCTACCATTTCATCGGCAAAGACATCGCGCGATTCCATACTCTATTCTGGCCGGCGATGTTGCACGGTTCCGGATTTCGCAAACCCAGCGCGGTTTACTGCCATGGTTTTCTCACCGTCGACGGACAGAAGATGTCCAAATCCCGCGGCACCTTCATCATGGCGCGGACCTATTTGAATCATTTGAACCCCGAATATCTGCGTTATTACTTTGCCGCCAAGCTGGGGCCTGGTATCGACGATATCGATTTGAACCTGGAGGACTTTACCACCCGGGTCAATTCCGACCTGGTCGGCAAGCTGGTCAATATCGCCAGCCGCTGCGCCGGCTTCATCAACAAGAAGTTTGATGGCAAGCTCAGTGCCAAACTGGCCGACGACAGTCTCAGCCAACAATATATCGAGGCCGCAGATGCGATTGCCGTCTATTATGAAAATCGCGAATTTGGCAAGGCGATGCGTGACATCATGGCGCTCGCCGACAAGGTCAATCAATACATCGACGAAAAACAACCCTGGGTGGTGATCAGGGACGAGGCTCGCCAACAGGAAGTGCAGGACATCTGCAGTATCGGCCTGAACTGTTTTCGTCAATTGATCATCCTGTTGAAGCCGGTGTTGCCACAGCTCGCCGGGCGGGCCGAGGCGTTTTTGAATGTTGCGGACCAGAACTGGAACGACCTCGCCAACAACCTGCTAGACCACCGCATCAATCGCTTCCAGCCATTGATGACTCGCATAGAACCTGTATTTATAGAACGCATGATCGAGGCGACGAAACAGGACCTGGTGGCGGAACAGAAAATTCAGCAGGGACAGGCGGAACCATCGAAGGATGCGATCGAAGCCATCGACACGGAAATCAGCTACGCTGATTTCGCCAAGCTCGATTTTCGGGTGGCCAGGATTATCGAAGCAAAACGGGTTGAAAAGTCAGATAAATTACTCCAGCTCACCCTCGATATCGGCCTGGAGACACGCAACGTATTCGCCGGCATTAGCGGCGCCTACAAACCGGAAGACCTGCAGGGCCAACTCACGGTAATGGTTGCTAACCTGGCTCCGCGCAAAATGCGCTTTGGCATTTCTGAAGGTATGGTGCTCGCGGCAGGCGATGGCGACACCGAGTTGTATATCCTCAATCCAGACTCCGGCGCCACACCCGGCATGCGCATACGCTAGGGAAGCACATACATTGATTTTGCGACTGCTTGCGCTGGCATTGATCCTGACGGGAATTCTGTCCCAGCCCGCTATGGCGCTGGATTCGGAACAAATCTACCAGCTTAATCAGGAACGTGTTTTCCAGATTCGCGTGCTCAATCGAGAAACCGGTAAAAAATCCAGCATCGGCTCGGGTTTCATCGTCGGTAACGGCCGCCAGATCGCGACCAACTTTCATGTCATTGGACAGATCATTCTGGAACCCGAATTATTTTATCTTTCCTACACCCGTAAAGATGGACGCGAGGGAGAATTAAAACTTCTGGGCCTCGATGTGGCGAGAGATCTCGCCCTGCTGGGTTCCACGGAACTGCTCGGCGATGCGACTAAAATGAGTGAATTACCACCACGCGGCTCACCGATTTACGCGATGGGCAATCCTCTGGACCTGGGCCTCAGCATCGCGGTCGGCACCAATGGCGGGATATTGAACCAGACCGATGACAGTCGGATTTTATTCTCCGGCAGCCTGAATCCCGGCATGAGCGGTGGACCGACCTTCAATGAACAGGGCGAGGTGATCGGCATCAACGTATCGACCGCGCGCAACGCCATCAGCTTCATCGTGCCCTCGCG
>SMVB01138529.1_pt1 | contig 19252 bp, 13 predicted proteins | sample 2456461 | NCBI WGS metagenome assembly SMVB01 (sample SAMN11095934, study PRJNA526329) | marine sediment metagenome | biome: Marine sediment; feature: Surficial sediment; material: Deep marine sediment; isolation source: Hadal surficial sediment | place: Pacific Ocean | collected 2014-05 | depth...
AAGCGCGACGAGCAGTATGCGCTCGGCGACGTCAACACGGCGCTGATCAAGACGGCGCAGGGTCGCACGATCTATCTGAGCCACGACACCAACCTGCCGCGCCCCTACAGCCGCATCCACCTGCTGCAGGGCACGAAGGGGATCTTCCAGGGTTACCCGAACCGGGTGTATTTCGAAGGTTTCGGCCGCGGCCATCGGTGGATCGACGACGAAGGCTACGAATACGAGGACGAGCGCTACGACCTCGCTCGCATGTGGGAGCAGTACGAGCACCCGATCATCACCGAGCTGCGCGAGCAGTCGGAGGGCGCCGGCCACGGCGGCATGGACTACGTCGAGGACTACCGGCTGATCAAGTGCCTCAACGAGGGCCTGCCGACCGACACCAACGTCTACTGGGCGGCTTCGATCAGCGCCGTGTGCGAGCTCACCGAGATCTCCGTGGCCAACGGCTCCGCCCCGGTCGAGTTCCCCGATTTCACCCGCGGCCGTTGGCGCAGCTATCCACGCCTGGAGATCGTGCACGCCTGATCCGGAGGGACGCAGGCGCACTGACCGGTGACCTGCGAGTACGTTGCCCGGCTCTCGATGTTGGAGCGCGCAGATACCCCGCAAGCGGCGCTCCGGCTCATGGTCGTCGAGCACGTCCGCCGGCTCGTCGACGAACGCCCAGTCCACTCTGAAGGCCGGTGCTCGGGCTCGACGGCGCGGTGGTGGCGGTGAACACGGCGATGCTGGAACGCTTCTCCGGGTCGAACCTGGGAGTCCCGGCCCGAGAGGTGCGGGCTCTGCTAGCCGCTTTCGGTGGCCGCGAGCAGATCCCGTAGGGTCTCCAAGCCGAGCTTCGAGCCGCTGACGAGCACTACGACGGTCTGGCCGGCGAATCGTTGCGGGTTGCGCATCAGCGCGGCGATCGGTAGCGCGGCGGCGCCTTCGACCATGAGGTGTTGCTTGTCCAGGGCCAGCAGAATGGCGCCGGCGATCTCGTGCTCCGACAGCAACTCCCAATCGTCGATGACCTCGCGGCACAGGTCGAAGGTGATCGAATCGTGATCGATGCCGCCGGCCGTGCCGTCCGCAAGTGTCGGCTGTGATTCCATATCGATGATCTCGCCCGCCTGGATCGACTCGTACATCACCCGTGAGTTCTCCGGCTGGCAGCCGATGATCTCGATTTTCGGGTCCACGGACTTGAGGTAGCCGCCGACGCCGGCGACGAGGCCACCACCGCCGACCGGCACGAGGATGGTGTCGATGCTCTCGGTTTGTCGCCGCAGCTCGAGGCCGATGGTGCCCTGCCCGCCGACGATCAAGGGGTCGTTGTAGGGCGAGACATAGGTTTGCCCGCGCTCGGCGGCGAGACGGCGGGCCAGCTTTTCCGCCTCGATGCCGTCACCGGGGACCAGCTCGATATCCGCCCCGTACGAAAGAATGGCTTCGAGCTTGGCGGCCGCCACGCTCTCGGGCAGGAAGATCGTGCCGGGGATGCCGAAATGGGTCATCAGGTAGGCGCACGCGGCGCCGTGGTTGCCGGACGATGCGGTCAACACGCCGTTGGCGCGCTCCTCTTCGGACAGCGCCAGCATCTTGTTCATCGCACCGCGCAGCTTGAACGAGCCGGTGATCTGGCTGCTCTCCAGCTTCAGAAACACGTCAGCGTCGGCGAGCTCGCTCAGAGAGTTGCTGCGCTCAAGCGGCGTTTGGCGGATATGGGCGCGGATTCGGCGTTCGGCGTCGATGACCAGCGCGGCGATGTCGAGTTCCGTCGCCGCGCTCATGCCCTTTTCCGGACCCGATCGATTGCGGCCTCGCTCATGCTCCCCCCCGGCCCCGATCGATGGCAGCCTTGGTCATGCTCCCTCCGCGGCGCGACCTGAAGCCATGTCTCGGTCGACCGTCTCAGGCCATCTGGAAGGCGCGGGCACGGTAGAGGAAATCCACGATGTTGCCCTCGTGGGGCTGCAGCCAGTTGAGCTGGATCGTCGGCACCGGCCCGAGGTTGAGACGGTCGATGTTGGTGGCGTCGAGCAACGCGGCGCGGAACGTCTCGTCGTCGGTGATGCCGGTTGCCACCAGCGTCGGGCCGATGGCTTCGATCATCCGGTCCTGGGGGCAATCGACGACGGTGACGAACGGGAACATGTACTCCTTCGCGGCGGCCACGGAATCGGGCGCGTCGCAATGCAGCACGGTGGGGCGGAGGTAGTCGCAGCGCTCCCGGGAGACGAGGCGGTCGCCGTCCCGATGGCCGGCGGTGACCTCCGAGACGCCCTCTTCCTCGGCGGTGGCGTCGATGTCGGCCGAGATGGCCTCGGCCTGCCCCGGCACGGTGAACGCCGCCAGCGCCGCCTGCGGATCGTCGGGCGGCAGGGGGGCGATCGGGCCGAGCCGTGCGGCCAGCGCCTCGGCGATCTCGGCGCCATGGCGCGGCGCCCAGATTCCCGAGCAGTTGATGCACGAGCGACCGCTGTTGACCAGCACCGAGTCCACCATCAGGTCGAGGTGCTGCTCCCAATCGTCGACGGTGTCCTCGCCGAAGAGGATCTTGCTGAAGCCGGGCCCGTGCACCTGCACGGCAGGGTTGCCCGCGTACTGCTCGACGGTCGGCGAGCCCCCGAAGATCAGGCTGCGCGGGCAGCTCTTGAGAACCGCGGCGCCGATGTCACCGCCGCCCGGATAGAGGGCGATCGCCCGGCGCGGAATACCGGCCTCGAAAAACGCCTGTGCCATCCGCCAGGGCGTCCATGGCTCTTGCGGGCCCGGCTTGAGCACCAGCCCGATTTGCAGCGCCACGACCGGCAGCCACAAGCTATGCACGCCGGGCGAGTTCGACGGCAGCACCATTCCCAGCACCGGCGTGATCGCCTGGTAGCTGCGCATCAGGCCGTTCTCTTCGCCGAACCCCTCGGACAGCAGGTCGTACGGCAGATTGCGGGTCAGCGAGCTGAGGATCTTGTCCATCTGCTCGAGGACGGACTCGAGCTTCGCCATGTTGGCGCGGCACATGTGCTCCGGCAGGCCGGTGGTGGCGGACTGCTGCACGACGAACTGGTCGGGCGTCTGGGTGCCGTCGCCGAGCGGCAGCTCGGCCGACATGAACAGCTTGCCGGCTTTTTGTACCCTGCTGATGAGCTCCGGGATGGGGATCTCGCGCAAGGCGTCCCGCGCCCGCTGAGCCTTGCGCAGGTCGCGCTCGACGAGGCCGCCGTTGGCCTGGCTCACTTCGGCAATTTGCTCGCCGGTGGCGAAATGAACGACGGTTTCGGTCTCGAGACTCTGGTAGGGTTCACCCCACCTGAGCACAGGAAATTGGATCACAAGCCCCTCCGTAGCTGAGCTTTGATCCTAGCAGCCCGTGGGGAAAGCGTGAGGAGTCTGGTCGCGACGACAAGACGCTGGATAGGACGCGCCGCGACGCTTCTCGCAGCGCCGGTGGAGGCCGCGGCGCTCGCGGTGTTCGCGGCGCTCGCAGCACTGTCCTGCGGGCCGGGCGGCCCGGCGGCGGTCGCTCCTCCGCCGGTACGCAACGTCGTCTGGATCATCGTCGACGATCTCGGCTGGCGTGACATCGGCGTCGCCGGCAGCATGTTTTACGAGACCCCGAACATCGATCGGCTGGCGGCCGCCGGGATGCGCTTCACCCAGTTCGATACCGCCGGCTCGGTGTGCTCGCCGACGCGCGCCAGCTTCATGACCGGCAAGCACCCGGCGCGCGTCAACATCACCAACTGGATCGGCGGTAGCCAGGCCGGCATGTTGTTGCAGGGTGAGTATTTGGGTCAGTTGCCGCTCGACGAAGTGACGCCGGGCGAGGCGTTCAAGGAAGCCGGCTACACGACCGCCTACATGGGCAAGTGGCATCTCGGCGATGGCGCGTACTTGCCCGGCGCACAGGGCTTCGATATCACCGTGGCGGTCAACGGCGCTGGGCAGCCGGCGACCTACTTCTACCCCTACCGGCGCGATACCCCTTCGGCTTGGGACGTGCCGGATCTTGCTGACGGTCTCGAGGGCGAGTACCTCACCGACCGGCTCACCGATGAGGCGGTCAGGTTCATGCGGGAGCACGCCGGAGGGCCGTTCTTTCTCGTCCTGTCGCACTACGCGGTGCACACGCCGTTGGAGTCGAAGGACGATCTGACCGCCAAGTACGAGACCAAGGCCGCCGCCTTGCCGTTGCATCTGCAGCCGTTCATGCCCGAAGGCTCGCTGGCGATCAGTAAGACGCGCCAGGATCACGCCGTCTACGCCGCCATGATCGAGAGCACCGACGACAGCGTTGGCCGCATCCTCGATGCGCTCGACGAGCTCGGCATCGCCGACGAGACGGCGGTGGTTCTGGTCTCGGATAACGGTGGGCTCAGCACGCTGCCCCTCGAGCGCACCAGCATGCCGACGTCGAACCTGCCGTTGCGCGCCGGCAAGGGGTGGCTGTACGAGGGCGGTATCCGGGCGCCGCTCATCATCAAGTGGCCGGGTGTGACCGGCGGTGGCGACACACTGGCGACCAGCGACGTGCCGACCACGAGCATGGACCTGTACCCGACGCTGCTGGCGATGGCCGGGCTTCCGGCGCGACCCGAGCAGCACCTCGACGGCCTCAGCCTGGCGCCGCTGCTGCAGGGCGCCGAGGGGCTCGAGCGCGAGGCTCTCTTCTGGCATTTTCCGCACTACCACGGGTCGGGCAGCCGGCCCTCGGGCGCCGTGCGAGTCGGCGACCTCAAGCTCGTCGAGTGGTTCGAAGATGGTCGGCGGGAGCTCTACGACCTCGAGGCCGACCCCGGCGAGACCGACGACATCGCGGCGCGCAATCCGGGCGAGACCGCTCGTCTACACGGCATCCTCGGCCAATGGCGCGTCGCCGTCGACGCCGCTATGCCGACCGCGAATCCTGACTGGGATGGCCGCCGGTAAGCTCTAACCGTCGCTAGTACACCCCGACCGTCGTCGTGTTGGCGAAGCGGCTGAACGGGCGTAGGCCGCTGACCCCGTCCCAGGGGTAGGCTTCGTAGGGTGGCTCGCGCTCGCCTTCGTCGCGCTCCGGGAAGCGCGGCAGGAAGAACTCTTCGGTCAGCGTCGTGAGCACGACGCGGCCGGTCTCGCCGTAGTCCACCACCCGGTCGAGGTTGTCCGGGTCGACCACCTGGATGGCGGCGCGCGGTTGGGGCGCGTAGTAGGTGATCTTGTAGCCGTTGTCGGGCCCGCTCGGCGAGCTGGCGGCGAGCCCCATCAGTGTGTTGCCGTAGGTCGGCGTCATGTACACGCCTTCGAGCAGCTCTTCTTGAGCGAAGCGGTTCCATTGCGGCGTGAACTCGGTGCCGCCCGAAAAGATGCCGGTGATACCGGCCTCGCCGATGCTCGAGCCTTCCTCTTCGAGCCTCAGGGCGAGCGCCTCGAGCAGCTTCGGCGTGGTGAACATGCACTTGATGTCGTGGCCGGCCGAGAGCAGTGTGATCGCCTGGTCGATGACGTGCGCCTGGTACGCCTCGAGATGCTCGGTCCAGCCCTTCTTGATCAGCTTGATGACCCAGCGCGGGTCCAGATCGATGCAAAAGCAGATGCCGCCGCGTATCTGCGCCAGGTGCTCGACCGCCAGCCGCAGGCGGCGGGGCCCACTGGGGCCGAGCATCAGCCAGTTCGACCCCGGCGGGAAGTGCTCATCGGGCAGGGTTGCGGAGAACAGCTCGTAGTCGGTGCGGAAGTCGTTGATCGCCACCCGGCTCTTCGGGATGCCCGTCGTGCCGCCGGTCTCGAACACGAATACGGGCTGCCCGGCGAGCCCCTTCGGTACCCATCGTTCCACCGGGCCGCCGCGCATCGCGTCGTCGTCGAAGAGGCCGAACTTGATCAAGTCATCGAAACCCTGGACGTCGCTGCGCGGGTCAAAGTCGGCCTTCTCGGCCCACTCGAGCCAGAACGGGCACCCGGTCTCGGGGTCGAAGTGCCACTCGACCATGTCGCGCACGTGGGCGGCGAGCTGCGTGCTGGCGGCGCGAACCTTGGCCTCGAGGGCGGTGTCGCTGTCGATCGTCGAGTCTGCTGTCGTCATGGGGCGCATGCTAGCATCGGCGGCGCACAAGGAGGCACGCATGGTCGACGCGGAACTGTTGGAAATTCTCGCCTGTCCCGAAGACAAGACGCCGGTGCGCCTCGCCGAGCAATCCGAGCTCGATGCGCTCAACGGGCGGATCCGCGCGGGTGACGTGAAGAACCGCGGCGGCGAAGCGGTCAACGACGAAGTTTCGGAAGGTCTCATTCGCGCCGACGGAAAGTTCCTCTACCCGGTTCGCGACGATATTCCGATCATGCTCATCGACGAGGCGATTCCGCTGGCCTAGCAACCTGTGGTGGGGATGTGGCGGGTCTGGCGCGCGGGACGTACCCTGCCGGCAGGAGTTCCTCGTGACCGACGACACGCGACCCGACTCGCAGCCATTGCCGACAGCGACCGACGCCGGGCGTCGCCTGGCGCAGATGGTGATCGCGGAGGCGGGTGAGTCGATCGCCGGGCGCGACACCCGGCTGCTGCTTCAGGGGCGCCTGAAGCTGGCGACGGTCGCCCTGTTTGTCTTGCTGGCGTCGCTCTTCGGGCGCGATCTATTGATCGGCGGCGGCGCCTCGCGCAATGACGTTAGTGGGTTTCTTTTGCTGCTGCTCGCCGCGGCGCTCGTCGCGCTGTATCGCGGCAAGAACCTGTCGCTCGGGCAGCTACGGATGGTGGAGCTGGTCGTCTTCGGCGTGCCGGCGTTCCGGATTGCCTCCGACAACTACTTCCAGATTCTTCGCATGGCGCGCCTCGCGGACGCGGCCATGGTGCTCGCCGAGATGCAGAGCACGACGATGTTGTTCTTCGCCCTGATCACCTTCTACGGCATGTTCGTGCCCAACTCGGTGCGCCGGGCGTCGGTCATCATCGGCACCTACGGCGTGGTGTTCATCGCGTTGCTCCCGATCATGAGCTTCCACGACCCGCAGGCGTGGCAGTTCATCTGGCAGGTGGTCGACTTCGAGCAGCGTTCCGGCATGGTGCTGATGATCCTCTTCGGCGTCGGCATCTCGGTGACCGCGAGCTCGATTATCCAGACGCTGCGCGCCGAGGTCATCGAGGCCAAGCAAATGGGCCAGTATCGACTCGTCGAGTTGATCGGCAAGGGCGGCATGGGCGAGGTCTGGCGGGCGGAGCACGCGCTTCTCGCCCGTCCGGCGGCGGTCAAGCTCATCCGCCCCGAGGTGCTCGATCCCGACGACCCCGTGAGGGCGGAATCGATGATCCGGCGCTTCGAGCGCGAGGCGCAAAACACCGCCAACCTGCGTTCGGTCCATACCGTCGAGCTCTATGACTTCGGCATCACCGAATCCGGCACCTTGTACTACGTCATGGAGCTGCTCGACGGCGTCGACCTCGAGACGCTTGTCAACCAGGAGGGCCCCCTGTCGGCGGCGCGTGCGAGGTTCCTGCTGATGCAGGTGTGTGATTCCCTGGCCGAAGCTCACGAGAAGGGCCTGGTGCACCGGGACGTCAAGCCGGCGAACGTCCTGGCTTGCCGGCTCGGCGGCGCCTACGACTTCGCCAAGGTCCTCGACTTCGGCCTCGCCAAGCAACGCGAGCCCGACGCCGGCTCGCACGAGGCGAAATTGACCCGCGAGGGTATGGTGATCGGCACCCCCGCCTACATGCCGCCGGAAACCGCTACCAAGGGCATCTCCGACGCCCGTTCCGACATCTACGCGCTCGGTTGTGTGATGTATTGGATGCTCACCGGCGAGCTCGTGTTCGAAGGCTCACTGGCCATGAGCATGGTCGTTCGCCACGTGCGGGACACCCCAGATCCGCCGTCGAAGCACAGCGAGTTGGACGTCCCGGCCGCCTTCGACGAGATCGTCCTCGCCTGCCTCGCCAAGAGCCCGGACGAACGCCCGCAGAGCGCCGTCGAGATCAAGCGCATGCTCGCCGAGCTCGAGCTCGAAGAGAGCTGGACCGAGGTCGACGCCAGGAAATGGTGGGCGCGGCAAGGCTGACCGCGGTCAGGGTGAGCTGGTGGCCTCCAACGCGTACAAACGGTTACGCGTGAGGATGTACAGCACGCCGTCGAGCGCCACCGGCGTCGTGTACACCGCCGCGCCCATGTTGTACTCGCCGAGCTCCTCGAGCTCGCGGCCATGGCGCAGGACGACGACGTCGCCGTCCTCGTCGCCGAGGTACACCTTGCCGTCGGCGACGAACGGCGAGCCCCAGATCGCGGCGAAGGCGTCGTAGGTCCACAGGCGCTCGCCGGTCTCGACATCGTGGGCGTAGAGGAAGCCCGAGAGGTCGGCAATGTAGATGATGCCGTCGGCGATCGCCACGGTCGACATGGTGCGGTTGATCTGGTCGCCGCCGAGGTGCCAGACCGTGTGGGTTGCGGTGACGTCGCCGCTGCCGGTGGCGTCGATCACCCAGAAATTTCCCGGTGCCTCGCCGTGCTCGGGATCCTGGCCGACGCCGACGAAGACCTTGTCGTCGTAGATGACCGGGGTGGCGAGGATGTTGTTGCGGGTGCCGCGACCACCGAGCGCCCAGACCGAGTCCTTGGGGTTGAGATCGAACTTCCAGATTAGCTCACCGGTCTCCGGCACGAAGCTGTAGAGCCAGCCGTCGCCGCCCGGGAAAATGACCTGCGGCCGGCCGTCGACGACCCCGTAGGCGGGGTTCGTCCAGGTGCCGTGCAGGATGTTCTCGCCCGGCAGGGCGCTGTCCCAGATCAACTCGCCGGTGTTTCTGTCGAGCGCCACGAAGCTGGCGCCGAAGGGCGACGGAATCTGGACGTGGCCTTCGTCAACGCCGTTGCCGGTCGACGCGAAGATGATGTCGCCGACCACCAGCGTCGAGCTCGTCGCCAGGTTGTGGGGGAACGCATCGAGCTCGTCGATCAGGTCGAACGACCAGATCAGGTCGCCGGCGGTGTCGAGCGCGACCACATGGGCTTGGTTGGAGACGTAGTAGACGCGGCCGTTTTCGACGAACGGGGTCGAGCAGATGCCCTGCAGCGGCCAGTCGTTGACCCGGCCGGCCGGCAGCTTGGTGTGCGTCACCTGCCACAGGAAGTCGCCGTTGGCGGCGTCGAACGCCATGACCACGCCGCGGTCGCCGGTCAGGGCGGGGTCGCGCAAGCCCTCGTTGTTCGTGCCGACGTACACCTGGCCGTCGAGAACGACGGGGCCGGCGTACGCTTGCGAGCCGACCGGTTGCGACCATTTCACGTTCATTCCACTGTCGACGTCCCAGGCGTTCGGCAGGCCCGTTTCGCCCGAAACCATGTTGCGCGACGGGGTGTTGCCGAACATCGCCGTCTGGCCCGATTGGCCGGTCGGCTCGCCGCGCAACGGGCTGAGCCCGATCACGGCCGCTACGACGACGGCGGCTGCCGTCACCAATCCACGCGTACGCATCATTGGTTCTCCGTTACCTGTACGTTGTCGAAAAAGATGTCTACCGGCGAGTAGCCGTAGATTCCCGGGCTGCCGCTGGTGATTCTCAGGGGATCTTCGGCGGTGATCGTCCATTCCTCGGGCTCCTCGGTGCCGCGCTCCCACACCTTGCCACGCACGAGGGTTCGGTCGGCCTCGACGTCGACGCGCAGCTTCATCGTGTACCAGGTGTCCTCGCGCCATTCGAAGGGAACCCGCTGCATCATGCGTAGCTGCGCCGTCCAGGCGCGCACCTCGAGCCGGTTGTAGCCCCCCTGCAGGTCGAGCGTGTAGCCACCGTTGACGAGGCCGACGTCGGGGCGCGTGCGCCGCCGGCGGGCGCCCATGATGTCAGCTTGCACCGTGTAGCCGCTCATCGACGAAGGGCCCATGTAGACGACGTGGCGGTTGAGCCCGACCGGCGACCGACTCTTGACGAGCACCATTCCGCCATCGAGCTCCTGCACCTGGAAGCGGCCGCCGCCCATCCACCAGCCGGGCTTGCGCCCCGACTCGAAGTTCATGTCCCACGGCAGCGGGGCGAAGGCACGCACCCGGGCTGCGGCGCTCAGGCCGCCAAGCTCGGCTACGACCTTGCCCGCCTGGTTCTCGCCTGCGGCGGGTCGAAACGTGCCGGAGCCATCGATGGTGCCGCTGAGGCTTTCGAGAAGCCACGAGGCGCCGTCCCGGGTCCCGAGAGGCCTGCCGCTGGCGTCGAACGCCCTGATCTCGAACGCGACCTCTTCGCCGGCGGTGGCGATGAGCTCGGCCGGCACGAGCTGCAGCCGGGCAGCCTCGCCGGACCCGGCCGCGATGCTGGCATCGACGGCGAAGCCCTCGCCGCTGAACGCCGCCGCCGGATCGCCGATGCAGAAGATGCCGGCTTCCGTGGTGATGTAGATGCGCCCATAGGCGATCGCTGGGGAGCCGTAGATCTCCGCGTGGCGTTCCTCGCCCGGCATGCGGATTTCCTCGAGGTCGATGATCGTCGCGCCGTCGGCGCCGAGCCCCACGATGTAGACGCGGCCGTTGACCTCGGTGTAGTAGATCTTGCCGTCGGCCCATACCGGCGAGCTCTTGCCGACCGTGCCGACGTCGAGCTGTTCCAGCTCCGCCCCCGTCGCGGCGTCGAGCGCGATCAGGGTCGACGAGTTATCGACGACGTACAGGACGCCGTCGTGGTAGAGCGGCGAGGCAAAACCGATCCCGAGGCCGTCGGCGCGCCAGATCTCGCCGCTGCCGGTGATGTTGCCGGAGCCGGTGCCATCGATCGCCACGACCCGACCCATGGCGGCGTTGTCGATGTTTTCCTCGCTGTGGGCGACGTAGACCGTTGTGCCGACGACGACCGGGGTCACGTTGATGCCGCGCTTGCTGAGCTCGAACTCCCATACGGGGTCGCCGGTGCCGACGTCCATGGCGTAGATCCAGCCGTCGGCGGCGCCGGCAATCAGCAGCCGACGGCCGCCGATCTCGGCGACCACCGGGGTTCCCTGCGTGTTGGCGTCGGCCCACGGCCGGTTGCCCGGCAGCGAGACCCACAGCACCTCACCGGTGAGCTTGTCGAACGACCAAAAACGATGCCGTGGGGCGCCGTGCTCGCCCCAGTTTGCTCCGATGTTGCTGAGGATGAGCTGGTTGCCGTCGATGAGCGGGGTCTGCGTGCGGCCGCCGTAACCCGAGGCGCGGCCGGTGTCCTCGCCTAACCTCCACTCCCAAATGGTGTCGCCGTCGCGGTCCAACGCGACCAGCAGGCCGTCGACGCCGTGATGGTACAGGTAGCCGGTTTCGGGGTCGCCCGTGACGCCGGCCCAGCCGACGCGCGAGAACGGCACGGTCGTGCGGTAGACGTTGAACGTCCGTTCCCACAGCGGCGTGCCGTCGCCGGCGTCCCAGCAGGCGACGACCGCCTGCTCCGTGATGCCGGCGCCGCGGCGGCCGTTGGCGCAGGCCCGCCCGTCGAACACGACGGGCGTCGAGCGGCTGGTGAAGGGCTGCTGCCAGATCAGGTTGTCGCCGTCGACCGACCAGTCGGAGACGACATTGACGGCGGACGATTCACCGGTCTCGTTCGGGCCGCGCCAGCTCGGCCACTCCTCGGACGGGCCGCCGCCGCAGGCGGTGCCGGCGAGCGCGATGGCGAGAATTGTCAAGCCGAAATAGGTGCGCCGGTCGCGTGCGCGCCGTGAAGCATGAGTTCCTAGCGTGGGCATTCGGATTCCCTCAGGACCTGTGCGTGGGGAACGTCGACGATGAGCCGTCGAGCTCCCCTGATCGTACGTTTGCGCCCCCGAGGTCGCAACCGATTCTGGTTCAGGCGAAGAGGATGCGCTCGACGGCCCAATAGAGGCCGGTCAGCCCGATAGCGATTGATAGCGGAACCGTCACCCGCGAGCGATACCAGTTGCGTTGCCGGAATGCGCCGAGGGTGAGGAAGGCGACCGCGATTACTGCCAACTGACCGAGCTCGACGCCGGCGTTGAAGCTCAACAAGGCGGTCAAGAATTCGCCGCGCGGCAACCCGAGCTGCGCCAGCACGCCGGCAAAGCCGAGGCCGTGCAAGAGGCCGAAGCCGAAAACGACTGCCGGGCGCCAGGGCTTGACCTCATCGGTGAAGACGTTTTCGAACGCCACCCAGGCGATGGACAGGGCGATCAGCGGCTCGACGATCGACGGCGGCAGGCCGGCGACGCCGTAAGTGGACAGCCCCAGCGCCAGGGTGTGGGCGGCGGTGAACGCGGTGACCTGGACGAGCAGCGGCCGCCATGCGGTGTTGAGCAGGAAGAGGCCGAGGACGAACAGGATGTGGTCGATGCCGAGTGGCACGATGTGCTCGAATCCGAGATGCAGGAATTCGCCGACAACCTCGAGCCGGCTCGGCTCGGGCGGTGGGCGATCGAGAGGGTAGGGGTCGGATCGATCGCCGCGCTCGACGATCTGGCGCATGGTGACGACGTCTCCGAAGCGATCAGTCACCGGATTCGCACTTGACTCGGCAGCCGCGCCGGCGTCGGGCAACTCCACGGATTCGGCGTCGGCGCCGGTCACCGGCTCCTCGAAGCGCAGCAACTCGTCGAGCGCTTGGGGAGAGATGGTTCGCGTCCTGAGGTCGACGAAGGTGAGGTGCAGCGGCGGAAAGGCGCGCGACGCCTGCAAGGTCAGCTCGGCGGCGCCCGCCGGGATGCGGCCCGAAAGACGGGCGGTCAAGCCCAGGACGGTGTTGGCGCGCCGCGCGCCGTCGCTGCCGCGATCGGGGAAGGTGATCTCCGGCAAGAACGTTTCGTCGTCGAAGCGAACCCGCATACGCCTGAGGAACGTTTGCCGCAGGTCGTCTACGGTTTGCTCGAGTTCGGCCTCCGCCATCGCGTCGAGCACGGCCATCAGCTCGCCGTCGTCGGTATCCTGCGGCACACCCAGCGCCAAAGCGTCGAGGTCGACCTGCATGTCGATACGGAATTCGCCGCCGGCAAGAAAAACCACCGTCGTACGGGTGAAGCCTAGATCGTGAGCGCCGGCGCTCGTCGTTGCCAGCAACGCCAGCAGCGTGATCGCGGCGATCGCGGCCCAGAAGCGGCTCGGCGCCGAGTCCCGGTCGGGACTCTCGAAGGTCAGCTTCAACACCGGATTCTCCCGCGGATCAAGATCAGAGGATCGACCGCCGGGAATTCTACCAGTGGACGGCACCCAGGCCGCCGCCTGTCGACCTTTGCAAACGTCGCCATCTCGATCATGATCTTGACCGTTCCAGGAGTCTCGAGACCGTATCAGCACGCCACCATCAGCCCGGGAGCCCACCATGAAACCCGCCCACGACGTTCCTGCCGCTCGCCCACGTCGATCACGCTTGTCGTTGGCGCTCGTTTTCCTTGTCGTCGGGTCAACAGCGTGCGCACCTGGCTCCGCGCCGGATGGCGACGGCCCGGGATTCGCTGTCGATTCGATCCGCCAGGAGGACATGCGCGCCGACCTGTTCTTTCTTGCCTCCGACGCGATGAACGGGCGTGCGGCGACGACTCGCGACGTGGCGATCACCACCGAGTTCATCAAGGCTCGCTTCCAACGTCTCGGCCTGACGCCGGCCGGGCCCGACGGCGACTACTTCCAGAACTTCAACCTGGTGTCGGCGGCGCTTGGCGACGGCGACAACTCGTTGGTGATCGAGGGCGTTGATACCGGTGGGCCGGGCCGCCGGACGATCGGCGAGGATTACTACACCCTCAACTTCAGCGGCTCGGGATCGGGGGCCGGCGAGCTGGTGTACGCCGGATTCGGCATCGTTGATTCCCGTCTCGGCTACGACGACTACAGTGGCGGGAGCGTCGAGGGCAAGATCGTCCTCGTGCTCGATAGAGAGCCGGGCGTCGCCGACCCGGGGAGCCCCTTCGACGGCGTCGTCACCGCCGAGCAATCGCGCGCCTGGCGCAAGGCGCTGGCGGCGCAGGAGCGCGGCGCTGCCGGCATTCTGTTCGTACGCGATGTGCACAACCGGGCCGAGGACACGGAGTACATGTCGGCGGCGGAGAACTATTGGCGCGTTGGTTCACGCCCGCGCGTCACGCTCGAGACCTGGATGAACAGGATCGAGATCCCGGCGGCGCGCGTTTCGGCGCAGCTCGCCGAGCATTTGGTCGCCGGCAGTGGGCAGACGCTCGAGCAGCTCGCCGCCGCGGCGGAGACCGACAAGGGCCACGGTGTCCTCGCGATTCCCGGGCCCACCGTTCGGATCAATGCGTCGGTTGAGCGCACTGCGATCCCGGCGCGCAACGTCCTGGCCATGGTCGAGGGGTCGGATCCCGACCTCGCCGGCGAGGTGGTGATCATCTGCGCCCACTTCGACCACGACGGGGCCAACGAACAGGGTATTTTCAACGGCGCCGATGACGATGGTTCGGGAACGGTCGCGCTGCTGGAGATCGCCGAGGCTTACGCTCTGGCGGCGGCGGCCGGCGAGGGTCCGCGCCGCACCGTGGTGTTCGCCGCCTGGGACGCCGAGGAGCGCGGCCTGCTCGGTGCCTGGTACTACACCGAGGCTCCGATGTTCTCGCTCGGCAACACGGTCGCGGTGCTCAACATGGACATGATCGGACGCAACGAGGAGGTTCCGGCCGATGGCGGCAACCGGTTCCGCGGCCTCGAGCCGCAGACGGCTGAGTCGAACGCCAACGCCATCAACATCATGGGGTACTCTCACAGCTCCGACCTCAGGGACGAGATCTCGGCTGCCAACGAACGGATCGGCCTCGAGCTCAAATTTCGTTACGACAACAACCGGTCCAACCTGCTGCGGCGTTCGGATCACTGGCCGTTCCTCCAGGTCGGTGTGCCGGCGACGTTCTTTCACACCGGCCTGCACCCCGACTACCACCAGTTCACCGACACCCCCGATCGCATCAACTACCCGAAGATGGAAATGATCGCGCGCCTCGTCTACCTGACGAGCTGGAGCCTGGCGAACAACGACGGCCGCCCGGCCCTCGACCGCGACCTTTGATGGACAGGCTGCTGCAGACTTCCCGCCAAGCGGTGGGCTGAGCGCGGCGGAGCTCTTCAGCAGGCCGCAAACGACCGAACGAACGAAGGACCCGACATGAGACGTTTCGTAGCACCGGTTTTCGTCGTCGTGCTGCTCGGTGTCGCTGCCGCGAGCGAACCCGCAGCCGAGCTCGAAGCGCCAAGCGCAACCATCGCTGACGGCGACTGGCCGATGTGGGGCGGCACGCTCGCCCGCAACATGGTCTCCGATGCCACCGGATTGCCGGCGGAGTGGGACACCGACGCCGGCGTCAACGTGAAGTGGGTGGCGGCGCTGGGGTCGACGAGCTACGGCAACCCGGTGGTCGCCGACGGCAAGATCTTCATCGGCACCAACAACGACCTGATGCGCGACCCCGACGTCGCCGGCGACAAGGGCGTCGTGATGGCGTTCCGCGAGTCGGACGGCGAGTTTCTCTGGCAGATGGTGCACGACAAGCTGGCGGCCGGGCAGGTCAACGACTGGCCGTTTCAGGGAATCTGCTCGTCGCCGACCGTCGTCGGTGATCGCCTCTACTACGTGAGCAGCCGTGGCGAGGTCGTCGCCCTCGATACCGAGGGTTTCCTCGACGGCGAGAACGATGGGCCGTTCACCGGTGAGGTTCGCGCCGGCGAGGCCGATGGCGACGTGGTGTGGATCTTCGACATGATCGGCGAGCTCGGTGTGTTCCCCCACAACATGACCAGCAGCGCCGCCGCCGTGTACGGCGACCTGGTGATCGTCAACACCTCGAACGGCCGCGACGAGGAGGGCCGCCTGCCGTCGCCGCAGGCCCCGGACTTGATCGCGCTCGACAAGAACACCGGCGAGCTGGTGTGGCGGGCGGCGCCGCTCGGCGAATACATCCTGCACGGCCAGTGGTCGTCGCCCGCGGTAGCCGAGATCGACGGTGTGGTGCAAGTGGTCATCGGCCAGGGCGACGGCTGGGTGCGCGGCTTTGATGTTGCCGACGGCTCGATGCTGTGGGAGTTCGACACTAACCCGCCCGATGCGGAATGGCCGCGCACGCGCAACAACATCATTTCCACGCCGGTGATCTGGGAGGACAAGGTGTTCGTGGCCAACGGGCAGGACCCGGAAAACGGCGAGGGCCGCGGCCGCCTCCACGCCATCGACGCGACCCAGCGGGGCGACATTACCGAGTCGGGTCTGGTGTGGCGCACCGAGGAGATCCGGCGCTCGCTATCGACCGTGGCGATCCACGACGGACTGCTGTACATAGCGGATTTCAGCGGCTTTTTTCGTTGCCTCGACGTCCGCACCGGTGAAGAAGTGTGGATGTACGACACCTTCGCGGCGGTGTGGGGCTCACCGCTTGTCGCCGACGGCAAGGTCTACCTTGGCGACGAGGACGGCGACGTGATCGTCCTGCGCGCCGGGCGCGAGATGGAAGAGCTCGCCGAGATGAACCTCGGCAACGCGGTGTACGGCGCCCCGGTGGCCGCCAACGGCGTCCTCTACATCAACAGCCGCAACGAGCTCTACGCCCTGCACCTCCGATAGTCCCCCTCGGCCCGGTCCGGTTCGCACGTGGCGGCGGAGTCGCGCACGCCCGGCGAAAACCCGCCCCGTTGCTATAGAATGCGGCCGCCATGTTCGACGGCCCTCTCATCACCAACGATGCGGTAAATCTCGGCATCCTGATGGCGATCCTCGCGTTCGTGTTCATCACGGCGCACAGCGAGCGCCCGTTCTGGAAACGCTTCTACTCGATCGTTCCGAGCCTGCTCGTGTGCTACTTCCTGCCCTCGGTACTGACCACGCTGGGTGTGTACGACCCCGACCAGTCGAACCTCTACTTCGTCGCCTCGCGCTACCTGCTGCCCGCCAGCCTGGTTCTGCTGACGCTGAGCATCGATCTGCCGGGCATCGTGCGCCTCGGCCCCAAGGCCGGTGTGATGTTTCTGGCCGGCACGTTCGGCATCATCGTCGGCGGGCCGCTGGCCATCCTCGTCGTCTCTTTCTTCAACCCCGAGTACGTCGGTGGTGTCGGGCCCGACGCAGTGTGGCGCGGCATGACAACGGTGGCTGGAAGTTGGATCGGTGGCGGCGCCAACCAGACCGCGATGAAGGAAGTATTCGACGTCGGCGACGACATGTTTTCGACGATGATCGCCGTCGACGTGATCGTCGCCAACATCTGGATGGCGGTGTTGTTGTTCGGTGTCGGCCGGTCAGAGAAGATCGATTCCTTTCTGAACGCCGACACCAGCGCCATCGAAGAGGTACGCCGGCGCGTCGAGGAATACCGCGCCCAGATCGCACGGATTCCGGATCTCACCGACCTGATGAAGATCCTCGGTGTGGGCTTCGGTGTCATGGGTCTGTCCCACTTTCTCGCCGACATCATCGCGCCCTGGCTCTCGGTCAACGCGCCGGTGCTGGAGCGCTACAACCTGACGAGCGGCTTCTTCTGGCTGGTGGTGATCGCGACGACCGCCGGGCTGGCGCTTTCCTACACGCGCGCCCGCGAGCTCGAGGGCGTCGGCGCTTCGCGGGTCGGGTCGGCTCTTCTCTATGTTCTGATCGCCACCATCGGCATGCGCATGAACCTGATGGCGGTGATGGAGCACAAGGCTCTGTTTCTGGTGGGCGCGATCTGGATCGGCTTCCACGCGGTCATCCTGATCGTCGTGGCGAAGATCATCAAGGCGCCCTATTTTTTCCTCGCCGTGGGCAGCCAGGCGAACGTCGGCGGCGCCGCGTCGGCACCGATCATGGCGTCGGCGTTTCACCCGGCGTTGGCTCCCGTCGGCGTGTTGCTCGCCGTCCTCGGCTACGCCATCGGCACGTATGGCGCCTGGGTGTGCGGGCAACTCATGCGGGTGGCGGCGCCCTAGCGGGCCGTGGCACTGAGGTCGTCAAGAGCTCACCTCGGTGGCGACGACCTCACGAAGCGAATCGCTCGAGATTTCGTACGAAGACGGCGAGCTCCGCCGGCAATGCGCCACCACGAGCGAACAGCAATTCCTGCGGCCCGATGCCGCGCCCGTAGACGTCCTCGTTGGCGTTCTCGTCGGTTGCCAGCCTGGCACCCTCGAGAGAGACGCCCGCAAACAGGCCCCGACTGCGGGAATATGAGTAGATCTCGGTTTGCAGCTTCACGTCCGTGCCCGCTTCTACAGTTCTGCCAACCGGGCCCGCAGACACCGATGCATCGCCGCCTATCGTGAACCTGCGTTCCAGCAACCGCCTGGCGGCTTGCTCATTCGCGAAGACCAGCACGAAGTCGGTGGATTGGGCCCCGATTTGCAGCCCGACGCTGCCGCCGGCCAGCGACACGAACGATGGCCGACTCCATCCGCCTCCCGTCCGGCAGCTGACGAGGCCCCTGCCATACCTGCCGCCGAGGCCGAACCCGATCTTCTTGACGCCGGGGATAACCGCGACACACTGCGCGTCGGCGAGCAGCGAGGCTGGAATCGACTGCTCAGGCGTACCCAGGAGCTCCTCGAGCACCGCGGCGGCGTTGCGGGACCGCTTGGCGAACTTGTCGGGCACGTTGCCGGCAGCAGTGAGCGTCCATCCTGCTTCACCTTGACTACCTTGCGTCGCCGAATTCATCTCGCCACTGGTTCCCGGCAACTGATCCACTGCGGCGCTAGCACCCTTCGGGTTTTCACATTCGCCCGGTGCCTCTGAGCGCGCTCCTGCGAGGGTCCACTGCCATCCGGGGAAGACGGCTGGGAGCGCTATGACCAGCAAGATCATTCCGGCCCTGATCCCGCGCAGTTGCAAAGCGGCAGACGCCCAAGAATGGGGAGAAACTGGCCCTTCTTTGTGTTGCGGGGTCGGTGTACTCGTCGGCACCGAGGTGTACGCCACGGTGGCGGCCTGTCCTTCCGGGTTCTCCGGCTTGCCTGCAACAGCCGTCGTAGCGAGGCCGAGCGCATTCTGGAGAGACTCCGCAAAAGACGTGCAACTTGGATAGCGGTCGGAGGGATTCTTGGCGAGGGCTCGCATCAAAATTCCGCCCACCTCGCTCGGAATCAGTGGGTTGAGCAATTCGGGCGGAGCTGGGTCGTTCTTGAGGATCCCGAACACGACGGCCGTTACGGAACCTCCCGTGAAGGGGAGCTCGCCGGTCAGCGCTTGGTACGCGATGATCGCCAGCGAGAACTAATCGGAAGCGCCGCCAAGCTCCTGGGCCGTGGCCTGTTCCGGGGACATGTAGGCGGGCGAACCGTAGGCGGTTCCCTGGCGCGTCAACGTCGATCCGACCAGTCTCGCGACCCCGAAGTCGGTCAGTTTGGGTACACCTGCAGCGGTCAG
>SMVB01066119.1_pt1 | contig 19249 bp, 15 predicted proteins | sample 2456461 | NCBI WGS metagenome assembly SMVB01 (sample SAMN11095934, study PRJNA526329) | marine sediment metagenome | biome: Marine sediment; feature: Surficial sediment; material: Deep marine sediment; isolation source: Hadal surficial sediment | place: Pacific Ocean | collected 2014-05 | depth...
CATAAGCCTGATCTAGTATTCTAGATTCTGCCTCAAGTTCATTATCAGCATGTTTACGTGTACTGCCTTCACCGTCAAATGAAAACGGGCTACGGATTTGTTTAATTGCGTCTTCTGCCTCATAGAACAAAGCAAGAACAGTCTCGGCTAGCTCAATGCGGCGTTTACCAACAAACTCTCTTTTCCACGCGGATACACCAGCTATAAAAGTAAGAGCAGCTATTAAAACTGAGATTGAACTAACAAAATCGAGCATTACAACTCTCCAAGGCTGTGAAGTTGCTGCATTATAAAGCCTAATTGGTGGTAAGCACCACTGTGGTGGGAGTAAGAAAAACCATGGTGGGAATAAGCGCCACTATTGTGAGGGAAAATACTACTATGGTGGGAGTAAGTATTGTTATAGTAGGAATGAGCGTTACCATGGTGGAGGACAAACGCCAACATTGTTAGTGTAAGTAAGAATATAGTGGGAATAGATAAATACCACTATTGTGGAAGTAAGTCTCAATATGGTGGGAGTGTGCACATCTATGGCGCCGCTAAACACCACTATGATTAGAGGTAAATCCACTATGGTGATGTAAAACACCACTTTGGTGGGGAAAATACTAAGAGAAGCACCATAAGCACTATAAAAGACATTATAAGTTCCACTATTGTGCTGAACGGTATTTTGGTGAAAGGTTTACTACCTACGTATTATGCATACCTGCTGTTGTTGTAGCGCCCCAAATAACACCAGTGTATATCCATCAATGGTTGGTATAAAAGCAGTCTAGAACGGAACCTTCATCCCCCGCATATGAGCGCATAAAGAAAAGAGAGTGGGTTAGGTACTACATTGATAGTGGAGTCGGATTGTTCCAGACTAGGTGCACCCCCACCTATCCCCCCTTGCTTGGTTATTCATTTCTAACCCGTCCTGCAATGATCAAACGTCGATGTGCCAGAAACCGTAATCTTAGGTACCTGTGTAATTCCTGTGTAATCAAGCAGAGAAAATTACACAAAATACAGGAATCCGCCAGAACCAAGACAGGTGTTGTTCGCGCCATAAATACTTATGAATCATACTATTGAGAACAATCAAGAAACAATCAGACAAGCTAACACGAATACTGAAAATCCTTGTGTCGGCGGTTCAATTCCGTCCTTGGCCACCAGATAGATAAAAGGTTTGAGTGGTTTCCTCCTCTAGGCTCTTTTTTTATTTAGTGGAATGTAACTAGTTTGTAACGGAATTTACTCAATACTGGAAAACTTGGGTAATAAAATGCTGGTATGGAAAGAATGTAACAAAGACTGTAAATACTGGCTTTGAAGAGATATTCCTAGATTATTCTTAGCTTGGCGCCAGCAACTGACATTTCTAGTACTTTTCGCGATAAAAGGTTTCTGTTTGAAATAAATAATTTAGAGGTGCGCTTGATTTTTGTTTGTATCACGCTCTCAAACACAAAGGCCACTCCCTTTCGGTAGTCTTGCAGGCCAGACTAGCGAGAATTGGTTTCAAAATATTGCTATTTTAGCTCTATATCAACCCCTATACTAATGGCAGCACAAGTCCTTATTTTTCTAACCTGATCCATAGATATATAGAGAATTTCGTAAATTCCACGGGTGATTTTTACTCTATCAAGTCTATCAATACCTACCGATGCAATGAGGCCACATTTAGCCCAAACAGTCGTGGGATCGCGAGGAAACGGAGTGTTTTTTAATTTATAGTGGTATGTCTGGATGGGGGTTTGGCAAAGTTGTACCCAATGCTACGATGTCAATAATATCCCAAGCATGCCTCATGTTCCAATGTGCCAGCATGGGATTAACTTGATGTCGACATCAATCGCATTCACCGAACAGCTTATGAAGGAAAAAGAACACATTAATTGAGAAGTATGTTCTTTTCCATTCGACAAGATCAAAGCTCGGCCTAATGTCGGGCTTTTTTATGCGTATATGAACGTCTGCTTTTGGCACAAAGCAGACTTTATTGAATGACTGCATTCGACCCAAAGCGGACATTCATCAGTAATCGCTATTAATCGAAATCAGGTTTATTTAAAGTCTTATTGTAGTGATATTACTGCCGTTAAGTGCCCTATGACTATGTTATGCTTGCTTCTCTAAAATTTTTTTTAATCCGCTCTGTATGGTCGATGATTTCGTACCCATCAGGCGCCTTATCGAAGGAATTAGTTTCATCCTTGTATAAACCGTTTCTGATATATCTTTCAAATAGTTCTTATACACTTCAATTAATTTCTTGTGTTCTTCTATTTCTGTCTCTAAGCCATTCGTTTTGTAGTCGAAGAATCGTGAACTCCTCTTCTTTGAGAGAATGACGCATTGATTTAGCATATTGGGTTTCACGAGTAATGATACGCATTAATAGCTCTGTGATATCTTTCATGGTGATCCCCCATCTATTTCTAATAGTTAGTGTCCTCCTGGTTATGAAACGCTATCTATTTCCGCCTCTGCTTCCATCCAGTCTTGTATTTCATCTCCGCTATTAAATCCACGTCGTTTAGATCGGTAATAATCTGCAGTAGCAATCCTTCGATGACGCTCGAGCTTATTTGCTAAACAAGAAGATGACAACACGTGCAACTATGGTCTCATGGTTGCAGTACACTACCGATCATCTAGGTAACATTTTACAAAGAAAATTCAATAGAAAATTACTTTTTCTTATCGGAAAAAATAATAAAATATTCAGATTCTTAAAATAATATTTTTGGAACTACTAAATTAACGTTCACATTTGGTACAAATGAGTCACTGGCAAATAGTTAGTTTTATCCAAGGCAAACATCCATATCTATTCTTTAGATGAATTATAAAGTTACCTATCGAATTATGAAGTGCCTTGGTTGATTACTTAGATTTTTTATTAAAAGAGTTGAACTTTCTTCTTTGGCTACTATCTATATACCCGGATTTAAAGCAATAACTTGTTTTGACAGAAATCTCCCCGGCAACCAAGGAACAAAAACAAAGTATTTTTCAATGAAATCTGCATGTTTTTTGTAGCTAGCCCTAGGGCCAAAGAATTTTTACTGCCTGTAATATAGAGTAAGAATAATAAAGCTTCTAGCGCCTATCTGTAAATCAATTTGTACAAATCATAGGCAATATCATGGAGGATGCAATGCTGAAAGTGAGCGAACTGAGCCGCGGCTATGGCGATTTCATGGCTGTCAACGATGTCAGCTTTACTATCACTAAGGGAGAAATCGTTGGGCTTTTGGGTCATAACGGTGCCGGCAAAACGACCATATTGAAAGTACTAAGTGGCTGCCTTGAACCCAATAAAGGTCAAATCACTTTCAATAATGCTGACTTATCCACTGACCCTAAATCCGTACAAAAAAGCCTAGGCTATCTACCTGAAAATTTGCCCCTCTATCCAGAGATGAGTGTGGTTGATTATCTAGATTATGTAGCCAATCTTAAAGGCTTGACCAATTCCCTAAACCGAGCCGAAATCGGTCGAGTAATCAAGGCCGCTGACCTTGGTGCGAAATTACTCGATCCGATTGCCACGTTATCCAGAGGCTATAGACAGAGAGTGGGAGTTGCTCAAGCCATATTAGGGCAACCGAAACTACTCATTCTAGACGAGCCTACCAGCGGCCTAGATCCTATCCAGACTGAACATATGCGGCAACTGATTCGCGATATTGCCAAAAATGCTACCGTTATCCTGTCGACACATATCATGCAGGAGGTTGAAGCTATCTGTGATCGGGTGCTGATTCTCAACCGGGGCTTCCTGGTAGTCGATGCTCAACTGGATGAGTTGCGGCAGAGCAACAATCTTTTGTTAACCACTGCCATGCCAGAAGACAAAGCACAGTCACTGCTTAATATAGAGGGGTTAGACAAAATAGAGAGTATAGATAAAGAAGTCAGCCAACCAGTATCAATCCATCGCTATCGATTAACTATGACGAGCGCAGATGCTGTGACTCCGATCAGTGCTATTGTTGCAAAAAAAGTTGTAGCCAACGAGGGGTTTGAGTTATTTGGCTTACAGCCTGAATACCACGATCTGGAAACCTTGTTCCGAGAAGTGAGTAACATACATGTTCCGCCATTAGATCCTAACAATAAGCAATCGGAGTGGAATGTTGCAGTCTAATACACAAAATCTAGTAATGATTTGTCGTATTGCCACAAAGGAGATTACTTTATTTTTTGCCTCTCCCATCGCTTATCTGTTTCTGGCGACCTTTGCCGGAGTAACTCTGTTTGTATTTTTCTGGGGCGAGGCCTTTTTCTCCCGTAATATCGCCGATGTACGCCCTTTGTTTGAGTGGATGCCTATATTGCTAATTTTTCTTGCAAGCACATTAACTATGAGATTGTGGAGCGAAGAGAGACGCACCGGAACCTTAGAGTATGTGCTGACCCAACCGGTTCCCTTATGGCTTTTTGTTGTCGGTAAATTCGCCAGTTGCCTTGTATTACTGATTATCGCTTTGCTAATAACCCTGCCTCTACCCATTACTGTTTCAGTAATGGGTGAGCTAGATTGGGGACCAGTCTGGGCTGGCTATCTGGCTGCTTTGATGCTGGGAGGAGCTTATTTAAGCATTGGTCTGTTTGTATCCGCCCGTAGTGATAACCAAATTGTAAGTCTGATCAGTGCGGTGACAGTATGCACTTTGTTTTACTTGTTAGGCAGTACGATGATCACTGAACTTTTTAACAACCAAGCTGGTGAATGGCTTCGCATGTTAGGCACTGGTTCGCGTTTTGAAGCTATTACGCGCGGTGTAATTGATTTTCGAGATCTCTACTATTACTTCAGTATTATTGCGGTGTTTCTGATCCTTAACGTCTATGTGCTGGAAAGAGAACGTTGGGCTACTAATTTTGGTCGTGCTCCTAATCATAAACTCTGGAACAGTTTAGTAACATTGCTGGTCGCGAATGTACTAGGCGTAAATTTATGGCTTGGGCAGATCAATGTACTGCGGGTTGATACCACACAGGGTAATCAATACTCCATTTCTACAGCTACGAAATCATATCTGGGACAACTACAGGAACCTTTGCTGATACGCGGTTACTTCAGTAGCAAAACTCACCCTTTGCTTTCTCCCTTAGTACCACAGTTACAGGACTTGATTCGAGAATATGAGATTGCTGGCAAGGGTCGAGTGCGAGTAGAGTTTATCGACCCAAATAACAATCCTGAAATGGAGGAGGAAGCAAACCGGAGATATGGTATTGCACCTGTTCCTTTTCAGGTATCTGATCGCTATCAGTCATCAATTATCAGTTCCTATTTTAATGTTCTCGTTAAATATGGTGACGAGCACAAAGTGCTTGGTTTTAGAGATTTGATCGAGGTAAAAGAGCGTGGAGAAATAGAGATTGACGTACAATTACGTAACCCAGAATATGACCTAACAAGCGCGATTAAAAAAGTATTGCATGGCTATCAAGCAGGTGGAAATTTGTTTGATATGCTCAAAGATAAACTGGTATTTACCGCATATATTTCCAAAAATGAAATGCTTCATGAAAAACTGGCAAGTTTCAGACAGATCGTAGAACAAGTCATCAGTACGACAGCCAGAGAATCTGGTGGGCGCCTGAGAACAAACTTTGTAGACCCAGACGACGGTGACGGAAAAGTAGCCCAACAGATTGTTCAAGATTATGGTTTTCTACCGATGACCGCCGGATTCTTCAGCAATAAAAGCTTCTATTTTTACCTTACATTGTCAAATGCTAATGTGGATGATGCACAGATTGTGCAAATTCCAATTGACGATATGACAAAAGAAAGTTTTGAGCGAAATTTGACTGCTGCGATTAAACGTTTTTCCAGCAGTTTTACCAAAACCGTAGCCTTGGTAACTCCAATAGAAAAACCAATTAGTCCCCAATATCCCCAACATCGCGTCAGTAGTGCGCAGTTTAATCAGTTGGAAAGCTTTCTTGGCAGAGAATTAAATGTTCAGAGAGAAGAATTAAGTGACGGTAACGTATCCGGTGAGGCAGATATTTTGTTGTTATTGGCGCCCAATGCTATAGATGAGAAACAATTATTCGCGGTCGATCAGTTTTTGATGCAGGGTGGCACCGTAATCTTGGCAACTTCACCATTTAGCGCCAGTTTCAGTAATCGTAGTTTGAATATGCAAGCACAAACCAGTGGCTTGGAAGACTGGCTGATCCATCACGGCTTAACAATCGATAAATACCTGGTAATGGACCCACAGAATTCGGCTTTTCCGATACCTGTTACTCGTAACATTGGTGGGCTTCAACTACAAGAAATCCGCATGCTTGATTATCCCTATTTCATCGATGTGCGAAAAGAGGGATTAAATCAGGATAATGCTATTACTGCCAATCTATCCCAATCTACATTGACCTGGGCGTCTCCAATAAATGTGGATAAAAACAAAAATGCAGGACGCGAGATAACTGAGTTACTACATAGTTCTGAAAAGTCATGGCTGTCTACCTCGACAGATATTATGCCGAATATCAATGAGAATGGAATAAGCACATACACTCCGCAAGGTGAACAGACCTCGCATTTATTGGGAGTTATTAGCACAGGCCGCTTTGATTCATATTTTTCTGATAAATCGCCACCTTTATTATCTGAAATGATAGGGGCTGCTAAAAAAACAAGCCAAGATAGTAAGAACGAAGAAAATAAAAGCAAACCTAGTTTTGCAACCAGTATTATTACTCGCTCATCGGAATCAGCTCGCATTATTCTGTTCAGTTCCAATGATTTCTTACGTGATCAAATAATTAGCATGGAAAGTGCCGCTAATGGTAGCGAGTATCTTAACACTGTACAACTACTTAACAATACTATTGATTGGTCGCTAGAGGATGTAAGTCTATTGAGTATTCGATCTCGCGGTCATTTCAATCGAACTTTGCCACCTATGGAACGCAGCACCCAGCTGCTCTATGAGTATCTTAACTATGGCTTAGTGGTAATACTGCTGATATTAATTTCTATAATACAGCGCTGGCGTATACGGTCGCGCAATAAAGTATACCAGCAGCTATTGGTAAATTGGTAAAAAAGAGGCACAAATTATGCGTAAAAGTAAACCCTGGTTAGCGAGCATTCTGGCTTTACAGATCTTATTTTCTGCTGGATTATACTGGAGACATGCACACACAGCACAGGGTGAAAGCACGCAAATTCTATTTAACTTTGAACAAAAGAAAATTAGCCGAGTTGTTATCAGTGATGGCAATAGCACAGCAACATTGAACAAGTTAGACCAAAAGTGGGTGTTGTCAGATTTGCAACAATTGCCAGTAAATAAAAACAAGCTAACAGATTTTCTTGACAAACTAACACAACTTAAAACTGGTTGGCCTGTTGCCACTACCAAAGACAGTCATCTACGTTTTGAAGTGGCTAACGATAAATTTCGACGACATGTACAACTTTATCGAGATAATGATCTGATTGGAGAATTCTTTGTTGGATCTTCTCCAAGTTTTCGCAAAGGTCATTTCCGTCATGCCAATGACAATACCATCTATACTGTTGCACTAAGTAGTTATGAATTGCCTGTAGATAACAGGCAATGGCTGGATACGGCCCTACTTTCAGCTAAAGATGTAACCGTGATCAAGGGGGCTGATTTCTCACTAAGAAAGAGTACTAATAAATGGCATTTTGACCTAACGGAGGAAAATGTAAACACAAGTAATAGAACTCTTGAGATAGATGAAGAGAAAGTAAGTAAACTGGTTTCTGCGTTGACGTCATTACGTATTTTAGGCCTGGCAAAAACTAATGCTCCCTTTACGAATGAATCTCCGTTTAAAATCTTGGACGTTACTGGTACTTCCAATTGGCGCTATGAATTATTAGAGCAAGACGAAAAATATTATGTGCGTCGAAATGATATAGATACACTATTCACACTGAGAAAATCTGACTATGAACTACTCACTAATATGGAGCTGGTTCATCTTTCCAAACAAAACAAAGCTGAGAATCCCGAGCTTAGTACAGCAAAATCGTCAGCTAATCCAATACAAGTCAAAGCGATTGCAAGAAATTGAGCGGACTCCTGTCGCCTCGTGCCCAACCTTTAGCAAATATGAATGTCCGCTTTTAACACAAAGTAGACGTTCGTCTTGATGCATTAATGACTAGCAATCAAGTGCAAAATTAAGGTATTTCCATACTCGACTGATTTTCTCTAGAATTGTAATTCTTCTTATTAATAGTATTCAAGCCCTTGTAATACTATAATTAGTTTATTTTCATATTCTTTAACAGTTTCTTATATAACCAACATAACCATCTATGGAATTGTTAGCCTTTGGCATCAACCATCAAACTGCGCCGCTGGATGTACGCGAGCAAGTTGTATTCCCAGAAGATGCAATGGAACACGCGTTGCACGATCTGGTAGGTAACCCTTCTGTGAAGGAGGCAGCAATTGTCTCTACCTGTAATCGTACCGAGGTCTATTGCAGCACGGACAAACCTGATGAAGCAACGCACTGGCTAGCAAATTTTCATCAGTTGCAGGTACGGGAATTAGAACCCTATCTCTATAGGCTTCCGCGCGAACATGCAGTAAAACATGCTTTTCGGGTCGCAAGTGGGCTAGATTCTATGGTGATAGGTGAACCGCAGATACTCGGCCAATTGAAAGATGCAGTGAAATCTGCAGAACATGCTGGCACACTTGGTATGTTGCTACACAAACTGTTTCAGCGAACTTTTTTCGTTGCTAAGGAGGTTCGCACATCCACCAAAATCGGCGCGAACTCTGTTTCCATGGCTACTGCCGCCATACAACTGGCAGAAAGAATTTTTGGCGACATTAGTGAACAACGCGTACTGTTCATTGGAGCGGGTGAAATGATCGAACTATGTGCCAGTCATTTCTTTACACGCCGCCCAAAACACATCACTGTCGCAAACCGTACTATCGAACGTGCACAATCATTGGCGCATCGTTTCAATGCAAAGGCAATAACACTAAATGAACTTCCCGAACAGCTGGCTCTTCATGACATCGTCGTGACCTGTACCGCGAGTCCTCTGCCAATACTTGGAAAAGGTATGGTGGAACGCGCTACCAAAACACGTAAACATCGCCCAATTTTCATGGTGGATCTAGCTGTGCCACGTGACGTTGAGCAGGAGGTAGTAGAACTGGATGACGTATTTCTATATACTGTAGATGATCTTGCCGATATTGTCCAAGAGGGGCGGGACTCACGCCAAGATGCAGTGGTTCAGGCTGAAGCCATCATTGACTCAAATGTAATTAATTTCATGCACTGGATAGAATCGCGTGAACTAGTCCCCACAATCCGTGCGTTACGCAACAAAGCAGAACACTATCGCCGACATGAGCTTAAGCGAGCTATCAAACTTTTGGCCAAAGGCGGAGACCCCCAAAAGGTTATGGAATCACTGAGTAACAGCCTCACCAACAAATTTTTACATACCCCTTCCAATGTTCTTAACCACGCTGCGGCAGATGAACGTGATGACCTAGTCGAGTTGGTAAACCGACTCTACCAACTGGATCGCTTAGAATGAACGAGAGTATTACTACCAAGCTCATGCAGCTGAGCACGCGCCTGGAAGAATTGAACCGTCTACTGAGTAGTGAAACCATAACTTGCGATCTTAATAATTACCGTAAGCTTACACGCGAACGTGCTGAGATTGTACCGGTGGTCGAGCTTTATCGCGCTTACCAACTAGGTGAACACGATATTCAAACGGCGCAGGGAATGAGTGGCGATGTTGAAATGCGTGAATTTGCTGATGTCGAGATAAGAGACGGTAAAGAAAAACTTGCGAAAATTGAATTGGAATTGCAAAAACTGTTACTACCCAAGGACCCAAATGATGAGCACAACATTTTCCTGGAAATTCGTGCTGGTACGGGTGGAAATGAGTCAGCATTATTCGTTGGAGATTTATTTCGTATGTATACACGTTATGCCGAACGGCAACGCTGGCAGGTAGAAGTTATTTCGCAAAGTCCATCTGAAGCGGGTGGGTACAAAGAAATTATTGCTAAGATTACCGGTCACGGTGCTTATTCTAAACTTAAGTTCGAATCTGGTGGCCACAGGGTACAGCGTGTACCATCTACCGAGACCCAGGGGCGCATTCACACTTCCGCCTGTACAGTTGCAATAATGCCAGAAGTGAATGAAATATCCGACATAATATTAAATTCAGCAGAGTTGAGAATTGATACTTATCGCGCTTCTGGCGCAGGGGGTCAGCATATCAATAAAACCAATTCAGCTGTGCGAATCACCCATCTTCCTACTAATATCGTGGCCGAGTGCCAAGACGGACGCTCACAGCACAAGAACAAAGCGCAAGCAATGAGCATTCTAGCAGCGCGAATCCGCGACAAGCAAATACGTGAGCAACAAGCTAAGCAGGCTGCCACCCGTAAATTACTAATTGGCAGTGGCGACCGCTCAGAGCGTATCCGTACCTATAATTTTCCTCAGGGGCGTATATCCGATCACCGCATCAACCTCACACTTTACAAGATAGACCAAATCATGGATGGTGACCTGGACGACCTATGTTCTACGCTAGTATCAGAGCATCAGGCGGAACAACTGGCAGCAATAGGAGAATAAAGTCAAAGCATGTATCGGGTTGTTACTGCAACATTAATGCAGCAAATCTGAATCCTACGAAGCTGAACTGGCGTCCTAAAATGAACTTCAAAGCACGATATATTACAATAGCACAAGTTCTAAGACGAGCGCGTAATTACATTGCCGATACTGATGCACGGATATTATTGCAAAGCGTGCTTAAGGTGAATCATGCCTACCTCATTGCACATTCTGCTCAGAGTCTCATATCAATACAAATACAAAACTTTCAGTTGTTAGTTACGCGGCGTACCAGAGGCGAACCAATTGCCTATATTACTGGTGAGCGTGAGTTTTACAGCATGAAATTTAAAGTAAAACCTACTGTACTGATTCCCCGTCCGGAAACTGAATTGTTAGTAGATCTAGCATTAGAGAGAATTTTCATAGATCTACCTTGTAAAGTTCTTGATCTTGGGACTGGCAGCGGTGCGATCGCAATAACTATTGCTAAACATCGCCCGCTAGCCAATGTTACAGCAGTGGACTCCTCAGTCAATGCTATAGCTGTTGCCAGAAAAAACGTAAAACATCTCAGTGTAAGTAATGTGTGTGTTATCGTGGGTGATTGGTTTAGAAAATTTGCTGGAGAAAGATTTGACCTTATCGTTTCCAACCCACCCTATGTTGCCATTGGTGACCCGCATCTGAGTCAGGGAGACTTGCGCTTTGAACCACGGTTAGCCCTGGTTGCTGGTTCAGATGGATTGGACTGCATTCGCTTCATCATTGCTGCTGCTGTTTCTCATCTTGCCGTTGGCGGCTGGTTACTACTAGAACACGGCTACGATCAAGCGGAAATGAGCAAACAATTGCTTGAGGAAGCAGGTTATAGTGATATTTTTTTTCGTTCCGATTTAGCAGGCGTAATAAGGGCCAGTGGTGGACGATATGAAGGCTTTCGACAGAAAAGCTGTTAGAATTAGTTTTTATTTACTTTGGTCGAAATGAAAAAAACCTTTTGAAGACGACCTAACCTTTTCCATAAATAGAATTACAAATCTTTTTATTTGACGAGAACCAAGGATGAATACGCAAGAAATTATCAAGGAACAAGTCACCACTCACTCTGTGGTACTCTACATGAAAGGCACACCAGAATTACCACAATGCGGTTTCTCAGCCAATGCAGTAAAAATACTCAATGCGTGTGGGGCAGATCATATTTTCACTGTGGACGTACTTTCCAGCCCCGAAATCAGACAGGGCATCAAAGAATACTCAAACTGGCCAACTATCCCCCAACTTTATATCGACGGCGAATTTATCGGTGGCTCGGATATCGTAACGGAAATGTACCAGAACGGAGAATTACAGAAACTGATTCAGAAATGAATGCGCCTGGTAAGACAAGATCATAAAAAGATCAAATGTCATTGATCTTTTTATTGCGAAAATTGTGTTATTGATTGAAAGCTATAGCAGAGATTACCCAGTAACGCGCAAATTTCCCAGTTGCCATGAACAGCAGGACCCAGAACCAGTTGATCCGAAGCCATCCTGCCGCAACACATAATACGTCACCAATTAGTGGTGCCCATGACAGCAGCAACACAGGACTTCCGTGAAAACTTACCCACTTCAGTGCGCGCATACTGCCACTGGATTTTTTTAGAAACGCCTTTTGATTGGGAAGGAACCGTCCAATAACATACGAACTCATGCCTCCCAAGGTATTACCCAGTGAGGCAATCCCCAGAGCAGGCCAATAAAGCTGAGGGTGGGCTCTTAATACTCCAAGCAGCACTACTTCTGAGCCACCTGGGAGTAATGTAGCGGCAAAGAAACTGCCGGTAAACAAAACCAGCAGGCTTGATTGCTCATCCATAGTATTGTTCCTAATTAAAATAAACCTAAGTTTAGCGGTAAATTAGTCCTTAATGGAATTCGGAAACAAAATATTTTTCAGCTACAAATTGTTTTAGCTACTATGGCTTACTTATACTCCTATACGCTGGCCACCAATCGTACTCAGTATATAATCCTACATTCATCAAAATTTTACTTGGCGATATTATTGGGTGATGATATGCTTATAAATACCCCATTCCTGTTCAAGACAAGAGGAAAAATCATGAAAACAGAAGTATCTTTCAAGCAGAATGTTAATTCAATTATTAACTCCAAGAGCCTTCTTAAACATCCATTCTATGTTGCCTGGACCGAAGGAAAACTATCCATGGAGCAGTTGCGTCAATATGCGGAACAATATTTCCATAATGTTTTGGCTGAACCAACTTATTTGAGTGCAGTACATTTCAATACCCCTCATTTTCACACTGAAACCAATAGCGGTGACATCAGCGTGCGACAAGAAGTTCTGAAAAACCTGATTAGTGAAGAATATGGCGAGAAAAACCATCCTGCCTTGTGGAAAACTTTTGCCTTTGCTTTGGGCTCAAGCGAGAAGAGTTTAGCCAACGCAACAGCATTGCCTAGCACGGCGAAACTGGTTGCAACTTTTCGGGATATTTGCCTAAATCAACCATTCTACGCAGGTCTTGCAGCTATGCATGCGTTTGAATCCCAAGTACCAGAAATTGCTGCAATAAAAATAGATGGCCTGATCAGATTCTATGGAATAGATAACCCTGATAGTTATGAGTTCTTTACGGTGCATCAGGAAGCCGACATACATCATTCTCAGATTGAATGGACATTAATTGAACGATTTGCTGACACCTCGGAGAAAAAGGCTGAGGTTCTGGCTGCAACGACCGAAGCATGCGATGCACTTTGGGGATTCCTCGATGGGATCTACGAAAACTACTGCGCGGATCTTAACTACAAATGCGAGAGAACTTCAACAGTGCAATGATAGAAGCAATACACAAATTGCTAAGTCTGAAGCACCTTATTTTATTGAGAAACTAATTTTAGTGAAGATATTCTTCTGGTTTTACCTGAATCATTTCACCTGAAGTCTGTAGTATCCTTAGAAGTTGCGCCTCCAGATGGATCAGAGTTCTTGTTTCATTCAGTATTCTTCCCGTAATCAAAAAAATATCCTCGGCTCGCTCGCCCATTGTATTCACTCTGGCACTGTGTACTCTGACATTGGAACGCGCTAACACTTGCGCAATACGTGATAGTAACTCCGGTTGGTCGCCGGCAACAATTGACAGAACGTGATAGGTTCCTTTTTCATCGGGTACAATATCAACTTCAGGTGTAATTGGGAAATGCTTAAGGTGACGGCTCAGTCGCACCTGTGACGGAGGCTTGAGAGGTATTTGCTGTTCCAGTTGCTGTACCAACCCATACTCCACAATACTGATTACATTTCGGTATTGCTCCACTGTCTTAAACGGATTCAACACCAAGAAGCTATCGAGAGCGTAACCGTTGTAGGTAGTATGGATTTTTGCCTCTACAATACTGTAATTTAGGCGCTCGAAAAACCCACAAATGCGTGCGAACAGATCCTTCTGGTCCGCAGTATAGATCATTACTTGAATACCTTCTCCAACTGAAACGACACGTGCTTTTACCACTGGCACTGGCGAGTCGACCCTATTGTAGAGTTGGCGAGTATGCCATGCAATTTCCTGTGGATCGTGCTGTAACATATAAGTGGTATCGAGTATTGACCAGAGTCGTTCATGCGCACCAGCAGGTATAGCATCAAGTTGCAGTAATTCCAACACCCTAATCTTACGGTTTTCCAGAGTGCCTCCGCCGTAAGCTGGTGCGCCACATAGATACTGCCGCGTTGCCCAAAACAAATCTTCTAGCAACTTGCCTTTCCACGTATTCCAAACTTTTGGACTGGTACCCCGAATATCTGCAACTGTAAGTAGATAAAGAGCGATGAGTCGACGCTCATCACTGACACATGCGGCAAAACCCGCTATGACTTCTATATCTGACAAGTCCTGCTTTTGTGCCGTAGCTGACATTATCAGATGATTTTCTACCAGCCATGTTACCAGTTCTGTATCCTCAACAGATATTCCATGTTGTGTGCAGAACCGTTTGGCATCTCTCTTTCCAAGTAAAGAATGATCACCGTTACGCCCTTTAGCAATGTCGTGAAATAGTGCGGCGAGGTAGAGCATCTCCGGTCTGTCGAACTCGCTCATGAGCTGGCTGCATAGTGGATACTCATGAGCAAATTCAGAAGCCATAAAACGACGCAAATTTCTTACCACCATTAAAATATGTTCGTCCACAGTATAAACGTGAAATAGGTCGTGCTGCATTTGGCCAACAATGCGCCCAAATGCGGGGATGTAGCGTCCCAAAATACCGTAGCGGCTCATGAAGCGCAGTTCTCTAGTAAGCCCACGAGGCTGGCGTAGAATTTCCATAAACAGAGCACAATTACGCAAGTCATGCCGGAAAGCAGAATTAATAAAAGGTGTGGAATGCCACAGTGCGCGCAGAGTAGTAACGCTACGGGCTTTTAATTCAGGGTGCTGTTGCAGCAATAGCACACTTTCTAGAACAACGCTTGGATTTTTCCTGAAGATATTTTCGTCTCGTACCTCAAGAAATTCACCGCGTTTCTGAAAGTGTTCATTGATAATCACTGGAATCAAATCCGTATCAGGGAAAATTTCTGCCCGTAAAGTAAGCAAAAGAATGGTATTGATCTGCACCACCGACTTTGCAGCAAGGTAGTAACGTTGCATTAACAATTCACTTGCGCGGCGAGGTGGCTTATCAGCAATCTTAAATTCTTTAGCCAGCAGCGTCTGATAATCAAACAATAATCGATCTTCACGACGCCCAGCAAGGTAATGTAACCGAATACGCAGGTCTTGCAAGATCGTTTCGTGACGCTTCGCAAGTCGAGCTTCCTGTCGCGTAATGAATCTTCCCTTGACGAGATCTGACCAGGATTTTCCTAGCCCAGCAGCGCGACTGACCCACAAAATATTTTGTAAATCCCGTAGACCGCCAGGACTTTCCTTCAAATTTGGCTCAAGGTTGTAAGTCGCTTCGTGATAACGACTATGACGCTGCTGTTGCTCAAGCTGTTTGGCACTGAAAAATTCACGTGGGTCGAGCGCAGCCTTCATCGTGTGTGAAAACACACTAAACAATTGTCTACTCCCTGCAAGTCGGCGTGCTTCTAGTAGACTGGTCTGTACCGTAATATCCTTATCTGACTCCTCTGTACATTCGGCTAGTGTACGGACACTATGGCCCACTTCTAACCCCATATCCCACAACAAACTCACCCATTTCTCCAATCTCGAATTAGTGGCGTCATCCACAGCATCCGCATTGTTTCCTTTAGCGGGAAGCAATACTAGTAGGTCTATATCCGAACCGGGGAAAAGGTGACCACGCCCATAGCCACCCACTGCCAACAGGGTGATTGAGTTGGAAAGCGCTATTTCCTTCCATACTTGACGTAACAGACTATCTACTAGTCGGCAATAACCACGTAACAATGCTGTGCCGTTCGCACTCTTGCTATACTGTCGGTGCAATAACTCACGGCCTTCTAGCAGTATCTTCTTTCCGACTGCAGCACTTAACGGACTTGGCGAAGATCTTACAGTAGTACCCATCATGAAGATCAGAAACGAAATACGGGTTTTGGTGGCGCACCAGCAGACAGTGTCAGCACTTCATATCCAGTCTCAGTGACCAACACTGTATGTTCCCACTGCGCCGACAGGCTATGATCTTTAGTGACTATAGTCCAGCCATCAGCCATTTGACGAATGGACGCCTTACCTGAATTGATCATAGGCTCTACAGTAAAAATCATCCCTGTCCTAAGTTGCAATCCAGTTCCAGTATGGCCATAGTGAAGAACTTGTGGATCTTCATGAAATTTAGTACCGATGCCATGGCCGCAGAACTCTTTTACCACGCTACATCCTAAACTTTCAGCAAAACTCTGAATAGCGTAACCGATGTCGCCTAGATACTTTTCTGGTTTGATTTCTTCGATTCCGCGCCACATAGATTCGTAAGTAATCTCGCACAAACGCCTTGCTTGGATTGGTATCTCTCCCACGTAGTACATGCGACTTGTATCGCCATGATAGCTATCCTTGATGACAGTGACGTCAATGTTGACGATATCGCCGACTTTCAGTTTTTTCTCGCCTGGCACACCATGGCACACTTGGTGATTAACTGAGGTACAAATGGATTTTGGGTAAGGCGAATATCCAGGTGGTGCATAATTGAGCGGTGCAGGAATAGTATTTTGCACATTTAACATGTAATCGTGACACTGGGCATCAAGTTCACCGGTAGTAACTCCAGGCCTGACAAAAGGCATAATGAAATCTAATACTTCTGAAGCAAGCTTTCCTGCAATCCGCATTTTTTCTATTTCTTGTGTGGATTTGAGATGTACCGTCATTGTGGCTCCCGGTTAAACGCATAGATACTGTGTATGATGAAGATAGTAACGCAGCTTTGCAAGATTCTTCATGCATCGTGGATAGATCGAAATATAGGATTGGCCGGATTATTTTTTAATAATCCCAAACTATCTATAAAAGCAAGCCCATCTGATTGCTTCCAGCTTGCTACCAACGAACCTCTGATTAAGCTTAAGTATTTCCTTAAAAACGTCTTTCGTCGGCTCGTGAATTACGAATACTATTGGTTTCGGAATACGTTTACCGATAGTCACTTACTCAACCCTTTTTCTCCGCAGTTCTACAAGAAATCTTCGGATGACTTCTGCACTACAAAAATCGCCATAAAGATGACATTATTCCACTCGATGTTATCCTGGACAGGGAAATGTCTGGTCATTCATTTCCTAATTTCTTCAATTCCTTGGTTCTTACTTAAAGTACCATGCTTGGTTCTAAATAGTGGAATGTACACCCACCAATGCGTAGTGGCATCGTCGACTGAATGCAGACTCAAATTCTCGCTTGGCTATGGCCACCCTTACACGCTGTAAATCAGTGCCAAGAAAAAGTTCCCCCTATTCCAGACAAGCTACAGGTATAGGTGTAGGGACAGGCCTAGGTAGCAGCTTGATTTTTTCTGGCTGAAGCTCTGGTGGCAACTGCGTACTACTATTGAAATCGGAAGCAGATTGGATGTAAAGAACAAAAACCAAGTTAACAACTAATAACAGAAAAAATAATACTTTCATTGTTGATGGTTTATTGTTGTTAACAAGCTCTAGCCTTGTTAGAATGCTCTGCCAATCGAATTAACGCCTTTTTTCTTGGGGCTCCAAAAATGCAAGGCATAAAAGTAGTTTCAAACTTGGCAATGTTAATTGCACTGGCACTGTCTAACCAAGTTTTTGCTGAAACTTCAGCAAAGATTGGGGCTCCAGAGAATTCTTTCGCCAAGGGCAATGCTGAGAAGGGTCAGCAAATTGCAAGCCAAGTTTGTGCAAGCTGTCACAATGCGGACGGTAACAGCACGATTCCAGCAAACCCAATCCTAGCTGGACAGCATGCAGAGTATATCACTAAACAATTGATAAATTTCAAAGCACGAGACAATAAGCCTGCAGAACGGCCCAGCCCAGTCATGTCTGCTATGGTTGTTACTCTCTCACCGGATGACATGAAAAATCTCGGTGCTTATTATACATCGCAGAACCCTAAACCTGGTGTGGCCAAAGACAAAACACTTGCCGAACAAGGTGAGAAAATTTATCGTGGTGGTAACATAGAATCTGGGGTACCCGCATGTGCCAGTTGCCATTCTCCCAATGGCGCTGGCATCCCACCTTTTTATCCGCGCCTTGCAGGACAACATGCAGAGTATACCGTGGCACAGCTTCGAGCTTTCCGAACCGAGCAACGTGCCAATGATATTAACAAAGTGATGCGGGGGGTAGTTACTCGTATGAGTGAAAAGGAAATGCAAACTGTAGCAGAGTTTATCTCTGGTCTACGTTAACAATTTGAATCTATAATAATACTGTCGTAAGGTAGCAGGCTTTTTTTATCTCCACGCGCTGAATATTTTTTCAGCCGCAAACAGGGTTTTGTTGATTTCCTCCTTGCCATGTGCGGCGGAAACAAACCCGGCCTCGAAAGCAGATGGCGCAAAATAAATACCTTCACGCAGCATAGCATGGAAAAAACGATTAAAAACGTCCCTATCACACTCCATTACTTCAGTATAACTTGTTGGTATATTTCTCCGAAAATAGAGACCAAACATTCCTCCTAATGACTGTGCACAAAAAGTGATCCCATATTTTTTTGCTGCAGCAGCGAGCCCCTCGGTGAGTTGTAGGGTGGTAGCAACGAGTTTCTCATAGAATCCTGGGGTTTGTACTAGCCGCAAGGTAGCAAGCCCTGCGCTAACAGCAATGGGGTTGCCAGAGAGTGTGCCTGCCTGATACACTGGACCTAAAGGGGCTAGACACTGCATGATGTCTCGCCGGCCTCCAAAAGCTGCCATCGGCATGCCACCACCAATCACTTTACCGAGAGTAGTAAGATCTGGCCTAATATTGTAAATCCCTTGAGCACACTCCAACCCAACGCGAAAACCGGTCATCACTTCATCAAAAATCAATACACTACCATGTTTCGTGCATAACTCACGTAAGACTGACAAAAATCCAGGTTTCGGTACTACCAAGTTCATATTACCCGCAACTGGTTCGACGATAACTGCA
>SMVB01272105.1_pt1 | contig 19249 bp, 16 predicted proteins | sample 2456461 | NCBI WGS metagenome assembly SMVB01 (sample SAMN11095934, study PRJNA526329) | marine sediment metagenome | biome: Marine sediment; feature: Surficial sediment; material: Deep marine sediment; isolation source: Hadal surficial sediment | place: Pacific Ocean | collected 2014-05 | depth...
ACGTGCACAATTTCTGGTACTACCGCCATGCCGGAACGGATTGCTATCTGCTGCCCTCTACCGCGTTTGTGCGCCATGACTATAGCGAGATGTACCGCGTCTCGCCCGGCGCCGACACCGAGTTCGGACGCAACGACAAACCAAAACTTGGCTATTTCATCGTGCATGTACACGAAGGCGGGCATGTCTGCGACATCGTGCGAACCTACGGTGCGGTGGTCGATGCCGGCAGCCCGGAAACGCCCGCGCCGGAACGTGTCGCCCCGGTTCATCCGCGCCTCAACCGGCGCGGCGATTTCGGTTTCGACATGCGCCAGAACTGGATGGAGATCGTCGAGATACCACCCACCGGCGGCCTCGACGAGTTCGACCGCAAGGAGGTACGTAACGACTATCCGTTGATGGCGCTCTGGGAGATGGGGATCAGGAAACTGCGGATTCCCCTGCGCGACTTACTCGTGTCCAGAAACCGTGACCGCCTGCGCATGCTCAAGGCCCATGGCCACGAGTTCACCCTCTTCTCCTTCGGCGATCCGGCGCCGCACCACCGCGACCTGATCCTCGCCCACCAGGACATCCTCTCGGCCTGGGAGATCGGCATGAACTGGGATGAACTGGAACGCATCGTCGGTGGCATTGGCGAGATTGCCGGGCAGGTGGATATCCCCGTCTATCTTTCGCGGCTGCGCTCCATCGACGAACAACGCGCCGAGGCGGGTAAATACTATCACGCCATCAATCAGGGATTCCTGCCCGACGACCGCGACCAGATGGCGGGCCTGTTGGCTCGCCCGGAACTCGATGGCGCCGTCGCCGGGTTCGTCTTTCGCCTGACCCTGGACAAATCGCCTTGGGAGACCATCGCCACGGCCCACGCCATCGCCACCGAGTTGAACGTTGCGGCCTCCGTGCACCTGCGCATGACTGGCGCCAATCCCGCCCTGGAGACGGCGGACGATAATCTCATGGTCCGCCGCATTGCCGAGGCTATGGCGGCAGTCTGCGCCTTCGACAACGTCACGGTTTATGCCGATACCTTCGCCGACTTCGACCGCGGCTATTTTCCGCGGCAGGGCGTCCTCGACCGGCTTTGGAACCCGCGTCTGGGGTTCCATGTGGTCCGGCACCTGAACGCCGCCTTGAACGGCATCGACGGAATCTTGACGCCGGGCGATGGCGGATCCTGCCCCGGCGGAAGTTTTGTCGCACTGCAATCCGACAAGGGCCTCATCACCCTGGCCTTGCCGAACCCGGTCGCATCCGAAATGATCCTGTCCTTGCCCGAAGGGCACGCTTCGGCCCAGCGGATCGATCTGCGTACCGGCATTGTGACACCCCTTGAGACCGCTGCCGCCGGCGCCAAGCTGGTCCTTGCGTTCTCCGGTGGTGAAGCGGTTCCCACTCTGATCGTTCCCGGTTACCTGACGCCCTAATGCCCACTCTTGGCCCAGGGTGTTGGAAAAGTCCGATCGGCGGATTCTCGCTCTCGGTGGCGCAACGCTTTGGGCTCAAACCCAAACGCCTCGCCGCCGACACCGCCTATGGCAATGCCCGGACGCTCAGACACTTGGTGGCGCAAGGCATCGAGCCGCACATCCCGGTGATCGACAAAAGCACCCGCAACGACGGCACCCTCTCGCGCGCCGAGTTCCAGTGCGATCGGGAGCGCAATCTCTATGTCTGCCCGGGCGGCAAGGAATTTTAACCTACGGCACCGCCCATGACGGCACCAGGCACAAGTATCTGGCCAAACGGCGCGACAGCGAAATCTGCCCTCTGAAACCCAAATGTACCAAGGGCAAAGAGCGCCGGCATGCCCGCGATGTCGATAAGCCGATCCGCGACTTCGTCCGCGCCCTGGCCGAGACACCGGCCTTCAGACGCTCTCGTGACGAACGCAAGAAAGGCGAGATGGCCTTCGCCCACATGAGACGGATCTTCAAGCTCGACCGTTTCAGGCTACACGGGCTGACTGGCGCCCGCGACGAAATCCTGCTCACCGCCACCGCATAGAACCTCCGCAAGCTGGCCAGATTTGTCGCAAGGCCGACGCCGATCTCAAATCCCGCCTGACGCCATGCGAAAATCACCAATCACAAACAGAAAAGACACCAATCCCGCATCGGCATCGGCCGAAAGCGGGGCCAAAACGTCCGCTCCTAGTAGAAGCGGACTTCGCAAAGGCCAAAGACAACCAGTTTTGCAACAGAATACCCTCAGCAACGGGCAACTAAGTGTCGATCCAAAAAGAAAAACCTGGCCACAAGACCGGGCCCTAATGCACCGCCTCGCTCGACGTAGGTTCCGCCCGCATGCCGGCGTGGATCGGCGCATCCTCAATCGAATTCCCTTCTGAGAATCCGCGCCGCGGCGACCTCGACCTTCAGCTTCTCGTAAACCTCGTCCATGTCGACCGGGGCTCCGGATCCAGGCGAGAAACCGCAATCCGGATTGAGGGTTATCCGTTCGACAGCGATGCGCCGCGTCGCCCCTTTGATCCGCTCGACCACCTCGTCGATGGTATCAACCCTGCCCGGGGTCACATCGATGCAACCGAGGCCGACCTCCATATCCTCCCGAAGGGCCTTCAGGACACCGAACTCGCCCGCCCCGGGGGTCGTGAACTCCATGGTCAGATGGTGCACCGTCAGCCGGTTAAGCTGGTCTATGATGGGCTCGTAGCCACCGGTATGGCGGCGCTCCCCGCGCGCCCGGGCGCCGGCACGCCGGCACAGGTGCAAGGCCAGATGGACGCCTTCAATGCCATAGATCATCTGGTTGACCATATCGACAGCGAAGTCGGCGGCCTTGTCGGGGTTCTCATATTGCGCACGAACGATCGGATCCACGAACAGACAGAGATGCGGGTCGTCCACTTGGATGATATCGGCACCGGCGTCCCGAATCAGTTCGACCTCGCGCCGGAGGATGGGGACGCAGGCCGCGACGAAGGCCTCGCGGGTGGGATAGGCCGCCGCCGATTTTTCGGGATCCCACAGCCGCTCTCCCAAGAGGGCGGGAGCGGGCAGGGTCGCTTTTACCTTGCGATCGGTAATCCCGCGCAGGAACCGGATCTCCTCGGCGATGAAACCGGGGGCCCTGGGCGCCAGGCGGTCGGTCACCACGGTTTGGGTTCGGCCGTCGGGAAAGCGGCCGATCTCGAAGCCATGGGCGAGCTCGGCGATGACCCCGATATAAGACCCGCGCCGCCACTCCCCGTCCGTGACCACGTCCAATCCGGCCCGTTCTTGAAGCGCGACAACGTAGCGGACAGCCGCATCCATGCGCTGCCTCGTGGCTTTGGGATCCATCGTACCTTGGTCCGAGACGAGGTCGCGCACGAAGTCGGAACGCGGCATCGAGCCGACGACCGAGGCGGGAAAGAGGTGGGTCATCGCGGCGGCCTCCAAAACCGGTTCGCCAGTCCGAGGTCCTGATGCGTGTCGATCTCGCGGTAGTGGCCATGGGTATCGACGTGGCTCAAGGCGACCCCCTTGTCGATCATCTCGTCGAACAGATGGATCATCATGGCATCCTCGAAGACGCGCCCCTCGCGGAACTCCCGACCCGAACAGCGCTCCCGACAATGGTGATAGTGCTCCCGAAGCAGCTGTGCCCCGTCGGTCGAAAACTTCGCCACGCCGACGAACTCGCCGTAGGCGTCGGCGGCATCGATGGTCCGGCTCACTCTCGTGACCAGGCCGTCCTTCACGGTAAGCTTCTCGGCGTCGCTGGGCGGATGCTGCGTGCGATATCGGTAGTGCGACACCCAGTCCGTGTCGGTCCCAAGGGCAATGTCCGCCGACGCGGCGACGAGGTCACGGACTAACTGGGCAGTGTAAAGGATATCGCAGTAAGAGGAGATGAATGGCCGGTCCATCAAGTCCTCCGCATACATCAGCGAGGCCAGGATATTGTTGTTCGCCCAATCCCCATTGCGGCGAAAGGTGAATCGGGGATAGGCCTCGCGGACCACGTGCCCGTTGAAACCCTCGATGAAGCAAACGTCGTCAATCCCGGCGCCGGCGAAGGCCTCGAGGATCCAGTCTAGAATACGCTTACCTCGAATCTCGGTGAAGCTTTTGTGCGAGCTGTCGGTGAGCGGCCGGAGACGATGGCCTCGGCCGGCGCCTATGATTATGGCCCGCATATTCGGCTACCCGATTTCGTTGGCCTCTGACACGTTGCGCAGTTTGACAGTCGATGGGGGCATTGTCACGCGATGGGGGCATTGTCACGATTGGAGTCCGGGTGCCTGCTTCCCCGGGAGCGTCATCAACGACCAATGACCGACATCCTCGGGCAGCGCCGACTTCTCCTTTTGGCTGAGGGTGTTGAAAACGACCTTTGAGGGGCTCGGACGGTCGTGATTCGTTGCCTGTGAGAATGGAGCAAGAGGATCCGGGCGATGATGGGTGAGCCGGTAGGCCGGCAAGACCGCCATTTTTATGAATTCGATCTAGAAGATATGGTTCCGGGCGATCATCTGTTGCGCCGGATCGATGCCGCTATGGACTTGAGCTGGCTGCGCTGGCCGAGATGAAGGCCCACTACAGCCACCTGGGCCGCCCTTCGATCTGTCCCGAGTCGAGGGTGCGGATGCTGATTGTCGGTTCCTGTTATTCGATCCGCTCGGAGCGGCGGCTGCGCCAGGAGGTAAAGATGAACCTGGCCTGCCGCTGGTTCCGCGGCCTGGGTCTGGAGGACAAGGTTCCGCACCATTCGACGTTCTCGGTGAACCGTCACGGCCGTTTCCGCGACAGCGATCTCCTGCGCAAGGTGTTCGGGGAGGTCGTCTGCGGCTGCATGGTGGCGGGATTGGTTGGCGGCGAGGGCTTTGCTGTTGACGCCCCGCCGATCGACCCCGCGGCGGCCTGGACGACGCGCGGGTGCCACAAGGCGATGTTCGGCTATAGCCTCAATTATCTGATCGAAATGGAAACCGCCGTCATCCTCGATGCCGAGGCGACGCCGACGCGCATCTCCAAGGAGGTCGATGCCACCGAGACCATGATGGAACGCGTGGAAGAGCGCTTCGGTCTGAAGCCAGGTCACATCGCCGGCGATGTCGCCTATGGCACCGGCGAGATGCTCGGCTGGCCGGTCGCCCGCGACATCGATCCGCACATCCCGGTCTGGGATCGAAGCGCGGTGGCGTCCGATGGCAAGTTCACCCGCGCCGATTTCGCTTACGACAAGGAGCGCGATCTCTATATTTGCCCCGGCGGCAAAAAACTGAAAACATCCGGCACCGTTCATGACGGCGCCACGACCGAATACATCGCCAAGCGCCGCGACTGTGCCTCCTGTCCGCTCAAGCCTCAATGCACCTCGGGCCGGGAGCGCCGGGTCCAGCGCGATGTCAATCGGGAAGCCCGCGACGACACCCAATCGCTGATGCAGACCGAGGCTTACGCGGTCTCCCGCGGTGAACGCAAAAAGATCGAGATGCTCATTGGCGAGGCCAAGCATATCCTCTCGATGGTCAGGCTCAGACTGCGGGGCCTGACCGGCGCCCGGGATGCGTTCCTCCCGACCCGCCCCCGTCCAGAACCTGAAAAGGCTCGCCAGCCATACCGCAAGGCCGCCGCCACAGTCCATGATGGCCTGATAAATGCCAAATAATCCCGTCCGGCCAGGCCCATAATGCAAAACCGCCTCAGCAAACAGAGGCGGAAACAAAATATGTCCGCTCCTTCTGAAAGCGGGCACCGGAACTTGCCTCCGATCGGACTTTTTCAACACCCTCGGCCAAAAGGCGACCTTCGAACCTCCTCTTACCGTATAGATTATCGCACGACAGTCTGATAGTCTCCCCTTCCAGAGGAGGGCGCTGGCGGGCTTCGAGCCCTTGAATGAAATCCCACTCCTTGTGAAACAGAGCAGGGATAGAGGGGGTCGAGCAACGAGCCCAAAGTCCAACTCCGTGACCGTTGAACTGGCTCGCCCGAGCGTTCGGGAGTTTCTGCCGGAGGTCGCCGTCGACACTGCGGCCTCAATTAGGAAAATTGATCGCTGTTGGCGTGCAGACAGGCAGGTCGAAATGTTCGGCACCGAAGCTCATTTCAGAAGTATTTTCCGTAGTGCCGCCATATGTGCGCTGTTGGTTATTGCGTCTTTGGTGTGGAGCCTGCGGACCGGCCTTGCGCAAGAGAGTTGCCGGATCGTTGCCGGATATGAGCACGACCCACCTTATCATTACCAGGACGAGCAGGGCATAGTCATCGGTATCGATGCGGATATTCTCCGCATTGTCCTTGACGATCTTGGATGCCAATTGGTTTTTGAAACCAGCCCCTGGAAGCGCACGCTTGCAAACGTCAGGACCGGGGCACTCGACGCCACCCTGGGGGCGAGCTTTAAGGACGAACGGGCGAAATGGGCCCACTACTCGATTCCCTATCGTGGCCAGCCGCACGTCGTTTTCGAGAACAAAGTTCCCGGGACGAACGTCGCCAGCCTTTCGAACTACCTCAAAGACGGACACTCTGTTGGAGTCGTTCTAGGGTGGCATTACACCGACAAAATTCGGAAGCTGATCGACGATCCCGCCTATCGACCCCTTATCGAGGTCGCTCCCGACATTGAAGCTCTGGTCAGGATGCACGACCGGGGCCGCTTCGAGGGCTTTCTCGCAAATCCGTCAACGGTCGCGAACAGAATGGGAAAACAGCGCCTCAACGAGACCTACCGGATGATCAAAGCCGATATAGACATCTTGCATTTTCTGTTTTCCAAAGCGACCGTAGATGCCGGTTTGGTGTCGCAATTCAACGAACGTCTGGAGCAACGGTTTAAGACCGGGTTCTTTTTCAACGTCTGCAGGAAATATGAACCCCTGCTGATCGCTTCGTGCGACTTTCTATCAACGAAGGATCCAGAGCCCGGGAATTAATTCTGGCCATCGCACCGAGTTACTTGCCTTCGGGACAGTAATCTGATGCGCTTCCGACGTCTTCAGGGAAAGTTCGATTGGGCATGCGAGCAGTGAAGTTCATGGGCCGACAACCAGTCCCGTTCAATTCGAACTAGACGTCGGAAACCAGTTGGCGGGCAACATGAATTGGGCGTTTTCCACTGGCCGCATCTCGCGACACCTGATATTCGCCATTGTGCTGTGCAGCTCGCTGGTTACGATTCTCACAACGGCCGTGCAGCTCTACTTCGATTACCGGCGTGACCTCATCTCCATTCGGGGCCAGATGGACCGGATCGAAGCCGTCTTTCTGGCGAGCCTCGTAGATAGCCTATGGATCGTCGACGGCGCACGAATACAAACTCAGATCGATGGCATCAAACGCCTCACAGACGTTGAATATGTCGCTATTCGCGAAGGGGAGAACGTCAGCTGGACATCGGGAAACCGCCGGTCCCGGCAGGTGATCACCGCCGAATTTCCCCTCATCCACCAACACCCTCGCGGGGACAGAGCGCTTGGTGTCCTGGAGATAGTCGCTAGCCTCGATGGCGTTTTTTCGCGGCTGATTGACAAAGCATTGGTGATTCTCGCAACCAACGCCTTCAAGACCTTCCTCGTGGCCGGATTCATGCTGGTGCTGTTCCAGTACGTTGTGACCCGGCATCTCACAAAGATTGCGCAGTATGCCCGCAGAGCAACCTTCGAGGGCACGACCGAGCCTCTCTACCTCGACCGGCCGCAGATCCGCCGTTGGGGCGAGAACGAACTCGACGATGTCGCCACCGCGATTAATCACATGACAACCAATCTCCGAAAGAGCTGGGAGGCCCAGCGTGATAGCGAAGAGCGGTTCAAGGACATCGCGAACGCTTCCGCGGATTGGTTCTGGGAGATGGGGCCAGACCTTCGGTTCACGTATATCTCGGAGCGCTTTTTCGAGATAACCGGCTTTCGGCCGGAGGAAAGGATCGGCACCCCCCGCACGCATTATGTCGATCCAACGGATCGAGAAGCTGACGCAAAAAAATGGGCTGCCCATCTGGCCGACCTCGAGACCCACAAGCCCTTCAAGAACTTCGAATACGCCTTTACCTCAAGCACGGGCCGCGTCTGTCATGCCAGGATTAGTGGCACCCCCATTTTTGATTTGAATGGTGAGTTTCTGGGTTACCGAGGGGCAGGGACCGATGTCACTGAGCGCAAACGAACCGAGGAGGCGCTACGGACGAGCGAAGAGAAGTTTATCACCGCCCTCAACAACAGCTCCGAGGCAATCGCCCTCTATGACGCAGATGATTGCTTGGTGCTGTGGAACGACGTCTACCAGCGGCATCGCACCGGGCAACCGAGTTCGCTCCTGGAACCAGGCCTCAAGTTTGAGAACTTAGTGCGAGCGCGCGCGTATTCCGGTGAGGTACCGACGGCGATTGGGCGTGAGGAGGACTATGTCGCCGAGCGTCTGGAACGCCATCGGCACCCCGGTGAATCCTTCGAGACACAGCGCAGGGGCGGTTGGTACCGATATCGTGAACATCGGACGCCCGATGGCGGTACGATGATCGTTATCTCGGACATTACGGATCTGAGACAGCGCGAATCCGAGTTGATTAAGGCTCAAGAGATTGCCAAGGTCGGCTCCTGGACCTGGCACCTTGACGAGGGGGGAATGATCGGCGTTTCGGACGAATACCTGCGGATTATCGGTTTTCCGCCGGACCAGCCTCCGAAGAATCAGGCGGAGTTCAACCGCCACATTCATCCCGACGATCTGGAACGGATAGTCAAAGTCTTCGATGAGGCTGTTAGCCTGCCGTCCGACTTTGAGGTCGAGTACCGCTTCGTGCGCCCGGACGGCAAGATGCGCCACATCGTCGAACTCGGAGAGCTGGTCTATGACGACAGCGGCCGGGCCATCGGTCACGCGGGCACAATTCAGGACATCACCGATCGCAAGCAGGCGGAGCAGGAAATCCAGAAGCTTAACGAGGATTTGGAGAGGCGCGTGGAGGAACGAACGGCGGAACTGCGGGCGGCACAGGATACCCTGCTTCGGAACGAGCGCCTTTCCACACTTGGACAGTTGACCGCAACGGTGAGCCACGAACTGCGGAACCCGCTAGGGGTGATTCGCACATCGGCCTTCACCCTACGAGGTAAACTAGCGGGTGAAGATCCGCGTGCAGAGCGCACGCTGGATCGGATCGAACGCAATGTGGTGCGCTGCGACCGAATTATCGATGAGCTCCTTGACTTTACCCGGATATCGCAACTCGAACCAGAGCCCACGTTCCTCGATGCTTGGTTGGAAGAAACTTTGAATGAGCAAACTTTGCACTCTGGCGTCGCGCTGCGCTTGGCGTTCGACAGGCCGAATATTGCCGTATCCTTCGACCACGACAGATTTCGTCGCGCCATCATCAACGTCTTCGACAACGCCTGCCAGGCGATGATCGGGGTCGGCTTAGAGGATGCAGACTCCGAAGAGAATACCCTCACCGTGCGGACACAGGAACACGGCGGTCGCGTCGAGGTGATCTTCGAGGATACTGGTCCTGGAATACCACCAGATGTCTATGAAAAGATCTTCGAGCCGCTGTACAGCACGAAGGGCTTTGGGGTCGGGTTGGGGCTGCCGGTGGTCAAGCACATTATGGAACAGCACGGCGGCGGCATCGAGATCGAGAGTGAGGAGGGGCGCGGGACACGGGTCTGTCTATGGCTACCGACCAGCCCTTCTGCCGACTGACTTCGGGTTTACGATCACCCTTAGTTGTTCGGCGCACGCCAAATCCTTGATACCGGTAGGTGCCGGTTCAAATATACGAGCCTGAATGTCCGGGTAGGGTCGGCTACGGACCGACAGCGACACCCGGAGGAAGGCCCGATCCTGGAGGTAAAACGAAGGATAACAGCGGCATAGCCGACTTCGGCACGATTGAAGTCGCGGAAATGAAGGATATGTAGTCGCTTTGCATTGAGGGGCCATGATCAGCGTATTAATCATCGGGGCCGGACCGGCGGGTTTGACCGCGGCGGTGGAACTGGCGCGCCGGGGCATTGTCGGCGACGTTATCGATCTGCGGGAAAGCGGTTCCGGCCTGTCCCGGGCGGTCGGCATCATGCCCGCAAGTCTCGATATTTTGAGGCCCTCCGGCGTATCGGAAAAGCTGCTCGCGGAGGGCATGAAGTTCCGGCAGGTGCGTATCTATCGCCAGGCGTCTCTCGCACTTACGTTACCGCTCCAAGTCGGTGCCGCGGATGGCGGGTTTATCCTGGGCCTCGCGCAGGACCGGACGGAGACACATCTGCGAGACGCTTTTGCGGAACTTGGCGGCACGGTCCGATATGGCACCGAGCTGATCGGTCTTCACCAAGACGCGAACAAGGTCACGGCAGAAATGCGAGACGGCGCCACGGCGGATTACGATTACGTAATTGGCGCCGATGGGGCCCGCAGCACGACGCGCTCATTGCTGAACATCGAGTTCCCGGGACACGATCTACCGGAAACATGGTCCATCGCGGATGTCGATGCCGAAGGCTGGCCCAACACAGACGCTTTCACCATTTGCCGGCTGTCTGGGGGGCATGTGGTCGTGGTCGCGCCGCTGGAACCCAAACGGTTCCGGGTTATTTCCAATACCGGGGATGCGCTTGCCGCCCTCCCGTTGAAACTGAACGTCACGAACATTCGACGCGCGGGCACATTCCAAATATCCGTTCGGCAGGCCGCCGAATATGGCGCCGGCCGCGTCTTTTTGGTGGGCGATGCCGCCCACTGCCATTCGCCGGTCGGCGGCCGGGGCATGAATCTCGGCATTGCCGATGGCGCCGATTTGGCCCGGCGCATGGCCGAAGGCGGATTGGACGGCTATGGCGAAGCCCGTCGCAAAGTGGGTCGGGAAATCATTGCCGGGAGCGAAGCCGTCCGCAAGGTCATGACCTCACGCAATCCGGTCACGCGGTTCCTGGTTCAAATCGTCTTGCAAACCGCATCCATGATGCCGGCGCTACAACGCCAGTTTGCCAAGAAAATTCTTTATGGGTAATGTTCGATAGAAGCGCCTGACTGCGCCCCTGTTTAGTGTAATTTGCCAGAGAGGTCGCGGATCGCCTGGTCGATCATGGCGCCGGAGCGTTCCTGCCCCAGGTTCTCGGCGATCAGCTTGGCGGTCGCCATCAGGGCCACCTCGATGGCCTGGTCCCGGACCTCCTGGAGCGCCTGGGCCTCGGCCTGGGCGATCTTGTCCAGGGCGGCCTGCTCGCGCCGCTCAAGTGCCGCCTCCAGATCCCGCTCGGACCGTTCGCGCAGGCGTTTGGCCTCGACCATGGCGTGGTCGAGAATTAGCTCCGCCTCCTTGAGCGCGTCGTGCTGCTTGCGCTTGAATTCGGCGACCGTCTTCTGAGCTTCCTCGCGCAGGGCCTGGGCCTCTTCGAGTTCGCTGCGAATGCGCGCGGAGCGGGCGTCGAGCGCGCCGGCAAGCGCGCCGGATACCGGCCGGGCGGCAAGGACCACGAACACGAGGAAGGCGACGGCAACCCAGAATGTCGGGTCTTCAAACATCTACTCGCGCCTCCTCAGAACGTCCTCGACGGCGCCGCGAAGTCGATCCGGCGACAGCTCGACGCCGATCAGCTTGGCGGTCGCCGCGCCCGCGACCTCCTCGGCCACGGTCTTGATATTGCCGAGCGCCTCGTCGCGGGCGGCGGCGATGCGCTGTTCGGCCTCACCGGTGCGGGCGGCCAGCTCCTTGCCGAAGCTCTCGTGGCGCTTGGCGGCCTCGGCCGCCATTTCCGCGCCGGCTTGCTTGAGCGCGGCCGCCGCCTTGTCGCGCGCTTCGGCCAGCGCCTTCTCGTATTCGGCCGCGACCTGTTCGGCCTCGGCCTTGAACGCCGCAGCCTTCTCCAGGTCGCTGCCGATGCGTTGCTGCCGGGCCTCCAAGATGTCGGAGATCCGCGGCAGCGCATAGCGCCACATGGCGACGAACAGCACCGTGAAGGTCACGACCAGCCAGAATAGCTGGGGCGTGAAGGTGCTCGGATCGAACTGGGGCATCGGGCCTGCTCGGGTCTTGCGGTCTAGGTTTGTCTAGAACACGAACAGCAGCAGGAGCGCGATCAGCAGCGCGTAGAGCGCCACCGCCTCGACCAGCGCGAAGCCGATCCACATGAAGGTCTGCACCGAGGGGATCGCGGCCGGGTTGCGCGCGCCCGCAGAGATCATCGACGAGAAAATATTGCCGATGCCGACGCCAACACCTCCGAGACCGACCACGGCCAGACCCGCGCCGATCAGTTTCGCAGCATCTACTTCCATATCCAGCTCCTCACGTTTGCATTGTTCGTTGTGACGTTGGTTCCAGGCTCATGGGAATCTTCTAGTGCATGTGCAGCGCGTCGTTGAGATAGACGCAAGTCAGAATGGTGAACACATAAGCCTGGAGAAAGGCGATAATGAATTCCAGCCCAGTCAGCGCCACGACCAGGGCTAGTGGCACGACGCCGAAGACGCCGGCCATGACCACGAGGCCGGCGAACACTTTGAGCATGGTATGGCCGGCGGTCATGTTGGCGAACAGTCGTAGCGCCAGGCTCACCGGCCGGGTGAAGTAGGACAGCACCTCGATCGGGATAATCAGCGGCGCCATGAACATCGGGACTCCGGCCGGCATCAGAAAGCCCAGGAAGCGGAGGCCGTGGGTCTTGAACCCGACCACGGTCACGCCGACGAACACCAACAGCGCCATGGCGAAGGTGACGATGATGTGGCTGGTGTAGGTGAAGCTGTAAGGGACCATGCCCAGCATGTTGCCGAAGAACACGAACATGAAGAGCGTGAAGATGAAGGGGAAGTACTTGCGCCCGTCCTGGCCGACATTTTCCCGGATCATGTTGGCGATGAACTCGTAGCTCAACTCGGCCACGGACTGCAGGCGGCCCGGCACCAGGGCGTGGCGGCGTGTGCCGAACATGAGAAGGGTGATGGCGAGCACCACACCGATGGTCATGACCAGCGCCGAATTGGTGAATGACAGGTCGAGGTCGCCCGGTTGAATCGAGATCAGCGGCTTGATCTCGAACTGTTCCAGAGGGCTGTGACCGTTGCCGCTTGCGTCTGCTGCCAACTTACTTCCCGTTCTCGTCCGGTCCGCCACCGGGCTCCGGCGGCCGATCCAATTTCTCGTACCCGACCGCGTGGCCGATGCCGCTCACGGTCCGATAGACGTTCAGCATCCCGGCACCCGCGCCGAGAAAGAAAAACACGATCATGAACCACGGCCGGCTATCCAACCAGTAGTCCAGCCCCAATCCGATGGCCACCCCCAACACGACGCCCGCGACCAGCTCGGTGCTGATGCGAAAGGCAAACCCGATACCGCTGCCCCGAGACCCAGGAGCGGGCCCGCCTGCGCGTTTGGCCTGTCTGGCCTGAGCCACGCGGAGCCTGGCGTCGAATTCCTCTTTGGATGGCTCGGGCGGATCCGCCGTCATGGGCGCTTTGCCCCTCGATAGTCCCCCCGCAGCTCTCCTTGGCCCCCCTTGATTTGAGCCGCTCCCGAGCCGGAAAATCGCGCGCACCTTAGAGAGCGCCCCGGGCCGTGTCAAGGCGAAGAGAACGGCCCAAAACCCGCTGAAATCCAGGCCTCTCGTGCGATCCCCGAGGACCGGCTCAGGCGCTTTCGCGCAGGCTCTCGGCGGCGCCCAAATCGACCGAGACGAGCTGGCTGACACCGCGCTCGCCCATGGTCACGCCGAACAGGCGATCGACCCGCGCCATGGTCATACGATGGTGGGTGATAACCAGGAAACGGGTGGTTCCGGTCTCGCTCAGCTCATCGAGCAGGCTGCAGAATCGATCGACGTTGGCGTCGTCGAGCGGCGCATCGACCTCGTCGAGCACACAGATCGGCGCCGGATTGGTCAGGAACACCGAAAACAGCAAAGCCAGCGCCGTCAGGGCCTGCTCGCCGCCGGACAGCAGGGACAGCACCTGCAGGCGCTTGCCCGGCGGGCTCGCGAGAATTTCCAGGCCGGCGTCGAGCGGATCCTCGGCCTCGGTCAGCTTGAGATGCGCACGGCCGCCGCCGAACAGGCGGACGAACAGCTCGGAAAAGTGCTTATTGACCTGTTCGAACGCGACCAGCAGCCGTTCGCGGCCCTGCCGGTTGAGGCTCGAAATGCCTTGGCGCAAGCGGCCGATGGCGGCGACAAGATCGTTCCGTTCCGACTGCATGCCGGTGATCTGGCCGTCCAGCTCCTTGGCCTCGGTCTCGGCGCGCAGATTGACCGGGCCCATATTGTCGCGCTCCCGGTACAGCCGCGCCAAGGTGGTCTCGACCTGTTCGCGGGGCGGCAGCTCCTGGCTCGGGTCGATCCCGGCGATCTCGAGCACCCGATCCAGCGTGCATTCCAGACGTTCCCGCACCTTATCGGTGGTGTTGGCAAGGCTCTGCGCGGCCTGGGCGACGGTTCCCTCGGCCCGGACCCGTTCCTCGCGCGCGGCGCCGAGCGTCTGCTCCTCGGCCTTGAGCGACCGGTCGGCTGTAGCCAGACGGGTTTCGCCCTCGGCGAGCCGGTCCGCGGCGTCCTTGCGCCCGCCCTCGGCGCTCTCGATCCGTTCGGCCAGGGCTTCGCGGGAGGCCGCCAGCGCGCCGGGCCGGGCCGCCAGCTCCTCGATCTCGGTTCCGGTCGCCGCGATGCGCCCGTCCAGCTCGCCCAAGTGGCGCCCGGTCTCCTCGCCGCGGCCGGCCCAGGAGGCCTTTTCCTCGGCAATCGTCACCAGGCGCCGGTCGCGCGCCTCGGCCTCCCGCGCCAGGCGGTCGGCAGCGCTCTGGCAGCGGGCCAGATCGAAGCGCCGTCCGCTCAACTCGGCGCGCAGTTGGTCCAGCTTGGCGCGTTCGGCGCTCAGGTCGGGCAAATCCGCAATTTCCATCCGTGCCGCGCGTTGCGCCGCCTCGGTTTCGGCGATCTCTGTATCAAGGCGTTCGGCGGTCTCCTTGATCGCGGTCAGGCGCGAGGCGACCGCGACCGCGGCCTGGGCCAGTTCGCTTTGTTTCTGACGCGCCGAATTCAGGGTTCCGAAGGCGGCCGCGACCGTGCCGCGGGCGCCCCGCTCGGCCTCGGCGCTGCGCTCGAGCTGGGCGCGGGATTCATCCTGGCTGCGGCGCGCGGCGGCAGCGGTGGCGGCGGCGTCGGACACCAGGCCATCCAGTTCGCTCAACCGGTTGCGCTGTTCGAGGCGCTTGGCCGCAGTGGTCTGCGCCTCGGCCTTGGCGGTGAAGCCGTCCCAACGCCACAAGTCGCCGTCGCGGGTCACCAGGCGCTGGCCCGGGGCCAAGCCAGGTTGCAGGCGCAAACCGGTTTCCGAGTCCGGCACCACGCCGATCTGGGACAGGCGGCGCGCCAGCGCCTCGGGTCCGCGCACCCATTGGTTCAGGGCATCGATGCCCGGCGGCAGGGGGACCGGTGTCTCGTAGGGGGTGAGCGCCGCCCAGTGGACCGCCGCCGCCGCGTCCGCCGGCGCTGCCAAGTCGTCGCCCAGCGCGGCGCCGAGCGCCGGCTCGTAGCCTGGCTCGACGGCGATCTCGTCGAGCAGCGGCTTCCAGTCGCCGCCGTCCTCCGGCCCGAGCAACGCCGTGATGGCGGCGGCCTCGGCCTCCAGCCGGGCGCGCTCGGATTCGGCGCGTTGCATGGCGTCGCGGGTTTCGGCTTCCTGTGTGCGTGCCTGCGCGAGTGTGGCCTCGGCGGTCTCGGCCTCCGCACGGAGCCGCTCCAGTGCGGCCTCGGCATCGCTGGCTGCGGCCACCGCGGCCAAAATCTCCGGCTCCGGAATGATTTCCGCGCCCAGTGCGCGGCGCCGCTCCACGGTAAGCGCGGCCTGGGTGGCGAGCCGCCGCAGGCGTTCCTCCAACTCGGCAAGGCGGCGCTCCAGTGCGGCGGCGCGCGCCGCGTCGGTGGCCACCCGCTCGGCCAGTTCGCCGACCACGGTCTCGCGCTGGGAAACCGACTCGGCGGCTTCCGCGCGCGCGGCCTCGGCGGTTTCGATGGCGCCGGCTTCTCCGCGTGCCGCCGCTTCCAGCGCCTCGCGTTCCCGTTCCAGGCGCACGCCCGCCGCCTCGGCGTCCGCGGCCAGGGCGCGGGCGCGTTCGCGGTCGCCCTGCAATTGGCGCAGGCGTTCGGCGGCCTGGGCCTGGGCGGCGCGCGCCTGTTCCTCCTCGCGGGTCAGATTATCGCGCTCGACCACCAGGCGGTGCAGGGCGGCGGCGGCGGCGGCCTCGCCGTTGCGCAGATCGGGCAGCCCGGCGGCGGCCTCGGCCTGTTCGGTGGCCCGGGATGCGGCCCGCTCGGTCAGCGTGGCGACCTCGGCCTCGGTCTCGGCGAGGCGGGCCTGGGCCGCGGCCCGGGCAGCCTTGGCGACCTCGGCCTCGAGGTGCAGCGCCAGCCCTTCGGTACGCCGAATCTGACCGGCGATGTTGCGGTAGCGGGTCGCCTGGCGCGCCTGCTTCTTCAGACCCCGGAGTTGCTGTTCCAAGGTCGCGATCACGTCGTCGAGCCGCTCCAGGTTGGTCTCGGCGGCGCGCAGGCGCAGCTCCGCCTCGTGGCGCCGGTTGTGCAGGCCGGTGATGCCGGCGGCCTCTTCCAGCAGCGCGCGCCGGCTGGTCGGTTTGGCGTTGATCAGCGCACCGACCCGGCCCTGGCTGACCAGCGCCGTGGATTGGGCGCCGGTGGCCGCGTCGGCGAACAACAACTGAACGTCGCGCGCGCGCACTTCGCGGCCGTTGACCTTGTAGGTCGATCCGCTGCCACGCTCGATCGTGCGGGTCACCTCGAGTTCGTCGTGTTCGTTGAACATGGCCGGCGCGCGGCGGTCGCTGTTGTCCAGGTGGACCACGACTTCGGCCAGATTGCGGGCCGGCCGGTTGGCGGTGCCGGAGAAGATGATGTCGTCCATCTCGCCGCCGCGCATGCGCTTGGCGGAGTTCTCGCCCATGACCCAGCGCAGGGCCTCGACCAGGTTGGACTTGCCGCAGCCATTGGGCCCGACGATGCCGGTCACGCCGGTCTCGACCACCAACTCCACCGGGTCGACGAAGGACTTGAAGCCGCCCAGCCGGAGCTTCGTAAACTGTACCACTTAGTCAGGGTCTCCTTGGTATTCGCTGCAGAGGATCAGGAATCGGATACGATTTCTTTGAAGATCTTCTCCAGGTATTCGAAACCTCGTGCGCCGTTGACCTTGCGGCCGTTGACGATCAGCGTCGGGGTGGACTGCACATCGTAGGTCTGAATGCCGTCCTGCCGGCGCTCCAGGATGCGGTCCAATTCAGCCTCGTCGTTCGCACAGGCCTCGAACTTCTCCTGACTCAGGCCGGCCAGGCGCGCGATCTGACCCAGCGCCTTGAGCGGATCGCTGGATTCGGCCCATTGCTTCTGGCTCTTGAACAGCAGGTCGAGGAAGCCGAAGTAGCGCGCGCCCTCAATGCAGTTGGCGACCGCGGCGGCGCGCAAGGCCAGCCCATCGAGCGGAAAGTGCCGGTACACCAGGCGCAACCGGCCATCGGCGATCCAGGTTTCCTTGATCTGGGGCAGGGCGTCGGCGTGGAAGGCCGCGCAGTGCGGGCAGGTGAGCGAGGAATACTCGATGAGGGTGAGCGGAGCCTCGGCCGAGCCCAGGATCCGGTCGTCCTCGAAGAGGGCCATTTCCGCGGCCAGGGCCGATCCGGGCGGCAGCCAGATTCCGGCCAGCGCCGCGATGCCGCCGGCGGCGGCGCCTAACAGGATGTTCCGACGTTTCATATCATGACCCACCATATCTTGTGTATGCTACTGACTGGGACGCTATTTCACAAGCGTCCAGATGGCGCTGATTTAATCCGGCTGATGTGGCGAATTTGCGGCGCCGAGTCAATTCACGATCGATCCCGATCCGGTTCAGAGGGCGATTCACGTTTCAAATTGAATCGATTTGAAACGTGAATCGCCCTCTAACTCGTTAAGTTAGGGTTTTATCGTCTTAGATCGCCTCGATCTAAGACGATAAAACCCGGCGGCCGAGCGCCTGGCCGAGACGGCCGAGCGCCGCGCGCAGCTCCGGGTCCTCGACCGATTCGAGCCGGGCCGCCAGTTCCGGGGTGATTTCCGGGGCAGGCTCCGGTTTCGCCGGTGGGGTGGCGGGCTGCGGGCGATACGCCACCTGCTTCAGGAGCAGCCGCGCCACCATCCGATAACCGAAATAACCGTTGATACGCTCCATGATCTGGGGCGCAAGGTGCTGCACTTCGACGGCGAAAGGCGCCTCGACGCGCAGGGTAAGGGTCCCGTCGCGGCGTTCGGCGGCGCGGGCGAAAGCCAGCTTTCCGGGGCGGCAGCGCGTTGCCAGCTCGGCGCCGACGATGCCGGTCCAATCGGCGGCCAGGCCGCCCTCGGCGAAGCCGCGCTTGCCGAACGCCCGCTGGGTCACCCGGGGCAGAGACACCGCGAGCGCGCGCAAGCCGGCGCGGCGCGTCGTCGTCTCCGATTTTCGAGTGGGCGGCTTTGTGGGCATATCTCGCAGCCTCTTCCAGTCTTGCGGCCGCTCCAGTATAGAGGAGGTCATGGCGCGGAATACACCAGATCTCACGGCCGGTTCGAAAATTTCCGATCCGCCGGCTGCGCGCCTGCTGCTTTGGTACCGCAGCCATGCCCGCGAGCTACCCTGGCGGATGGCGCCCGGCGTGGTGGCCGACCCCTATTCGGTTTGGCTGTCCGAGATCATGTTGCAGCAGACCACAGTGGTCACTGTCGCGCCCTATTACCGGGACTTTCTGGCACGCTGGCCGGGGGTCGAGGATCTGGCCGAAGCGCCGCTGGATGCGGTGCTCAGTGCTTGGGCCGGGCTCGGTTATTATGCCCGGGCGCGCAATCTGCACGCCTGCGCGCGGGCTGTCTGCGCCGATCGCGGCGGCCGTTTCCCCGATACCGAGGCGGAATTGCGGACCCTGCCGGGTATCGGCCCCTACACCGCGGCGGCGGTCGCCGCCATCGCCTTCGGCCGCCGCGCCGTGCCTGTCGATGGCAATGTGGAGCGGGTGGCGGCGCGCTATTTCGCGGTCACGGCGCCCTTGCCCGGCGCCAAGGCGGAGCTGCGCCGGCGCGCCGAGGGACTGCTCCCCGCCGAGTCAAACGGCGCATTCCCCTATGGCGATCTGGCCCAGGCGCTGATGGACCTGGGCGCCATGGTCTGCACCCCGGCCAAGCCGCGCTGCGATTCCTGCCCGCTGGCTGGGGACTGCCAGGGGCGGGCTGCGGGTCTGGCCGCGGAGCTGCCGTGCCGGGCGCCCCGGCGGGCGC
>SMVB01042288.1_pt1 | contig 19226 bp, 11 predicted proteins | sample 2456461 | NCBI WGS metagenome assembly SMVB01 (sample SAMN11095934, study PRJNA526329) | marine sediment metagenome | biome: Marine sediment; feature: Surficial sediment; material: Deep marine sediment; isolation source: Hadal surficial sediment | place: Pacific Ocean | collected 2014-05 | depth...
AAAATAAAATACCAAACCTGGCAGTCGCCCTCCGGTTGGGACATTGAGTTTGGCGAGCTGCGTATGGTCGAGCCTTACGCGGAAAGAATTGTCGGCTATCCCGAAGTTGCCATGAGCGTCATCACTTATTCAAACCCCGGAGACGTAACGGCAGAACTGGTCTGGGTTGGTAAAGGCACACGCGATTCCGATTACTCGGGCAGGATTGTGAAAGACAAATTTGTTCTTGCAACCGGTTACGGCGGTTCGGTGCATCGGCTCGCTGTTCTAAAATATAGCGCAAAAGCAGTCGTCTGTTATCTCGATGATGACCGTGCCAAAGAGTATCCCGACATGCTGCAGTACACCGGGATGTGGCCAAAAACCGACGAGTTAGACGAAGTCACCTTTGGATTTAATCTCACTAACCGCCAAGGCGGGAAACTCAGGAATCTTCTTGAGGCGGGCAAAAAAGTGGTGATGCATGGCAAAGTAGAAGGCATCGGCTTAGAATCTTATTTTATGGATGTGGTGGTTGCACACATCCGCGGCTCCGAACTTCCCGATGAAGAGCTCGTTTTCAGCGCCCATTTAGATCACCCGAAGGAATCGGCAAACGACAACGCCAGCGGTTCAGCTGCGATTTTGGACATTGCCCGAAGCCTCAAAACTCTGATTGACAGCGGCCGCATGCAACCCCCAAAACGCTCTCTGCGATTTATCTGGGTACCGGAGTGGTATGGCACTATGGCTTACATCGACAAACACCCTGAGATGAAAGGGCCCGAATTAGGCGGTAAATTTTTGGCGAACATGAATCTCGATATGGTTGGCGAAAATCTTGAGCTGCTTCACTCCAAACTCATCCTGACCCGCACCCCTGACTCTTTGCCATCCGTGGTAAACGATGTAGTCGAAAATATGGCGCAAATGGTTGACCGAATGAATGTCCGCACGCCGCGGGGAAGTCTTTCGGCATTTAATTTTCGCACAACTCCCTACAGCGGTGGCAGCGATCACATGATGTTCATCGAGCGAAAAATTCCCGCAGTCATGTTTTCGCACAGTCCGGATTACACCCATCACACCTCTGAAGACACACCAGACAAAGTCGATCCGGTAGAACTAGAACGCTGTGAAATTATTGCAGCCGCAGCGATGCTGTACTTAGCAAACCTCGAAACCGAGCAGGCTGCGGAGTTGACCTATCTTGCGGCTTCGAATTCTGTGGGACGTTTATCAGCAGCATTTGGCAAAGCATTTCAACAACTTTCGGCCGCCACAAACGGCATAACCGATAAAAATTGGGCTGAAGGCCAAAATATTCTCGACTATACTCTACAGATTGAGATGCAAACTGTAAGCTCGGTTCTCAATTTCAACAATGACAACGCAACTCACAGGTTAGTCAAAAAATTCCGGTATGAATTTCAGCGCCAATATAAATTCTATTCAGAATTGCTAAAAGAAGCTGCCAAAGGAAGAGGTGCGGAACTGGACTCCCCGGCGGCCCTTCAAATCAATCTTGACGATCGCGTGCCGGAACGCAAAACTAGAGGGCCTTTGGATTTTGGCCTTCCCGAAAGTGCACTTTCAGAGTCCGAAGCAGCCTGGTATACCTCTCCCGAATTTAATCTCAACGGTTCAGCCCGCTTTGAGTTGGTAAATTTTATTAACAGCAAAAATACGGTTTGGGAAATTAGAAATGCACTTAGCGCAGAATTTGAACCCAAAGATTTGAAAGCTATTGCGCATTATATTGAGGATTTGGTGAAAATCGGCGTCATTAAGTGGAAATAATATAAATTTTTGCAAGGTTCAATTAGACGGATGTAAAACAGGACACTGGGAACGCTGGCTAGCATAGAGCGGCAAGCCGCAACCAAAAAATTGATTCAGCCACAGACTTATACGGATTGACACAGATGAAATGCGTTTAGAAAAAAATATACCATATCGCGGAATTTCAAATGTAGAAATTTCGTCATTTTAAAAAAATGGAATTCAGAGCTCCATTTATCAAATCCGTATTCTATCCGTGCGAATCCGTGGCTATATTTTTTATTTAAATTCCGTGGGGATTTTTCAATTCATGAGGTATTTATTAGGGTCAGCCAAAAGGAGAATTTAAAATGAACAAACTTTACCTTGTTCTGATATCTTGCTTTTCTTTATTTCTTACGGTCTATCTGTTTGCCGGCAATCCATCCGATGCGAAAAAAAACTGGCCGCAGTGGCGCGGCCCTGATGCCACCGGGGTGGCACCCAACGCCAACCCTCCTTTGGAATGGAGCGAAGATAAAAATATCCGCTGGAAAATTCAAGTACCGGGGAAAGGACTCGCCTCTCCCGTCATTTGGGGTAATATGGTTTTTATTTTATCTGCGGTGGAAGAGAAAAAAGAAGGCCTAAAAAAGGAAGAGCATAAACCGAACCCGGGAGAACGCCGCCGGGGCTTCTTCAGGAGAAAACGGGCAAAACCAACTTCGATTGTTAAATTTACGATATTTGCTCTAAATCGAAAAGACGGATCAATTATTTGGCAGCATACTCCTCGGGAGCAAATACCACATGCTGGATTTCATCCTGATGCGAGCTGGGCGTCCAATTCTGCGGTCACAGATGGCGAGTTGGTTTTTGCTCACTTCGGTTCCTATGGTTTGTTTTGCTACGACATGCAAGGCAACCTCAAATGGGAAAAAGATCTCGGTGACATGACCACTCGAAATGGTTTTGGTGAAGGCAGTTCGCCGGCCATTTATAACGATAAACTCGTGGTTAACTGGGACCATGAAGGGGATTCGTTTATCGTTGTCCTCGATAAAAACACCGGGGAAGAAGTGTGGAGAGCAGAACGTGATGAACGCACTTCCTGGGCCACCCCGATCGTCGTTGAACAAAACGGCAAACCACAGGTTATTGCCAGTGCAACCAATCGCATCCGCGGTTACGACTTAGCCACCGGGGATGTTATTTGGGAGACGGCCGGAATGACTGCAAATACTATTCCCTCGCCTGTTCATAAAAACGGCGTCGTTTACGCCATGAGTGGGTTTCGCGGCAACGCTTTGCTCGCCATTCGTCTGGCGGCAGCAAAAGGCGACATTACAGACTCAGATGCAATCGTCTGGAAATTTGACCGAGACACACCCTACGTGCCCTCGCCCCTGCTTTATGGCAACATACTTTATTTCCTGAAACACAACAAAGGCATTCTCACTGCTTTCAATATCACAACCGGCGAACACTTTTATGGCCCGCAAAGGTTGGACAGCATTCAGGGGGTTTACGCATCTCCGGTCGGCGCAAAAGATCGGGTTTACATTACCGGGCGAAATGGCGTGACGCTGGTCATTAAGCACGGGCCTGAGTTTGAAGTACTGGCAGAAAACTCCCTGGATGACGGGTTTGATGCTTCACCGGCGATTGCGGGAAATGAACTCTATTTGCGCGGACGTAAAAATTTATATTGTATTGCGGAAAACTAGAAATGTGTTTCGGGATTACTATTTAATCCCGATTAATCCATGAATTTCTATTTCAGGCAAAAGCAATATTGTCATGCCCGAGTAGTCGGGCATCCATTACCTGCACTAAGTTATTGAGAGGTAATGGATTCGTGACGGAGTTTATCCCTGCGAGGGCAGGGACGGGAGAAACCATTCACTCCAAGTACAGGATGTTAAGATGTTTGCAATTTTATTAACCCTGCTTTTATTGATGCCTCATTGGGGAGATGAAAAAGTTGATTCGATTTTTTTTCAGAAGCTGACATGTTTTTCAGCAAACATATTAAAGACACCAGTGTTGATTATAAGAGCATCCGAAAAAATCCCGAGCTGCTAATACAACTTGTTGCTGCAATCTCAGCTTTTGATTTCAAAAATGCAGTCAAAAACAGGGCAATGGCCTTCTGGATTAAATGCTTATAACCTTTTAGTAATCCAGTCGGTCGTAAACAACTATCCGCTTAAATCCCCCTTGGATGTGAAAGGTTTTTTCGATACCCGCCAACACCTTACTGGCGGTGCAAAGTTGACCCTGAACGAAATTGAAAACAAAAAACTGCGCGAGAAATTCGGCGACGCGCGAATTCATTTGTGCTGGTCTGTGCCGCACAAAGTTATCCGCCAATGATTAACCGGGCTTACCTCCGGCCAAACTGGATGAACAGCTCAATGCCCGAACAAAGGTAAATCTTAATGACCCTAACTTTATTCAAGTTGATTCAGTGGCTAAGAAAGTTGCGATTTCTGAAATCTTCAAGTGGTATGAGCCGGATTTTATAACCGGTGGCAACACGGTTCTTCAATACATCAATCGACACAGAAATGAAAAAATACCTGAGGACTACGAAGTTGGTTTTTATCGGTATGATTGGAGTTTGAATAAGTAACAATATTTAAACTTCAGGCTTCAAAATAATCCCTTTATTCTCCTGCCCTTTCATCTTGACATTAATCGGCTTTTCAAATCGAAAATGATTGGTAAATTTTTTCTCTTCACAAGGCGTTTGTTTTTTCAGCCACTCCCAGTCGACAAAACTTCCTTCCGTGTTGGCACTGACTGTAAAATAACCAACCATAAAAGAAGTGATATTATGGAAAAAATGCGACCCCTGTGAAGGCTCAACATAAATATCCTCTAAACCAGCTTCGACGATTACCCGGGCCCCGGATATCTGCTCCCATTTCACCGGAATACCCAACCACGGATCCAATGTCCCCCACCGACCCATTCCAAGCAATAAATAAGGCTTGCTCAGCGAAACCAATTTAGAATTAAATAGATTTATCTCTCTTGCTATTTCACGGGTTTTGGCACGGTCGAATCGATCAACGTCGACTGAAACAATATCATAGATTTCGTTAATAACCCCATTACCCATAACTTTTTCACTCATGCAAATAAGTTTTTCTCTGTCAAGATTCTCAAACTTTAATGCATCGGTTTCGCTGCTCAAAACCATGGGGCGCAGCTGCAGCAAGTTGAACTCTTTAGGGCTCTCTTGCGGCACTGAAAGGTTTACTGCAAACTCAATTTCAACCGCCGTACCCATTCCCCAGGCGCCAATCTCCAGGAGCAATTCGGTGATTTCCGGCAATGGAAAAAGATTGTTTTTTAAAATAGGGGCAAATGTCACCAACCTGCTTCCAGGACGAGAGATGCCGTCGTAAATTGTATTATTTTCATGAGAATAAGTTGAACCTACGTGAGTCAGAGTGCCATCTTTTTCAGCTATGTCTAAACCGTGCTTCTCCAAAAGAGTCTCCTGGGTTTCGTTTTCGTAGACAGCCTCTCTGTCAATCGGCAGGGCGTAGAATTCGTGCTGGTTATTTTTCAAGGCCTCATCAGCAGAGAACAGCTGGGGTAAATGTTTAGGGTATTTCGGAGAAAACTTGACACAGTTGCCACCCTCTACCACGGTTTTGCCCAAACCCAACGCGACCGAAACAATGCCGTCTGCTGATTGTTGCGGCCCGATTGGATAAAAATTATGAGATTTCGCCACGCCTGAAAACTCCGGATAAAATCGGCTGCCCCGAAAAGTCCCGACCATTTTCTGGATTATCACTGCCATCTTTTCCTCTTCCATGCTGTAAGAGGTAAACTTCATGTAATCTTTCGCTGACTTATAAAAAGTAGAGGCATAAACCCGCTTGATTGCGGTCAACAATTCTTGCAGCCTTTTGTGGGGATCCAGATTATTATTGGGGAGCATAAAGGTCTTATAGACGCCGGCGAAAGGTTGGAATTGTGAATCCTCGAGCAGGCTCGAAGAACGGATTGCCAATGGAATGCGGGCAATTTCAAGCCAATCGGCAAGTTGAGAGACAACATCCGTTGGAAAGTCTTGCGTTTCTACAAACCTTTGCGTAATTTTTTGATCATCCTCAGAGTTTAGCGCAAAATCCCGTAAATTGTTTTCATCGAGAAATTGATCGAAAATATTTGTGCCAACAACAATTGCCGGCGGAACGCTAATTTTAATGCCATCAAACCTGTTGTCTACATTGTTGTTGTAAATCAATATATTTAAAAAGCTTAAACCCCGTGCCTTCCCGCCCAGGGAACCACCCCCGATTCTGGCAAAACCAGTCTGGGGATCAAAGGAGTCTTTATCAAAATCTGTGATTATTCCAACCTGGCGTATTTTTCTATATTCGCTGAGCGTTTTAATCAGATTCTGCCGTAACGCATCTATCGTCGGAAAATCAGAGACTTTACTCGGGCGCAATTTATGAGCGAGCCAAAACTCTGTTCTTGCTTTCAGCCAGTTTGAAAAATGGTTCTTTTCACCGTGGTAGCGGATACTTTCCGAGGGCACAGAATGAAGTTGCTCTTCAAGCATCAAGAGGTTTTCTGCGCGGCCAACCTCACTCCCATCCGGCGTCCGGAACACAAAATCACCAAATCCAAAGTTATCATTCATGAACTTACGCAGCTCATTCAAGAGAGTCGGCGAGTCTTTTTGGATAAACGAAGCGCCGACTTCATGGGCCTTTTTTTTATTTTCAGGAGATCTCGACTGCAGCAGGATCGGGATATCAAGATGCTGACTCTTCACATTTTTGGCAAATATAAGACCCGCATTGGGGTCCGCCTTACCCTTTCGGGAAAAATTAATATCCGAGATCACACCCAGAATATAATCTTTGTACTTAGAAAAACAATCCCAAGCCTCCTCATAGTTGGTAAAGAGAAGGATTTTTGGTCTGGCACGCATGCGTAGAAACCGGTGCTGAAAATTAACCCCTTCAGAAATCAATCGTCGTGATTGTTTAAAAATTTCGGTGTAAATGATGGGCAGGAACGAGGAATAATAACGAACGCTATCTTCGATCAGGATAATTGATTGAACGCCGATGGCGTGAGTATCATGTTCAATATTAAGCCGGTCCTCAATCTGCTTTATGATTGCGATGAGCAGACGAAAATCACCGTGCCAGACAAAGACCCGGTCAAAAACAGAGGTGTCGCGATAGAGAGATATTTCTTTCAACTCTCTGTTGTCATAAACGAGCAGAACAATGGGAATTTTAACTTCGGCTCCTTTTACTAATTTTGCAAAAGTATGCGCCGGCATATCTTCGATATGTAAAGTAATGATGATTAAATCGAAACGCGTTTCCTCCAGCACCATTTTCATCGCTTCTTCGCCGCTTGATACCTGAGTTAATTCAGGTGCATGACTTAGATTCAGGCCTCGGTATTCTTCTCGTAAAAGCTCATAAAGCCGGCCATCTTCCTCAAAGAGATATAAATCATATAAACTCGAAACCAGAAGTATATCTCTGATTCGGAACTGCATCAATCTTTGAAATCCGTGGGCACGCGTTCCATATCCCCGCTTCTCCCAAAGCGGATCAGAGCGGGCAACCGAATCTTTGATTTTATTTTTCGTTTCTCTCATAAAAAACAAAGCTGACCTTCTTAGATTCCTAAGCTAAATATGACCCGGAAAATTCGAGTACTTTTAACATGGAATAAATTAAATTCTGAGAAGTTCAGCTTCTAAAATTATATATTCGGATAGTGTCGGAGTTAAGCGAAGCGGTCTCCGACACTGCCTGAGTGCGGCAACCGCTTCGCTGTTTCCCGCAACCATCTAATTATATCTGCAGAGTAACTGGATTTAAACCAAACCCTGGTCCATCATTGCATGTGCGACCTTGAGAAAACCGCCGATATTTGCACCATCAACATAATTTCCGGGAGTATCATATTGTTCAGCTACCTCAACACTGGTCTTGTGAATACTCTTCATTATTTTCTGTAAGCGTTCATCCACTTCCTCCCGGGTCCAGGGCAGACGCATGCTGTTTTGAGTCATCTCCAAACCGGAAACGGCCACGCCGCCGGCATTTGCTGCTTTTGCCGGGCCAAATAGAATTCTTTTGTCAAGAAAAAGCTTCACGCCGTCAAGTTCCGTCGGCATATTGGCGCCTTCGCAAACAAGATAGACGCCATTGTTTAATAAATTTTGAGCATCTTTTAAGTTAATTTCATTTTGAGTCGCACTGGGAAATGCGCAATCTGCTTTGTGGTTCCATAGTGCATTCGAATCTGCACTTGAATCAACCGGCGTGTAGACGGCTTTAGTATATTTGTCCACATATTCTTTAATTCTGCTGCGTCGAACATTCTTTAATTCCATAATGAATGCCAGTTTTTCAGAAGAAATACCTTCTTCGTCATAAATATATCCGCTCGAATCTGAGACCGTTACGACTTTTCCACCCAGTTCATTGATCTTTTCAGTCGTATATTGGGCCACATTCCCGCTACCGGAGACCAGGCATGTTTTCCCCTCAAAAGTCTCCTTTCTCGTGGCCAACATTTCTGCGGCAAAATAAACGGAGCCGTACCCAGTGGCTTCCGGGCGAATCAACGAGCCGCCCCAGTCTAAACCTTTGCCGGTCAGCACCCCGGTAAATTCATTTCGTAATCTTTTATATTGGCCGAACAAATACCCAATTTCCCTGCCCCCGACCCCGATGTCACCGGCGGGCACGTCGGTGTTTGGTCCGATATGGCGGAACAATTCACTCATAAAACTTTGACAAAAACGCATGACCTCATTATCGCTTTTACCCTTGGGATCGAAATCTGAGCCGCCTTTGCCACCCCCCATTGGTAATGTCGTCAGGCTGTTTTTAAAGACTTGTTCAAACGCCAAAAATTTCAAAATGCCTAAATTGACCGAAGGATGAAACCGCAGTCCACCTTTGTAGGGCCCTATCGCACTGTTCATCTCGATGCGAAATCCACGGTTGACATGGACTTCTCCCTGGTCATTCATCCAGGGCACCCGAAACATAATAACACGCTCCGGTTCGATCATCCGCTCGAGGATTTTTGCCGCCCGATACTCAGGGTGACGATCGATAACAGACGTCAGTGATTCGGCGATTTCTTCAACCGCCTGATGAAATTCAGGTTCGCTCGGGTTCTTAGCTTTAACAGTTGCCATTATCTCTTCAATGTATGCGGACATGTTGTTCCTCCATATTAATTTTCAGCGGTATTAAATGTGACTGTGAGCTGGTGCAAAAAAAATCAAAGCCAACTAATTTATAGCGGCTTTGTTGAATTTTACGAGTTTCTATTGTGTTGAAAATTTATTTTTGTTGATGTTTATCAAGGATTCAATTCGTTGAGCAACCTCCTCGTTATTTGAAAAATCATTCGTTCTAAATATTTCTCCGTTAATAACAATTGAAGGAACGGTAATCATCATAAAAATCGCCTTCAAAGTGGACCTAAGCGATGGCCGAAACACCAGGACGTCTTTCAAAATTTTAGGATACAAATACAAAAAGTTTCGGGGATCTACAACGGCAATTTCAATTGAATCGGAATATTTTTTGGTCAAAGTCTGAAAAACTTCCCCCATGGTTTCCTTGATTTTTCTGGTCTCGGCAAAAACAAAGGAGTCATTGAATTTTGCGTTATCACCCTCCAGCTTGCCGCAACAGCCGCTGCCGGTCAACTGAGCATCGGTTTCACGAATTAAAATAATAGATGGCTTGAACTGCATTTCGTAAAAACGATTTTAATTTCCACTCGCTTCCGATTTGAAAGCAACTTTCTTCGAATTCAGGGATCTCTTGAAAATAATTACGCCTTCAGAAATAAACCAAAGGATCATAAACAAAATAATACTTCCGATGATTAAAAGCGGTTTGTTTCCTTTTTGCCAAAAATCTATTAAGTTTAAAATCATAGCCCAGAGCGCCATGGATAACATCAAAATCATTGGCACTAAAGTATAAACAATCGGCCTGTCGGTTTTCAACAAATAAATTGTGACTGACAGAAGAACAATACCAGCCAGAATTTGATTGGTTGTACCGAACAGACCCCAGAGAATCAGACCCGCCGGGTTTCCATCAACTTTCAGGAGACCGAAAAACGCGATTGCGGTCACACCAATTCCCGAAGCAAGATAGCGATTGGAAAGGGGCTTAATTTTCAGACGGTTGCCGATTTCTTCGATATTAAAACGCAGCAAACGTGTTGCAGAATCCAGGGTGGTTAAAGCAAACCCAACGACTACGACCGCTACAAAGGCCTCTGAAAACGTTTCTGAAATTCCAAGATAAGAAATAAATTTGGCAGCCCCTTGCACAAAAGCGTTAATTTCCGGGCCCAAACTTGAAGCCGTACCCCAGGATTTATAGTGCTCCAGCCAGGCCTCCTTGGAAGCTAAACCGGCCGTGCAGGCGAGTACTGCCATCATACCCAAAATGCCCTCCGCAATAGCGCCTCCGTAGCCGATCAACCGTGCATCCGGTTCCTTGTCGATCTGTTTTGCGGTGGTTCCTGAAGAAACCAGGCCGTGAAAACCGGATATGGCGCCACAGGCAACCATTATAAAAATAAAAGGAAATAGCGGCGGCAGTCCGGAACTTTCAGTATTAATAGCCGGTGCTACGATCTCGGGCTGATAGATGAAAAGGCCTAAATACATAGCGCCGAGGCCCAAATACAACATGAAAGAATTGATGTAATCCCGCGGCTGTAAAAGCAACCACACAGGTAAAACGGAAGCGATGAAGGCATATCCAAGAAGGATATAAATCCAGGCCGTGTGCGAAACACCGGTGACAGGAAATTTAATTCCGACGGCCGTCGTAATGAACATGAGAATTACGCCAATGAGGGTCACCGGGCCAATTGTCATACGGCGTTTATAAACTGCCACACCCACTGCCATCGCAATGACCATCAAAGAAAAAGCAGGAATGACTGCCTCCGGATTGAAGGCTTCACTGAACAGGGTTGCAATCACGATAGCAAACACGCCCATCGCAAGCGCGAGCAAAAAGAAAATAATCAGTAAAAATAATAGTTGGGCCCGTGGACCGATAATTTTTTCGGCAATATCGCCAATCGAGCGACCCCGATTCCGCATCGAAACTACCAGAGCAGAAAAATCGTGGATACCGCCGAAAAAGATAGTCCCGAAAAACACCCAGAGGAAAGCTGGAAACCAACCCCAAATTACAGCAATGGCCGGGCCGAGAATTGGACCAAGGCCGGTTATAGACGCGAAGTGATGTCCAAAAAGTACAGGCTTCTTGGTGGGGACGTAATCGATGCCGTCGGTCATAGTGTGTGCCGGCGTTTTAGCATCGGGGTCTAAGGCGAAGATTCGGCGTGCTATAAATTTAGCGTAGGTGAAGTAGGCTAAAAAAAAAGCACCAAGTGCAATAACCGCAACAAGCGCAGCGTTCACAATTTCCCTCCTGAAGCCAGTTTAGTGTTTTCGACTTAAAAAGAAAAAACGCACCTAAAGTCGCCGGAACCTTAAAGAAAAGAAACAAATAAAAAACAACCCACTTCCACTTCTTCCGCTACCTATAAAAAACAAGAAAATAAGAGCGATAAAAATAAACTTGAACATAGATGCCGCGGGACTTTTCCTTCTAACTGCTCTTCGGTCTCGGTTGATCCGGACAGCGCCGGTAATTTCCACTCCACCATCCCTGGCGATGATGGCCGCAATCGCCTGAGTCCCTGCAAGCAAACCATTTCCGTAATCGCCCTTCGTAAAAAATAGAGAAACGTACCTGTCACGAATCTCACCCGCTAAACCATCGGGATGATGCCCTCCAGCCCGTATCCGATTTCAATTCTAATTTTCTCTCCTGAACAGTTTGAAAATAAGCACGCCGTTATCTTTGCCCCGCTCCCCAAGCTGCCAATTTTCATCTTCGAGCAGCCTGATAGTATAATCGGTGTCATGTTGATCCCCAATAGTTTGGACGGTTAAAATAGCAATTTCAGCGCCGGTCTTTTGTTTCACCTCTATACAAATCGCTTCTATTTGGCACCCGGTATTTTCAGATATTACGTCGGCAAAATCGTTAACGTGCCCAACCGGCTTGGGAAATTGATTTTGAGAGACTAATGCTTGCGGTAAGAAAATCAAAAACGAGAGTACGACAAGAAAAACCATTAAAAAAGATGACGTTTTATTTTTTGAGAACTTCAACCTGCATGACTCCTTTATTATTTCGGACCTTTTTCCACTCCCAGCCAAAAATTGCCTCACCAAGTTTTCTTGTCCATCTGCGTTTGCTCATTTTGCGTTTCAGCCAACTTCTGTTGCGTTTATCAGAGGAACGTCGGTGCGAATCGGCCGAACCGTCGGTTTTTACTATTGAACTATCCTTCACTGAATTCAAATAGAGGCACCGGGTCCGCTCTTCTTCAAACAACTCCTCTGCAGTACAAACGCCGTTGCGAATTAAAACGTTTACCAGCGCCTCAAGAGAAACCAGGTCAGTCGCAACAAGTTTTTCAGGAAGTTCAGTATCATTCTCCTGTTGCTCTTTTTGATACTCATCCGTTTGATTCGATTTTGAATTTTCCATGACAAACCCCAGGTTGCAGATTATTCATAATGTTGGTGCAAACATCTTACACCAGCATTATTCAATGTCTTAACTTATCAACTGTACAATCCTTTGTCTTCCCAATTACACAAGTCAAAGATGGCACACTCTCCACATTTCGGTTTTTTGGCTTTACAAGTATAGCGGCCATGCCATTGAATAACAATATTGCCCCGATGCCACTTCTCCTCTGGTAAGAGATCGCACAACGTTTGTTCAATTTTATCGGTATTTTTTGTGTTAACCCAACCAAGACGATTCGGCACTCTGATTGTGTGCGTGTCAACACCGATGGCGGGGATTCCCATCGCATTTGCTAAAACAATATTGGCTGTCTTACGACCAACCCCCTGCAGTTTGACCAGTTCTTCTACCGTATTGGGAACTTGACCGCCGAAGTCACTGACCAGCATTGCACAACAATTTTTTATATACTTTGTCTTGTTCCCGGTAAACGTTATTCCAGCAAGATCACTTCGCAATTCGTCCTCGCTGGCCCTCACATAAGCCGCCGGATTGGGATATTTTTTAAACAAATTCTTAGTGACCTCATTGACTTTTACATCGGTGCATTGAGCCGCTAAGATCGTTGCAATCAAAAGTTCAAAGGCAGTTGAGAAGTTTAGCTCTTGATGGGCTTCGGGATATGCTTTATCAAGCTTATTAACTATCTCCCAAGTTTGTTTGCGTAAATCCGCTGACAATCCCATCTCAAATTATGGTAAATAATTGCATGGAATTTATACTTTTTATTATAGAAAGTCAACATCTTTTGTGGTTGGGTTGATTGGCTAAAAAAGGGAAACTACCTCATAAAAATCATCTTCCGAATTTGGAAAAACGAACCAGCCGTGATTTGATACAGGTAAATGCCGGAGGCAACCGTTTCACCTTTATCACTGATGCCATTCCAGGAAACGGAATATTTTCCCGGCACCTTAACTTCGTCCAGAAGCAAACGAACTCTCTGTCCAGCTAAATTAAAAATCTCAAGCTGAACCCGGACGTTGGACGCTGAAACCGGGACAGTTATATCAATGGTAGTGGCAGGATTAAAAGGATTCGGATAATTTTGCTGCAAAACAAAATCACCGGGAAAGGAAGATTCCTCTGTTTCAGGATTCTCAACGGAGGTTACGGGCTCGACAAAAAAATCAGCCAAAATATTTTGTCCGCTCAGCCGGATGTTGGTCACCGCTACACTCGTGGGAAAACCATTATTACTTTTCGAATTCGGAATGGAGTTTTCATCAAAAACACCTAGATCTCTTTCTCCCACGTAATCTGTCGCGTCATTATTAATTTGACTAAAGCCCGGGAACGGATCGCCGTTGTCGCCCCGGTTGCCGTTAAACAGGAACTCGTGGGTGGGTAAAATCCGCTTTAAATCGAGCTGCTCGATACCCTGGCCATTTAGAATGTAGGGACTGGCTTCTTCCACGTCGATGATCCGGCGGTTTTCATTGCTCTGCCTGCCGGAGTTATCAACGTGATAAATAATCAGTCCGTAAGAATCGGTAAGACTAAAGTCCTTTTGCCGCCGGGTGAGACCGGCGTCAAAACCAAGATTCTGGCGATTTTCAACTAAAAAATATTCACCGCCGGTTTGACCGTTGGTCCAAAGGCGATAAGCGATCGGGCTCGACTCAGCAGGCGGGATTTCGATCTGCATGACATTGCCGGTCACCACAATCGGCTCGAGCCATCCCAAACGTTCTTTACTCCAGGCAGTAAAATGAGAGGGTGAGCTCCCCAATGGATCGCCTGTCCGGTAGCACCAGCCACCGCCGGCCATCAGGCCCCATTCCCCGATTCCTTCAGAAGAACCATCGGTATCATACAAATCAGGCAGTCCCAACGCATGACCAAATTCGTGACAAAAGACGCCAATGGTACCGTTTTCCGGCTCCAAAGAATAGTCCTCGACCTTAACGCCATCCAGGTTCAATGTTGAGATAGAAGACTTGTGCGACCATAAATATTTTTTACGATCGGGAAAATTAACGGTATAAATCTCTTCAGCAGCGGGACCGGCATGGACAACAAATAATGCATCAACCAGGCCGTCATTATTATTGTCAAATGCGCTGAAATCGACATCCGGGTCAGCCAATTCCACAGCTTCCTCTACCAATTTCCTGCTGCTATTCGGATATGAACCAAAGCCCGAGTTATCATTAGCATAAAAAGCTAAATTCTCAGACGCCGTGTACCAAACAGTTGTGACGCCGGTAACTTCGAATTGCCCATAGGAATTTTCCAGAAAAAAATCCCTCATGCTGCCGGTATACGCGCTTTGGCTGTACGGCGCTTTATAAGTTCCCTGACTAAACAGCATGTCATTGAAGTGCTGCGTTGTATAAATAAAATCGGCATTGGAAAAGTTTGAATCGTTCCGGTGATCCCAGCGGTAGTCAGGAAAATCGATAAGGATAACCAGTGCTTGCCAGCTACCACGCGCCTGCCCCTTTTGAATATGCGTGCTGGGTTCACTTATTTCCCTTTGAATCTCTGTGTTTTTTTTGAGCAAACTTAAGGTAGATTCATTCAATGGGCCGGGAGGGCCGGCGGGCGGCATCAGGCAGAATTCCTGAGCAAGTAGATTTAAATGGCAGGCTATAATTAGAAAAGAAAAAATCCAAATGGTTTTCACAAATCACCTCAACTATTGCGCAACTAAAAGTATAACAATCCTAAGCGTGCAATACAATGCTTTTTTGATCATACTCGTTCAAGGCAGGCACTTCTAATGAAAGAAAAAGGCGCAACCAACAACAAACCGGTTACGCCCTTATTTTCTCTGTCTCCTGAAATTTACTTTGCTGTGGTAGCTATTTTAAAACTGCGCCAGTCGCTTTTTTGAACCACCCTGCCGGAAAAATTGAGCGCGACGATTCGCCAGCGCAATTCGCCATCCGGTAATTTATCTTGCAACCAGTTGGGCGCACGATAACTAGTGGTTCCGGATTGCACAAAAGCAGAGAGCACGAGTTGTCCCTGGGAGTTCTTCGCTTCCAGTCGATAGAGAGCGCCCTGTTTTACTTCCACCCAGCTAAAATCGATTGGAGCCTGAGCCGCAAGTTTAGCGTTTTCTGCAGGCAGCAGCAACGCAAGTCTTCCTTCCTTTTCCGTTATGATGTCACTCCTGGAGTTGCCGACATAATACCGCAGCGGCGGAATTGGGAAACCTGCCACGGCGCCGCTGTGGACAACGCCCGAACCGCCAACTACAGCAAGATTTGAATCACCTTCTTTATCTGCAGAGGCTTCAATTCGCAGCAGCAGCAGATAAAGGCCATCGACCGAGGTGGGTATTTTTCGGGGGTCGGGGCCCGGTAAAATAAATTTGCCGGTGGGTGGTAAAAACGTATTAAACCTTTCTAGCTCTGTATAGCGTCGCTGCAGCCCTCTCTCCTCAATCGGCAATGAGGCTTCGGTTAAAAGATCCCGGGCTGTCGGTGGTTCTTCACCGGGAAAGACAACTTCCCAGCGCCCTTTTAATTGACCGGTGCCGTTGTAATAAATTTCAGCAATCAATCCTGGTGCTTTCTCGCCCGTTTTTATAAATAAGACCGGCGTTTCAGTATCTGCAACGATCGTCACATCCAATAGAGAAAAAGGCACCCTTGCCCCGCCGCCGGCTAAACGGCAGGTTACGGCAACATATTCATCCGGCTCGCCAACCGTGCTGACAAATCTTCGCACATAAAAAAACGCGGATGAAGCACCCTGCTGCGCCGCTTGATAGGCACGGCGTGCAACTGACGGTGGGATTGACATAATATCGGTGAAGATGCCGGCCGGATTAATTCTTGAAAGGTCATAACGAATTGGCAATTGACCAAAAAGAGTGTTGGGTTCACATTCAGTGCCCAGAGGCGTCTGTTTAACCTCGCCGCACCAGAATGCTTCCACCGGCACCTGGTTAACAAGACGGCCAAATGACAAAAATACAGTGGTCGCGCCATTGGTGTTAACGTTTACCCCGCTCGGATTCACATTAATTTTATTGATTTGCGCAAAGCCGGGCAGTGCAAAAATGGAACTCAATAATAATAAAATTAACTTGTTCATCATTCCTCCACTAAAAAATACTAAAGTTAACGCCCGTATTTACGGTCCAATTATTTGACTCATCTGCAAACCCGAAAACGGTGTCTGTAAAATCAGACTCGTTGCGCGTGTAGCGGACAAAAACTTGTCCCTGCAGAAACTGACGGTCAGGCGTTCTATTGAGGGTGAAACTTATAGACCACTGCGCATTGATAAACATGTTGTTGCGCTCGCTGGTTTTGGCGTCGTCTTCGGAATGGCTGGCTGAGATATTGACATTAAGCGCGGATGTCCGGGTTGTTCTCAGATTAACAGAACCGCCAACCCTTCGGGTGAGATCCGTCTGATCCTGCGCTTTGTTCTCCGCACTCTCGAGAGCAAAGTCAAGGTTCAGATCAAGCCGGTCGAATGGGGTTAAACCGAGGTTGAATGAATTATTTACATTCTTAAAATCGTCATTCTCACGGCCGGGCTGGCGATTGTCCTGCAAGGAAAGTCCAAGCCGGTAGCCAAACCGCCAGCGGCTTCCCTGCCAGTCGAGGCCGCCATTGTGACTATTACTTACCTGGTCGGGAACATGGCCGTCATTGAACCCGCCATTTATAGGTAACGAAGCACCGAATTGATGCGTGCGGTTGAAGTTATAAGACAAACTCGGCAGCCATTTAGGCGGGCCGGTCGGTGTGCTGAAAATAACTCCCAGCGGCAAATTCAAATTTGCTGAGTTTACCCGGGTTTTCGTCTTGAGAATGGATTCAATCTCGTCGAGGTTGTCTTCAGAGCGGCTGTGTGAATACTGCATCGAAATGTTGCCGATATTGCTTTGCACATCAATGGCATTTTCCAGGTAATCGGCTCGCGCAAACGCACCTAAACTGCGGTACAGTGGGTCGACGCGCTCATGCCGGAGGTTGACACTCAAGTTTGCCTGCCAGGTTGGACTTAAACTCACATTTTGCAAAACGCCAATGGCAAGGCTGCCGTAGCGTGCATTGCGAGTGGTTTCCTGCACCGGCACCAATTGCTCTCCTTGCGCCAAAAACGGATCCGGCGGATTATTGAATTTACTTCGTGCAAAACCGCCTTCTAACCGAATCCGCTGCGTGTTATCACTCGCTTGCAGGTGCAAGCCAAAGCCCCGGCTCTCTTCGGCATCATTGATGACACCCTGGTTAAAATTATTTTGCGGCAGCATTGATGCATCCATAACCGATGTCTCCAGTCGTAGAGCACCCGGACGCTGAAGAAATTCCATTCCTAGTGTTCCACTATAAAATCTGTGTTTGCTGTTATTGAGCCCAACAAAATTATCCCAGCCGACTATCTGAGTGCCGTTCATGGCTGCGGCAGAAAAGTCTATCCTTGAGCCTAAGGTGGTCTTTGCCATAACGCCCCGACTGCCAAAGAAATTTATCAGATGTCGTTGGCGGCCGTGGCTAACGTGACCGAGAGAAATTTCAGTCTTACCCAGTTGCATCTGAACCAGGTAATTCGACAAATCAATCCTAGAAGCATCTTCCCCCTTCTCACCAAAACGCAGCGCCTGGTTTTGTTCGCTGGCGCCAACCAAATCCCACTGACTCCTGAGCGCAAACTCGCTGCGGATGTGTTCACTGGTAAAATTTGCTTGTCCGGTGAAATCCTGATAAGTTTCCCTTTGAGGTGCATTTGTATCCGGTTCATGTCCCTCAGCAACCTGACCATTGTTATTTATGCTGACCCCGGGATCTATACTGGCCTTATCAAGACCAACCCTCGTTCGAACTCTTAATGGAAAAAGCGCAATCTCCTGCCAGTCATTTTCCGGCGAAACCAGGTTAACCGAAAGCTCAGTCTCCCCGGAGGGCAAAAGCATAATCGTCGGGGTGTAGACCAAGGAATCTCCTGAACTGACGAACAAATCCGTGACATCGGTAACTCCGATAAACACCGCCAGTTTACCGTCAGTCGGCAGTAAAGGACGACTTAACTTCAGTGTGATTGTTTCACCACGCGAAACCCATTGGTCACCGGTAAAACTTGCCTCCACTTGCAAGTCCTGCCCGTAACTCAGGGAATAAATTACCAGCGAAGTGATGACCAGCAACTTTCTTAGTTTAAAGTTCATGCTCATCTTTCTCCCTATTTGAACCGCTATTCAACCTACTTTCTTTGCGTTGATTTGCCGCCACTACAAACCAAATCAATATTGACTGTGGAAATAGAGGCAGGCATCTTATGAGTTGTTGATTTTGAACTGCAGCCTGGCTTTGTCACGGTAATTAAGTAAGCTCCTAGCGCTACTTTGTCAAACTCAGCGCGGCCACTATTATCTGTTGTTGCTTCGATATATTTGCTGCGGCTTTTTGGAAGTGACAGCCGAACCTTTGCTCCGGCGATCCACTCTGCCCGCTTACCGATCAAAGTACCCGCTTCAAAAACCAGAACGGTTAATTTATTGCCTCGACTCAACTTGCAATTCAGAGTCAAATCTGCAGAGGCACTGGCGTATGGCATGGAGAAGGATTGAGAACTCTGGCTGCAACCTATTTTTGAAGCCTTAATGGTATAATTACCACTATAAATATTTGGAAACAGAGCGTTGCCGGTTTGATCCGTCACCTGCACTGAGGGCGTGGAACTGGATTGAGCAGTCACCTCAACTTTCACCCCGGAGACACCACCGGAAGAGAGGCCTTGCTGAGAAACATGAACAGTGAGGCTATTTCCGCAATTTAAATCTACACTGGTATTGGTATTATTCGCCGGCATGGTGTAACTTGTATTTAGGGTTTGGCAGTTATTTTTAAA
>SMVB01053141.1_pt1 | contig 19224 bp, 14 predicted proteins | sample 2456461 | NCBI WGS metagenome assembly SMVB01 (sample SAMN11095934, study PRJNA526329) | marine sediment metagenome | biome: Marine sediment; feature: Surficial sediment; material: Deep marine sediment; isolation source: Hadal surficial sediment | place: Pacific Ocean | collected 2014-05 | depth...
ACGCTCGCCACCGGCCACGGCGACGACGAGCCTTGGACCTTGTCCTCGGCGCGCACCGAGGCGTGGCTCGCGCGTATTCGCGAGCGGACGGCGCGCACGTTCGGCGACGTCGGAAAGATTCGCGTCGGTATCAAGACGACGGCGGACAGGGTGTTCATCCGCCCCACCTGGGGCGATCTCGACGAGAGTGTTCGACCCGAACCCGTCCTCCTGCGCCCGCTGATCACGCACGAATGCGCCGGACGCTGGCGCACCGGCGACCCGCAGCGAGAGGTCCTCTACCCCCACGCGGTCACCGGCGGAAAGCGTTCGGCGGTCGACCTCGCGCGGTTCCCACGTGCGCGCACATACCTCGAACAGCACCGGGAGCACCTCGAGCGCCGCCGCTACGTCATCGATGCGGGCCGCGAGTGGTACGAGATCTGGGTCCCGCAGGATCCCGGCGCGTGGGCGGCGCCGAAGATCGTCTGGCCGGACATCAGCGAGGCGCCGCGCTTCGGCCTCGACGAGAGCGGTGCCGTCGTCAACGGCGACTGCTACTGGCTGACGCTCCACGAGGGCCTCTCCGAGGACTGGCTGTCGCTCCTCCTCGGTGTGGCCAACTCGTCGCTCGCCGTGCGTTTCTACGACGCGGTGTGCGGGAATCGGCTGTACGCGGGGCGGCGGCGCTTCATCACCCAGTACGTTGCGCGCTTCCCGCTCCCCGATCTCGAGCACCCATCCTCCCGCGCCGTCGTTCGAGCGGTCAGGGACCTCGTCGCGAACCCCGCGGCCTCCGAGGCGCGCGAGAGGGAGCTCGATGCGCTCGTCGACCGTGCGTTCGGCGATACGGTGTCGCACACTCCGTCGCTGCCCAGCGACTAGCGGGTGCCGCACACCTCCCGTACGGTAGGTGTGCGGCACCCGCTAGTCGCTGGGCAGCGACGGAGTGTGCGACACCGTATCAGCGACACCGTATCAGTCGGCCAGCACGGCCTCCGCCTCGGCCAGGAACGCCTGGTTCTCGGGTCGCAGGGCCGCGCTCGCTTCCTGCATGAGCCTTCCCAACCGTTCCATGGCCTCCGCCGCCTCGGCCCCGTGCCCCAGGCGATGGTGAGCCATGGCAAGAAAAGCCTGATCAGCGGGGCTGCCGACTGGACCTCCGCGTTCCGGGTCGAGGCGCAAGAGCCGGTCCGACTCCGCCAGGTGTCCGATCGCCTCCTCGTAGCGGCCCGCGCGGTACAGAGCGACGCCGATGGTGTTCGAGTACTCGGCACGATCGGGCGCGGCGAGCAGCACAAGGGCCGCGAACCGCGCAATGACGGCGTACGTTTCCTGGGCGAGCCCGGGCGACTTGACGAGATACCAGGTCAGCGAGTTGCTGTTCAGCGCCCCGAAGTTCACTTTCCCAGGCTCCTGCAGAACTTCGGGCACTAGTGCGTCGAGCTCGAGGCAGACCGCCCTTACGCGCTCCTCGTCGCCGAGGTCGAGGAGATGGCTGAACAGAATGGCCGCGCCGATGACGTGCTGCAGCGGTCGCTCGTCCCTGTGCAACCGAACGAGCCGCATGGCTTCCACGAGCAGAGCCTCTCGCGCTTCCTCGAGACCAGAGGCGGACAGCAAGATCTCGGCCCGCTCCACCATGTGACCTGCAACGAGCAAGGCGACGGAACCCCCGTCCGGACATAGCCGCCGCCGTGTCTCGAGAATGCGCTGAATGATTGCCGTGAACTCGCCGGCGCGCGAACGTAGAGGCTCGTCGCTGCCAGCACACTGGAGAACGAGAGCGTCGAATTCGTCGATGGCCTCGACGACCTCGGTGTACTCGGGACCGAGGTAGTCTCTGAGCATTGTCCATTGGATGGAGAAGGGCAACCCGAGTGCGTAGTCCACGAGAGCCTGCCGGTGGGGGGCTGCCCGTTCGGGATGACCGGACGCCTCGTGCAGCTTCGCCAACCGGAGGCGCGTCTCCACCGCGTCCTCGAATATCAGGGCCCCGGGACGCTCCAACACGGCCAGGCTGCGCTCCAGGATGGCCTGTGCCTCGTCATGACGTCCCTCCGCGGCGAGGCACTCGCCGATGACCGAACGGTAGGTCTCCAGGTACCAGTGGTCCGGGCCGAGAATCTCGGTGAGACGGGCGACCCTCTCGCTCGCCAGTGCCTTGGCGCCGGCGTAGTCGCCCGCTCGGATCCGAAAATAGAGCGCCATCTTCGTGACGTAGCGCACACGGCGGTGGGACGTGACAGTCAGACCCTGCGCGAGCAGCTCCTCCATCATCTCGGGCGCATCGGTCGTGAGGCTGCGCCACCCCATCGTGAGCGGGACTGCGTACATCAGGATTCGCACGTTGGGCCAAGCTCCGTCCGAGGGTCGGATCCTCTCGCGTGCGAGCGCGCACAACTCGCCCCACGCCTTCCGGACGAGCAACGGGAGGACGAACGGGTCCTTAGCGTCGACCGTCAGGAGCCCGAAGCGCCGGGCCAGGTCCGGGTCCGTCTCGGCGAGGATGCTCAGGCGGAGCTCCAGGGTGTTGCGCGCAATGGAGACCCAATCGACCTCACCCACGCGTTGACCCACCTGGTACAGAACACTCATCGTGTCCGCCAGTTCGGTTCTCTCGCTCCGAAGCACGTTCCGATACAGGTGCAGGGCTCGGCGCAACTGCGGCAAGGCCAGGTCCGGCCGCCCGAGCGTGTCGTAGGCCGTGCCGATCACGCGGCGGATCTCGGCCTCGTTCTCGGGATAGTCCGCGAACGCCTCGCCCACCTGCGCCGCGGCCGCATCGAGCGCGTCGGCCATGCTCATCTCGGGCAGCTTGGTCACGTCGGGATCGGCCAGACCGAGCGTCTCGAGGAGGAAGTCGGTCACCGCCCGCGCGCGAGCGCCTTCGGCAGTCGCGAGCGCGAGATTATCCTCCGCGCGCTCGCGCTGAGCGACGGCTTCCCTGCGTTGCGTCACGGCTTCCGCGCGTTGAGCATCCGCCTCGAGGTGCTGGGCTTCCGTCGCCTGCCCGGCAGCCTCGGCGAGCAGGCGCGCATCCACGGCGTCGGCGCGCTCGCGCCTCGCGTCGAGCATGCCGAGCGTCGTGCCGACGCTGCCGCCGACGAGGAGCAGCAGCGCCATGGTCGCGAAGCTCACGGCGACCCGGTTGCGCCGCACGAACTTGCGCATGCGGTACACGGCGCTCGGTGGTCCGGCCTGCACCGGCTCGTGGGCCAGGTGGCGCCGGAGGTCCGCCGCCAGCTCGCTAGCGGTCGGGTAGCGCCGCGTGCGCTGTTTCTCCATCGCGCGCATCACGATCCAGTCCAGGTCGCCGGACAGGTCACTCTTCAGCTTGCGCGGGTTGGTGCGGCGGCGCTTGCCGATCTCGGTCGTCGAAGGCCCCAGGGTCGAGACGCGCGTACTCGGTCGCTTCGGCTCCTCCTCGCGCAGTATCCGGTGGATCTCCGCCAGACCTCGGCTGCGCAGCGTCTTGGGGTCGAAGGGCAGGACGCCCGTGAGCAGCTCGTAGAGCACGACCCCCAGCGCATAGATGTCCGTCGTCGAGTCGACCCCGACACCGCTCATCTCCGCCTGCTCGGGGCTCATGTACTCGGGCGTCCCCATCAACTGGCCGTGGAGCGTGAACACCGTCTGGTCGGTCAGCGATTGGCCCGTGGCCTTGGCGATCCCGAAGTCGATCACTTTCGGCACAGGCTGGCCGTCCTGCATCGTGACCATGATGTTCGACGGCTTGAGGTCACGATGGATGACACCCTTCTGATGCGCGTGTTGCACGGCAGCGCACACTTCGAGGAACAGCCGCATGCGCGCTTCGAGCGAGAGCTCTTCGAGGTCGCAGAACTCGGTGATCGCGATCCCCTCCACGTACTCCATCACGAAGTACGGGCGCCCCGAAGGTGTCGCGCCCACGTCGAACACTTTGGCGATGTTCGGGTGATTCATGAGCGAGAGCGCGTTGCGCTCCGCTTCGAACCTGCCGATGACCTCCTTCGTGTCCATGCCCGCCTTGAGCACCTTGAGCGCAACGCGCCGCCGAAGACGCGGGGCCTGCTCGGCGCTGAAGACCGTCCCGAAGCCGCCTTCGCCGATCTGCTGCAATAGCTTGTATGGACCGAGCGTGTCGCCGGCGCGACAGCCCGTGTCACCCCCGCCGTTCGACTCCTGGGCGAGCACGCCGAGCACGCCCTTCTGGGCCCGCGCCTCAGCTTCCTCACCTCCGCCTTCCACGGCGGCGTCGTGCGCGAGGAGCGACTCGACCTCGGCCCGCATCAGGGCATCGCCCGTGCACGCGCTGTCGAGGAAGGCCCGACGCTCTGCGCCGGAGAGGCCGAGAGCCTTCGAGAACACCTCGAGCGCGCGCCCGTACATGTTGTCGGGGGGATGTGACTCTTGCGGTGAGCTCATGGCGTCGGTTCATCGCGACGAACGCCGCCGCTCCCCAACTCGCGGTGCAACCAGGCCCGAGCCATGCGCCACTCCGCCTCGATGGTGCTGCGCGAAACTTCGAGGACTTCAGCGACCTCGGTCACGGTCATGCCGGCCAGGTAGCGCATCTCGACGATGCGCGCCTGGCGGTCGTGCAATGTCCCGAGCTTCTCGAGCGCGGTGTCCAGGGCGACGAGCTCGTGCTCCTGATCCGTCTCCACGCCTTCGCGCCCGTCGAGCGTGATGCGTCGCCAGGCGCCGCCGCGCTTGTCCGCTCCGTGGCGTCGGGCGTGGTCACCGAGCACACGCCGCATGACCGTCGCAGCCAGCGCGAGAAAGTGCTGGCGACCGTCCCAGTCACCGTGTTGAGCGAACAGCCGCAGGCAAGCTTCGTTGACGAGCGCCGTCGGCTGCAGCGTATGGTCGCTGCGCTCGGCGCGCATCATGCGCGACGCCAGGCCGTGGAGTTCCTTGTGAACGAGCTCGAACATACGCTCGCTGGCCTCACGATCGCCGTTGCGGGAGCGCTCGAATAGCGCGGACATCTCGGAAGATTGGTTCACAATCGGTTCTGCCCTGGCTCGAATGAAAGCCAAGGGCAGAGTCCCAACAGGTATTGCGTGGCGAAGTCGACTCACCCGGCTCCGCGCACAGCGTACCAGACGAGAATCGACCCGGCGGCGCTGCCGCCGCCGGGATCGCCTTGCTTCGGAATCAGTCGATCGTCATGAGCCAGGTCTGGCCCGCGCCGCCGTCGATGTCCGGAAGGAACGGGAGGTCCGTCACCGGGTTCTGGGACGCGAGGTAGAGGTCCACGACGTAGGAGAAGTCGCCCGAGTCGCCGGGGCTGATGACGTGGACGAAGTCGAAGCTGTTCGTGATGACGACCGTGAACAGGTGATTCCCGGCGAGGTCGTACGAGAAGTACATGGACTTCGAGGTGAAGGACTGGGGCCCGGTCTTCTCCCACGTGCCCATCTGAGTGCTGTCCAGGCCGGCCGTCGTGCCGCCGCCGCCGAAGTCCGTCGTGTCCAGGGTGATCACACCCCCGTTCCTGCCGTACTTGGTGAGCGCCTTGCCGGAGACTCCTCCGTTCGTGGTGAACTCGCTGTACCAGGTACCCACGAACTGGACCGTGATGACACCTTGGCCCTGGGCAGAGGCGGGGGCTTGCGTCCAGAGCACGAACGCGCTCACGAGGGTCGTCAGGACGATTGCTGCAAGTGTCTTGGTCATGATCTCGAGTTCCTTGTTCGATTCGTTGGAGAGTCCGGGGGTTCGGAGCGTGATTCGCGCCCCACTGGCCTATCCCGCGCAGACCGGATGACGACCCCTTGGCCCTTCTTGCGCATTCCTCGGACCACACGCTGGCGACCCGTGCTCCGGACTTCACAGGTTGCTCACAGGCCGCTGGCCCTTCTTTCCAGCGACATCAGCTCCCGGCTGGGCGGAGTTCTGTCTCCACGGACGATCTCAGCCTGCTCGCCGGTCGGCCGGGACGGCTCTTCACCGGCGCAGCCAGGGTGAACTCCGGCCTGTGGTTGCCCGCGCAGTAGGCGGTACTCGCGCCCGGCAGCCGTGCTCTCGTCTAGAATGAGCGGCACGAAGCGAGGTGAACGATGGATGAACGAGCGTGGCTCGAGACCGTGATCGCAGAGTTTCGAGCTTGCAAGGACCTCTCCGAGCGCGCGGCCGAGCAGGTCGGAGACGAGGACTACTTCCGTGCGACGGCGGACGGGACGAATTCGCTCTCCGTGCTGGTGAAGCACATGGGCGGGAACCTGCGTTCGCGCTGGACGGAGTTCCTCACGACCGACGGCGAGAAGTCCGATCGTCACCGGGAGCTGGAGTTCGAGACGGAGGGGGAGACGCGCGCCGAGATCGAGGCGATCTGGCAGCTCGGCTGGCAGCGCTGCCTCGACGCGCTGGCCGCGCTCGATCCGGCCGACCTCGAGCGGACCGTACTCATCCGGTCGGAGCCCCACGCCGTCGTGCTCGCGATCCACCGCGGCCTCGCGCACGCCCAGTACCACGCGGGACAGATCGTCCAGCTCGCCCGCCACTTCACCGGGGACACCTGGCGTAGCCTGAGCATCCCGAGGGGCGAGTCGGAGGCCTTCAACGCGGCGATGCGCGAGAAGTTCGGGGGCTGACGGTCCACTGTGCTGGGTCAGCGCTTCCGCAGCACGACGTCCACCATCGTGGGCGTGTGCACCCAGCTCCCGCCCGTCCCCGAGCGTCGGTCCCACTCAGCCTGGAACGCCTCGAGTTCATCTGCCGAAAGCAGGCTGCGTTCCACGACCTTCGGCAGGTAACTGCGGAAGAACCCGCCGAGCCAGCGCCACTCCATCGAACCCACGCATCCGATTCGAGCGAGCGGACGCAAGTGCTCCACCGCGAGGCCACAGTGCTCCGCGAGGCCCGGGATGAGCTCCCCGACGTCGATCATTCCGCCCCCCTCCTGCCAGCTCCGCATGCAGCCGTCCATGACTGGGCCGAAGGTCGCGCACTCGGGCACGAGCTTCATGGCGCTCCAATCGAAGTAGTCCTGGATCGCGACGGCGCCACCGCGCTTGACGCCGCGCGCCACCCGCTCGAGCACCGCGCCGGGATCCGGGAGCCAGCAAGACAGCCAGCGCGCGTAGACGCCGTCCAGGTGCCCGGGAGGCAGGTCGAGGTCCTCGACGGAACCCAGGCTCGGTTCGATTTGCGTGAGTGCGAGCCGGTCGCGCTCGGAGCGCAGGAACGCGAGGAATCGCGTGCTGATGTCGCAGGTGATCACGCTCCCAGTCGGACCGACCACGCGAGCGAGGTCGAAGGAAGTGAAGCCCGGGCCGCACCCGAGGTCGAGCACGGCGGCGCTCGCGCGCGCTCAGCGACCGTCCGGAGCACTAGCCGGCGCCGCCAGCCGGTAGAACCGGAACCCGCCTCCGCCCTCCCAGCCGACCACCTGGGTGACGCCGCTCCGGTCCGTCCCATCGATGACGGAGCGCAGGCGCGGGACGACGTGCGTCTCGCACTGGTCACCGGACTCGACCAGGATCCAGCGCCGGCCCATCTTCTGCGCGACGGCGCCGGTGGTCCCCGAGCCCGCGAACGAGTCGAGCACCCAATCCCCCGGTGCGGTGGAGAGCTCGAGGACGCGCTTGATGAGCGCTTCCGGCTTCTTGCCCTTCGTGAAGCGGACCCCGCCCTCGTTGTGGATGTTGTTCGACAGGAGGTCGTCCCAGAGCGTCGAGAGCGCTTGACCCGTCGCCCGCCGACCGTCGACGAGCCGCGTCTTCGCCGCGTAGAACAGCACCTGCTTGCCGTTCATGAAGTAGTAGTCGTCGAGGTCCGCGCGCGGCGAGCGGTGGATCCTGTCGGGGACGATTCGGGAGGCCTCCAGCACTTCCCGCGCAGCCCGATTCACGTCTTTCGGAAGCACCCGGGCGAGCTGCACGACCCGCTCGGGTTCCGCGAGCACGAACTCCTCGAAAGCCTGCTCGAGCCCTCCCTCACCGAAGCGCTGCTTGAGGTCCCGTGGCTCGACGCCGTGCCGGGCCGCGAGCGCCTGCCGGAGCGGGATCAACCGCCACTCGGAATGCGGCGCACTGAAGTTCCCGATCCAACTCGCGTAGCGCTTGTCCCGTGGGATGCGCACGTAGACGCGATTGGGACGCCACGCCGCGCGGTCCTTCGCGTAGTAGAGGATGAAGTTCGTCGTCGAGACGAGCCCCGGATTGCGGGCCTTGGGCCCGGACACCGAGCTCTGCTTGAACGTGGCGACCGATAGCCGGTTCTTGCGCCCGAAGATCTCGTCGAGCAGCACGATGAAATAGCCGAGCTCGTTGTCGTCGATGTGCACGAACAGCGAGCCGTCCGCGGCGAGGAGTGCGCGCGCGAGCTCGAGGCGGTCGCGCATGCCGCCGAGCCACTCGGAGTGCTCCACACCGTCGTGGTAGTGCTCGAGCGACTGCCCGGTGTTGAACGGCGGGTCGATGTAGATGCACCGGATGCGACCCGCGAACTCGCCCTGCAGAGCCTGCAGCGCGTGGAGGTTGTCCCCGCGGACGATCCGGTTGTCGAACGTGACCCCCGGCGCTGCCGGGCCGGGCGCGCGGTACGAGCGCTCGGGATCCTCGACGAGGGCGCGGGCCACGAGGATCGGGCGGTCGGACTTGCCGGCCCAGAGGAGCTCGAGCCCCGTGTGCCCCCCGACCATGCCTCAGTCCACGGAGGAGAGCCAGGTGTCGCGGATCGCGCGCTCGAGCTCGGTCGGGTCCTCCCGGAAGGAGAGGGACGGGTTCACGATCGGCTCATCGCTGAGGGTGACCTCGACCTCGCGCGTCTCGTCCCTCCGCTCGAGCGTGAGCTTGACCACGTCGCCGGCCGCGTGCGCGCGGAGGAACGTGTTCACGTCCTCGAACTCCTCCCCGTCGATCGCCTTGATGGTCTCGCCGGGGCGCGGCTCGTCGGTCTCCTCGCCCCCGGGCGCGGGACGGCCGGAGATGCGAGTACCCCGCAACGAGAACGGGAACGAGCACTCGATCACGTCCTCGGTGTAGTCGATCCCCGCGTAGGCGAGCCAGTCCGCGATCGGCGGGTCGACGGTCCCGAACACGTGGCGCGCGAAGAACTCAGCGAAGTCGTAGTTGCTGACGGCCGTGCAGGCCCGCTCGACGTCCATCTCCTCGAAACCGACATTGCGCTCGGCGAACCACCGATTGAAGAACCGCATGACGTCGTTGAGCGACTTCTTGTTGTTCGTCTCGTGCCGGATCTTCAGGTCGATGAGCGCGCCGAGCAGCTCGCCCTTGCCGTAGTAGTCGACCCGCGAGCCCTCCTCGTCGCGGTAGCGGTGCCAGGCGTTGCGGCTGGCCCAGAAGACCGAGTGCTCCTTGCGCCGCGGCTTGTTCTGCTCGCGCCGGATGATGCCCCTGAGCTTCCCGAGGAACTCCTCCGGCGTGATGATCCCCGTCCGAACGAGCGTGAGGTCTCCGAAGTAGGAGGTCCAGCCCTCGGAGACCCACAGGTTGCCCGTGTAGTTCTCGCGCTGGTAGTCGAACGGTCCCAGCACGCTCGGCCGGATACGCTTGACGTTCCAGGTGTGGAAGAACTCGTGCGCCACGACCGAAGCCCCGGCCTCCGGGTTTTTCTTCTGGGCGTCCGCCCGCAGCCCGATCGAAGTCGAGTTCAGGTGCTCGAGGCCCCCACCTCCGGGAAGCGTGAACAAGTAGACGTAGTTCGGGAAGGGGAAGCTGCCGTACAGCTCACCGCAGCTCGTCGAAATCTTCTCGACGATGTCGACGAAGGCGTCGATGTCGAAGTCGTACTCCTGGGCGTTCTCGAAGAAGATGCACGAGAACGGCGTCCCGTTCACGTCGAACGTCCGCTCCTCGAAGATCCCGACGATCGTCGGAGCATCGATGAACGTGTCGTAGTCGCGCGCGTATCGGACGTCCGGGTCCTCGGTCGGGAGGAGCCCGTTCGCGACGCGCCATCCGTCGGGGACGCTGTAGCGCGAGGTCACGCCCTGGTCCTTGTGGCCCCGCACGTACATGTACGTGTTCGGCCCCGAGATCTGAAACCCCGTGACCGTGGTCTCGCCGTCGCCGTCACCGCGCCGCCCGAAGCGCCGCCGGCGCGAAGCCGAGACGGTGTAGGACACCTCGATGGTCGAGTGACCGGCGGTGTCGACGCTCCACGTGCCCACATCCATCCGGGTCACGGGAAGCTTGGCGCGGTCGCCCCCGAGAATCGTGAGCTCGCGCACCCTGTCACCGTTGTCGCGGATGCCGTAGGCCCCCGGCGTCCAGCTCGGCATCGCGAGGTGCAGCGCCGGTCGGTTGACGTGCTCCACGACGACGTCGATGAGAACGCTCTTCAGATCCTTGGAGACGGTGGTCGTGTACGAAATCTCGAGCGGGGTGAGGTCGTCGCGGTTCGCCTGGGCGTTCGCGGTCGCGCCGAGAGTGAGCGTGAACAGGGCGGGTAGGATGCGCATGGTGTCGAGTGAGCTGGGGAGGAGGGGGGCGCTACACACGATAACGTCTCCGGGCTGTCTCCGGGGCGATCAGGAGCGGGCGGGACGCTCGAGCACGACGTCGGCGCCCGCGCGGACCCCGCTCCAACCCTCACGCCGCCACGCCGGCTCGCCCTCTTCGATGAACCGCTGCGCCGCGCGTTCACCCGCGAACCGCAGGCGCCAGACCTCGCGGCGACCGCCGCCCGCGACCTCGACGAGCTGCCACACGTCCGCGACGAGTGCCGCGCCGAGGGCCGCGGCGAGCGCGCGCGTCACCGGCTCCTGAACGAGCAGCCAACGTAGCTCGAACTCGCCGCGAACATCGGTTTCTACGACGCCGTCGCGCTCGGAGGGCGCGAACGGAATCATCTCCGCGGGATAGCGCTCGGGATGGAACAGCTCGGCCGTCGAGCGCGGGGGTCGGCCCCACGCTCGATTCACGGCGGCCCACCCGCCCGGCTCGGCGTCGCGCAGCGCGCGCACGAAGCGCAGGCCCATGCCGTAATGGAAGATCTTCTCGAAGCGCGCGCGGTCGACCTCGCCCTCGTCCGGGATCCGGGCGTGCTGCTCGAAGTCGTAGTCCAGCAGCTCGGATACGGCGAGCATCGCCTCGCCCTCGATCAAGCCTTGCAGCGCGTGCTCCTCGTCCGTCGTCGTCGCGGTTCCGTGCAGCACGGACAGGTCCCACGCCTGATCCTGCAGCGCATGGAACAGCTCGTGAAGCTGCGCACCGCGCGCGAAGCCCGCGCCCTTCCCCAGCACGACGACGAGCCGGCCCGTATCCGGCTCGTACCAGCCGCCGAGCTTCTCGTCGGGCGCCGTGTCCACGAACTCGGGCTCGACGGGGATGGTGAAGCGCAGGCCGCGCCAGTGCTCGAGCTCGATGCGCGCGGCCGCGACCTGTCGTAAGAGCTCCCGTTCCATCTCGGCGCGCTCGTCGTCACCGGCCGGCTGGTCGCCCGTGCCGGCGCCCGCCGAGTCCTCCGAGTCGGCGCCCGCGTCGCCCTCGTCGGCCGCCACCGGCGCGTCGCCCTCGTCGGCCGCCACCGGCGCGTCGCCTTCCTCGTCCGCCCCGAACTCGCCCCGCATCGCGGCCGCCTTGCGGGCGTGGGCCTCCTCGAGCAGGTCGCGCACCGCCGGGTAGTCGATCACGGCCAGCGCCGCCTCGTAGTCCGCAATCGCCGCGTCGTAGTCGCGCACCTCCATGGCGATCTGGCCGCGAGACGCGCGGTAGATCACCTGGTTCATGCGATTGGGGCCCAGCTCGAGCAGCCGTGTGTACGCGGCGCGCGCCCGGTCGAAGTCGCCCGCGTCGCTGGCGTCGCGCGCCGCGGCGGCGAGGGCCGCGGGTTCGTCGGGGAGCGGCTCGACCTCCGCGCCCGTCCCTTCGAAGATCACCGTGACACAGCGCGCGGGGTCGAGGAACCGCTGGGCGACCGCCAGCACGTCCGCAGCCGTCACCGCGTCGATCGCCGCCTCCCGGCCCGCGACGAGCCCCGCCTGCCCCGCGACCTCGAACACGCCGAACGTGGCCGCGAGCGAGAAGTAGGGCCGCGCCCGGAGGGGCAGGCCGGCGAACTCGTCGCGCAGGAGCCGTTTCACTTCGGCGAGCTCGGGCGCCCCCGGGGCCGCCGTGCGCGCGCGCGCGGCGAGCTCGCCGAGCGCCGCGCGGACGCCCTCGCCGCTGGCGCCGAGCCGCAGGAGGTCGCGGTCGATGCGCCCGCCGAGGGTCGCCGCGACGGGAATGCCGCCCGGGAGCTCCTGGCGGTCGAGCCAGTGCGTGAGCACCGCGAGCGCCGGGCGCGCGGGATCGCCGCGCTCGGGGACGAGCCACGTGAGCTCGATGCGATCGCGCGGCAGCACCGAGGGGATGCGCTCCTCGCGCGCAGCCTCGACCCACGGCTCGACCGGGACCGCCGTCGGTTCCGGACCGGCAGCGAGCGGACCGAACGCCGCCTCGATCGCTCCCAGAGCTTCGTCCGGCGCGAGCGGACCGACGACGACGACACAGACCATGTTCGGGTGGTAGTAGCGGTCGTAGAAGGCCCGGATCGCCGCGACCCCGAGCGCGGGGGCGCGGGTGTGACCCGCTTCGTCGCGCACGCCGGCGCGGTAAGGGTGCACGCGGAAGACCGCCGCCTCGAGCGCCTCGTCGCGGCCGTCAGCCGCCTGGAAAGTGCGCGCCTCTTCGACGGCGAGCCGGTCGCGCTCGTGCACGACGGCCGCCTCGTCGAAGGCGAGACTCCGCAAGCGGTCGGCTTCCATCGCGAGCACCGCGCCCAGGCACTCCGGAGAAAACGCGTGATCGTAGTAGAGGGTGTAGTCCTGGCGCGTGAACGCATTGCTCTCCCCGCCGCAGCCCTCGACCGTCCGCTCGTGCTCGTCGACGCCGGTCACCCTGGTCCCGCTGAACATCGCGTGCTCGGTGAGGTGCGCCAGTCCCGTCGTCTCCGGCGTCTCCTGCCGGTTGCCGACACCGACGACCATGAACACGGAGACCGTCTCGCCGTCGTCGCGCACCGCGACCGCGCGCAGGCCGTTCGCGAGGAGGCGACGGTGGAACACGTGGGGTCCGACGTGGAGCGGATCGAGGTCCGCGCTCCCCCCGAGCTCCGCCGGGCGGTCCTGCTGAATCGGCGTGGCGGCGACGAGGAGCCCTGAGGCGAGCGTCGAGAGCAGGCGGATGAGGGTCGGCATTGCGCCAACTATAGTGGGCGGGGCTCGAATCCAGAGCCAGGCACAGCGACACCGTCGCCCCCGGCGCGTGAGGGGTCACCCCGTCCAGGCGGTGCGCCGCGAGCCCCTGATCGTCCTGGTCCACCTGCCGCCCGCTGCCCTCGACGATCCCCTGCGGGAGGCGATGCTGGAGTGCGCTGGATCCGCGGAGCTCGCGAACGAGGCGGGGATACTGGTATGGGTGTTCCGTGAGGCCTGAGCCCCCGGGAACTCGAGGGCACCGGATCGATCCTTCTGTCCGCGGCAGCCTTGCGCTCCTCGCTCCGCCCGGCGCAGGGTCGTTGGGGCCTAGGCGATTCGGGCCATGGATGCTAGTATCTCAGACAAGTCCGCAGCAGTTCCCCTGATGTGGGAAGGTATTGAGGGGAGGAGGTATCCGAATTATGGCTCGAATTCCCAGGCTTGGGAGAACCCTGTGGAGGCTCCCCCGAGTAGCCCAGCTCATGGGCGTGCATTCCGCAACGGAGTTCGACCGTATCGTCGAGCGGGAACGCGCCCTTTGCGATCGTAGCCGTGATCGCCTGGCGCTCGTCGTCTTCCAGCCGTCGCGTCGCGCCGACCTGACCGCGATGGTCGATGTCCTCAACGAGCGCACGCGGGTCTCGGACGTCCTCGGCTTCCTCGACTCGGACCGGATCGCCGTGCTCCTGCCCAGGACGGATTCGGCGGGCGCACCGGTCTTCATCGAGGACGTGCTCCCCATGCTGTCTGCCAGAGGGGTGCACTGCACGCACGACATCTACTACTACCCCGAGACGACGTCCGTCGACCGTGGAGACGGAGGGCACGCAGACGCTGAGAGCGAGTCTTCCGGTTCCAGCCGCGCATCCACGAACGGCGCATCCGCGGACGGAGTGTCCACGGACGGCGACAGCACGGACCGGGCTTCCAAGAATGGAGCGCCCGACGACCGAGCGGGGACGGAGGGCGCGAACGGGACGGAAGCGACCCCGGGAGTGCCCGACCGCCGACCTGCCAGCGTGCTGAGCCGCGCCCGAGCGACCCACGCTAGGTCGGCGGACCTCGCACCGCATCTGCTCGAGCCGCTCCCAGTGTGGAAGCGAACCCTCGACGTCGTGGTCAGCGGCATCCTGCTCCTCCTGCTCGGCCCACTCTTCATCGTCATCGCCCTGGCGATCAAGCTCACCTCGCGCGGGCCGGTGATCTTCCGCCAGGATCGGGCCGGTCTCGGCGGCACGCCGTTCCCCTTCTACAAGTTCCGCTCGATGCGCGTCGGCGCCGACAGCGAGAAGGCCGGGCTCGAAGCGGCCAACGAGCAGGACGGCCCCGTGTTCAAGATCCGGAACGATCCCCGGATGACCTCCATCGGACGGTTCCTGCGCCGGACCAGCCTCGACGAGTTGCCCCAGTTGTGGAGCGTCTTCAAGGGGGACATGACCCTCGTCGGACCGCGGCCCCCGCTCCTCGACGAGGTCGAGAAGTATGAGCCCTGGCAACGCCAACGTCTCGCGGTGAAAGGCGGTCTGACGTGCATCTGGCAGGTCAGCGGCCGGAGCGAGGTCGGCTTCCAGGATTGGGTGCGGATGGACGTCCGCTACGCGCGGGAGCGGAGCATGCGCCTCGATCTGAGCCTCCTCCTCCGCACCGCCGGGGCCATCCTGTCCCGCCGCGGCGCCTACTGACCCCGGTCCCCTGACGGGACGAGGCGCCGCGCCGCCCTGGCGCATGCACCCGAACGTGATCGCGGACACGTCGATCTCCTTCCGTCCCAGCCGCCGGGCCTGCACGCCCCGACCATCCCATCCGCGGGCCGCGGCGGGCACGGTCCACCCGCGGCCTTGCCCCGCGCGCGTGCGTCCGAAGGCATGATGTGGCCATGAGTGGCACCCCGATCGAGCGCGAGCCCCCCGGCGGCACGGTCGAGCGGTGGTGCTGGGACTTCGTGCGGTCGTGCGAGCTGGCGGTCAAGCTCGACCCGCCCAGAGCGCCCGATCCCACCGCCGCGTCGAGTTGGGAAGCGGGCGCGCTCGCGCGCCGCATCGCCGGTCCCGGGCGCCCGCCGGAGCTCCGCGTCGCCGCGCGCGCCCCGCGCACGCCAGCCCCCGGCGCCCTCGTCCGGCCCGAGGCCCGGGCGCGCCTCGTGCACACCTTCCTCCACCACGAGCTGCAGGCGGCGGAGCTCTTCGCGTGGGCCGTACTCGCGTTCCCCGAGTCTCCGCGGCCGTTCCGCGCCGGGCTGCTGCGCCTGTGCCGCGAAGAGCTCGCGCACCTCGCGCTCTACGAGCGCCACCTCGCGCGGCTCGGATTCGCCGTCGGGACCTTCCCCGTGCGCGACTGGTTCTGGGAGCGCGTCGTGCGCTGCGAGAGCGCCGAAGCGTTCGTGGCGCTGCTCGGACTCGGTCTCGAGGGCGCGAACCTCGAGCACACCGCGCGGTTCGCCACGCTCTTCCGCGCCGCCGGCGACGAGGAAGGCGCGCTCATCCTCGAGCGGATCGAAGAGGATGAGATCGGGCACGTCGCGTTCGCCGTGCACTGGTTCGAACACCTCGCGGGCGCCCCGCTCGACTACGAGCGCTGGCGCGCCGCGCTGCCCGCGCCGCTCACCCCCGCCGTCCTCCAGGGCCGGCCGCTCAACCGCTCGGCGCGGCGCCGCGCAGGTCTCGATGAATCGTTCCTCGCGCAGCTCGCCGCGGAACCGCCGACGACGGCGCGGAGGCCCGGATGAGCGGTGGTCCGCGCGCGTGGGTCCTGAACCTCGACGCCGAGCACGAGCTCGCAGCGGCCGGCGGGCGCTACGCTCCGACGCAGCACGTGCGGGCGCTGGTCGAGCGCGAACAGCGCCGACTGCTCGGCCGTCTCGTCGCGCCGCACGACGTCGTGCTGGCGGAGGACGCGGGCGCGGGAGACGAGCGCGCGCGCGGGCTCCCGGGTTTCGCCTGGTCCCCGACGCCGCGCGCCCTCGCGCGCCTCACTGCCGCGGGCGCGCGACCGATCGCCGCGCCGCCCATCGACGTGCTGCGCGCAGTCAACGCGCGGAGTTTCGCCGCCGTCGTCCGCGCGCCGCTCGCCGAGTCCAGCTTCGCGAAACACGGCGCTGCCACGTTCGACGAAGCGCTGGCGCTCCTCGCCCGCAGGGCCCCGGACGGCTGGCTCGTCCGGCGCACGTTCGGTGCTGCCGGGCGCGGGCGCCGGCGCATTGCCGCGGGGGCCCCGGGCGCGGCCGAGCGCGCCTGGCTCGCGTCGAGCCTGCGCCGCGGCCCGCTCCTCATCGAGCCGTGGGTACGCGTGACGCGCGAGTACACGCGCTCGGCGTTCGTGAGTCCGGATGGAAGAGTCCTGATCTCGCCGCCCTGTCTCCAGGCGACCACGCCGGAGGGCGCGTGGACGCGCACCGAGCGCGCCGAGTCCGGCACCGTCTCGCGCGTGGACGACGCCCGCCTGGAGGAAGCCGTCGCCGCGGCCGGGACAGCACTCGCGCAGGCGGGGTACTTCGGCCCGTTCGGCATCGATGCCTACCGGCACGAGGTCCCCGGTCGAGGGCGAGCGCGCGAAGTGCTGAACCCGCTGAGCGAGATCAACGCGCGTTTCACCATGGACTGGGTCACGGGCATGGGTGCTCGCTCCGATGTGCTGGAGACCCTCGATACGGTGTCGCACACTCGCGCGCTGCCCGCCGATCGGTCGGTACCGCACAAGCAAGCCGCCCCCCGCGGTGCGTAGGCACTACGGCGTGGCCCTTGTGCGGTACGAGTCGGTCGAGGAGTAGCGAGCGAGTATGCGACACCGTACTCCGATGGAATCGAACACAGGTATCAGGATCGCGCCAGAGCAGCTCTCATCGGAGGCGTTGCGCGGCGTCGTCGAGGAATTCGTCACACGCGACGGGACGAATCTCGCGGAGTGCGAGGCGAAGGTCGCCCAGGTCATGGCACAGATCCAGGGCGGCGACGCTGAGATATGGTTTGACGAGGTGACGCGTACTTGCAGTATCGTCGCGCGCCAACGCCCCTGATCGTCCCCGATGCCGCTCACACCCGGACAGTCCCTCTCCTTACTATAGAATTCTCGGCCCCCTCGGCGCTGGCGGAATGGGAGAGGTCTACCGGGCGCTCGACACGCGGCTCGATCGTGAGGTCGCGATCAAGGTGCTGCCGGAAGAGCTCGCGGACGACGAGGAACGGCACGCGCGGTTCGCGCGGGAAGCGCGCATGCTGGCGTCGCTCAATCACGCGAACGTCGCGCGTATCCACGGCGTGGACGAGGACGGTGGCGTCTACTTCCTCGCGCTCGAACTCATCGAGGGCGAGGAGCTCGCGACGCGTCTGGCACGCGGACGTCTCGCCGTAGAAGAGGGGTCGACGTCTGCCGCCAGCTCGCCTCCGGGGTCGAAGCGGCGCACGAGGCCGGTGTCGTGCACCGCGACCTCAAGCCATCGAACGTGCGCATAACGCCCGAGGGCGTCGTCAAGGTCCTCGACTTCGGACTGGCGAAACCACAGCGTCATGGCGCTGACCGCGGGCGATCACCCGGGGCGGCCGGCGTGGAGTCGGACAGCTTCCTGATGACCGGGGAAGGGCGGGTGCTCGGGACGCCGGTCTACATGAGCCCGGAGCAGGCGCGTGGCAAGGTCGTGGATCGTCGCACTGACGTCTGGTCGTTCGGTTGCGTGCTCTTCGAATGCCTCACCGGGCAGCGCGCCTTCGCCGCTGAGTCCTTCGCAGACCTGATGGCGGCGATCGTGGGCAGCGATCCGGACTGGTCACTCCTGCCCGCAACACTTCCGCGGAGCGTCCGGCAACTCCTGGCGCGTTGCCTGGAGAAGGACGCTCGCGAGCGATTGCGTGACTTGGGAGAGGCTCGGGTGATCCTCGGTCGTGCGTTCCAAGGTGACGATGCGGGCGAGACGGACCTGGCAAGGACAGGTGTGCGCGCCCTCCGCTTCACGCTCAAGACGGAACACGTGCGGCGCCTGGAGAGCCCGATCCCGAGCATGATCGGTGACGCACTGATCTACCTGGACAACGGGCGCGCGTCGGAGGTACTGGTCATATTCCTGCCCGGGATCGGGCTCGATGAGACGATCTTCCGTGGGATCCTCGAGGACCTGCCCTGTCGCGCCGTCGCCCTGAGCCTCTTCGGATTCAGTCCGAAAGCGCGGCGGCGTCCGGCCCTCTCGCTAGAGGACCACACCCGGCTGCTCGTGGAGCTGCTCGCCGAACTCGAGCAACGTGTTCGGCCCAAGCGCGTGATCCTGGTGGGGTTCTCGGCGGGAGCGGACCAAGCGCTCAGTCTCCTGGCGTCCGAGTCCAGTGCACGTCTGACCTTCGACGGACTCTTGCTCCTCTCTCCGGCGGCTCGTCGCGGTATGCTCCCGATCACGCGGGCGTTCGCGTCACTGCCCGAGGACTCGGACAAGATCGTGCCCGTGCTGAAGGAGCTCGGCGGCTCCTTCGACTCGCTGGGGGACTGGCTCGGGATCCACAGCTACCTCGTCCAGGCGTTCCAGAAGTTCGGGTCGGATCCGAGGACGCTCCGGGACCATGCGCGCAGCCTCATCGAGCCCTTGGAGCGCGATCCCGACTTCTTCCTTCATTCCTTCCGCAATGCGATCGAGCGAGTTCGTCGGCTGACGTGCGTGTTCGCCATGCACGAAGCACACGACCTGGACTGGATCCTGAAGCGCCATCTGGAAGACGACGCTCTGGGGTCGGACTACCAGGAGGAGATGATCTGCCTGTCCGCCGCGGGCCACATGCAGCTCGCGGATACCGACGTCATTCGCCCGTACCTGGACGCATTGATCGCGGCACTCGAGACACCGCGCGACGGGGCGTGATCCGGTGACGCCTCCGGGGACGCCTACGGGGCGGGCGCTGCTCGGGGGTCGGCGCGCGTCGCTCGGAATCCAGCCTTCGACGCACCCGTCCTGGGGCGCGCTGTGTCTGGTTGTTTGCGGCGGCGCATTCTTCCGCCGCGCAGCCGGATGACGAACCTCCCGATCGACCTGAGAGACCTCGCGCGTGAGCGGAAGAGCGTCGCGGCGCTCGCTGCGCATCTCATCGCCGAAGGGCACGGGGCGGAGGACCTCGCCCAGGAGAGCATCGTGCGTC
>SMVB01077688.1_pt1 | contig 19223 bp, 16 predicted proteins | sample 2456461 | NCBI WGS metagenome assembly SMVB01 (sample SAMN11095934, study PRJNA526329) | marine sediment metagenome | biome: Marine sediment; feature: Surficial sediment; material: Deep marine sediment; isolation source: Hadal surficial sediment | place: Pacific Ocean | collected 2014-05 | depth...
AATACGACTATCGCTTCGATTTCGAGGCGCAACTGCTGGCGTCCAGGGGATACGTTGTTGTTATGCCGAATCCCCGTGGTTCCTGGGGCTACGGACAAGATTTCTCGACCGCCATCTATCAGGACTGGGGCGGTATCGATTACGAGGACGTTATTGCGTCAATGGATCACGCCATTGAGGAGGGTTGGGTCGACGCTGATCGCACCGGCGTGTTCGGCTGGTCGTACGGCGGCATGATGACAAATCATGTAATAACCAAAACCGGTCGATTCAAAGCGGCGATTACCGGTGCAAGTGCAACCCTGTACATGGCCAACTACGGCCACGATCAGTATCAACGCTGGTGGGAGGAGGAACTCGGACTGCCCTGGTTGGAAGAGAATCGCGAAAAGTGGGATAGAATTTCACCGTTTTTCAATTTGGATAAGGTAACCACTCCGACTCTGATCGTTGGTGGTGAGCAGGACTGGAACGTGCCAATCCATAATTCAGAACAGTTGTACATCGCGTTGAAACGACAGGGCGTACCAACCGAATTGGTCGTTTATCCGGGCCAGGGACATCACTTTGACGTGCCCTCGTATGAGAAGGACTTATACGAGCGTTACATCAAGTGGTTTGACAAGTGGCTCGCGGATTAGATATGGCAGCGATAACATTCCCATTGGCGTTAGACCCGAGTCTCGTTGGCGAATACTCGGCAACAGCTTTTGGCGGTGGCGGATTTGTTTGGGACGCGGTTCTCGAATACCGAATTTGGTGTAGTCCCAGGCGCGGTGCGCCTGATGAAGCCGAGGGCGACGACTACTATTACGCATTCGATTCTTATGATGGCGCGTTGGCTTACTCCAAAGAACACGCTGGTGCGGACGCACCAATCGCGCTGATATTGCAAGAGGAATATATCGACGAGCCCGAAGTCGGAAAATACGTTCACATGAAGAAACGACGGGTCACAGAATGGCCGGTGGAATTTTTGACGCGACCTCGACGGACCGAGAATACAATTCCGGAATTCCTATCTCCTGACGCTCCGACAAACAGACTCGAAGTCCTTAAAGGTACTGCTGAGTGAGTTAGCGACGGACCGTCTTCTAACAATGCGCTGCACTTGCATGTCCGGCTGCCGTCACGGTTCTTGCTGCGGCAGGAACCCCGCCCTAAGCTGATCATCAAATTGGCTTAAACCTTAGCAGCCACTTGACATGACTTACAGTGTAGTTACACTGTAGTTATGAGTGACATCACGTATGAGTGGAACTCCCGCAAAGCGTCAGAAAATGCGCGGAAGCACGGGGTTTCTTTCGACGAGGCAAAGTCCGCTTTTCTTGATGAGAATGCTCGGTTAGTGGCCGACGACGAGCATTCTGATGACGAAGACCGATTCATTCTGCTTGGTCTCAGCGTTCAACTCCATCTACTCGTCGTTGTCCATTGTTACAGGGAAAGCGACAACGTCATTCGTATCATTTCGGCAAGGAAGGCCGACCGTGTTGAGCGCCGCCAATATTCGGAGTATCTATCATGAAGAAACGTTACGACTTTTCGAAATCTGTCAAAAACCCCTATCTCAAGAAGCGGAAGAAGCAACTGACCATTCGGCTTGACGAAGATACGATCGAGTACTTTCGCTCCCTGGCGGAGGAAAGCGGGATCCCGTATCAGAGTCTGATCAATCTCTACTTGCGTGACTGTGCATCGGAGAACAAGAAGTTCCATATGAACTGGAGCAAGTGACAACTAACAATGTGCTGCGCTTGCAAACCACTCCCGTCATCATTCTTGCATCTGCAAGAATGCCGCCGTACGCTACTCTTTAGTTAGCTTAAACGTTACCGTGGAAACATCCTCGATTTCACTTGAGGCAACCATTATAAGTTGGATAGTCCCTACTTAGAAAAAGGTGTCGGAAAAATAAACCATTTCCCCGGCACATTCTAATAGCGAAAAGCTCTTTTTCTGAACTCGGGCCATCGGTCATCATTACGAATTTCAGACGTGAAAGAGAATGTGAGCACCCAAACCAATCCCGGATCGCGCACTTCCAGCGCAACCTCCAGCCACTCGTAAGCTTTGTCGAGATCGCCGGCGACTGAATAGAGCTCGGCAATCTGAAAAGCATTACTTTCATTGTATTTCTCAATGTAAGCCGACAGCCGTTCTTCCCAGAGGTCGCGTTCACCGCGCATGATCGGAATCATAATTGCGCCGTATTCACGCACCCATTCGACGGGCTCGAGTCGAAATTCTTTTTCTGCCTCGTCAAAATCTCCCTGCTCCGCATAGAGCGATCCAAGTCGACCGTGAATGCGCGATATGTCCGGCTGAAGATCGAGCACATGTTGATATGTTTCAAAACTGGCATCGAAGTCGCCGATCGCCCGGTGCCAGTCGCCCAGCTCCCGGAGCTGTCTGGAAGAGAGGGGGTCAATGTCGAGAGATTGTTCGGAAAATCGAATGGCGCCTTCGAGATCGCCGCTGGCCCCGGTAATGGCGGCGAGCAAAGCAAGCGATCTCGGATTATTGGGTTCAATTTCGAGGCCTTTTTGTAAGGTTTCTTTGGCAGATTCGAAATCGAATTCATAGGCGAATTGACGCATTGCCAGCGCCATATACGCCTCGCCTACAGTGTCATCGAGCTGCATTGCCCTGGTCGCACTGTCCTTTACCCTGGCTTGACTCGCGTGGTAGTCGTGTCCGGAAAACTCCGCACTGGCAAACCACTGCGTAATGGCCAGTTGCGCCCATGCACGGGCGTACTCCGGATCCAGTTCGATTGCTTTTTCAAACGCCTCTAACGATTTCTGCATATTTTCTTGATTGTAGCTGTTACGAAAATGCAGGCCCTGCAAGTAGTAATCATAGGCCTCAATATTGTTGGTGCCGTGGACACGTTGCGACGATCCCGCCGTTTGTCCCAGCAGGTTTACTTTGAGCGCGTCGGCAACGTGTCTGGCTATCTCGTCTTGCACGGCAAAGATGTCCGTCAGCTGCCGGTCGAACGTTTCTGACCAAAGGTGAAAGCCGCTTTCGGCGTCCACCAGTTGAACTGTAATGCGAACGGTCTCCGCGGACTTGCGCACACTGCCTTCGAGAATATTGGCAACGTTCAGCTGATCGCCAATTATTCTCAAATCCTCATTGTGGCCCTTGAATTTGAACGACGATGTTCTACCGGCGACGTGCAGCCCTGGGATCTTGGCGAGCACATTAAGCAACTCCTCCGACAGCCCGTCAGAAAAGTATTCGTTTTCGGGATCGCCGCTCATATTTACGAAAGGCAGTACGGCGATCGACTTTCTGACCTCGGTTACTTCGGCGTTTTGTTCGGCGGCTGGTTGGGAATCTTCAACGCTCAAATAGAACTTGTCCACGATCAGGAATGTGACCGCAATTGCCAGCGCTGCGATGGTCAGTTGGTTGAGTTTCTTCCCGGTCTTTGAAGTAATGGACTCCGAACGGTCAACGTCCCGCTCTCGCTTGACGCCATCCGGCGTTAGCTCAAACGCCCAGGCGAGAATAATCGCGAATGGAAAACCAATAAGAACGAGAGCGGCAACGGCTGTAACGGTCCACAGCGGCAGATTCAAGGCCGGGAACATCACGTCGACGACCTGCATCACGAACCATGCGGCTATGATGTAAACCACCGCCACACGGACAACATTGCGACGCTTCAACTCGCCGTAAAAACTGCTCATGTGATCATCAGCCCCCCTGAATCGATCCGATCTGTTTGATACTACAGGAAATTCAGGAATTTCGTCTCAGGCTGTGTGTAAGGAAAAGCGCGATCGTAAACAGCAGCATGGCGATTGCCTGGTGGGCGGCCCCGAGGAAAATGGGCACAGCCAACAGCAAAGTCGATATACCAAGCACGATTTGCAAGGTCGCGGTATGCAGCAGGGCGTTAACCGCTACAGCAGCGCGGCGTGACATTTCAGTTTTCCGGATCCGGAACCAAAACAGGATAATCAATACGAATGTTGTGATCGCCAGAATTCGATGATCGAATTGAACCGTCGTTGTATTGTCGAAAAGATTCCGCCAAAGAGGTTGCATTGACGTTAAGCCAGGGGGAATCCAGTTCTCGCCCATCATTGGAAATGTGTTGTAGATCTTGCCGGCTTTCAGTCCGGCCACAAAGCCGCCGGATATCACCGTGGTTATAATCAGCGCGGTTAGCGCCAGTGACTTGCCATACCACTCATGCTTTTTGACCTCGCCCGGGAAAAGCAGGTTCATCGCCACCCAAAACATGTAGCTGTAAACGGCGAATGCGGCAAGCAAGTGTGCGGTCAATCGATATTGGCTGACATGCGGGTCGTGCACGAGGCCACTCTTGACCATATACCAGCCGAGCAGGCCCTGCAGGCCGCCGAGAACAAACATGACCGCATACTTCGGCGTCTCTTTGGCTGCAATATAGCCACGCGAAACGAAATACAGAAAGGGCAAAAGAAAAACCAAACCAATGGTTCTGCCCAGCAATCGGTGCAGGTATTCCAGCCAGAAAATACTCTTGAAACCGTGCACATCCATCTGTGAATTCACTTTCTGGAACTCGGGCGACTGCTGGTACTTCGCGAACTCCTCAAGCCACGCCTGTTCGCCGATGGGAGGCAGGATACCGGTAACCGGTTTCCAGTCGACAATGGAAAGGCCCGAACCGGTCAGGCGGGTAACGCCACCGAGCACGACCATCACATAGACCAGCGCGCAAACGATCAGCAGCCACACGGCGATCGCTCTGTTATTGGCAGTGACATTGTCCTGCATCGATGGAAATCTCGTCTCAAGAAGCGGCGGCAATAATAGCAGGAGCGCAACGCAACAGTCGGAATGTCTGTAGAATGACTCTCCCTTACGGCGTTTTTCACAACGAAAAAAACGGGTGTGTGTGTGCGTCTGAAGAACTGCTACCGAACAGCCGATTTTCGTCAACTGGCAAAGCAACGGCTACCAGCGCCGCTTTTCCACTATATTGATGGCGGATCGGACGACGAAATTACGCTTGCCCGCAATACGTCCGCTTTCGACACGTGCGACCTGGTGCCAAATGTCCTGGCCGGCGTAGACAAGATCGACCTGACTACCAGTGTGCTCGGCCAGACGCTGGACATGCCGCTGTTTTTTTCGCCGACGGCGATGCAGCGACTGTTTCATCACGAGGGTGAGTGGGCACTCGCGAGCGCGGCCGAAACTCTCGGCACCATGTTTGGACTCTCCACCATTGGCACACGAAGTATCGAGGAAATGGGCGCGTGGACCGATGCGCCGAAACTGTTTCAGATCTATATCCACAATGATTCGGCGCTAACCTCCGATCTGGTGCAACGTTGCAAGGAAGCCAATTTCGGGGCGATGGCATTGACCGTGGACACCATCGTTGCCGGCAATCGCGAGCGCGATTATCTAACCGGTATGACAACGCCACCGAAATTAACGGTAAAAAGTTTGTTTAGTTTTGCCACACACCCCGGCTGGACACTGAATTACCTCTTCCGGAAGCGCTTTGACCTGCCAAACGTCTCTCGCTACACCGCTCAAGGGTCGAGCGTGGCGTCATCGGTGGTCGATTACCTCAATGACCAGATGAAAGTATCGATCGACTGGGATGACGCAGCGAAACTGGTGGAGGAGTGGGGTGGCCCGTTCGCCATAAAGGGCGTGATGTCAGTTGATGACGCAAAACGCTGCGTCGAGATCGGCGCAAGCGCAATCATGATCTCCAATCACGGCGGCAGACAGCTCGACGGATCACGTTCGCCGTTCGATCAACTACCCGCGATTGCAGATGCTGTGGGAGGCCAAATCGAATTGATCCTCGATGGTGGAGTTCGCCGGGGCACGCATGTTTTGAAAGCGCTCGCTGCGGGCGCAACTGCATGCTCAGGTGGAAGAATGTATTTGTATGCGCTGGCGGGCGCCGGGGGTCGCGGCGTTACCCGTGCATTAACCCTGATCAGAGATGAGATAGAGCGGGATATGCGTCTGATGGGCTGCAAGAATGTCGGTGAATTAACGCCAACTATGCTGGCATACCGCGATTCCTGATCAAAAACATGCGCCTCCACGTGAATTTGTGGGTAAAATGGCGGTGCTATGCAAACATCGCTAGCAGAACAAAAGCCAGGTTCAACTGGCGGATTTTTTTAAGAGGTAGTTATGTCAGGCGAAAGAGTTAGTGGAACCGTAAAGTGGTTCAATGATTCCAAAGGTTTTGGTTTCATCGAGCAGGAAGGCGCACAAGACGTTTTTGTGCATCATTCTGCGATTCAAATGGAGGGTTTCAAAACCCTTAAAGAGGGCCAGAAAGTCACCATGGAAGTTACCCAGGGTGAAAAAGGGCCGCAGGCAGAAAGCGTGATGGCCGAATAGGCCTTTAGCCTATATCACGCCTTGGGCGGAGTGTAAGAGTCTGCCTGATCATGTCTGAATTGAAATTGCGGGTTGCGCTTCTCAGCGCATCCCTGCTGCTGTTCGCTTGTGGCGAATCGGCCAGCAACAAAGCGCCCGATGCTGGCCGCAAAGCGCTGCCCGTTGCCACCTATGTCGGCAAAAACGCATGTGCAGACTGCCATGCACAAGCAACTGCGGCCTGGCAGAACTCCCATCACGACCTTGCGATGCAACATGCATCAAAGCAAACCGTGCTGGGTGACTTCGACAACACATCCTTCGAAAAAGACGGCGTTACCAGCCGCTTTTTTGTGCGTGATGGCAGCCACTGGGTTGAGACCGATAACGCAAGCGGCGATTTGCAGGAATTTGAAATTGCCTACGCTTTTGGCGTCACCCCGTTACAGCAATACCTGATTGAGTTCGACGACGGCCGGCTGCAAACCCTGCCGATAGCCTGGGATGTGCAGGGAAAGCGCTGGTTTCATTTGTATCAGGACGAAGCCATACCGCATACCGATCCATTGCACTGGACCGGTCGCGAACAGAACTGGAATTACATGTGCGCGGAATGCCATTCCACGAATCTTCAAAAAAACTACGATCTGAAAGCGGACAGCTTCGACACGGATTGGAGCGAGATAAATGTCTCGTGCGAGGCGTGTCACGGACCTGCGTCCAACCACGTGACGATCGCGAAGGCCGGAGCCTGGGACAACGGCAACGGCCTGTTGGTCGATCTTGACGATCGAAACGGGGCGACCTGGATACTGAATGAACAAACTGGTATCGCCGAACGAAATCCGCCAAAGATGCAGGTTAGCCGGCAGCCCGAGGCCTGCGGCCGTTGCCATGCGCGGCGCGGCATCGCGACGGCAGATTACGAATTTGGCAAGCCCTTGCTTGATACGCATGTCGTGGCCTTGCTCGACCAGCACTTGTACTTCGCAGATGGTCAGATCGCAGAAGAGGTCTATGTTTACGGTTCGTTTCTGCAAAGCAAAATGTATCGTGCCGGTGTCACCTGCACAGATTGCCATGATCCGCATTCGGCAAGGCTTCGCACAACGGGTGTGGTCAGCAATATCTGCAGCAGTTGTCATTTGCCGGCGAAATTTGCCACCGAATCGCACCACCGGCACGCGCCTGATGCGGTGGAATGTGTCGACTGCCACATGACATCGCGAACCTATATGGTGGTGGATGGACGTCGCGACCACGGTTTTCGCATTCCCCGGCCCGACCTGACAGCGGCGACGGGGTCACCGAACGCGTGCAACCAATGCCATGCGGACAAGAGCAGCGAATGGGCCGCCATGACGGCCGCCGAATGGTTTGGCGAGCCGGAGGCCGGTCATTTTTCACTTGCCATTCATGACGCGCGCATTGGCGCAGTCGGTGCGAATGAAGGCCTGGCCAAGGTCATCAACGACGTTTCCGTGTCCGGCATCGTGCGCGCAACCGCATTAACGCTGCTGCAAGCGCCGCTATCGCGTGATGAGGCCGGCGTTATTCAAGATGGCGTGCGCAATGCGGATCCGCTTATCAGAATAGGTGCACTTCGAGGGCTGTCGGCGTTGCCGGTTGAAGCACACGCGCCATTGGCGGCGCCGTTGCTCGGAGATCCTGTTCGCGCCGTGCGGCTCGCCGCAGTGGATGTCATTTCGCCCGTTCGACAGTCATTGGATGCGCCTTATTCCGCAAGCTTTGTTGCAGCTGAACGCGAGTACCTCAGCGCGCAGCTGGCCACTGCGGAGCGGCCGGAGTCTCTTGGCAACATTGCAAACCTGTTTCGCAACAGGGGTGAGTTTGCCCAATCGGAGAGTTACTATCTGCATGCGCTGGACAGGGAGCCACGGCTAATCACCGCGCGAGCAAACCTGGCCGATCTCTATCGCGGTACAGAGCGAGATGAAAAAGCGGAAAAGTTACTGCGAGACGGGCTGCAACTCCAAACCGACGATCCGACCCTGCATCACGCGCTGGGTCTGTTACTCGTCCGTTCGGGGAAACACGACGAAGCGTTGACCCAATTGAAGCAGGCGGCGACATTGCAGCCGGACAACAATCGTTTCGTCTACGTCTATGCGGTAGCCCTGAATTCACTGGGTCAGCCAGATGCGGCAATTGAGGTGCTTCAGGCTGCAAAGCGACGGTTTCCGGCCGATCTGGACATATCGGCACTGCTGCAGTCATTAACGGCACATACGCCATAAGATCTGCCAGCGGGAGCACCGCAGCGCCTTTATTCGTGGTTAAATCGAGGCTGTTCGCAAACTAACAAAAGCGGTAATTCATGAAGCTGCGCATACGCGACAATTCGATTCGATTGAGATTGAGCCAATCCGAGGTGGCGACGATTCGTACCACCGGCATCGTCGGCGGCAAAGTCACATTTGCGGCTGATTCCAGGCTCGTCTATTGCCTGGAAAGTTCGCCCGCCTGCGTCGATACGGCGGCCCGGTTTGACAACGGCGAACTCTTGGTTCGCTTGCCCGAAGCAATCGTCGCCCAATGGGCTGATTCAGACGAAATTTCCATCGAGGCGACACAAATTCTCGACGATGGTGACAGCCTGAAGATTTTGATTGAGAAAGATTTCGCGTGCCTAACGCCACGCGAGGGGGAGGACGAGTCGGACTTGTATCCGCACCCGCAAGAGGGCGAGACGAACTGCTGAGCATCCAATAACAAGACCTTACACGCTGCGGCGCTGGACCAGCGTCGCACAAAAGGTAACGCGCCAAACCAAATGGAAGTATTGCAACTATTAATCAGTGGCATCTCGCAGGGGTGCGTCTACGGTTTAATCGCGCTTGGCTTTGTGTTGATCTACAAAGCAACCGAAATGGTGAATTTCGCCCAGGGCGACATGATGATGATCGGCGCGTTCTTAGGTTACACCTATATTAACCTGGCTGGTTTGCCATTCGTCTGGGGCGTGCTTGCGACCATCGCAACGATGGCGGTTCTCGGCATGTTGCTGGAGCGGCTTGTTCTGCGGCCAATGATTGGTGAGCCGCCATTCGCAGTATTGATGATTACCATTGGCTTGGGTTTTGTGTTCCGGGCGCTCGCAGGCGCTATCTGGGGTAATGAGCCGAAATCCATCACTTCGCCGCTGGCTGGCGGCGTTTTTCGATTCGGTGAGGTAACCCTCGGCTATGAAAATGTAACTGTCATTGTTGCGACTGCACTTTTGTGTGCCGCGCTCTACCTGTTCTTTCGATTTACGCGCCTCGGCATCGCAATGCAGGCGGCATCGCAGAATCAGCTGGCCGCTTACTACGTCGGTATACCAGTGAAGCGAATTTTCACCCTGGTCTGGGCTCTGTCAGCCGCTATAGCCGCGATTGCCGGCATCCTGGTTGCGCCGATTTCCCTGGTCGACCCAATGATGGGTTTTATCGGTATCAAGGCCTTCGCAGCGGCAATCGTCGGTGGCTTTGGCAGTCTGCCGGGCGCAATTATTGGCGGGCTCGTGGTCGGGATCGCCGAGCAGTTCGCCGGCCTTTATGGGCCCGCGGGTTCGGGTGATGTCAGTGCTTATATAATTCTGTTACTGATGTTGTTTATCCGGCCAGAAGGTATATTTGCCACCTTGCAGCGGAAAAAAGTGTAATGCGTTTCATATTCAAGACGCGCTACCAGCAGGATATCCGCATATTCAAGCACGGTGGCCAAAAGTTCTGGTTCGGTCTGTTAACAGCAGCTGTCCTGGCCGCACCCTTGACCCTGGACAAATTTTACCTGGGCGAAATTTCGTTGGTGATGATTTACGCGATCGCCGGCATCGGTCTCATGCTGCTTGTCGGCTACACCGGTCTCGTCAGTCTTGGTCATGCCGCATTTCTTGCAATTGGCGCCTACACCCACGCCATCCTGATTACATACGGTGTGCCGTTTTCACTGTCGTTAATCATTGCGGCCGTTTTCTCCGGACTGATCGGCGCCATCGTTGGTTTGCCCGCCATGCGAATGACCGGAATCTACCTGGCGATTGCGACGCTCGCGTTCGCATTTATTGTCGAGCACAGCATCGGCCACATGAAAGACCTGACCGGCGGCTTCCGCGGCATGGCGGTGTCACGTCCGGAAATGTTTGGTATCGACCTGGGAGCGCCAGTCGCGTTCTATTTCGTTTGCCTGTTCGTGTTGTTCGCCTGCTTGCTGATAGCGATCAACATACTTCGCAGTCCGGTCGGTCGCGCGATGATCGGAATTCGTGATTCGGAAATCTCCGCCCAAAGCATGGGCATTGATCTCGCCAAAACAAAGAGCCTGGCATTTGCGATCTCTGCCGCATTTACCGGTCTGGCGGGCGGGCTATTTGCGCACAAACTCGGCTTTCTCACGCCGGACACTTTTACGCTTTTACTGTCAATCCAGCTGCTGTTAATGGTGGTTGTTGGCGGGCTTGGCTCGCTCCACGGCGTTATTTTCGGCGCGATATTCATCGGCATCCTGCCACAGGGTATAGCGATAATGAGGGATTCGCTGCCGCCGGCCATTTCGCAAATTGCGGGCCTGGAGCCGGGCCTGTTTGGCTTGATCCTGGTGCTATTTCTCATTTTCGAGCCGCAGGGCTTGTACGGGCGCTGGCGAAAAATTCGCAACTTCTTTGAGGAATTTCCGCTGTATCGGAAGGCGACTCACAAGCGCCAGAAAAGTTACTTGCGAACGGAGCGCGTGCGATGAGCGACGCTTTCTTCGTTGCGGAGGACCTGAATCTCAGCTTTGGAGGCGTGCATGCGGTTCGGGATGTGTCGTTTGAAGTAAATCAAGGCGAAGTATTCAGCATCATCGGCCCGAACGGCGCCGGCAAAACCACCATATTCAATTTGATCAGCCGTCTTTACGATGTCGATGGCAACGGGACGATGCGTTTCGATGGTGACGACATCACGCGAATCGCTCCATGTGATGTTGCGCGTCGCGGAATTGCACGAACATTCCAGAATACCGAATTGTTCGAGCATGAAACGGTTCTGCAAAACCTGCTGATTGGCCGGCACGTTCATAGAAAGACGACGCTCTTGTCAGAAATATTTTTTACGCCATCTGTAGCGCGCCAGGAATTGCAGTTTCGTAAAGCCGTTGAAGACGTAATCGATCTTCTGGACCTGCAGAGTTACCGCAACCAGGTCATTGCCAATCTTCCCTACGGTGTACGCAAGATGGTGGAGGTTGCGCGTGCGCTTTGTATCGAGCCGAAATTATTGTTGCTCGACGAACCGTCATCCGGGCTGAACCCGGAAGAAACCGAAGACGTCGTGTTCTGGATCGAAGACATCAATGAAGAACTGGGTGCAACCATCATCATGGTTGAACACGATATGAATCTTGTTACCAGTACATCCGATCGTGTGATGGCCATGGCAGACGGTAGCGTTATTGCGATCGGGTCGCCGGCTGAAATCCAGAGCCATCCCGATGTCCTCAGAGCCTATCTCGGAGACTAGTGTGTCGATATTGCTGCAACTAAAGAATATCGAAACCTACTACGGGCCCATCATGGGGATACGTGGTGTCAGCATGGAGGTTCATAAAGGTCAGATCGTGGCCCTGCTTGGCGCAAATGGTGCCGGCAAGACCACGGTGCTCAAGACCATCAGCGGTGCAATGGATGCGCAAAAAGGAAAGGTGCTGTTGGCCGATCAGCCGATACAGGGGCTGGACCCGGATGTCATCGCGCGCCTCGGTGTGGCCCACGTACCGGAGGGTCGCGAGGTCTTCCCTTTTCTTTCCGTTGAGGAAAACCTCAATGTCGGTGCGTTCAGTCGCAAGGACGCGAACATCGCCGCGGACCTTGAGACGGTTTACGACTATTTTCCATCGCTGTTGCAAAAGCGACATTCGGCGGCCGGATACTTGTCCGGCGGCCAACAGCAAATGCTGGCCATCGGGCGCGCCTTGATGCTGCGCCCGGAAATCATGTTGCTGGACGAACCGTCGCTGGGGCTTTCACCAAGACTGGTGGGTGAGATCGCGACAATAATCAAACGGGTCAACGAGGAACAGAGCGTAACGGTGTTGCTGGTAGAGCAGAATGCGAAAATGGCGCTTGATATCAGTCATTACGGCTATGTCATGGAACTCGGTCGAATCGTCATGGAAGACACAGCGGAGAGGTTGCGCGATGCACCGGACATCAAGGAGTTTTACTTAGGCCTGAAAGACCAGGGCGTGCGAGGGCGGCGCCGTTGGAAACAAAGAAAGACGTGGCGCTGATGCACAAGGACCTGACTCTCGTTGACAGCTTCGATACGATTCCCGGCTTGTTCTGGAACAGAGTCACGACCCATGCCAGTAACGTTGCACTGCGCGAAAAAGACTTCGGAATCTGGAATGAAGTGACCTGGGAGCAATACGGCGAGCAGGCGCGGCTGATCGGCCTCGGTCTGAAAGCACTGGGGATGCGTCGCGGAGACATTTGCTCGATTGCATCGGAAATAAACAAGGAATGGATATTTGCGGACCTCGGCATTATCTGTGCCGGTGGCGTCAGCAACGGTGTTTACCCGACGGACGCGTCGAACCAGGTGGAATACCTGATCAACGACAGCGGCACGCGCTTTTACTTTGCCGAAGACGAAGAGCAGCTGGACAAGGTTCTGGAAGTCCGGGAGCGAACATCGACGCTGCAAAAAATAATCATTTTCGACATGGAGGGCTTAAGAAGTTTCGATGATGCGCAATGCATGAGCCTGGACCAGCTTGTCGATTTAGGGCGAGAGTATCTCACTCGGCATCCAAACGTCTGGGCCGAGGAAATCGAGGCAGCAAAACCCGACGACCTCATGATTCTGACCTATACCTCCGGCACCACGGGCATGCCGAAAGGCGCCATGATCAGCCAGCGAAACATGCTGGTCATGTTGAACTACCTTAAAGAAGGGCTGGATGCGCATGCCGGTGACGAACAGTTGGGGTTCTTGCCTCTTGCGCACATCGCTGGCCGACTTTTCTATACATTTTCGCCGCTGCAATCGCTGGCTACGGTGAATCTTGTCGAAAGCCTCGAGACAACCGTGCAGGACATTCAGGAAGTATCGCCAACATTGCATTTCGCGGTGCCGCGGGTTTGGGAGAAGCAGTACTCCACCGTCGCGATCAAACTAAAGGAAGCGACGGCCCTGGGGCGGCTTGCGTACGAGTGGGCGATCGCCACAGGATACCGCGCTGCCAGTTACAGAAAACAAAACAAGGCGCTGCCGGGCGCACTCAAAGTGCTGAACGGCATCGCGGATTTTCTGGTGCTGCGCAACGTGCGAAAGGCGCTCGGTATCAACAAGAGCAGGCGGTTGTTTACGGGCGCAGCGCCAATCGCTCCTGATCTGATCAATTGGTACTGGGCGCTGAACCGGCCAATGTTCGAGGTCTTTGGCCAGACAGAAAACACGGGTCTGGTAACGATCAATACGCCGCAACATTGCCGCATTGGCAGCGTGGGAAAACCAATCGCGGATGTGCAGATACGGATATCTGATCAGGGAGAGATTTTGATCAAGGGCGACAGTGTTATCGACGGATACTGGGGGAAACCTGAGAAAACAGCAGAAACCATCATTGACGGATGGTTGCACACAGGTGATGTTGGCCGCATCGACGAAGACGGCTTCATTTACCTGATCGACAGAATGAAGGACATCATCATTACGGCCGGTGGCAAAAACATAACGCCAAGCGAAATCGAGAATCAGCTCAAGTTTTCGCCCTTTATCTCCGATGCGGTTGTCGTTGGCGACAAAAGGCCCTATCTGACCTGCCTGATAATGATCGATCAGGAGAATGTCACGAAGTTCGCACAGGACGAAGATGTCGTGTTTACCAACTACTTAAGCCTTTGTCATACCCGGGAAGTCAACGATTTGATCGGGCGAGAGATCGAAAACGTCAATCAGAAATTCGCACGCGCGGAGACAATTAAGCAATATCGCCTTATAGATCAGTTACTTGACGCTGAGGACGAGGAACTTACACCAACCATGAAGCTCAAGCGAAAGGTCGTAAACGTGAAATATGCGGACCTCATTGATAGCATGTACAAGAACTAGCAAATTGATACAGAAGCCTCGTTACAGGGGCCGTTGAGGGGAAACCATGTTCGGGAAAATTCTTGCTGTTTCGTTGGCGATTGGCCTTTTGTCTTCATGCGCTGGCGAAAGTGACGAAGGTGAATCAACCGTCAATGGTGTATCGGATTCAGAAATCGTCATTGGTTCATTTGCCGACTTGTCGGGGCCAGCGGCGTTACTCGGGTTGGATGCCGTCAATGGCGCACGACTGCGTTTTGACGAAATCAATGCAGCGGGCGGAATTCACGGCCGCAAGATTCGATTCATCGTGGAAGATACGCAGTACCAGTTGCCAAAAGCGATTCAGGCAGTAAACAAACTGGTCAATCGTGACAAAATATTTGCGATGTTCTTAGGTCTGGGCACACCAATGAACAACGCGGTCATGCAAACTCTGTTTGACGCCAACGTGCCCAATATATTTCCGATTTCCGGCGGGCGGCAGATGGTCGTTCCATTTCGCCCATTGATGTTTACGGCGCGTGGCGTTTATTACGATGAGATCCGTGCGGGTGTTCGATATTTTGTCGAAGAAAGGGGCGCAGAGAGTATTTGTGTGATGTATCAGGACTCGGACTACGGTAATGAGATTCTGGATGCGGCGACGGATCAGGCAGCAGAAATGGGTGTCGAGATTGCCGCGGTTTCCGGGCACAAAGCCACCGACACCGAATTTACGGCCTCCGTCCTGCGAGTTCGAAATTCAGGATGCAAGACCGTGATGCTGGGTACGATCTACAAAGACACCATTTTGATCTTTGAGGCAGCACGCAAGATCGGCTGGGACGACGTTTCGTTTGTCGGCCAAAATGCTTCCTATAGCAGAGCAGTTGCGTCGGCCGAGAGCGGGGCGGCGGAAGGATATTATGCGTTTGTGCACATCGCCGTAGTGTATGGAGACGACGATATGAGCGAGGAGGTGGCTCGCTGGTACAAGAGCTACACTGACACCTTTGGCGGTGAACCTGGATATGCCGCGGTCGAGGGCTATCGCAACGCAGATATACTGGGGGTCGCCTTGCAAAACGCGGGCAGGGAGCTGGATGTAGATGCCTTGATAGGTGGCCTGGAAGCAATGACGGACTACGAAGACATCTTTGGCTATCACCTGACGTTTGGACCGGATGACCACAAGGGTGTCGATGAGTCGATCCTGATGACGGTCAAAGACGGGCGATGGGTAAGACTTGAAGAGTCTATTCGTTACTAGGAGCTGAAAGGGTATGTCGACATTGGTACTTCAAGAACGGCACAAGGGTATCGAAGGATGCCTGATATTGACCTTGAATCGTGGCGAGCAACGCAATAGCCTGTCGCGCGCCATGTTGTCGGAGCTGAGCAACGCGATCGACGATGCGGCGAATGACGAAACAGTCAAAGTAATCGTATTGCAGGGAAGCGGCCCCGCGTTTTGCTCCGGCCACGACCTGAAAGAACTCACATCGCATCGTGCCGACGAAGACAAGGGCGCGGAATTTTACCGCGACGCGATGCAGCAATGTTCGCTAATGATGCGAAAAATCGTCCGCTGCCCCAAACCAGTGATCGCAAAAGTCCATGGCATCGCCACGGCGGCCGGTTGTCAGCTGGTCGCGAGTTGCGACCTTGCCATTGCCGGTGAGTCTGCTACGTTCGCGACGCCAGGCGTTCATCTGGGCCTGTTTTGTTCTACGCCAATGGTTGGACTCAGTCGCAATGTGTCGCGCAAACAATCGATGGAAATGTTGCTGTTGGGTGAGCCGGTCAGTGCCGAACGAGCAGAGCAATTCGGTCTGATAAACAAGACTGTGACCGATGACGAGCTTGATGCGTCGGTCGATGAATGGGCTGCGAAACTGGCAGCAAAGCCGAGCTATTCGGTAAAAGTCGGCATCGAGGGTTTCTATAACCAGCTCGAAATGAATATGAATGATGCCTACGATTATGTATCCGAGATTATGGTTGCAAACATGCTGGATGACGATTCAATCGAGGGTATTGGCGCATTCTTGCAAAAGCGCCTGCCCATCTGGGCGAAAGGATCCTGAATGGTAAACGCACGCTATGTATCATTTACGCCTGAATCGCTTGATTTCCTGAACGAGCTGGCGGCAAACAACAACCGCGAATGGTTTAAGGAAAACAAGTCTCGCTACGAAGAGCAGGTGCTTGACGTCGCGTTGGCGTTTATTCAGTCAATGCACAAACCGCTGCAGGAAATTGCGCCGCACTTCACTGCAATACCGAAGCGCATGGGCGGTTCCCTGATGCGTGTTTATCGCGACACACGATTCTCGAAAGGAAAAGAACCGTACAAGACAAACATCGGCATTCAATTTCGCCATGAACGCGCGAAGGACGTTCACTCTCCAGGGTTCTACGTTCACATCGATCCAGAGCAAGTGTTTCTCGGCGCTGGAATGTGGCGCCCGGATCCGGACGCCCTGGCCGGTATTCGTGCCAGAATTTCCGACAAGCAAAGCGAGTGGCTTCGCGTGTCAACGGACAAGAAGTTCACGCGGCATTTTCACTTAGGTGGCACAACCTTAAAAAGGCCACCACGCGGCTACGATAAAGAACATCCAATGATCGAAGATCTGAAGCGAAAGGATTTTATTGCCGTGAAAAACATGAGTCATGCAGACGTGCTGGGACCCAAGTTTCAGCAGAAGGTGGAAACGGCATTCAAAGGCGCATCGGACTATATGCAATTCCTGTGTAAGGCAGTAGGAGTACAGTATTGAAACAGCAGTATTTTTTCCTGACAGTGTTATTCGCGGCGTTCGTGATGTCGGGCTGCACAAAGAACGCCACGGTGAGCATTCAGAGTATTGATGAAGCCCGATTGTTGGCCGCCGGCAGCGACACGGAAAACTGGCTGACACATGGCCGCACCTATTCGGAGCAGCGCTTTGTTCCAATGTCGGGCATCAATTCCGCAAACGTAGGGCGGCTCGGCCTGGACTGGTATTTCGATTTACCGACTCATCGTGGCATTGAAGCCACGCCGCTCATCATTGGCGGGACGATGTTTGTCACAACATCGTGGAGCATGGTCTATGCGCTCGATGCCAGAAGCGGCGAGGAGCTTTGGCACTACGATCCGGAAGTGCCAAAAATCTGGGCGAGTTTCGCCTGTTGTGATGCGGTAAACAGAGGCGTGGCAGCCTGGGGTGACAAGGTTTTTGTCGGTACGCTCGACGGCTACCTGGTTGCACTGGACCGGGCAACTGGCGAGGTTGCGTGGCGGGTCAACACCATCAATCGGGAGCAGCCCTATACCATCACGGGTGCGCCGAGAGTCATAAAAGGCAAGGTCATTATCGGCAACGGCGGCGCCGAATTCGGTGTTCGAGGCTATGTATCGGCGTTCGACGCAGAGACTGGCGAACAGGCATGGCGTTTTTACACGGTGCCCGGAAACCCGGCTGAGGGATTCGAAAGCGCAGCCATGGCAGAAGCGGCGGAGACCTGGACCGGCGAATGGTGGACCCAGGGTGGCGGCGGAACCGTCTGGGACTCGATGGCGTACGACCCGGAGGCCGATCTGTTGTACATCGGCGTCGGTAACGGATCGGTCTGGAATCGCAACCTGCGAAGTCCGGGCGGCGGCGACAACTTGTTTCTTTCTTCTATCGTTGCATTGCGTCCGGACACTGGCGAATACGTCTGGCATTACCAGACGACGCCCGGCGACAGCTGGGACTACACCGCAACGCAGTCCATTATTCTTGCCGATATCGATATAGATGGAAAAACACGCAAAGTTCTCATGCAGGCGCCGAAGAACGGTTTCTTTTATGTAATCGACAGGTTAACAGGCGAATTCATATCGGCAGAACCTTACGTCCCGATAAACTGGGCTAGCCACGTTGACCAAGAAACCGGGCGTCCGGTTGAGACAGAAAATGCCCGCTACGAAGACGGTCCGCAATTGGCCATGCCTTCTCCTCACGGCGGTCACAACTGGCATCCGATGTCCTACAGCCCGCAAACGGGCCTGGTCTATGTGCCGGCGCAAGAGCTGCCGTTTGTATACGCCAACGACGATGACTTTGAGTTCATCGTGGGCCAATGGAATACCGGTACGAATGCTACGGTCGCGGATATGCCGACTGATCCTTTACAAATCGCTCAACTGGCTGCCAATTTGCGTGGATTCCTGCTTGCCTGGGACCCGGTTGAACAAAAAGAAGTCTGGCGCTACCAGCATGCCGGCCCCTGGAACGGCGGAACACTGACAACCGCTGGCAACCTGGTATTCCAGGGCAATGTCATCGGCGAATTTGTCGCCTATTCCGCAGACAAGGGTGAGCGGCTCTGGAGCTTTGCAACCCAGACAGGCATTACGGCCGGACCTGTATCATATGAACTGGACGGCGAACAATACGTCACCGTCGCTGTTGGCTGGGGAACATTGCTGGGCATGCTCGGCGGGCCGACAGTTGCCCCGCTACAGATGCGCAATCGCAGCCGGGTATTGACGTTTCGGCTGGACGGCAGCAACGAGTTACCGCCACCTGTGGCGGCGGTCGTACATCGCGAGCCAACGGTGATATCGCCAGTGGGCAGCGAAGAGCAGCTTGCGACGGGGCACGCGACCTATGTCGAACGTTGCCTGGCCTGTCACGGCTTCAGCGTCGTGAGCGGCGGATTGGTGAAGGACCTGCGCCTGAGCAGCGAGGCTGTGCATGGTCAGTGGAATGCAATCGTGCTGGGCGGGCAACGCACGGAATTGGGCATGCCTGCTTTCGCGGGCATCCT
>SMVB01324109.1_pt1 | contig 19211 bp, 17 predicted proteins | sample 2456461 | NCBI WGS metagenome assembly SMVB01 (sample SAMN11095934, study PRJNA526329) | marine sediment metagenome | biome: Marine sediment; feature: Surficial sediment; material: Deep marine sediment; isolation source: Hadal surficial sediment | place: Pacific Ocean | collected 2014-05 | depth...
CCTTCACTGCTCGATCTATGAAGCGCTTGGACAAGGCGCGCCTGCATGTGCGCGATGAATTGCAGCGCTGTGCTGCTGCGAACTCACACTTAAAGTCTACGGCGATAATGGATTTCTATCTGACTTAGCTGTCGCGTTCAGCCACTCGATTCTTGCGTTCCTGACGGAACATCAGCCAGGCCGCCAAAATGACACCCAGGGCAACAGTGCTGATAATAATGGTGGCCAGGGCGTTGACCTCCGGGGTAACCCCCAGTCTCACCTTGGAATAAATCACCATGGGCAAGGTGCTGGCTCCGGCGCCGGAGGTAAAACTGGCGATCACCAGGTCGTCCAGCGACAGCGTGAATGCCAGTAGCCAACCGGATACCATGGCAGGGGCAATTAGCGGCAGGGTGATGTCACGGGCAACTGCGAACGGGTGCCCACCCAAATCCATAGCCGCTTCCTCCAGCGACTGATCCATGCTGGCGAGCCGCGACTGGACGATGACCGCAACATAGGCCATGGAAAAGGTAATGTGGGCGATGGTAATGGTGTTGGCGCCGCGCGCAGAAGGCCAGCCGGTGAGCTCTTGCAGGCTGACGAACAGTAATAACAGGGACAGGCCGGTGATCACCTCGGGCATTACCAGTGGCGCCGCTATCATGCCGGTAAACACCATGCGACCGCGAAAACGTCCCATTCGATTCAGGGCAAGCCCCGCCAGGGTGCCCAGCGCCGTTGCACAGGTGGCGCTAACCACGGCAATTTTCAAACTTAGCAGTGCGGCGCTCAGGATTTGCTTATTGTCCAGCAGCGCGCCGTACCAGCGAAACGAAAACCCGCCCCACACCGTGGCAAGAGGGGAGTGGTTAAAGGAGTAGACCATCAGCACCAGGATTGGGATGTAGAGAAAGGCAAAGCCGAAGCACAGCGCCGACAGTAGAAAGATGGAACGTGTCTTCATGACTCCGCCTCCTGTTGGTAGCGCTGAAACATCATAATCGGCAGAATCAGGATCAATAGCAGTACCGTGGCAACAGCGGAGGCCAGGGGCCAATCTCGATTCACAAAAAATTCATCGTACAGTGTGCGCCCAATCATCAATGAGTCGATGCCCCCCAACAAGGAGGGGATTACAAACTCGCCCAGCGCCGGAATAAACACCAACAGTGAGCCCGCAATCACTCCCGGCATGGACAGCGGTAGGGTGACATCGGTGAAGACCTTCCAGGGCGTGGCCCCCAAATCCATCGCGGCGTCGTGCAGGTTTTGATCCAGCCTTTCAAGGCTGGCGTAGATGGGCAGTATCATAAACGGAATGTAGGTGTAGACGATGCCGAGATACACCGCCGCATCGGTGTATAACATCTGCAGGGAGTCGTCGATTATCCCCATGCTCAGCAGCGTATTGTTGACCACGCCGTGCTTGCCGAGCATGACAATCCAGGCGTAAACCCGCAGTAAAAACGAAGTCCAGAAGGGGAGGATTATCAACATCAGCAAGAGGCTACGCCAGGGAGCACGGGCCCTGGCAATGCCATAGGCCATTGGGTAACCGAGCAACAGGCACAGCACGGTCGAGATAAATGCAATTCGAATCGACCGGAAATAGCTCACCCAATAAAGCTTGTCTTCCAGTAAAAAAAGGTAGTTGTCCCAGCTGGCCAATAGGCGTTTGGGGGCGGATTCGGCCCAGTCAAAAAACGGCGTAAACGGCGGCTGGGCAACGATTGGGTCGGCGAAGCTGATCTTGAAGACAATGGCGAACGGTACCAGGAAAAATAACAATAGCCAGGCGAAGGGTAGGGTGATGACCGCGCCGCGCCACAGCCGCCCCGCAGTACTGTGGTTGATAGTGCCGGTCAATTTTTCAACACCACACTGCAGTTGGAGTCCCAGCTCAGGTAGACTTCGTCATCCCACTCCATGGCCAGTTCCGCTGAGCGCCGGGAATTTTGCGCGCTAACTTGAATGATTCGACCGGCCTGCGAACGCACCCGATAGATGGATCGGTTGCCGTAGTAGGCAAGATCCTCCACTACCCCACGTGTTACCGTCAGGCGGTCATCGGTGGGTTGGGTCTTGCTGATAATCAGCTTTTCCGGCCTGACGCCAATCATCACGGCTGCACCGGCCTCGATGGCGTCCTGGTGTTGGATGCGAATCCGGGTGCCACTTGTGTCAAGTTCTACGGTGATAAAGCCTGGCTCATTGTCGATAACTGCGGCATCGAATATATTTATGTTGCCAAAGAAATCGGCGACAAAGAAATTGCGCGGATACTCGTACACTTCGCTGGGCGTGCCAATTTGAATAAACTTTCCCTCGTCCATTACCGCTATACGGGTGGCCAGGGTCATGGCCTCCTCCTGGTCATGGGTGACTACCACGAAGGTGGTGCCCAGTTGATCCTGCAGGTTCATCAGCTCGAACTGAGTTTGCTCGCGCAGTTTTTTGTCCAGTGCCGCCAGCGGTTCATCCAATAATAGAACCTTGGGGCGCTTGATTAAGGCTCTGGCCAATGCGACGCGCTGCAGTTCGCCGCCGCTGAGCTGGTTTGGCTTGCGTTGCGCTAGCTTGGTCAGCTGCACCAATTCCAACATTTCTCGCACACGAGTATCAATTTCCGCTCGGGCGACCCTGCCTTTACGTAGGCCGTAGGCAACATTCTGCGTCACCGACATATGCGGGAATACAGCGTAGGACTGGAACATCATGTTGACGGGGCGGTTGTAGGGTGGCAGATCAGTGACGTCCACGCCATCGATCAGGATTTTACCCCCGGAGGGCGTCTCCAAACCGGCCAGCATGCGCAGCAAGGTAGATTTCCCACAGCCGGAACCGCCCAGGATAGTGAATAATTCTCCCCGATAGATATCCAGGCTGATAGCGTCCACTGCAGTAAAATCACCGAAGCGCTTGCTCAGTGATTGTATTTCGATAAAGGGCTTTTGACTCGAATCATTCCACGGAGTCCCGGTGCAGCTTCCGCTGTGCTCATTGGTGGGTTGCTTGGGGTTTACATTCATTGGGTAATCCAGGGCGAGTTACAAGCCAGTTTTTATCTTTATCCAGGTGCGAGACCGTCGGCGTTCCAATTTTGGGGTTAACACGGGCGCGGCATGCAGCCGATTCATGATTGATTTGTCCGGGTAAATGGCGACATCTGAGGTGATTGCAGGATCAACCAGCGCCGTCGCGCTGCGATTAGCATTGGCATAGCCGGTAAAGTTACTCGCGCTGGCGATAACCTCCGGGCGCAGTAAATAATCCAGCCATAGGTGGGCGTTGTCGGGATGGGGCGCATCTGCCGGAATAAACCAGAGGTCGATCCATTCAACGCTGCCCTCAATCGGAATATTAAAGGCCAGCTCGATAGTCAGCCCCGCCTCGGCGGCGCGCCTGGTGGCGACGGAGTAATCCCCCGACCAACTCATGGCGATGCAGACCTCCTCGCTGGGCAAGTCGAGCAGCATCTTGGTAGAGCTGAAGTACTTGATATACGGCCGGATACTTTTGAGTAATGTCTCTACCTCATGCAAGTGTTCCGGCTCTACCGAATTGGCGGGATGCCCCAGATATAGCATCGCCATCGGTATCACCGATAGTGGATCATCCAATAGGCTCACTCCGCAGTCGGCGAAGCGAGACACAATTTCGGGATCAAACACCAGTGACGCGCTGTCAATAGGGGCGTCGGGCATACGCTCGCGTATCATATCCACGTTGTAGCTGAAGCCGGTTGTACCCCACATATAGGGCACTCCCACTAACTTTGCGGGGTAATTCCTGGCGATTCGTTCGACTAGATCCGGATCGATATGGCGCCAATTTTGCAGGTGTTCGAAATCGGCTGGGCGGAATATTCCAATGGGAACCAATCGGGCTGAAAAGCCGGCGGACTGAAGAACGATATCGTAGCCAGTGTGGCCCGTCATCAGCTTGGTGTCCACCATTTCGCTGGAAGCGTAGGTATCGTAGTTGACCTTGATGCCGTACTCCGATTCAAAGTCATCGATGATCTGTGGGTCGATATAGTCAGACCAGTTATAGACGTTGAGGATGGGTTGCTCTTCGGCATTGGCGGCGATGGCCAATCCGAAAACCACGGCCAGGCCTAACTGTGAAGCTTTCACAGCTATTTTTGTTCCGGCTCGCGCCCGGGCGGAGTGGCCGGGGGCGGCATATGGCGGGGGAAAGCGCTTGCCAGGTAGTGGGCGGCAACTTGTTTGGCCTTGCTGCGGCTGTAACGTTGGGGTGTAACCAATAAGTCCAGCCACAAGCCATCCAATAATGCGGTGTAGCCGATCGCTAACAGTCCCGCGTCTGCCAGTTGGTATTGGCCCTCATCTATCACCGTCTGGAACAGCTGGCCAATGGCGCTCTCGGCCTGAATGTCTGAGCGCGAGCAGATGCGCCGGTAAGTAGGGCGGGACTTGGCCTCTCCCCAAAAAGCGAACCACACCGCCAGCTTGTTTTTTTGAGTGAGCTTCGCGCTGAAGCTAAAATCCAGCAGCGCCTGCAGTTTGTGCGCCAGCGTTGTTAGCTTGGTGTTGGTCAATATTTCGGCCTGGCCGGTGTTGTACTCACTGGTGACGTGCTGGAGGGTTGCCGCCAGGAGCTTGTCTTTACTCTCAAAGTGGAGATTGGCTATTCCCAGACTAAGCCCGGCTTCGCGGGTGATGGTAGCCATGGTGGTGCCCGACAAGCCATTCTTTGCGATGCTGTCGATGGTTGCCCGAATGAGTTGTTTCCTGCGGACCTCCCTGGGGAGCGAGCGTCTACTGTCAGTGGTCTTTTTGCTTGTTTTGGCCACCAGGTGAAGCCTCCTCGTCCATGGGTCACGGGATAATACGGCTGCTTACTATGCCGCAGTTCTCCAGAACATAAAGCAATGCAGGTAGTTTGGCAATCTATAGCTGAATGGCTGTTCATTGGTGGACCCGGTAGGTCCAGCTCGGAATATTGCCAAAAAGAATAAGCCCGCGCACCACCTGGTAGCTGCTCGCCTACGCGGTGATATGTTAGCTAAATCGTAAATGACAGGAGAGGCCTCCCTGATATACAATCGATGGGCACTGGCTATAATATTACAAGCGCCTGGTTGATATTTCGGAGTAACCTGAGATGCGTGCAACAGATTTTGTTCAAAGCTACTTTGATGCCTGGAACCATGGTGATGCCCAGGGTGTGGCACAGCACCTGGCCAAGAACGGCACCTACTGCGATATCCCCAGGAATGAACAGCATTCCGGTGAGGACCTGGTTGCCAACCTGACAGAATTTTTCACTCGTGATCACCACAGTTATCAATTGATCGGTGAGATTGTGTCCAGTGACTCGACCATCGCCTTTCAATACCGAATGTCCTCGGATGATGCCTCTCTGGGCGACTGGTTTGGCGCGGAGTTTATGTCGTTGAACGGCGATGGTGCGACAAAAATTACCGACTACTATGACCCGGTTAGAGTGGCGAGTCCGTCGGGAATTGGCGGCACCATGGTGCGAAAATACGCCAAATCCGGGCTTAGTCCAGGTCAAATGAAAAAGTATACACACCAACTTAGCAGTTTAATGGGCGGCGAGAAGGTCTATCTCGAGTCGGATCTGACCATGCTTAAACTGGCGGCGCTAGTGGGCTGCTCCGTCAATCACCTGTCGCAGGCGGTCAACGCCGGATTTGGTATGAGTTTCTTCGATTTCCTAAACAGTTACCGGATTGAAGAGGCCAAACTCATGCTCAGTCAAACGGATCAACCCTCGCAGGCGATACTGGATGTATCCTTCGCTGTCGGATTCAACTCTAATTCGGCATTTTATGCCGCTTTCCGTAAAGCCACTGGCCAAACGCCCGCCCAATACCGCCGCGCATTCGTGGAGAACTGTTCCCCCGCTTGACGGGGTTTTCCCTGCACCGTTGACGCCGCTCTGCAAAATCAAACATTTCGACCGATAGGGCGGGAAGTAATGCCGCTCTTTATTTGGCATAAAACCCACTGGATCGCCCGCGCCAATGTGGGCGCCCGCAATGACAGTGACCTCAACAAGCCATATGACTAAACCGCAACAACACACCGGTTCATATTACGCGGCCAGCGCCGGTATTTACCCCGACTATGCACCATTACGGGGCGCGCAGACCGCTGATGTCTGTGTGATCGGGGCCGGCTACACCGGCATATCCACAGCCCTGCATCTGGCGGAGCGCGGTTACAATGTGCACGTGGTTGAGGCCAATAGGGTCGGCTGGGGTGCCTCCGGTCGCAACGGCGGTCAAATGATTGGTGGTATTTCCGGTGAAGACGCTATTGTCAGGTCGCTGGGTGAAGACGGGCAGAAGTTGGTGTGGCAGATGCGGTGGGCTGGTCATGAGATCATTCGTGAAAGGGTAAAAACCTACGACATCGCCTGTGACTTAAAGTCCGGGTACCTCGACGTGGCGATCAAGCCGCGCCACCTGGCGGCGATGAAAGCGGATTTCGAGGTCTTGGAAAAATACGACTTTCCGTTCGATTACAAAATACTCTCGAAATCCGAAACCCGGGATGCGATTGGTACCGATGCCTATATCGGCGCCCTGCAGAACATGGGTAATGGGCATTTGCATCCGCTCAAACTGTGTATCGGCGAAGCCCGCGCGGCCGTCTCCCAGGGGGCGACCATTTACGAACAATCACCTGTTCTGCGCATCGAAAAGCACGCCAAGCCCACCGTGGTGACGGAAGAGGGTTCGATAACGGCGGATTTTGTGGTGCTGGCGGGCAATGCCTATCATTTTTTGGAGCGCAAATTGCGAGGCAGCCTGTTTCCGGTAAACAGTTTTATTATTGCCTCCGAACCCCTGTCCGATGATATCGTCAACACGATAAATCCACAGGATCTCGCTGTCTGTGACCCAAATTATATACTGGAATATTTTCGGCTTAGCGCCGATAAACGGCTGTTGTTTGGCGGCCGCTGCAATTATTTTGGTAGCGATCCCAGCGTCATAAAGCAACAGCTGGTACCGCGCATGTTAAAAATATACCCGCAGCTGGCCGCCACTAAAATCGACTATGGCTGGGGGGGCACCATTGGCGTACCCATTAATCGGGTACCACAGATGGGCCGATTAGCCCCCAATATATTTTACTCCCAGGGGTATTCCGGGCACGGGGTCAATGTCACCCATTTGGCGGGGCAGATAATGGCCGACGTTATAGCCGGCACTTTTGAGCGCTTCGATGTATTCGCCAATGTTAAGACGGTGTCCATTCCCGGTCAGCATCTGTTTGCCAAGCAAATGGTGGCGTTGGGCATGCTGTACTATAAATTGAAAGATCGGCTGTAATGGTGGCCAATAATGCTGCTCGTTTTCAATAATACGGTCGCTGAGCGACTGAAGGTCAAACCAAGGAAATGACGGTAATGAATTATCCCGATGCAGCTTCTATTGAAGAACTGGACAGCTTTTTAGCGGCTCATCCTGAGACCCAGATGATGGAAGTGTTGACGGTGGATCTCAATGGGATACTGCGTGGCAAGCGAATCCCTCGGGGCGAGTTTAAGACGTTTTTTACCTCGGGCTTGAACAGTGCGGCGGCAGCCGCCTTGTTGAACACACATGGCGATGCGCCCGACGAGTTGGATATCACTATGTACGAGGGTGATCCCGACAAAATAATCTATCCGATCGCCGGTACGCTTTCCACCGTTCCGTGGCTTAAATCCCGGCCCGCCCAAGTGATGGCCAGTTATCGCGAGTTAACCGGCGAGCCCTGTTATCGCGACCCCAGAAATGTTTTACAGCGGGCTACACAACCACTTTTGGACATGGGCTTAAAACCCGTGGTGGCAACAGAATCTGAGTTTTACTTGCTGGAGCCGAACGATAGCGGCATTCCCCGCCCACTGCTCGGTAGAGTGCCTGGGACGGACCTTCGCCAGCCCGGCATACAGTTTGGCATGATGGAGGATTTGTGGGATGTCGATGGCTTTTTGGAATCGGTAAGGACGGGTGCTGCCCTCATGGGTCTGCCCGTCACCACTGTCTTGTCGGAGTATTCCGGCGGTCAGTTCGAGATTAATCTGCACCATCTCGACGATGTAGTCAAAGCTTGTGATCAGGCAGTGTTGTTAAAACGCCTGATAAAGGGCTCGGCGCGACAGCACGGGTTTGGCAGCTCTTTCATGGCCAAACCCTTCGCCGATATGGCGGGTTGCGGTTTGCATATTCATGTCAGCCTCTATGATCAGCAGGGCGACAATATTTTCGCCGACGAGACATCATCCGCGTCCCCGCCAATTTCGGACAGCCTTCGCCATGCGGTGGGCGGTCTTGCTCACACAATGGCTGACAACATGGCTATCTACGCGCCTAATGCCAATTCATACCGCCGCTTGATTCCAAATAACTATGCCCCGCTGAGCCCGAACTGGGGTTACAACCACCGCTCGGTGTCACTGCGGATTCCCGTGTCCGGCGTTGCAGATACCCGGGTTGAACATCGTGTTGCCGGAGCCGATGCCAATCCTTATCTGGTTATGGCGTCAATCATGGCGGGACTGCATCACGGCCTGACTGAAAAGTGTGATCCCGGCCCCATGATTGAGGCCGGCCAAAAAATGCCCACCGAGACCATAACCCTGCCTGTTCGCTGGGAGTCGGCCCTGGCGCAGTTCGAACAGAGCCAGATCATGCCCCGGTATCTGGGCGAGGAATATCACCGAATATACACCCTGGTAAAACGTGATGAGTGTGATGACTATCATGCCAGGGTTAGTCCGCTGGATTATGAGTGCTATTTGCGCGCAGTTTGAAGAAGTTGTGTTGGTGGCGGTCAGTTGTCGACGCGGCGCGGGTCGTTCCGAGTAGTGATTGGGAGGAGTGCGATGATACGCGGTAGCTGTGTTTGCGGTAGGGTGCGGTATCAGGTAGATGGTGAGTTAGAGGATTTTTGCCATTGTCACTGCTCGATATGCAGGAAGATTCACGGTGCAGCGTTTGCATCGTGGGGCGGTATTCTTCGCGACAAATTTTCCTGGTTGGCAGGTGGGGATGAGGTTAGTAAATATGCCTTCTCCGACAATGCAGACAGTGTTTTTTGCCCGAATTGCAGCTCAACACTATTGGTAGACTTTAAACCCGAGGCGGATATGCTCTACCTCGCTATGGGCACTGTCGATGGCGAGGTGAAGTGCCCACCGGGCTTTCATCAGTTTGTGGACTCAAAGGCGTTCTGGCACGACATCAGCGATCAACTGCCACAATTTGGCGAGTGGCCCGACCCACAGTAGAGGCCCTCTCTCAGCTGACGACCATATACACCTTGCGCACAGTTTCTATCACTTCGGCCACCCCCTTCCATCCACAGGGGAATACCCAGCTGTCACCCGCCTTAATTTCCGTCACCTTGCCCGATTCTGAGGTTAGCCGCCAATGACCCTCTAGAAGATGGCAAAACTCGGTAATATCCAGGTCGAGTTGCAGTGTCCCGGGTTCACACTCCCATGTGCCGGCGACGAGGTTTCCCACGCTGAAAAACCCACTATCGGTTTGTTTTGGCAATGGGCCTATCGGTTCACCAAAGGATTCTACGTCGATCAAATCGGCGAGGCTGGCGCACTGTTTCTGAACACTAATTTCGTGCATATTTTTTCTCCACTTGCTGGCTGGTAATAGCGCGAAACCCAACGGGGTTATCCCCTGCGACTCGCAAATTCCACAGTAGATAGCAGCAGTTGCCCCGAATCTTCCGTGCGGGTAGGAGTGGAATAAGAAACCGCCTCAGGGGGTCTGTTTCCCACCCTATAGGCGGCGAATGAAGGCTGCAGATTGATGCGTATACTGGACGTTGGACCGCGCTTCCAACGTCACAACTATAGCGCCGCCGGGCTGTAATTATGCAAAAATCAGATATCGAAATAGCGCGAGAGGCTCCGATCCAACACATTACCGAGATTGGCGCCGGTATCGGCATTCCGGACTCGGCTCTCCACTGTTATGGTCATTACAAAGCCAAAATTGACTACAAATTCATTGCCCAATTGGCAAAAAAGCCCACCGGAAAGCTCATCCTGGTCACTGCGATATCGCCGACACCCGCCGGTGAGGGGAAAACCACCACGACGGTGGGTCTTGGCGACGCCCTTAATCGGGTGGGCAAGAAAGCGATTATCTGTCTGCGCGAACCCTCCTTGGGGCCTTGTTTTGGCATGAAGGGCGGGGCTGCGGGCGGTGGTAAGGCGCAGGTCATTCCAATGGAAGATATCAACTTGCATTTTACCGGTGATATGCACGCGATAACCACTGCACACAATCTGTTGGCCGCACTCATTGATAATCACATTCACTGGCACAACAGCAATGGATTCGACTCGCGGTTGATCACCTGGCGTCGAGTTATTGATATGAATGATCGTTCACTGCGTAATATAACCACGGGACTGGGCGGCATAAGTCATGGCATTCCACGGGAGTCCGGGTTTGATATAACGGTGGCCTCGGAGGTGATGGCCATTTTTTGCCTGGCCGAAAACCTGCACGATTTACAGAAGCGCCTGGGTAATATTGTGGTGGGCTATACCCGCGAAAGGCAGGCGATCACCGCGCGCGATGTTAAAGCCGAGGGGCCCATGGCGGCGCTGTTGAAAGATGCCTTCATGCCCAATCTTGTGCAAACCCTGGAAAATAACCCCGCGCTGATTCACGGCGGCCCGTTTGCCAATATCGCCCACGGTTGCAATTCGGTGATTGCGACCAAGGTTGCGCTAAAGCTGGCCGATTATGTGGTCACCGAGGCGGGGTTTGGGGCCGACCTGGGAGCGGAGAAATTCTTCAATATAAAATGTAAAAAAGCGGGTTTGAAACCCGGGGCCGCCGTTATTGTCGCGACTGTTCGTGCACTTAAAAAGCACGGGGGTATCGCCAGCAGTGATTTCGACTTGCCCAATCCGGACGCTGTAGCACGCGGATGTGAAAATCTGGCGCGGCATATCAGAAATATCGGTCAATTTGGCGTCCCTGTCCTGGTGGCCATTAACCGTTTTCAGGCGGACTCAGACGAAGAACTGGCAGTAATACAAGCGCATTGCCAGGCGCTGGGAGTCGACGCTATTGAGTGTAATCACTGGGCCGAGGGCAGTGCGGGTACCGAAGACCTGGCCAGAGCGGTGATTGAGTTGGTCGATACGGCGCATTCGCAGTTTCGGCCGCTGTATGATGACAGCATGAGCCTCTGGGAAAAAATATCCCATATCGCAAGAAACATCTACGGTGCTGAAGAGGTGATTGCCGACAAAAAGGTCCGCGCTCAAATCAATGAGTATCAACGCGACTATGGGCACTTCCAGATTTGTATGGCTAAAACCCAATACAGCTTTTCCACTGATCCTAATTTACTGGGTGCCCCCAGCCACCATGTTGTACCCATTCGGGAAGTGCGATTGGCAACGGGGGCCGAATTTCTGGTGGTGGTGTGCGGTGACATCATGACAATGCCGGGCCTTCCCGTTAATCCCAGTGCCCACGACATTCATCTCAATGAAGATGGTCAGGTTGAAGGTTTATTTTAGTGGCTAAACGGATGGACATAATCCGCAATACAAGGGATGGTTGGCGCGTATGAAGAAGTACGATGCCATCGTTATAGGGGCGGGCCACAATGGCCTTACCAATGCCGCTTTTCTCGCCAAGGCAGGCCTGGATGTCGTCGTGCTCGAAAAAAACGACTACATCGGGGGGGCTACGGTCAGTCGCGAGTTGCATGAGGGCTGGAAATACTCGAACTGTTCCTATGTTTGCAGCCTGTTCAGGCCGGAGATATACCAGGCGCTCGATTTGGGAAGGCACGGATTGGAAGTGGTGCCGCTGCAAGGCAGTACCACCTTTAAACAAAATGGCGACTATTTTGGCAGCTATCATCAGCCGACTGTCAGGCGCCGAGAAATCGCCCGACATTCCAAGCGCGATGCCGATGCTTCTGTTCGCTTCGACGCGGATTTGATGAAGTGGTGCCGCTTGATTCGCGGTTTCCTGCTGCGTACACCGCCGGATCCCACTTCTTTTAAATTGCGCGATGCGATGGAATTTGCGCATTTATTGAAGCAATTCTACAGTTTGTCTGAAAGTCAGATATACGCATTTATCCGCTTCTTTACCATGTCGATAGCAGAGTATCTGGAAGAGTATTTTGAAAGTGACGTTATCCTCGCCCACTTTTCGGGGGGCAGTGTGATCGGTACTGGATTGGGCGTCTATTCTCCGGGTACGGCCTATGTTTTGTTGCACCATGCAATGGGTGATATCGATGGCAATGTCGGCTCCTGGGGCTTTGCCCGCGGCGGCATGGGGTCGGTGGCCGATGCCATTGCCTCCTCGTTCAAAGCCCTGGGCGGGGAAGTGCGTACCGCCGCCGAAGTACAGCAGATTAGCGTGCAAGGGCGCAGGGCCACCGGGGTGGTGCTCGCGTCGGGTGAAGAAATATCCGCCCGGGTGGTGATATCCAATCTGGATGCCAAGCGCACGTTTCTCAACGTAATGGATCGCAAAGATGTGCCGGATGCTCTGCTTCATCGGGTAGAGAATTTTAAAATTCGCGGCTCTTCCGGCAAACTGAATATCGCCCTGGACGGCATGCCGGATTTTCCGGCCCTGCCCAACGGTTCTCCGCTCACCCTTGGCCATATGCACTTCACCGATACGCTGGAGCGTCTAGAGCGCGCCTATGACGACTGGAAGGACGATCGCTGGTCGGCAGACCCCTACGTGGACACTTTGATTCCGACCCAGTACGACCCGACTATGGCGCCGCCGGGCAAGCATATGATGTCGGTGTTTGTGCAGTATTGCCCGGTTGAGGTTGAGGGCGGTTGGAGCGACGCGAAGCGGGACGCCTTTGGCGCTGCGGTGATCGACCAGATAGCGCAGTACAGCCCCAATTTTAAACAGCTTATCCTACATGCGGAAGTCCGCACCCCAGTTGAGATAGAGGCGGAGACAGGTCTCACCCAGGGCAACATTTTTCAGGGGGAATTGACGCTGGACCAATTGATGTTCAACCGCCCATTTCCTGGCTATGCCCAGTATCGCGGGCCGGTGAAAAATATGTATATGTGCAGCTCGTCCACCCATCCCGGGGGCGGCGTGATGGGCGCGCCAGGCGCCAACGCAGCCCGTGAAATACTCCGGGACCTGGGCCGAACTGACACCACTCCGAGCGATTTTGGCGATGACTAGCTCCGTATCTAATCCGGTTGTCATCGTAGGTGGTGGCCACAATGGCCTGGTGTGTGCAACCTATCTGGCCAGGGCCGGGCGTAAAGTGCACATCCTGGAGGCGCGCGAGGCCGTGGGTGGCGGCGCATCCACCACCAGTTTTGCAGCGGGCTACCAGGTATCGGGACTTGCCCATATTCTCCACTCATTGAGCCCCAAGGTGTGCAAGGATCTCAAGCTTGACCAGGCGGGCTTGAAACGGGGGGCGGCCATCGACACCATTGCGCTTGATCGTGGTGGCAATCACCTGACTCTGGGCGTTAATGCAGTTGCAGGTGCTGAACTTGCGGCGGCCGATAGCGAAGCATACACCGCCTTCAAGAAAGAGTTTCGGCGCTACGCCAATGCGTTGGAACCCTTAATGATGAACACGCCGCCGCGTCTCAAGGACATGGATCGCAAGGATAAGTTCACCCTGGCCAAACTCGGGTGGAGCTTGCGCTTTGGTCTCGGCACAGACTCAATGCGAGAATTTCTGCGGGTTGGAGGCATCAATATTTATGATGTCCTGAATGAAGTATTTGATAACCCTCTGCTCAAAGGTGCGATTGCCGCCGATGCCGTGCTGGGTCAACACATGGGGCCTCGCACCCCCAGTACGGTGCTGACCTACCTGCACAGGCTGCGGGGCGAGATCCAGGGAACGCAAAGCTTGCCCCCCGGGGGTATGGGTCAGGTAGCCAAAGCGTTAGCGCAGGCGGCAACCCAGGCGGGCGTTACCATTCGAACCGGGGTGAAGGTTCAGCGAATTCTAATCACTGATGGCAGGGCTACCGGGGTGCTGCTGGAGTCCGGAGAGCAGATTGACGCCGCTCTGGTTGTCTCTAACGCCGACGCGAAAACCACATTTTTAGACCTGGTGGGCACCCGGGAGCTGGACGCCATGTTCGCCCATCGTATACACACCACACGGACCAGTGGCAATGTGGCAAAACTTCATTTGGCCTTGCGATCGCTGCCTGATATAGCCGGATTATCTGTGGAACAACTGGGTAACCGTTTACTGGTTGCACCGGATATGCGCTATGTGGAGCACGCGTTTAATCACGCCAAATATGGCGAATATTCGGAGCAGCCCGTGCTGGAGATTACCATTCCCAGTATTGCCGATCCTTCGCTGGCTCCGCCCGGGCATCATGTTATGTCGGTGTCGATATCATTTGCGCCCTATGCGCTCAAGGGGGGCTGGGACCAACACCGCAGCGTCTTCGCAGATAAGGTGATCGCTTTAATCGACCAGTATGCGCCGGGTCTTGCCTCGCAAATCGTTGCCCGCGAATTGCTCACGCCGGTGGATATTGAAGCGCAATATAATGTTGCCGGGGGCCACTGGCACCACGGGGAATTGACCATCGATCAGTCCTTTATGATGCGACCGGTTCATGGCGCGGCACAATACGATACCCCTATAGCCGGTTTATTCCTGTGCGGCGCTGCCGCTCACCCGGGTGGAGGCATCACGGGCATACCCGGCCACAATGCAGCCCGGCGGATACTGGCAATGGGAGACGCGTAACTATGGCAACGCAACAGCAGTTGGCCCAGCACGATTTTCAAGAGGTGCTCAAACTGTCACCTTTTCACGCCAGAGTGGAAGCGCATAGCCTGGTCAAGAACTGGATGTCCTGGAATGGCTACCAGACCGCCCGCGTATACGATGGCCTGGCCGCCGAATATTTTGCCATCCGCAGTGCTTGCAGCGTAATGGATCTGACACCGATGGAAAAATACCGTATCAGTGGCCCCGATGCGCTCGCATTCATAAACCGATTGGTCGTGCGAGATGTTTCGGCGCTCAAACCCCATCGGGTAACCTATGTGGCGTGGTGTAACGATGAGGGCAAGGTGCTGGATGACGGCACCATATTTCATTTGGAGCCAGGCACGTATCGACTGTGCTCACAGCATCATCAGCTCGACTGGCTATTGATTTCCAGTTTGGGAATGAATGTGCTCATCGAAGAGGAAACCCACGAGGTGGCGGCGTTGGCGGTCCAGGGCCCCACGGCCTGCTCGGTGTTAACGGCCGCGGGGTTTGCAGCCTTGTCCCAGCTCAAGCCATTCGGTATTAGCCATACCCTGCTCAATGGTTTCGAGGTGATGATTTCCCGCACGGGTTTTACCGGCGACCTCGGGTATGAACTGTGGGTAGCGCCGGAAAATGCGTTGGCACTGTGGGACGCTGTCTTCGCGGTGAAACAGCGCGGTCTCTACGATATTCGTTGCATCGGCTTAGGGGCATTGGAAATGGTGCGCATTGAGGCGGGATTTATCATGCCCGGTGACGATTTCATCACCGCCGAAACGGCCGTGCGAGCTGGTCGCGAGCGCTCGCCCTTCGAAATTGGTCTGGGTTGGCTGGTCGATTTCGACAAGCCACATTTTACCGGCAAGCAGGCGTTACTTCGGGAGAAAAGCCAGCCGATCAAGCGGCGTCTGCTTAAGCTTTCGGTGGAGGGCAACAAGCCGCCTGCCGACTCTTTTTTGTATGATGCCAAGGGGGGGCGGCGTATCGGCACTATCAAAACGCATACCTGGTCGCCAATTCTCAAGGCCAATCTGGCGATGGCAGATATAGAGTACCGCAACGGTGTTGTTCCCGCCCAAATATGGGCTGAAATTTACTACCAGAAAGAGTTGGAGTGGCGGGTGTCGTGGGCCCAGTGCACGATATCGCGAACCCCTTTTTGGACGAACCCACGGCGCTCGGCGACGCCGCCGGAGCGGTGCTGATCAATTCTCGAACCAACGGCCGTCCGGGTGCTGAAAGGCGCCCAGTGTTTTATGCATTTGATAGCCCATCAAGCGTTGGATCAATGGCGAGTGTTGTTCGGCTATTTCCCGCGGCACATTGAGATATTGATTCTCTTCCTGCCTCAACCAGCCCAGCGCATAGGTGTTGATCAGGCCGGCTCGGGGCGCGTTCGATCGGTTGGCCGCGCCGCCGTGCAAGGTGCTTCCCAAATAAAATAGTACCGAGCCTTGGGGCATGACTGCCTGCACAATATTGTCCCCGAATTCCGCTTCGACGCTGTGGTATTTATTATTGGAGCCGCTGGTATGGCTGCCCAGGGCCACGCGGGTCGCGCCATTTTCCGCGGTAAAATCCTCGAGCGCCCACATAGCACTGATCTGCAGCTGCATGCCGGGTATTCGAAAAGGATAAATATTGTCGTCGAGGTGGAGAAATTGTTCGGCCTCACCCGGCTGAATCTCTATGCCAGTCAGACTCCCGATACGGTAGTTAATACAGTGCGCCAGCAAGACTGCATCTGCCACTTTCATGACCAGGGGGTGCGCCACCAGCTCGGGCGAGGTTGGGGAGATGCCTAGAATCCCGCTCACGCGCAAGGTTTTATAGCCGTTGAAATCGTTCTCATCGCATTTGCCAACCCTGTCGAAGGGGGCACGCAGTTCTGCCAGGACAGCATCTGCCACCGTCGGCGCAACTGCATGCCTGACAATGGCGGCGCCATCACGTTTGAGCGCCTCTATGATGTCAACGCTATCGGTATCCGGATCGAAATATGACAGGGCCATGGTGGTGTCCTCCTCTGTGCTGATTCTATTCTATCGGCTGTGTTGCAGGCAACGACTGCACGGTGGACATCGCGCTGATCGGGTCCCACGCCTTATTCGCGACATTCTATGCGTGTAGGCAAGGTTGTTACACAACACGGCGTTTTATAGGCTGGTGGTTGACTGGATACAGGTGAAAGTCCTTTGCAATCATACGACACAATCATCATTGGCGCGGGCCACAATGGGCTGATCTGCGCCACCTACCTGGCGCGAAGTGGCCGACGGGTATTGCTTTTGGAGGCCTCAGAATCCGTGGGTGGCCTTGCCGCCACGCGCGAGTTTCATCCGGGCTTCAAGGTGTCGGTTGCGCACACCCTCAGCCATTTTTCCTCGAAGGTGAGCAAAGACCTCGATCTCGCCGGGCATGGTTACACTGCGGCGCAGGTGCCGATGCAAACGGTAGGACTTAATTTGGCCGGCGACCATGTTGTACTGGCGGGCGCCGAAGTGGGCGGCGTCAGCGCGCAGGATATCAGTAAATATCGTCAATACGGTCAGTTGCTAGGGCGTTTCGCCAACCTGTTGAAACCATTTTGGCTCAAGACCATGCCGCGCATAGGCAGCCGCAGTTTGGGGGAGCTGGCGACGTTCGCTCAACTGGGTCTCAAGCTGCGCTTACTCGGTAAACGTGACATGGGCGAGTTTATGCGCGTGGCCACCTTGCCGGCGCGGGATCTTATGGATGAGAATTTCGACAGCGAGCTGCTTAAAGCCGTGCTGAGCTGGGACGGTCTAATCGGCTCGAAAATGGCGCCGCGTTCGCCCAATGCGACCATATTGGCCATGCTCTATCGGATGAGTGGTGAACACGATGGCGCTCATTCCTTACCTGTGGGCGGTATCGAAAGTTTAGTTGAGGCACTGCATTCCGCTGCGCTGGCGGCGGGGGTAGAAGTTAGAACGGGTACCCGGGTCAGTCGTATTCGCATCGAGGCAAGCGAAAGCGGACTCCGCGCTAGCGGGGTGGAGTTAGCCGATGGCGAGGCCCTGGACGCAGCCCTTGTGGTTTCCTCCGCCGATCCCCAGCGCACTTTCCTGGAGTTGGTTGGGGTGGAAAATCTCGAGATAGAATTCACCAATAGAATACGGCGGCTGCGTTGCGAAGGCTTTGTCGCAAAGTTACATCTCGCGCTCGATGGCCCGCCAGTTTTTGACGGCCTGGCGCAAGCGGATGGTCGCATGATCATAGCGCCGAATATGGATGCTATTGAGTTCGCCTTCGATGACTCCAAGTACGGCGCGTATTCGCAGCGCCCGGTGCTGGAAATAGTGGTGCCCAGCTTGCACCAACCATCGCTGGCGCCAGCGGGCCAACACGTGCTCTCGGTTCATATTATGTATGTACCGTATAATCTCAAGGGCGGCTGGACGGAAGAGGCCCGAGCCGATTTATGCCAACGCGTGATCGATACCATCGCCGAATATGCACCGAATCTGAAGCAACAAATTCTACATAGCGAATTGTTGACGCCGGCGGATCTGGAACGTGTGCACAATGTTACCGGCGGACATTGGCACCATACTGAATTTTCCATGGACCAGATGTTAATGATGCGACCCACCTATGACGCTGCGCAGTACAGCACCCCGATTCCCGGGCTGTTTCTATGCGGCGCCGGCAATCATCCGGGGGGTGGTTTGATGGGCGGCCCCGGTCACAATGCCGCGCGAGAGATAATGGGGCGGAAAGACTGAGATGCATAAGTATGACGCAATAATAATTGGCGCCGGTCATAACGGTCTGACCAATGCCGCATACCTGGCCAAGGCTGGGCTGGATGTACTTGTGGTAGAAAAAAATGACTACATCGGCGGCGCGGCAGTGTCCCGCGAGATGCACGAAGGCTGGACGTATTCCAGTTGTTCCTACGTCTGCAGTATGATGCGACAGACGATCCACCGCGACCTCAACTTGACCCGCCATGGACTCCTGCTGGTGCCATATCTGGGAACGGTAAGTTTTGGCGACGGCGGCGAAACCCTGGTGAGCTATCACTCGGAGGAAGCGCAGTACAACCAACTCAGGCAACACTCTCCACACGACGCCGATGCCATGTTTCGCTTTCACGCGGACCTGGCGCGCTACGCTCAGCTTATTCGCAAAACGCTACTGCGCACACCGCCTGACCCCACTTCGTTCCGCCCGCGGGATATTAGAGAGTTACTGTGGCTGGCCAAGGAGTTTTGGTCGCTGGGCGAGCGGGAACTGTACGAATATATCCGCTTCTTCACCATGAGTGCAGCGGAGTTTCTCGATGATTACTTCGAGAACGACCTGATCAAGGCGGCCATGGCCAGTCCGGGCATTATAGGAACGGCCCTGGGCGTCTTTTCACCGGGTTCCGCGTACATCCTGTTGCATCATGTGATGGGTGATGTAGATGGCAAC
>SMVB01228090.1_pt1 | contig 19208 bp, 22 predicted proteins | sample 2456461 | NCBI WGS metagenome assembly SMVB01 (sample SAMN11095934, study PRJNA526329) | marine sediment metagenome | biome: Marine sediment; feature: Surficial sediment; material: Deep marine sediment; isolation source: Hadal surficial sediment | place: Pacific Ocean | collected 2014-05 | depth...
CCTGCCTGGTTTCCTGTCTAACCCGTTGCTCAACCTCTCGGGTGACGTGCTGTAGCTGCCGGGGCCACACCGTCCGTCGAAGCCAGAGCGTTGCTCCCCCCGCCCCTAGCAAAAGGCCGATGCCAAGACACAGCATCTCAACAAACATGCAATCTCCGTATTTCAATGACTTCTTGATTCATCACGACTCAGGTGAATAGGCTGAAGGCTATTAAGAGTCAATTATGTGTGCTCATCCAACACTTCAGATCCTATGAGTTCTTGCCTTTAGCCTTCAGCCTAAAAACCTGTATAGTTCCCTTGATTCATCTTCGATCACACAGACATTTGGCGCTTCACCCGTTCGTATCATTCAACACATTTGATAACGGTGGCGCCTCTTCCAAGCATACTTGTGAGTTTGTCGGTCAATCCAAAACCGTTCTTTAATGATAAGAAGGGAAAAATGAATCCATCTAAGCATTGGTAAAGATCCTCAAACATCTTTTATCCTCAAGACGGCAGTTGAGCGCGAAAAAGCTGTGCAAGCCATTGATGTGCATAGGGAATGGACAAATTGTGTGGTCACCTTTTGGGTGATGAGTCAATGTGTACATTTCCTAGGTGCGTGTGCAGACTTTCGTGATCCAACTGCTGTTTGTAGGTTTATATACCCATACAAAAATATGGCTATGCGGCTTTCTGTGTGTTAATCTTTATCAATGGCTAAGGCTCGATTCGAGTGGGATGCGAAGAAGGATCAGGACAACCAAGAGAAGCATGGAATCTCCTTCACAAAGGCCCAGATGGCTTTTGTGGATTTCCGCCGTGTGTTGGCAGCAGACCTGTCTCATAGCTCAAGCGAGAAACGCCATTATTGCTTCGGCTTGGTCGACAGCGGAATCCTGACCGTGCGATTTACGTTTCGCAATGCTGTTATTCGGATTTTTGGAGCCGGTTACTGGCGAAAAGGGAGGCGAATTTATGAGCGAGAAAATCACATACACAAACGAACCCCTCGGAGATCTCAAGGTCGTACCTGACTTCCTTCCCCGGCCGGAGGAACTCGCCTTTCGGGATGAAGGAGTCAAGATCACCATTGCATTGAGTAAGAGAAGTATCGAATTTTTCAAGGGCGAGGCCCGGAAGCATCACACCCAATACCAGCGCATGATCCGACAGCTACTCGACGTGTACGCAGAGCATCATTTGCGACCTCTCACCTCACGCTCAACACGGACACGCGCCAAAGTGGTGCGCGCCGGTTAACGCAACCGTTGAGCCAATCTGAAATGGACTTGAGAAGCAGCAAGGCGTACAATTTCACCATGAGCACAAAGCCAATCCTTGAAAACTTCCGAAAGTTGCTCTCGACCGAAAAGATTTTCCTGGTTCAGCAACTGTGGAACGAGATCGCCGAGGAGGCCTCGCACCTCCCACTTACCGAGGCACAGCGTCGGCTACTCGACGAACGGCTCGACGAGCATGAAGCGAACCCCGATGACGTCGAACCATGGGGTGAGGCCCGCGACGACATCCTGCGCAAACTGTGAAGTATCGGCTATTCGTCAGGAGGCCTGCAAAAGCGGCCATTCGCGCCGCGACACCTACGCTAGCCATTTGGTGGCCAATGGCCACCCTACCTATCCTCCAAAGGCGTGAAAAGTAAAAAGGGGAAAGTGAGAAGCGGTGAGTAGTGCGGAGCAAGAGAGAAGAAAAGATTCAGGAATTTACTTATTCTTACTACGGACTCCTTACTATTTACTGCTTTTTACTTTTCACTTCTTCTCACTTCGAGAGCATTTTGAGATGGGCAAGCATTGCCGAGGGAATATCCATGAGAGGCAAATTTTATCCACTCCTCCGGCCTTGATGGCTTCCTTCGGCATACCGAAGACCACACAGGAGGCTTCATCTTGTGCCAGATTAAAGGCACCGGACTTTTTCATCTCCAACATGCCGGTGGCGCCATCATTGCCCATGCCGGTCAAGATCACCCCGAGACTGTTGGCCCCGGCATATTTCGCGACAGACTGAAACATCGGGTCCACGGCCGGTCGATGCCGGTTCACCTGTAGTTCTTGATTTAGCGTGACATAATATCGGGCTCCGCTTCTTCTGAGTTCCATATGATAATTGCCTGGAGCCAACAAGGCCTGACCCGTAATCACGCTGTCTCCTTCTTGAGCTTCCTTCACACCGATCTGGCAGAGTTCATTCAGCCGGTCAGCAAACGTTTTCGTGAATCGTTCGGGCATATGTTGAGTGATCAAAATAGGCGGGGTATTTGGAGGCAACACCTCCAACAATTCACGGAGGGCTTCTGTGCCCCCGGTCGAGGCCCCGATCGCAATAATGGTATCCGTCGTTTTAATCATGGCGGATTCTGCGGCAAGCGCATGTATGCGCTCGGTGCAATCAGCAGGAGGCGTACGTTTTTTGACGCTGGCTTGCGCGGCAATTTTGACTTTACTCGTAATTTGCCGGGCTAAGTCCTCCAACCCATGTTGAATATCCACTGAAGGTTTGGTGACAAAATCCACGGCACCTAATTCCAAGGCTTGCATGGTCGTGGCCGCCCCTTGTTCCGTCAGTGAACTGACCATCACCACTGGCATAGGACGGGCGGCCATGAGTTTCTTCAGAAAGGTCAAGCCATCCATCTTGGGCATCTCGACATCCAAGGTCAGAACATCGGGATTTAAGGTTTTGATCTTGTCACGGGCAATGTAGGGGTCCGGTGCAGTCCCCACAACTTCTATCTCAGGATCTTCAGAAAGTATGTCCGTCATCAGACTACGAATCAACGCCGAGTCATCAACAATCAAGACACGAATGTTATTTGAACTCATGACAATCTCCTCCAAAAATCGTGAGGCGTAAAACGTAAGGGGAAAACTCTTTCGTAAGGCGTGAAGCGTAAGGCGTAAAGCGATAAGAGAACAGATTGATTTTCCCCGCCTCCCCCATTACGTTTTTTTCGCCTTACGTCTTCCTCGCCTCACGTCTTCCTCGCTTCACGTCTTTTCGCCTTACGCTTCACGCCTCACCTCTTCTATCGCTTCACGTCTTTTCGCCTTACGCCTCACGTCTTTATCGCTTCACGCTTCACGTCTTCCACGCCTTTATCGCTTCACGTCTTCAAAACAACGTCACGTCGGACTTGACCGGAACTTGTTCAAGTTTCGACTGATACTGTTTTTCCTCATTCTCAATAGATTTAGAATCTAAACGATCAAGTTTTTTCATGAGGACCTTTCCTGAATCGGTAAAGAAATAGATCTTCCGAGGACATAAATCCCCCACATCCGCTTTCAGGAGGGCCACACCTTCATTCTCAAGATAGTCCAGAGCCCAGGCTGCGTTCTTGGCGCCAATATTATTGGTACTATCATAGATTTTTCCTCCTCCAAAGACTTTCGCTTCCAAACGCTCTTTTTTGCCACCATATTTCACAATGCCATTAATGAGCATCTCCATGGCAAAACTCCCGTATCTCCCTGAATTCACCCAACGATCAAGAGCGCTATTCGATGCCGGGGCTGCCAACATGAAATGATTCATACCTCCCACATTGATCACGGGATCTCGCAAACACACGGAAATACAAGAGCCCAAAACGGTATAGACCACTTTGGGCTCCTGACTCACAAAATATTCTCCGGGTAAGATCACCGCGACTTCATAAGGAAAACGCGTATCTTGAATCCGCCGAATATGACCAAATTCCATGAGGTTTGTTGATGACGACATTAGCTAACCGATCTCTTTAATCGATTAAAAATGTGAGAAGAAAATTCGTTCGTGAAGCGTAAGGCGTGAGGCGTAAGGCGTAAGGGGAAAACTCTTTCGTAAGGCGTAAAGCGATAAGAGAACAGATTGATTTTCCCCGCCTCCCCCATTACGTTTTTTTCTCCTTTCGCCTCACGCCTTCTCGCTTCACGTCTCCTCGCTTCACGCCTCACGTCTTCCTCGCTTCACGCTTCAGGTTTTTGATAAATCGTGGGCTTGACATAGGTGAACTGGTGTTCAATCCACTGCAAACTTTCTGAATGTCCGATAAACAGATACCCGCCCGGACTGAGATAGCGATAAAATTTCCCTATTAACGACGCTTGCGTTTCCCGGTCGAAATAAATCATGACATTCCGGCAAAAAATCACATCCAACGATTTCTTAATAGGAAAAGTGGGATCCATGAGATTGATCCTGCGAAACGTCACCATCTCACGAAGATGGGAACGAACCTTGACCTTGTTGGCCTGCTCGCCCTTACCTCGCAAAAAGTACCGACGAACAAGATCTTTGGGTATGGTGCCACTCGTTCTTCTTCATAAATGCCTGAAGCCGCTTTGGCCAACACGCGGGGGAAATATCCGAGGCTAAAATTTTGATATTCCATCCACTCCGGCCAGGGATCGCATCGCACAAGGTCATGGCAATCGTATACGCCTCTTCACCCGAAGAAGACGCTGAAGACCAAATTCGCAACGTACGCGTTGCCTCAACCTTTGGAATGATTTGTTCGCGAAGAAAATCGAAATGGACGGGCTCACGGAAAAAATCGGTTTTGTTGGTGGAAACCAGATCCAATAATTGCGTGAGTTCCTCCTCGCCTTCTTTCCCGTTGACACAATCGAAATAGGCTTGAAACGAGACCAGCTTCAAATGGCGGAGCCGTTTTCCCAATCGAGAAACCAACATGGTTTTCTTTTGAGTATCTAACTTGATACCCACTTGTTGATAAATCGATTGAAACTGCTCGAATTCTTTATCAGCCAACGTCGCATTCATGCATAACTCCTTAGGAAAAAAACTCGTAAAGCGTGAAACGTAAGACGCGAAACGAATAAGAATCCTTCGCCCAATGCTTCACGCTTTATATCTTCCTCGCCTCACGATTCCTTTTCACTCATTTCGGGAGCCAATGAAAAAGCATGCCATACACACCATAGGCCGTCACTAACGTTCCGCCAAAGGTCCATTGCATGATATGTCCAAGTTGACGATGTCTTGAGACACCAGCCACCATGGCTCCAGCCCCGATCCCGTATCGAAGCCGGCGCAGTCCAATAACCATATTGGCCGCACCCAAACCAATCGTCAGCATCGCTAAACTCGTATGGACAACCAAGAGTGGAACATACATCATCCAATAGTGATTCGCCGTTCCCGGAAATTCATCACGGCCAAACAGAAACTGCTTTGTGACATAGGCCACCAGCCACACCACCACGAGAGCGCAAGAGACCATCATCCATTGACGATGGGAAACGACATTATGCTGTTTGGCCGCACGAACACCAAAGAGCGCAATACCATACGCCACCGTCATTCCCACTAACACCATGCCCCAGAGAAGGTTTTCAATGCTCATAAGTCAGACATTCAGATTGGCAGAAGGCACACATGATGAATGAATCAATTTCATAAAGACTCATGAGGAACATTGCGGAATGGAGACAGAATGGTTCCAGAACACATTCCTGTATCGGCACCCTAAAAGGAATAATTAAACAATCAGTGGGGGCGAATAATCATTCGCCCATTCTTTTTTCGTTTCCCTTCTCACATTCTGACGATTGATTCCCCCCTCCTCACGCGGCTCAAGGCAAGGGACAGATCGCCTCACGTCTTTTTTGCTTCACGCCTCACGACTTCCTTTTCCCTCCTTACTCCTGACCCGTAAGGGCAAATAATTATTCGCCCCTACGTTTCACTATTTACTAAACCCTGAAGTTGCTATACTTGCTTAGGAATATCATGAAAGGCGCGTATGCCATGCGAGTAGAACGATTCATCCTCGAAACCAATGATCCCTCCCTTGAAGCATGACAACGTGCGGCGGCTAGTGGAATAATGGATAAAGTGTCTTTTGAATGGGATCACGGCAAAGCCACAGCCAATCTCCAGAAACACCAAGTAAGTTTTGATGAAGCCAGTACGGTTTTTGATGATCTCTTAGGTGCCATCTTTCATGACGAGTATCATTCGACAGCAGAAGTCAGAGAAATCATCATAGGACATTCAACAAGCGCTCGGATTTTATTGGTATGTTTTACGGAAAGACCCAAAAACCTTATCCGTATTTAGTGCGCGTGTTGTCACCAAGAAGGAACGCAAAGACTATGAAGAAAATTTCCCGGGCTAATCTCCCACACCACACACAAGATGATATGCGTTCGGAATATCATTTCAATTATAAGAATGTACGTCGGAACCGCTTTGCTGGTCGTATTGACCAAGACCGCGTAGTGGTTGTCCTTGACCCGGACATTTCTGAAGTGTTCACCACACCGGAAGCTGTGCAAACTGTTTTTCGTGCCCTCATTACCACAATGCCTCGGCCTCCCCAGTCCAAGAGGCATCAGAAATCTTCATCAACAGAACGACCTAAGTAGGGGCGAATAATCATTCGCCCATTCTTTTTCCGTTTCCTTTCTCACATTCTGACGCTTACCCTCCACCCTACCCTCTCCTCACAAGGCGAGGGTCAAATCGTCTCACGTCTTGTTCGTTTCACGCCTCACGACTTCCTTCTCACTCCTGACCCGTAGGGGCGAATAATTATTCGCCCCTACGTTTACAGGAAGACAAAAAAATGGCGTGGACGGCCGTTACGCCATCCACGCCATTTACAAAACGTCGCCCGGGAGAAAAAACGTTATCTCATTCTCACAACAATAGCCCCCATGAAGTCGCCCTTTTTCCAGTCTTTCTTGGTGGTTTTCGGGTGATTGTTGTGACAGTCGGCACAACTCTGCACAATCGCAAAATCCGCAGACATGCCAATTGTCTTCTCACCATCTTGGCCCGTTATCACTTTGCTTTTCCCGCTGGCCAATGCCGCCAGCATTTCTTTTTCTTTGGGACTTTTTGCAGCATTAGAGGCATAGAGCGGATCCGTCCCAACCAACGCCAGTTCGAAACCTTTGATTTCCTTGCCTAATTCCTTAATAAATTGAGCCGGAAGCATAATGGCATGATCGTCTTTGACCCAGTTCTCGCTCAGTTTCACTCCGGCTTTTTTGGCGTCCTTGATGACCCCTTTCACATAAACGGTCCTTGCCGCTTTTGCCGTGGCCAAAATGTACTTGATAGCCTGTTCTTTGGTGATATCGGCCGCTTGACCAACCGGTAAAACCAATGCTGCTCCAAGGAGCAACACACCAAACATTGATGCAATTGTCATCCATCGCCTCATAAAAGACCTCCTGCTGTAAGTGGTGAAAATCAACAAGACAGTGAACCATCCCGGTTAGGGTTAAAACCGTACTCGACAATACCTGAAACAGTCAAACAATCTATTGACTCTTCCACAGCTTTGCCGTTAGGTCAATGAGAGAAGTTTGAAGGGGGAAGTGAGAAGGGGAGAAAGGGGAAGGGGAAGTGAAAAGCAGTGAGGAGTGAAAAGCAAGAGAATAAGAAGAGGAAGGAAAAGAGTCAGGATATTTCCTACTTCTTGCTACGGACTTCTCACTTTTTACCTCTCACTACTTTGTCCTTCTCACTTTTTCCACATCTTTTTTTCCGCGTTGACTTAAACCCGAACAGACTCTTGGGTGTTGCTGGATCCTCTGCACCCGACCCGCTCCTCCGTGTTTGACGCCATAGACGAAGATAGCGAAGCCTTTGTCTTAGAAGCCAAGCAGCGATTGGCTCATTGGATCATGACAGAACAAGAAGCCATAACCCCAACATATGGTTCACTCCTCCCTGATACTTGAGTGGGAAGGTTCGTTGTGATTTGGGTCATCATTCCTACCTATAATGAGGAGAAAGCTCACCCAGTGACGCTTGCACAACTCCTGACGCAAGGAGGGAACTATCAGGTCCTTGTGGTCGATGGGGGAAGTTTCGATGGCACATGCGAAGTCGTCAAAGCGGAACCACGGATCACGTTGCTCAATGCCCCCCAAGGGACGTGCGTCTCAAATGAACGCCGGGACTGACTATGTGAAGGAAACTAGCCATACCACAGATGACTGGCTCCTCTTTCTTCATTCCGACACATTCCTGCCAAAAGGCGCCATGCAAAGATTGAACGACATGGAACCCAATTCATCTCGTCAGGCTGGTGGATTTCTCCACCGGTTTTCTGGAAATGACTGGCGCCTTCGGTTGGTGTCGTGGCTAAATAACTACCGGTGTCGAAGAACGAGAATTATCTATGGGGATCAGGCATTATTCGTCCGTCGAGCCCTATTTGAGCGGCTGGGGGGATTCCCGGAACAGCCGATCCTGGAAGACGTCGCCTTCTGTAAAAAGCTTGTGGGTCAGGTGACTCCACTGCTCCTAGCGCCGCCAGTCCAAACGGATTCCCGGAAGTGCATCCAAATGGGCATCTGGCGGAGTCTCATTCGGGTCCTATTCATCATTTTGTCTATTGAATTCCGATTACCCATCCTGCCACGAGCTTTCTTCCAAGATATCCGCTAGAAGACCAGACCCTTCCCTTGTATTGAAAAACCAGAACATAAACAGAAAAATGGGACTTCCATTAGTCAGCAGTTGCTCAATGGCGCACGCGACATGCGATGCCGGCACGGTTGCGGTGCGCTGTTGGAAAAAAAATGCCAGCTTAGCTTAATGTCCTCCGCCCTTGCCTTCTGATTTCATCTTGGACAAGCCCATACCTGGCATTCCCTACCTGGCTTGGTGGAATTCCCTAACCGCTTGAGCTGAACCTGGATAATAGTATGCCTCCGTGGTCCATCGAAACCCCTTTTCTTCAAATACATAAAGGATTTCGCCGGGCATCAATGAAGTCTCGTCGGAAGCTGCTTGGTGGAAGGAAAAGAAGGAAAGAGGCGGGACGGAGGAAGCTATCACCCTGATTCTTCGGCACTCGTACTCCGACGGTGTTCTTCTTGCTCCAATTTCTCAAAAAATAGGTCGGAGTCTTTTTTGATCTCTTGCTTACCCCAGGTGGAAGAGGGTTTGGGAGGGTTTGCCGAACAAGCCATGCTCAACACAAAGCCCAGCAGGAGCATGCCCGCCATAATATGGGTCCCGTAACCGCCTTGACTCATCGCCCTTGACCTTCCACCTTGCGATTTCTTCATTGACTCGTCTTGTTCCCGTGGTTTTTTTGTACGAGTTGTTCCTCGGTTGTTGTCAACTGGAATGCCTGTCGCAGATCGGCTATTGTTTGATCCACACCCCAATCCAGCGCCATTGGCCTCAACGACAGCCCCTTGAAACTGCTGAATCCCCCGTCACCATCTGTTGCCCGACTAGTGACCACATTGTGGAAAACCACCTCCCCGGTTTCCACCATGATTATTTTGCTTGTGATCACGGTCAGCGGTGAACCTCCGGAAAACCCTGAAAAATACCGGTTCCTTGAAATAAACCGGCTTCTTGGTAAGGAACAACCAATGTTATAGAGAAGGATCCCGTCAACACCCAGGACACGACCCAACCGGACCGCAGTTTCATCGGAGGCCAACCCGCTGCTCTGGAACCGAAGCTCGTCCCGGAGAGTCTGCAGATCGAGGCGTTCCACGATTTGCAGAGATGGCCGTTGTTCTTTGAGTTGAAAAGTCGCACCTGCCAATTGAACATACGCGTCGGTGCGTTCCTTCATTGCTGTCTGAGGATAAAACACCGCCAGCCGCTGAACAGTAGGGGGAATCCGTGAGGAAGAAGGAATAGTGCTCTGAACCGTTATTGGGGAATTCTCGATAGAGGGGGCACTCCGGCACCCTGCGAGGAATGCAAAGAGAAGAACAACTGAGACAGCAGTACACAGCACCTTTTCATTGCTGGCCATCATCAGGGCTCCATCACATTACCAGAACCGGTGCAACAATAACCCGATATATTATTATAATTCCCCCGAGAGAGAGAAGTCCATCTACTGATCTGACCTATGTCAAATGGGAAGGCATAACACAAGGCGTTTTGTGGATGGTAAAGGCAGGCAGGATCGTCGGCGAACATATCGCCGGTTAGGGCGTAAGCGCGAGACCGCGAGCCGCCGCACATGTCGCGAAATTCACATCGCCCGCAACGTCCCTTCAATCGCTGTGAATCTCTCAACGACCGAAACAAGTCACTGTCTCTATACATATACGTCAAAGACGAGAACGAAGACCGCACGGTGCCTGCTAAGATTGGAAGAAAGCCGCTTGGGAAAACCTCGCCCGTGTGGGAGACAAAGCAAAATCCCTTTCCAGCATTAATGCCTTTAGCTTTACGCCCGAACGCTTGGGCCGGCCCCATTCCTCCGGCCAACTGAGCAGGAATCGCCGATCCAGCCATCTCTTTCATGAGATGTGGCGAGGCCGCCCGCTGCTGCATCACCACCCGGCGGTAATGGGGCGCCTCCGTCACTTTCAGGAGGAATGACGACCGGGTGGCACAATGGTATAGCTTCTCCAGCAGCACCTCACATTCCTCTGCGGTCAGACCATCCAGTTCCTTCCCGCGACCGATGGGCACAAGCACGAACACTTCCCAGAAGACAATGCCAAGTCGGGAAACCAGCTCAATCATCGCATCGACATCGGCGATATTGACCCGTGAATAGGCGGTATTGATCTGCACGGGAAGGCCGGCCTGCTTCGCCCAATCAATGGCCTGCAACGTCATGCGGTATGTTCCCGGAACCTGGCGGAACCAAACATCTTTTTCATGGCAGCCTCCTCTCATACAACAAAAAGTGTTGTGACGTGTTCTTTTAACTGCCAACTTGATAATCCTAAAAGCGGCAGTTGGACGCGAAAAAGCTGTGCAAGCCATTGATGTGCATAGGGAATGGACAAATGGTGTGGTCACCTTTTGGGTGATGAGTCGATTTGTCCATTTCCTAGGTGCGTCAAGAGATTGTGCAGACTTTCGTGATCCAACTGCTGTTTTTAGGATAATGGGGGAGCATACAGATGATTACCGTTACCCTCATCACAGCGCAAAGCGCTTTCGCAGGGCATCGCTCTGCGCCAGTACACGTTCATGGTCATCGTTCGGGACACAAGGAGGAAGCCGGAAACCCGCTGCCAACAAGGTTCTACCCGACACGGTGGATCCTTGGACATACCCGGGAATTTCCTGTGTCAGGTTATACAAATCAAAGGCATCCAGTCTTCGGGTTCCCTTCTGGTAACCGACATAATACGCCGGGGCGACAGGGACATCGCCTGCCGCATCTCTCCCTGCCGTCGGAAGAACTGACGGACTTGATTACGTTGAACAATCCGGACGGGCACCCTTTTTCGGGAACCGCTTTGGCTGTTTTGAATCTTCATAGCCATAACCCACCTCCAATCTCACACATTCAACAGCGAATTTGGATGTATTTTTCTAAACTCAAATCCTGTGCCAAACGGGAAAGGATGAGTCATTCATGAGATTTTCCTGTACTTCAAGGAGTTAGGGTGGAGGACCAAGAAAGTATCCAGGAGTCACACAGTCCTATAGTACGACATACGGTATCGAGTGCGAGAAAACGTGGTTGGTCACAAATTATTGAGGAGATGATCGCTGGCTCCTGAATGCCTGTGATGGTGAGAAAAAACGAGGACCCTTGGGCTTACCTCCGATACACATCAGGCCACGTGTCGGACACAAAACCACCCCGGTTTGGCATACGAATGACAGGAAGCGTCTTCGCATCAATCACCGTATTTTCAGGAATAATCCTGTTTCGAAAGAGGAGCCATGCCACAACCGAATATACCTCGTCCGGCGTGAGAGACTGCGGGGCGGTAAGAGGCATGGCTCGATAAATAAAATCGTACAGGGTCGTGGCATACGGCCAATAACTTCCCACGGTTTTCACTGGATGGTTGGTTGTGAGCGTACCCTGTCCCCCGACCAATTTGGTCATGGGCCCTTCCGTCCCGGTTGCCCCATGGCACACAGCGCACGTTGCGGCATAGACGGCTGCTCCCCTGCTCACCGTTCCTTGACCAGGTGGAAGACCTTCCCCAGTGGGCGAGATATCGATATTCCAGGCTTGAATCTCTGCACCAGTTGCCTGTCGCCCGATGTGATAGACACCCTCCCCTTCATCAGCCACGACCGGCAACGTCCACAGAGCCACCAACCCTAATCCGATTCCGAAAACGACACCACAAGCTTGATACCTAGACATGAACATTCTGAACACTCCCATCTTGAAGGATTTGCCAACTCTGAATCCCATTGTAATGATAGTAGGAATTCGAACCTCTCACCAAGAGCAAGGCCTGGCGCGTCGGTTGAACATACCCCGTTTCGTCGATACAACGGCTTTGCAGAATGGTCTCTTGGCCATCCCATTGCCAGGGCAACCGGAAACGGGTATGGCAGTATGGAAGAACAGGGTTCTGCAACTGAGCCCGGGACCATTGAAAACCTCCATCCGTCGTAACTTCCACTCGGACCACACGTCCGCGTCCACTCCAGGCCAGGCCTCGAATCTCCAGAAAGCCCGGTTGCTGAATCCGTTCTCCTCCGGACGGACTGGTAATAACCGACTTGGCTTCCATCACCATCGTAAATTGCCGTGCCGTCCCGTCAGGCATAAGGTCGGTATATCGCGAAGTTTCCTCTCTCGTCATAAAGGGTTTCGTCCCAAGTTTGAGTCGCCGCAACCATTTAATATTCGCATTACCTTCCCAACCGGGAAGAAGTAGCCGTAGAGGATATCCTTGTTCAGGACGCAACGCCTCTCCGTTTTGGGCATAGCAAAGAAGAGCATCATCCAAAACCTCCGCCAATGGGATACTTCGGGTCATCGCTGCGGCATCACTCCCTTCCGCCAGCATCCATATCGCGTCCGAAGTAACTCCAACCTCTCTGAAGAGGGTGGCTAAGGAAACTCCCGTCCATTCGCTGGTACTGGTCAACCCATGAATTTCCTGGACAGTCGCTTTCCCTGGATTCTTCCATTCACTGCCGGAATTTCCCGAACATTCAATGAACGCAAGACGTGACACGGAAGGGAACCGCATTAAATCACTGACCGTAAACACCATGGGACGTTCCACTAAACCATGCACAAGCAAACGATGTTGAACCGGATCGATGATCGGCACACCATTATGGTGCCGTTCAAAATGCAACGCTGAGGGAGTGACCACACCATGCAATTTGTGGAGAGGAGTTCTGGAGCGGTTGGGTTTAACCACACGAACAGCTTGTTCAAATGTCGAACGGGATCCATACGGACTGGATGGAGTTCCTGGAACTCGCGTAGGATCACCTGGAATAGGCGGGGTTTGAGCCGGGAGGGGCGGAATGACCGCATGGACCGCAGCGGCCCCTAAAAACACAACAGCGCCTTTGAGGACCGTGCGCCGGTCTAAGGCATGGGTGGAGTTGCTTGGAGTCTCGTCCCCCATCTCAGAATCCAGAGCAGGCCTCTTGTCTTGATTCCGGTGTATGTTTTTTTGAACGTTCTGTTCTTTCGGTGGCTTCACGACTCCCTTTCTCCTCTCGATGTATTTTTCAGATTCTCTCCCCGTTTCAGGTCATCCCCACCCAGCTTTTTCGCGCTCAACTGCCGTCTTGAGGTTCATCTTTGGCCGTGGGTTCCAGGGGGCGATGTCCCCTACCCTCACATTTCGTCAATTTCCGGATTGTCGGGAAAACAGGAAACAGGAATTATGGAAGGACAAAGTGGGCCCGACGATTTTGTTGAAAACAGGAAGTCGTGCGTTGCAGACAAAATGGCTGGGCTTTCCCTAGGCTGAGCACACGTAATTGAGAAGCCGGCACCCCTAAATCGACCAGATAATTTTTCACGGCCATGGCTCGGCGTTCTCCCAAAATAAGGTTATAGTCCTCTGTCCCACGTTCATCGCAATGGCCTTGAATCACCACTTCTCGATTGGCATATCGCTTCAAAAGCACCTTGGCGTTTTGTTCTAGAAGAGGAATGGCCTCACGCCGAATCTCTATTTGATCATAAGCAAAAAACACATCTTCCAATGTCCATGGAAGGGTAGAATCCTCTGCAGATTGAGCCATAATAGCTGGTCCCACAGAGGTTTTCTCAGAAGAGGGTGGTATTGGCGGGATAAGAGGAGCAGGGATTTCTGAAGGAGCCACAAGAGAAATTGAGGGTTTGTCTATGTATTTTGACTGAAAAGATGGTGAATCAATGACAATCGGGGGAGGGGGCGACACCCTTGTTGGTTCTAAGACTGCATCTTCTACCGCGACCATTTCATCACCATGACTCACCACGGTCACTTGATGGGAGGCACTACACCCGGCAAGCCACAACACAAAGAGGAAAAGAATGCGGTGTTTCCAAAAAGTCATTTTCTCCACCTTAAGCCGATCCTTGAGCTTGAACATCTGATGGTCATTTTGAAGTATGAGAGGCTTGAACAGGTGACAGCTAAAACACAAGCGCTATTTTTTTGTGCATCATACATTTTTCGCCACAAGAGTCAACGTGCATTTCAGAAGACACCTTGACGGTTTTTTTTGAACACAGGTATGATTCCGTCCCTATCGAGACGATTGACGAAACAGATACGTTCTTCCCATTCCACCGCACAATCCCGTAACACCCCCAATGATCGACGTTCAACATGTCACCAAACGCTATGGGCAGGTCACGGTCCTTGACGATATTTCTTTTTCTATTCAGAAAGGAGAGATTGTGGCTTTCTTGGGTCCAAATGGCGCCGGGAAAACCACGACGATGCGCATTTTGACCGGATTCATGCCCCCGACATCCGGTAGAGTGACAATTGCCGGTTTCGATTGTCTGGAAGAGCCGTGGGAAGTCAAGAAGCATATCGGGTACCTTCCTGAAACTCCTCCACTCTATTTGGAATTCACGGTCAAAGAATATTTAACCTTTGTCGGCCGGATCAAACGTCTGACACCAAAGCAATTACCGAAAAGCATGGAGATCATTATCGACCAAACCGGCTTAACCGAGGTTCAAGGACGGGTTATTGGCCATTTATCCCGAGGCTATCGCCAGCGCGTGGGCTTAGCCCAGGCATTGATCCATAATCCGCCCGTTCTGATTTTGGACGAACCAACAACGGGGCTGGACCCCAATCAAATTATTGAAATTCGAGACCTGATCAAAAGTCTGGGGGGCTCCCACACCATTATCCTGAGTACGCATCTGTTGGCGGAGGCCACGGCAATCTGCCAGAAAGTCATCATTATCCATCAAGGAAAAATCGTGGCGATTGACACTCCGGAACAACTAGGAGCCAAACTCCGGCAATCTGCAATTCTGAACCTCACCGTCAAACAATCAGATCCAGATCTCATAGAATCGCTTCGTAAAATTTCCGGAGTGATAGACGTCTCTCAAGGCTCCACACCCAACACCTATATTATAGAAACACATGCCGGGGAAGATGTCCGGGACGAACTGACACAACTGGTTGTCACATGCGGGGCTGGTCTCCTGGAATTACACATGCAAACCGTAAGCCTTGAAGATGTCTTTAAAGTTCTTACCACAACAGACAAACCTGCGGGCTAACCAATGACAATACGATTGACGCGACATACCACCAACCTCCACACGATAGCGACACAATGACACCCGCTCAAACCATCCTTGCCAAAGAATTGCGGAGTTTTTTCGTCTCTCCAGTTGTCTATGTCATCGGAGCCATCTTTTTAGCCGTCGTCGGGCTCCTCAGTTATCAGGCGGTGGCCAATGCCAGCAATCAAGCCCTCAGGCTCATGCAATTACAAAATACCTATGCGCAACTGAATTTGAATGAAATGATTTTCCGTCCGCTGTTCCAAAGTATGAACCTTATCCTCATGATCATTTTACCCTTACTCACCATGAGGCTCTTTGCCGAAGAACGAAAAATGCGGACTTTCGAGCTGCTCCTGACCTCTCCGATTGGCGTCAATGAAATCGTGTCTGGGAAATTCCTCAGTGTGGTGATTGTCTATACGGGGCTCTTGTCACTCACCGGCCTCATTCCGCTCACCCTTTCGGCCTATGCCACATTTAACTGGCAACCCGTGTTACTTGGCTATCTCGCGCTTCTTCTGCAAGGAGCCCTGATGTTATCCATTGGCCTCTTTGCGTCGGCCTTGACGGAAAACCAAATCATTGCCGCGTTTTTGAGTTTTGGCCTCATCTTAGGCCTCTGGATACTCGGCGCCTTAAGCACAGCCTTTGGCGACACCGCCATGGGCAGTCTTCTGTCCTACATTTCATTCACCGAGCACTACAATCGACTCATTCGTGGTCTCTTGCATGTCAAAGATCTCGTCTACTACCTCTCAGGGATAGCCTTGATGTGGTTTGCCGCTCATCAAGCCATAGACGCCTATCGATGGAAATGACCCGCTTCGGCTCCATTCTCGGCCCTTTAGGACTGTTGCTGGCTTGTGGAGGCTTCGGACTCCCTCTGCTCATCCCGGAAGCTGAAAACGCGGCATCGTTCGTTCTCGGAGCTGGAACCCTCTGTCTCATAGGCTATGCGGGCATACATTTTCGAAAGCTGGCCACAGGGTCGCGAACGCGGTCGGCACGGCTTGGCACACACAGTATCATGGCCATTCTATTGGCAGGCCTTGCTGTTGGATTCACCAACTTCCTTGCCGCCAAACATGCACCGGAATGGGATTTCTCGGAAACCAAAAACTTTACGTTAAGCCGGCAAACCTATCAAGTGCTTCGAGCCTTACCCCGTGAAGTGGTCATGAAAGTCTTTACACATGAAGGCAGTCCGGGGTATGGCGCCTTCAAAGATTTATTGACGACCTATGCGCAAGAAAGTCCTCTGGTGACCGCAGAATTCATTGATCCGGAACGGCATCCTGATAAAGCCAAAGACTATAAAATTACACGAATCGATACGGCCGTCATTGAAAGCGGTCCACAAAAAATTTATCTTCAGCGTGCATCCGAAGCTGATGTGACGAATGCGATTCTTCGCGTCACCCGTGACATCAAAAAGACCATTGCCTTTTTGACAGGCCATGCCGAAATAAGTGTATCCGATACCGAAAGCCCGGGATTATCCCGCGCAGCCAATGCCCTGGAAAAGCAAGGCTATGCGGTTGAACCCATGGCCTTGAACGATTTGCAGACCAGCCAGGCAACGTTACTGGTGATTGCCTCACCAACACAACCGATACGTGAAAAAGGGATCAATCAAATCACGCAATTTTTGAGAAGTGGGGGACGGCTTTTGATCATGAGTGATCCAAGCAGCCACGAATCACTAGACGCCCTTCTGTCGCCATGGGGCATTCAATTAGGAAAAGGCATTATCGCCGATGAACAGCACCGCTTGGGCCGCGGCAGTCCAACCGCCCTCATGGTGCGGACCTTCACCACGCACGATATTACGGAAGACTTCACTACCCCCATTATTTTCCCAGTGTCTCGCTCTGTGACATTTGATGCCACCACCGGCAAGAAGTGGGATTTTGTGTCCTTGGCCCGAACATCTCCGAAAAGCTGGGAGGAAACGACTCTCGACCAGACACGCCCGGTCTTCAATGAAGACCAAGACCTCAAAGGCCCGTTTACCATCGCCGCGCTGTTAACATCAAAACGTGTGGGGCCAGACCAGAAGCCTGAATCCGCCATCATCATTGTAGGCAATGCGGCGTTTGCGACAAACGGGTGGCTGACGTACCCCGGCAACACCGATTTCTTTTTGAAAATGATGGCGTGGTTAGCCCAAGAAGAGGCCTTAGTCTCGCTCACCCCCAAAGACCCCGCGTTTCATCCATTCGTGCCCAATTCCTCACAGGAAGAAGTCCTGGTCTTTTTTCAAGTCCTGTTCCTTCCGCTGCTGCTGCTGTTGTTAGGGCTCTCCGTATGGAAACGGCGGCGAAGTCTGTAGCATGCTGAACAACCCTTTTCGGATCACCATCGCATTAGCGCTCATCGTGCTCGGGTTAGGGGGATATATCCTCTTTGTCGACATTCCTCACACCCGTCAATTTCACAAACAAGAAACACAAGAACGGCGACTCCTCCCTTTTAGTGAGCAAGCCATCACCCATATCACCTGGGCGACGGCCACCGAGACCATTCAACTGGAACGAGATGACCACCATCGTTGGAGAATCACGGCGCCCATGTCCTCTCCTGCAGACAACCGGGAAGTCCGGCGAATCTTGCGAGCCCTCACTATCGGGAAAGTGAAACGAACCATTGAAGATGGACCATCAACCTTAGCCACCTATGGCTTAGCTCCCCCCTACCTGACACTCACACTCACCACCGCCACCCAAACCCAAGAACTTGCACTTGGTGATCGCGGGCCCTTTGCTCCGTCCCTGTATGTGCAGACCATCACCGACCATCATGTGGTCTTGACGACCTTGGATGTCATGACGTTTGCTCAAAAAACATTGTCGAATTTTCGACGCAAAGATCTGCTCGTATTTGATCGCAAACGAGTTCAAGAAGTGCACATTCAACAAGCCGACACCACCATCATCATGGCCCGGGCAGCCGGCGTCCATAGCTTATCCCCGAATTGGGTCTTGAAGAGCCCTCACGCTGGGCCGGCCGATACCATCGCGATCGGCACACTCCTCATGGATTTAAGCGGACTGAGCGCCACCGGCTTTATCGACTCGGAAGAAGAGCAACAACAGATCCTGAGACAACCTGATCGCACAGACATCGGCGTGACCATTCTGGAAGGACAACAGACCCACCATATCAGTCTGTATCAATTTCAGGATACAGAAAAAGCCTATGCTCGCACCTCCGGGACCGGGACCCTCTATGAAATCGCGCCAAGCATTCTGAAGCCGCTGACGCAAAGAGCCTTTTACTTCCAGGACAAACGAGTATTCGGCATGGAAACCAATGAGATCGTCATGTTGGACATCACCACCCCAAAAGAGCGCTACATCCTCATCAAGCAAAATGATGAATGGGTGCTGGAGAACCAGCCCACTGCTGCGTTAAACCAGGAAATCATCACACTCTTCGTCAGTCGGGTCGTCGATCTTCCAGTAGAAATTTCCCATCCAGCCCGCTCCACCACATCAATGCAGCATGGCCTAGACTCCCCGACCGTCATCATTCAAGGCAGGAACCGCCAGGGAAAAAACGTGGGGAAATTAGTCCTGGGCAAACGGGAAAAAGGCCTCGTGTATGCCAGAGGAGCCGGACACCAGGGCCTCTATCAAGTCCGCTCAAACATCTTGAGTCAAATCCCCACCCAGACCCAGCTCATCAGATAGGCGAATGCAAACGGGATATCTATTTGGATACAAATGGGAAGTCTATAGTACGTGTGCGAACTTCAGTTAAAGAGAGGGAG
>SMVB01440144.1_pt1 | contig 19208 bp, 14 predicted proteins | sample 2456461 | NCBI WGS metagenome assembly SMVB01 (sample SAMN11095934, study PRJNA526329) | marine sediment metagenome | biome: Marine sediment; feature: Surficial sediment; material: Deep marine sediment; isolation source: Hadal surficial sediment | place: Pacific Ocean | collected 2014-05 | depth...
GCTTAATTTTTCCGAAGGAAACCACACCATCGATCTCGGATACAACAGCCGGATTCGACGGGTTACGAGCTTCAAATAATTCGGTCACACGCGGAAGACCTCCGGTAATATCACCTGCCTTCGCAGATTTACGAGGTATCTTCACCAAAATATTACCCACTTTTATCTTATCATTATCATCCACCATCAAGTGAGCTCCTACGGGTAAGTTGTATGAGCGAATGACATCACCCTTGGCACCCAAAATTTGAAGTGTAGGAATCTTTTTCTTGTCTCTTGATTCTGATATTACCTTTTCCTGGAATCCGGTTTGCTCATCAATTTCAACTTGAAAGGTAACCCCCTGTTCAATATTCTCGTATTGGATCTTTCCGGCAAATTCTGAAATGATCACCCCATTATATGGATCCCATTGACAAACTACAGCACCCTCTTTCAGTTTTTGTCCGTTCTTAACGAAGATGTATGATCCGTAAGGAATGTTATTGGTACTTAATGTAATACCTGTCTTCTCATCGATCAACTTGATTTCAGAGGTACGGGAAATTACAATATTTACTGATTTACCATCGGTATCCTCACCTTTTACGGTCTTCAAATCCTCGATTTCAACTTTCCCGTTAAACTTAACAACAAGTTTATTTTCTTCGGAAATGTTTCCTGCAATACCTCCAACATGGAAAGTACGAAGGGTCAATTGGGTACCGGGTTCTCCAATGGATTGTGCAGCAACCACTCCCACAGCTTCTCCTCTTTGAACCATCTTATTGGTAGCCAGGTTTCTTCCGTAGCATTGTGCACAAATTCCTTTTTTCGCTTCACATGTTAATGCGGAGCGAACCTCGACCATTTCAACCGGAGACTCATCGATTATTACTGCTATCTCATCGGAAATATGACCTCCCGAAGCTACCAAAACATCTTTGGTCAACGGGTTGATCACATCATTTAAAGAAGTACGACCTTTAATTCTATCCGCCATCGTCTCAACAACTTCTTCGTTTTTCTTAAGCGCAGAAACTTCAATTCCTCTCAAGGTCCCACAATCGTCTATATTGATGATCACATCTTGCGAAACATCTACCAATCGTCTTGTTAAGTAACCCGCATCGGCCGTTTTTAAAGCTGTATCTGCAAGACCTTTCCGTGCACCGTGAGTCGAGATAAAGTATTCTAAAATTGATAAGCCCTCCTTAAAGTTTGAAAGAATTGGGTTTTCAATAATTTCACCTCCACCCGAGCTGGATTTTTTCGGTTTTGCCATCAATCCACGCATACCCGTTAACTGGCGAATCTGTTCTTTAGATCCACGAGCTCCCGAATCAAGCATCATATATACCGAGTTAAATCCTTGCTTATCTTCACGAATACGTTTCATCGATAATTCGGTCAATTCGGCATTGGTCGCTGTCCAGATGTCAATAACCTGATTATAACGTTCATTATTGGTGATCAATCCCATATTATAGTTGGCTATAATACCATCTACTTGTTTGATAGCAGAATCTATCATTCCTTGTTTTTCCTTCGGAATAATGATATCACCTAAACTAAATGACAATCCACCTTCGAATGCGAACTTAAATCCAAGATCTTTGATCTCATCCAGAAAAACCGCTGTTTCCGGAACTGAAGTCACGGTTAAAATATTTCCAATAATATCCCGAAGCGACTTTTTGGTCAACACCTCGTTGATATATCCGGCTTCTTCAGGTACCTTATCATTAAATATAACCCTACCCACAGTCGTTGTGATGATCTGCGTTGTTAATTCACCCTCTTCGTTAAAGTCCTTGGTTCTAACCTTGATCTCGGCGTTCAACTCTACTTGCTTTTCATTGTAGGCTATAAATACTTCTTCCGGAGAATAAAATGTTAATCCTTCTCCCTTCACAGCATTACCTTTTGTAGATGAACGCAACTTGGTCATATAATATAGTCCCAATACCATGTCCTGAGAGGGAACCGCAATCGGTGATCCATTTGCAGGGTTTAAGATATTGTGAGAAGCCAACATCAACAATTGTGATTCCAAAATCGCCTCTGGCCCTAAAGGTAAATGAACTGCCATTTGATCCCCGTCAAAATCGGCGTTAAAAGCGGTACACACCAATGGGTGTAGTTGAATAGCTTTTCCTTCTATCAATTTAGGTTGGAATGCCTGAATTCCCAATCGGTGTAAAGTAGGGGCCCTGTTTAATAGTACAGGATGTCCTTTCAAAACATTTTCAAGAATATCCCAAACAACAGGTTCTTTCTTATCTATGATCTTTTTGGCGCTCTTCACCGTCTTCACAATTCCTCTTTCGATCAACTTACGGATTATGAATGGTTTGTAGAGTTCTGCTGCCATGTCCTTCGGAATACCACACTCAGACAATTTAAGCTCAGGTCCTACAACAATTACGGAACGGGCTGAGTAATCCACACGCTTACCAAGCAAGTTCTGACGGAATCGACCTTGTTTCCCCTTTAAACTATCGGAAAGTGATTTCAATGGACGATTGCTATCCGTTTTTACGGCAGAAGATTTTCTGGTATTATCGAACAACGAATCAACAGATTCCTGAAGCATACGCTTTTCATTACGCAATATTACTTCGGGAGCTTTAATTTCCATCAAACGCTTTAAACGGTTGTTACGGATAATTACTCTTCGGTAAAGATCATTCAGATCTGAAGTCGCGAAACGTCCTCCATCCAATGGTACCAATGGGCGCAATTCCGGTGGAATCACAGGTACTACTTTCATGATCATCCAGGCCGGTTGATTCTCTCTGTTTTTATTTGCATCACGAAGGGCTTCAACTACCTGCAGTCGTTTTAAGGCCTCGGTTTTACGTTGTTTCGAAGTTTCGTTCTTCGCCTTGTGGCGTAATTCGAATGATAGATTATCCAAATCTATTCGATTCAACAACTCGATCAGGCATTCTGCTCCCATCTTAGCGATGAACTTGTCCGGATCACTATCTTCCAGATATAAGTTCTCCTGCGGAAGGGTCTCCAAAATATTCAAATACTCTTCTTCGGTAAGGAAATCCATCTTTTGTAACGGTTCCCCTTCTTCGTTCTTACCGATACCCGGTTGAATTACTACATATCTTTCGTAGTAAATGATCATGTCTAATTTCTTAGAAGGCAGGCCTAGCAAATAACCTATCTTGTTTGGTAACGAACGGAAGTACCAAATGTGCGCTACCGGTACAACCAGGTTAATGTGTCCCACACGGTCACGACGAACTTTCTTTTCGGTCACCTCCACGCCACAACGGTCACATACTATGCCTTTGTAGCGAATTCTTTTATACTTGCCACAGGCACATTCGTAATCCTTTACAGGACCAAAAATACGCTCACAGAAAAGACCATCACGCTCGGGTTTGTGCGTGCGGTAATTGATCGTTTCAGGCTTTAAAACTTCTCCTCGAGATTCTGCCAAAATAGACTCGGGCGAAGCCAAACCAATAGAAATCTTGTTGAACTTCTGAGTTGTGCTATCTTTAATTCTTGCCATAATGCTGAAAAAATATTCTTTAAAATTTTGTTGGATCGAGGTGCCTTTCGCACTCCCGGAAATCAATGAGAGATCCCTGCATGCACAGGGATATCATTATTCCTCTAATCTAATATCGAGTCCCAGACCTTTCAATTCGTGCATTAATACGTTGAAAGATTCAGGCAGACCCGGTTCTGGCATAGTATCCCCTTTTACGATACTTTCGTAGGTTTTTGCTCTACCAATTACATCATCAGATTTTACCGTCAATATTTCTCTAAGGGTGCTCGACGCTCCATAGGCCTCAAGTGCCCAAACCTCCATCTCACCAAATCGTTGACCCCCGAATTGAGCTTTACCACCCAATGGTTGTTGTGTAATTAATGAGTAAGGTCCGATAGAACGCGCATGCATCTTATCATCTACCATGTGACCAAGTTTCAACATATAGATCACTCCAACTGTTGCCGGTTGATCAAATTGTTCTCCTGTCCCTCCATCACATAGATAGGTATGTCCAAATCTTGGGATATCTGCTTCATCGGTCAGTTCGTTGATCTGATCCAGAGTAGCACCGTCGAAAATCGGAGTAGCGAACTTGCGCCCTAATTTTTGACCTGCCCATCCAAGAACCGTCTCATATATCTGTCCAATATTCATACGTGATGGTACCCCAAGTGGGTTCAATACTATATCTACCGGTGTTCCATCTTCAAGGAATGGCATATCTTCTTGGCGAACGATCCGTGCCACAATACCCTTGTTACCGTGACGTCCCGCCATCTTATCTCCAACTTTCAGTTTACGTTTCTTAGCGATGTAAACCTTGGCCAGTTTTAAGATACCGGATGGAAGTTCATCTCCAACAGAAATGGTAAACTTCTGACGTCTCAAGTTCCCTTGAAGATCATTTTCCTTAATTTTATAGTTGTGCATTAGATCGCGAACCATCAAATTGGTTTGCTTATGTGTTGACCATACCCCGCCTACCAGATGCGTATAATCGTCAACTGATATCAACATTTTTAGAGTATACTTTTTGCCTTTAGGGAATACTACTTCTCCCAAATCATTAGTAACCCCTTGAGCTGTTTTCCCGCCTAAAATGGAAAACAACTTCTCAACCAAAACATCCTTGAGACTATCGAATTTAGTATCGTAAAGCAGATCAAGTTCTATGATGTCTTCTTTATCTTTTGCTCTCTTGGCTTTGTCTTTAATAGCTCTAGCGAACAATTTCTTGTCTATGACTACACCACGTAGTGATGGAGACGCCTTCAAGGAAGCATCTTTCACATCACCCGCTTTGTCACCAAAGATGGCGCGTAATAATTTTTCCTCCGGAGTAGGATCACTTTCTCCTTTAGGAGTGATCTTACCTATTAAGATATCCCCGGGATTTACTTCAGCGCCAACCCGAATCATTCCATGTTCGTCAAGGTCTTTCGTGGCCTCTTCAGATACGTTTGGAATATCATTGGTCAATTCTTCATTACCTAATTTTGTGTCCCGAACTTCCAATGAATATTCATCGATATGAATTGAAGTAAATATATCTTCCCGTACAACTTTTTCAGAAATAACGATTGCATCCTCAAAATTATATCCTTTCCAAGGCATGAATGCTACTTTTATATTTCGTCCAAGTGCTAACTCCCCTTTTTCGGTGGCATACCCCTGACATAATACCTGTCCTTTTTTCACCAGGTCACCCGTACGTACAATTGGTTTCAAGTTGATAGAAGTACTCTGGTTTGTTTTTCTGAATTTGATCAGTTTATATGTCTTCAAATCTCCATCGAAGCTCACGGTTCGTTCATCATCAGTGCGATCGTAATTAATAGTGATCTCATCCGCATCGACGTATTCCACGACACCATTTCCTTCAGCGTTGATCAATACACGTGAATCTGATGCCACCTGACGTTCCAATCCCGTTCCCACAATAGGAGAATCTACAATCAACAATGGTACCGCCTGACGCATCATATTCGAGCCCATCAAGGCACGGTTAGCATCATTATGTTCCAGGAAAGGAATCAGGGAAGCCGAAATTGATGAGATCTGGTTTGGTGCAACGTCTGTATAATGAATACTTTTTGGATCCACCACAGGGAAATCACCTTCCATACGTGCAATAACACGATCTGTATTGATGGTACCGTCCTTTAATAAAGGAATATTTGCCTGAGCAATATATTTATCTTCTTCTTCTTCTGCGGAAAGATAGATCGGCTTATTCTTAAAATCTATCTTACCATTCTCCACTTTTCGATATGGAGTTTCGATGAAACCAAGGTTGTTTACTTTGGCATATACCGAAAGGGAAGAGATCAACCCAATATTCGGTCCCTCAGGAGTTTCTATCGGACAAAGTCTTCCGTAGTGAGTATAGTGAACATCACGTACTTCAAAACCTGCTCTTTCTCTCGATAATCCACCAGGCCCTAATGCTGAAAGACGACGTTTGTGCGTGATCTCCGCCAGTGGATTGGTTTGATCCATGAATTGAGACAGTTGATTGGTTCCAAAGAAAGAATTGATCACCGAAGATAAAGTCTTTGCATTGATCAAGTCGATAGGTGTAAATACTTCATTGTCACGAACATTCATACGTTCACGAATGGTGCGTGCCATGCGAGCCAATCCCACTCCAAACTGTGATGATAATTGTTCTCCAACTGTACGAACACGACGGTTAGAAAGGTGATCGATATCATCAATTTCGGCTTTAGAGTTGATCAATTCGATCAAGTATTTTACAATGGTAATGATATCTTCTTTGGTAAGCACTAGCTTGTCCATCGCAATATCAAGACCCAGTTTTTTATTCATACGGTAACGACCCACCTCACCCAGGTTATATCTCTGGTCTGAGAAGAATAACTTATTAATAATTCCTCGGGCGGTTTCCTCATCGGGTGGTTCGGCATTACGTAATTGTCTGTAGATGTGCTCCACCGCTTCCTTTTCAGAATTGGTAGGGTCTTTTTGCAAAGTATTATGGATAATTGCGTAGTCTGCCTGAAGGTTGTCCTCTTTGTGCAATAAGATCGTTTTTGAACCCGATTCTAAGATCTCTTCGATATGTTCCTTTTCAAGAACCGTATCACGATCCAGGATGATCTCATTACGCTCTATAGAAACCACCTCTCCTGTATCTTCATCTACAAAATCCTCGTGCCAGGTTTTCAATACACGTGCTGCCAACTTACGGCCCAGGTATTTCTTCAATCCGGTTTTGGTTGCTTTAATTTCTTCCGCAAGATTGAAGATCTCAAGGATATCTTTATCTCTTTCAAAACCAATCGCACGGAAAAGTGTAGTTACCGGTAATTTTTTCTTTCTATCGATATACGCGTACATCACGCTGTTGATATCGGTAGCAAACTCTATCCATGAACCTTTAAAAGGAATGACACGTGCCGAATAAAGTTTAGTACCATTGGCATGGAACGACTGCCCGAAGAACACCCCCGGAGAACGGTGTAGTTGAGAAACCACTACACGCTCTGCACCATTGATACAAAACGTACCACTGGGGGTCATATATGGGATAGTTCCCAAATAAACATCTTGTACTATGGTCTCGAAGTCTTCGTGTTCTTCGTCTGTACAATATAATTTTAATCGTGCTTTTAAAGGCACACTATATGTCAATCCCCGCTCGATACATTCCAGGATCGAATACCTTGGTGGGTCAACGAAATAATCTAAAAATTCTAAAACGAATTGGTTGCGGGTGTCGGTAATTGGGAAGTTTTCCAGGAAAGTCTTGTACAGTCCTTCTTGGCTTCTTTCTTCTGATTTGGTTTCCAACTGGAAAAAATCCTGAAATGATCTTATTTGGATGTCCAGAAAGTCCGGGTAATCCGGCTTATTTTGTACAGTGGAAAAATTCAATCTTTCAGTTTGTGTTGCTGACATCTATGGACGGAATTTTAATTAAAAAAACAGTGATAGCATATACGCGAAAATTAGTAACCTTTATATACGCAAAATGGTTTAGGTCTTTTCCGGCGATGGGAAAGACCTAAACCTTAAGGTTTGAATTGAGAAGAACTTACTTAAGCTCAACCTCTGCTCCTGCTTCTTCTAACTGAGCTTTAAGAGCCTCAGCTTCATCTTTTGAAACACCTTCCTTGATTGGAGAAGGAGCATTGTCAACTAAATCCTTAGCGTCTTTAAGACCCGTACCGGTTAATTCTTTAACGAGTTTTACAACTGCCAATTTAGAACCACCTGGAGCGGTAAGGATTACGTCGAATTCTGACTTTTCTTCAGCCGCGTCTCCACCGGCAGCACCTCCACCGGCAACAACAGCTACGGCTGCAGCAGCAGGCTCAATGCCATACTCATCTTTTAATATAGTAGCTAACTCATTAACTTCTTTTACAGTCAGGTTAACCAATTGTTCTGCGAAATCTTTTAATTCTGCCATTTTCTATCTTTTTAAAATAATTTGTGTTTATAATTTAATCAGTGCAATAATTTATGTTACCCTTCTCTTTCCGATAGGGTTTTTACTATACCGGCTATAGTTCCTCCACCGGTTTTAAGTGCCGAGATAACAGTCTTAACAGGCGATTGGAGTAATCCGATAATCTCTCCAATAAGCTCTTCCTTAGATTTTATCTCAACAAGCGTATCTAACATATCATCACCTACATATATCGATTTCTCAATGTAAGCGCCTTTTAATAAAGGTTTGTCAGACTTTCTTCTGAATTCCTTAATAACTCTTGCCGGCGCATTACCTGATGCAGAAACCATTAGCGAAGTGTTTCCTTTAATTACTTCGGACAATTCTCCGAAATCTTTCTCCGAAATCTCCATGGCTTTAGCCAACAAGGTATTTTTAACTACTTTCAACTTCACTCCTGCTTTAAAACAAGCACGACGAAGGTTTGAAGTTGCTCCTGCATCAAGACCTGAAATATCTGCTAAATAAATAATAGAGTTCTCAGAAAGATGTGCAGTCAACTGTTCAATTACTTGTGATTTTTCTTCTCTTGTCATAATCTTACAATATTACTGCTCACTAAATTTTTTAGTGTCGATCTGGATACTAGGACTCATAGTGCTAGACATAAAGACACTTTTAATGTATACACCTTTTGATGATTGAGGCTTCAACTTAACAAGCGCTGTTAATAATTCATGTGCGTTTCCGGCGATCTTATCAGCATCGAAAGATGCTTTTCCAATTGCAGCGTGAACAATTCCGGTTTTGTCAACTTTAAAGTCAATTTTACCGGCTTTCACATCTGAAACAGCCTTAGCAACATCCATAGTTACCGTACCGGTTTTTGGGTTTGGCATCAAGCCGCGAGGGCCTAACACACGTCCTAACGGACCCAATTTACCCATCACACTCGGCATAGTCACTATGACGTCAACATCTGTCCAACCTCCTTTAATTTTATCGAGGTACTCGTCTAATCCAACAAAATCTGCTCCTGCCGCAGTAGCTTCAGCTTCCTTATCCGGAGTCACTAAGGCTAATACCTTTACGTCTTTACCTGTACCATGTGGTAAGGTTACAACACCACGAACCATTTGATTGGCTTTACGAGGGTCTACATTAAGACGGACAGCAAGGTCCACAGACGCATCAAAATTTGCGTTGGTAATTTCTTTTATTAAAGCAGAGGCTTCCGAAACCGAATAGGTTTGGTTTGGTTCTATTTTAGCCATTGCTTCTTTTCGCTTTTTCGTTAATCTTGCCATTTTATAGATTCTTTTTCTAGATTAAAAAGGTGCGGCACCTTTTACTTTAACACCCATGGATCTTGCAGTTCCGGCAATCATTTTCATGGCAGACTCAATGGTAAATGAATTTAAATCGACCATCTTGTCTTCCGCAATCGCTTTAACCTGATCCCAGGTAATAGAAGCTACTTTATTAATATGAGGTTCGCCAGAACCTTTTTTCGTTTTAGCAGCCTCAAGGATCTGCACTGCAGCGGGCGTGGTTTTAATTACAAAATCAAACGATTTGTCCTTATAAACCGTAATCGTCACCGGCAATATTTTTCCCTGCTTATCCTGAGTTCTACCGTTAAATTGCTTACAGAACTCCATGATGTTAACACCGGCAGCACCTAAAGTGGGTCCAACAGGGGGTGATGGATTGGCAACACCTCCGCGAACTTGCAACTTAACTACCTTATCTACTTCTTTTGCCATCAATTAAATTTTAATTCGGTATTTTTCTTGAGTGGAAGCCTAAGAAAAAACCCATTATATAGCGTGTAACAATTAAACTTTCTCTACTTGCATATAGCTCAATTCCAACGGAGTTTTTCTTCCGAAAATTTTCACCATCACTTCAAGCTTACGTTTCTCTTCATTGATCTTCTCGACGGTTCCATTAAACCCGTTAAAAGGACCATCGATTACTTTTATGGTCTCACCTATTACAAAAGGAATATTGACATTTTCATCTTGAACGGCCAACTCATCCACCTTACCGAGCATTCGATTTACTTCAGCTTGACGTAAAGGCACCGGGTCACCGCCCTTGGTCTCACCCAGGAAGCCAATAACTCCATTTATCGATTTTATAATATGTGGCACTTCACCTGTCAAACTCGCCTGGATCATGATGTAACCCGGAAAATAAACACGCTCTTTACTTATTTTCTTCCCATTGCGAATCTGGATCACCTTTTCAGTCGGTACTAAAACCTGCTCGATAAGATCTTCAAGTTTCAATCGAACGATTTCAGACTCGATATAAGATTTGATCTTATTCTCTTGCCCACTAACCGAGCGAACCACATACCACTTTTTTGAACTCTTAGTTTCAGTCATTGTAACTTACTTAGGACTTGATCCAGACAAAATATTCCCTGACAAGTTTACTAAACACAGTATCTACTCCCCAAACTATCAAGGATAGAATTATAGAGAATACCGCTACTACAACAGTGAGACGTTGTGCTTCAGACCAATCTGTCCAAGTCACATGATTCTTAAGTTCATTATAAGATTCTTTGATGTAGTTTATCATTTTCAGTAATTTATTTTATTTCCAAACACAGCTTTACGGCCATTTGTTTTCGAGCACGGGTTGAGAGACTCGAACTCCCGACACCTGGTTTTGGAGACCAGTGCTCTACCAACTGAGCTAAACCCGTAAATAAAAGTCAAGGCGTCCCGCTGTTGCGAGACACCTTCATACTTTCATATATAACTGTTACTAGTCTAATATTTCAGTTACCTGACCCGCACCTACTGTTCTACCACCCTCACGGATTGCAAAACGAAGGCCTAAGTTCAGCGCTATAGGCTGAATTAGTTCAACGGTAATTGTCAAGTTATCTCCAGGCATAACCATCTCTACTCCATCAGGAAGTACGATGTTACCGGTTACATCAGTTGTACGTACATAAAACTGAGGTCGGTAGTTATTGTGAAAAGGGGTGTGACGTCCACCTTCTTCTTTCTTAAGAACATACACTTCAGCTTTAAATTTGGCATGAGGTGTTACCGATCCTTTCTCACAAATAACCATACCACGACGGATATCAGTTTTCTCAATACCTCTTAAAAGGATGCCAACATTATCGCCTGCTTCCCCTCTATCAAGAATCTTACGGAACATCTCAACTCCGGTTACTGTGGAGGTTAATTTCTCGGCTCCCATACCAATAATATCGACCGCGTCTCCGGTGTTCGCAATACCGGTCTCGATACGGCCGGTTGCAACAGTACCACGACCCGTAATAGAGAATACATCTTCGATAGGCATTAAGAATGGTTTGTCCATTTCACGAACAGGCTCTTCGATCCAGGTATCAACAGCTTCCATCAACTCGACTACAGTATCAACCCATTTTTGCTCACCGTTTAGTGCACCCAGTGCGGAGCCGGCAATAACAGGTCCTTTGTCACCATCATATTCGTAAAAAGTAAGAAGTTCTCTAATTTCCATCTCCACCAGTTCAAGCAGTTCATCATCATCCACCATATCCACTTTATTCATATATACAACCATACGAGGAATACCTACCTGACGTCCAAGAAGGATGTGCTCTCGAGTTTGAGGCATAGGACCATCTGTTGCAGCAACTACCAGGATGGCGCCATCCATCTGTGCAGCACCTGTTACCATGTTCTTCACATAATCCGCGTGACCAGGACAGTCAACATGCGCGTAGTGACGATTGGCTGTTTGATATTCCACGTGAGAAGAGTTAATTGTGATACCTCTTTCTTTTTCTTCAGGAGCATTGTCAATTTGATCAAAAGACATAGCATCTGAATAACCGGCATCTGCCATCACTTTTGTAATAGCAGCAGTTAATGTTGTTTTACCATGATCTACGTGTCCAATAGTACCTACGTTTAAGTGAGGTTTCGACCGATCGAATTTTTCTTTAGCCATCTTGTATAAATTTAATCTTAGTTATATATTAGTGTTCAATTATAATCTTATTTGAGCCAATGATGAGATTTGAACTCATGACCTCTTCCTTACCAAGGAAACGCTCTACCCCTGAGCTACACCGGCTAAATTGGGTTGCAGGTTTTGCGTAAAAAGTCGCTCTTGCAACTGTAAAACTCCGCCTTCTATACTCCATAGATGAGATGAAGTTTTTGAGCGGTTGTTCATGCCTCAGGCGTGACAACATTCCGCTTTGAGCGGGAGACCGGGTTCGAACCGGCGACATTCAGCTTGGAAGGCTGACGCTCTACCAACTGAGCTACTCCCGCTTTTTCAATCTGAATTTCTTCAGAATTTTCATTTCAATATTTCAAATTTTCGCGGGAAATCTGCCTTGAAAATGCGTGCAAAGATAGCCATAATTTCAATGGCCTCCTAATAAGTAGTTGAGAGAATCAGCCGGCTATTTTAGAGAAAACTTCGTGATCGACCAAATTCAATCAATTCCCCATTAGGAAACTACTCAAAAGTTCATGAATTACATCATTCCTCTTCATGAGCCCAAACACACATTTTTTAATACGCTCTTACAAATCAAGCTTTTGACCGTAGGGCTTTTCAAAAAACATTTGAGCATCTTCAGGATTACCTTCGGTGATGTGGGGAGAGCAGGATTCGAACCTGCGAAGGTGAAAACCAACAGATTTACAGTCTGTCCTCGTTGGCCGCTTGAGTATCTCCCCCAATGCTGTTTAAACACACTATTTTAAAGAACTTTTGAGCCGATGGAGGACTCCCTAAATAAAATCCAAATTCCTGAAAATTATTTTTCCCTTAAGCGTTTTTCAGTTTTTCAATGAGCCGATGGAGGGACTCGAACCCACGACCTGCTGATTACAAATCAGCTGCTCTAGCCAGCTGAGCTACATCGGCAATTTTCCTTTTCCAGACCACATTTTCTGCATAAAAAAGTCCGCTATTTCTAGCGGACTGCAAATGTATATAAATTATTTTTTCTATAACACGTTTTTTACATAAATTTCGTCAGGCATGGGCCCGTTGTTTCTCTTTTCTTTTTTTAAGTTGTCTTTCCAATGATTGCACGCACTCATCGGTTCCTGCCTCAAAGGTGCGAGCCTCTTTTTTTACCATGAGGTCGCCCCCTGGAATACTCAATAAAATTTCGGTAATTTTGTTCTGTTTGTCACTGGTATTTTGAACCTTTAAAAACACATCGGCATAAATGATCCTGTCGTAATATTGTTCGAGTTTTGAAATCTTCTTTTCGATAAATTCGATAAGTTTATGGTCTGCTGCAAAATTGGGAGTCTGCACATTTACCTTCATACACTAAAGTTTAAAGTTAATAGTCATTTTGCGTTTCTGGGATGGGAGTTTTTATACACCCGTTTCAATTGTGCCATACTATTATGTGTATACACTTGAGTCGAGGCTAAACTCGCATGCCCTAGTAGCTCTTTCACTGCGTTTAAATCTGCACCTTCATTGAGTAAGTGCGTTGCAAAAGAATGCCTTAAGATATGAGGGCTTCTCTTAACTTTTTCTGATGCCTTACTAAAATATGAATTTATCACGCGATAAACAAGTGTTTCATATATTTTAATGCCTTTTTTCGAGAGCAATAAAAACTCCTCATCTTCTATGATGGATAGCTCTTCTCTCTCGCGGAGATATTGATCTAATGTGACCTCAATGGATGGTAATAATGGGATGATGCGCTCCTTATTTCTCTTGCCCAGAACTTTGATGGTTTTTTCGGAAATTGATACCTGGGAAATTTTTAGATTCACCAACTCCGCCCGTCGAATTCCTGTTGCGTAAAACAACTCAACTATCAATCGATTTCGCAATCCTTCAAATCCCTTTTCTTCACTTAGCAATTGAATGACATCGTCAATTTCTTTTTCTGAAAAAGGAACCTGCAATTTCCTGCTCATCTTCAAAGCTTTGTGTTTGGCTAAAGGATTCTCCTCGATCTGCTTGGTCTTCAGTAAGAATTTATAATAGGATTTTAAAGAAGAAATCTTCCTGTTGATGCTCCGGTTGGAAATACCACTATCGACCAAAAAAACGATCCAACTTCTAATGATCCCATAGTTTACAGTTTTTATTCCAACCTCCCCCGCAGCCAGATCCAAATCATCATAATTACTCTCTACAAATCCAAGGAATCCGTCCAGATCGTTTCGATATGCCAAAATCGTGTGAGCAGAATATTTTTTTTCCAGCAGAAGGTAATCGATAAATTGGGTAAAGGGCATGGGACCGAATTGAAATCTAAATGTACAATAATTGGATGAAATATGGAGGAAGGTAGAAAGTCAAAAGACGAAAGACATAAGTTGAAAGGTTGAAATATTCTATTCTGAAAGCTGGAAGCAAAAAAAATCCGTTGAACGGTGTCCAACGGATATTTATATGATTAGATAAGCGGGGGAAATTAAATTTCTTCCGCGTCTCTTAGTCCTTGAATGTATTGTGCTTTTTGAATTTGGGCTCTCCGTGTTACCGAAGGCTTACTAAATGCTTGTCTTCTACGCAATTGACGCATGGTTCCCGTTCTGTCAAACTTACGTTTGAAACGTTTTAGCGCTCTATCGATATTTTCTCCGTCTTTTACCGGTATTATTAACATAGTTCTTAACCTCCTCTCTTTAGGGATGGCAAAGATAGAAAGTAATTTATAATTGACCGTGAAAAAAATAAAAAAAGTTATTGTTTGAACAAAGATGCTCGTTTACTTAAATCTTGAATTAGCTTCTCTTCTTCTTCGCTTTCCAGTAAAACGTTATAGTTTTTCCAAAATTCTTTATTATAAGGCCTCGATGAAAAAATGTCTTCAGACCATTCATTTTGTAATGCCTGGTTTATAATATCCGGATCCAGAATGATCTCAGTAAACAATATTTCTTGAATTGTATAGTAAAATTGCTCATCTCTGTCAATGCCCAGCTCCTCTTCCATTTTTTCTTTTTCCGAAGACCTATCCCCTATCTTAACCAGCTTAGGTGTTTCATAATAATAATAATTAGGATACATTTTGTTTTCGTACTCCATATAAGTCATTATGAGTTTATGATTGACCTGTGTATCAAACAGGCTCTTGCTTCTGTTTTTTTGAACATCTGAAGCGGCAACCAACTCATACTCTATTTTTTTAATGGCATAATTATCCCAATAAATGTATAGCCAACCGTTTGCCTCATAACCTTCGTTGTATATGTATTTGGTATTTAAACCGATGAAATCTTTACTCTTAGAAATTTTTATCTTGTAAAGCTTTCTTTCATTATCAACCAGAATGGTATCTAGATCAAACTGATGTTTATCAAGCATATCTTTACCAAATAAAGCCAGTTGCATATTCGAATTTCGCACCAAATTAAGTCGTCCTCTAAAGAAATTCTCTAAACCATTAACCCTTCTGTCATTCCACTTTATAGCATCGATTAAAGATGATGTTTCAATAGTATCCCTGTCTAGTTTTTTAGATTTTAGATCGATGTTTTTTGCATGGTATTTTAGATACGAATAATATGTAAATAAACTATCAACATCTCTTAAATCATAACTCTTTCTGATTTCATCAACATTGATTTTTAAATTATCCATAGCACCGGAAGCATAACTGGAATCATACAAGGTAAGCGCACTTTCAATGAGCCATTTGAATTCTTTTTTATTGCGCTCTTTGTGTCTCAAAAACCCTTTTAGCAAATACGGCTGCTCCGGTAAATTTTCTGATAATCGTTTAATTGCCCTCAACACTATATCATTACCTGTTTTGGGTCTCGTCTCTGCTATAAGTAATACTTCATCTAAAGAAGCTATATCTTCTTCCAGATATACATCCATAGTAGAATCAAAATCGCTTATAGTGGTTTTAAAACTTTTATAGCCTATAGAAGATATAATAAGAGTATCTTTTTCAAATTCTCGAGGAACGAATAAAACAAATTTACCATCCGCATTACTTATAGTTCCTATGGTCGTATTTTTAAGATAAATACTAGCGCTTTCTATTGGAAGAAACGTCAAAAAATCAAGGATCTTACTCTTGATCTCTGTTTGAGAAAAAGCATTTATACAAAAGAAACAAATCGATAAACTAAAAAGTTGTTTTGAATAACTATACTTCATCTTTTGTAAATAAATTTAAATTGACTTCACTATCATCTCGCTAAATAGGAAGACCAAAAGTGGAACTAACCAGCAGTGTTCTAGGTGACTGGTCTATAATCTTTCCCATCAATAACAATTTTAGCAATAAAATTTTAATTTTTGTTAAAATTGTTAAACACTATTTCGAAGGTCTATAATCTTTCCCATCAATAACAATTTTAGCAATAATCTCACGAAGGATTTCACTCGTTCCACCACCAATAGGGCCTAAGCGACTGTCACGAAACAATCGTGCCATGGGGTAATCTTCCATATAACCATATCCCCCAAGTAATTGAAGGCATTCATAAGCCACCTCATCAGCCACTTTGGTAGAGGTTAATTTAGCCATAGTGGCCTCTTTAACCATATAGTCTCCCTTATTTAAACCCTGGGCAGTTTGGTAATTAAACGATTTACATACCGCGACCTCTGCCATCAGTTGCGCTATCTTATGACGTAAGGCTTGAAACTTCGAAATACTTTGTCCAAAGGCGGTACGGTCCTTCATATATTGTATAGTATACTCAAGCGCCCATTCACTACGAGCATGGGCATTCACGGCCATTATAAGTCGTTCCAGAGCGAAGTGCTGCATTAAATAACCAAAGCCTTCGTTCTCATCACCCATTAAATTTTCAAGTGGAATTTCAACATTGTCAAAGGCGATCTCGGCGGTATCACTGGCACGCCATCCTAACTTATCCAATTTGGTAGCCGAGACACCGGGCGTTTCACAGTCGATAACAAAAATACTTATCCCTTTGTTTCCAGATTCGGGATCGGTCTTTGCAGCAACGATCATATAATCACAGTACACACCATTGGTAATAAAGGTCTTGGAACCATTGATGAGGTATTTATCCCCTTGCTTCACGGCTGTAGTTCGCATCCCTCCTACGTCACTTCCTCCAAATGGTTCCGTAATACACAGGCATCCTATTTTTTCGCCGGTGATACTTGGCCTGAGATATTTCTCCTTTTGTTCATGATTACCTTCTTTATTAAGGTGGGTCATCGCGAGATAGGCATGCGCCCACATGGCAGCGGCAAAGCCACCGGAGTTGATCTTTTGCAATTCTTCCAAAAAGATCACTGTATAAAATAATTCGAGTTGCAATCCGCCATAGGTTTCGGGGGAATTAATTCCGAAATATCCCATCTCGCCCATTTTCTTCCAAATAAAGCGATCGATTTTTCCCGATTTTTCCCACTTCTCTATATGCGGTACAACTTCTTTCCGTAAAAAATCCTGAAAACTTTTTCTGAAGAAATCGTGTTCTTCAGTAAAATAAATACTATTCATCCACCTTCTATTTAAGCTGATAAATTTAGTGATACTCGAAGAAGTATAGGTCTAAATTTATATTTGGTCAGCAGACAAATATAAAGCAATTAACTCTAACTTACGAGGGGTAATTCCTTCGATTTTCAGCAATTCTGAAAGGTATTCAACCCCTTCTCTCAGCCTCACGAATTCCCAAATTTTCTTGCCCATATCAAAGGACACACCCGGAATAGTAGCAAGGTCGGAAGCCGAAGACGTATTGATATTCATCTTTTCGATGGGCTGAGGTGTTTTCACCGTAAACCGGAGCAGCGTACGTTGAACAACGTCTGGTTTCAAACCCCAAATATCATACAGCTGCAGATCGTGACTGAATCCTCCTAATTTCTCCCGCCTTTCCACAATGCGTTTACTCAATATTTCTCCTATACCACTTACCTCTTGAAGATCTTCCGGCGTCGCTATATTAATATCCTTTTTTTCTGAAAAAGAAAGCTTTGAAGTAAACCGGTTATAACGCTCCTTTTTTGGCCTCGGATTCGTTACCCATTCCGGGAATTTGAAAAACGGACTCATCTTTTCCAGAACCGAATCCGGTACCTGAGTGACACGTTTGAAATCCGCTATAGAATTGATCCATTGATCCTTCTCCCGAAATTCTTTCAGACGATCGAATCCTGCAGGGGTCATCCCAAGTGTATACGCTTTGAAATCGGTTATAAAGTTGGGATTGAAGGGATACAGCTTCGGTTTTCTAAGTTCAATTTCAGCAAAACGAAGAGAATCGACTTTCCGTAGTAATTCGATCATTTTTGCGGAAGAAGTATCAAAGGATTTTTCTTCAGTAAAAGAAACAAAAAGGCTGATATATAGCAGCCCTGTGAGTAGGGTCAGTAAAAGTAAAATCCCAACTCGTTGGCTTCTATCGAAACCGAGATGGGATTTCAGTTGTCTAATTTTCATAACTCCACAATTTTAAATGCCGGGGAGTTAGTAAAATAGTTTTATTCTAAATTGTCACTATCGTGCGACTTTTATCGCATCGAGATACCTCCTAAGCTGTTTTTTAACAACTGGGAAAAGGAAGAACAGGCCTACCATGTTCGGGAAGATCATCGCGAAGATCATCGCGTCTGAGAAATCCCAAATCGATTGCATATTCGCTGCGGCTCCAATAATCACAAAAATCAAGAATAATAATTTATACACTAAGTCCATGGTTTTCCCTCGACCAAAAAGATACTTCCATGATTGGAGTCCATAATAGGACCAGGAAATCATGGTTGATACTGCAAATAGTACGACTGCAACTGTCAAGAATATATTGGAATAAGGTATGAATTCAGCAAAGGCCTTTGAAGTAATTCCGGCGCCTTCGTAAGATAAGCCGTCAATAATTACAGCACCAGTTCCGTCGCCTCCATAATCAAAATAGCCTCCGAAGTTAAAGATGATAATCACCAACGCCGTCATCGTACAGATCACTATTGTATCTATAAATGGTTCCAGTAAAGACACCAGCCCTTCACTGGCCGAGTATCTTGTTTTCACCGCCGAGTGGGCAATGGCAGCAGATCCTGCGCCGGCTTCATTCGAGAATGCGGCACGCTTAAATCCTACTAACAAAACTCCAATTACACTTCCAACTCCAATAGCCGTGGGATTGAATGCTTCCCTTATTATTAACGCAATAGCATCATCAATTAATGAAAAGTTGTCTAAGATGATATACGAACAAGCTCCTATATAGAGGATGGCCATAAAAGGAACTATTTTTTCGGTCACCGATGCTATTCTTTTAATTCCACCTATAATAATAATACCAACCAAAATAGCCAGGATAATACCAA
>SMVB01190458.1_pt1 | contig 19200 bp, 16 predicted proteins | sample 2456461 | NCBI WGS metagenome assembly SMVB01 (sample SAMN11095934, study PRJNA526329) | marine sediment metagenome | biome: Marine sediment; feature: Surficial sediment; material: Deep marine sediment; isolation source: Hadal surficial sediment | place: Pacific Ocean | collected 2014-05 | depth...
TGACCCATCCCGATCATATTCACGGCCACGAACATGAGCACCACGGCCCCCCCAGCGGGATCATGCGCTGGCTGACCACTACCAATCACAAGGATATCGGCACGCTCTACCTTTGGTTCAGCTTCACCATGTTCCTAGTGGGTGGAATGATGGCGATGACCATCCGCGCCGAGTTGTTCCAGCCAGGCTTACAAATAGTCCAGCCAGAACTTTTCAATCAGCTCACCACGCTACACGGCCTAGTGATGATATTCGGCGCCATCATGCCAGCCTTTGTCGGTTTTGCTAACTGGCAGATACCGCTGATGATCGGTGCACCGGATATGGCTTTTGCCCGCATGAATAACTGGAGCTTCTGGCTGTTGCCGCCAGCCGCTATGCTGTTGATAGGATCGTTCTTTGTTCCGGGCGGAGCCGCCGCAGCTGGCTGGACGCTTTATCCACCGCTTTCTACCCAGATGGGCATGGGAATGGACATGACAATTTTCGCTATCCATATCCTAGGGGCTTCTTCCATCATGGGGGCGATCAACATTATCACCACCATCCTCAACATGCGTGCCCCAGGCATGACAATGATGAAAATGCCATTATTCGTATGGACCTGGCTGATTACTGCCTATCTTCTGCTTGCGGTGATGCCGGTCTTGGCGGGCACGGTGACCATGTTGCTGACCGATCGTCATTTTGGTACCAATTTCTTTAATGCTGCAGGTGGTGGTGATCCGGTAATGTTTCAGCATATCTTTTGGTTCTTCGGGCATCCTGAAGTCTACGTCATGATATTGCCGGCATTCGGCATTGTTTCTCAGATCATTCCAGTCTTCTCGCGAAAGCCATTGTTTGGTTATACATCGATGGTTTACGCAACTTCTTCAATCGCACTCCTGTCATTTGTCGTTTGGGCACATCACATGTTCACCACAGGCATGCCGGTGACGGGACAGTTGTTCTTTATGTACGCTACCATGCTGATCGCGGTGCCTACCGCGGTGAAAATATTTAATTGGATAGCCACCATGTGGCGAGGCGCTATGACCTTTGAGGCCCCCATGTTGTTTGCCATCGGATTTGTTTTCCTGTTCACCATCGGTGGCTTTAGTGGACTAGTATTGGCAGTCGTGCCGGTAGATATTCAGCTGCAGGATACCTACTATGTGGTTGCGCACTTTCACTATGTATTGGTATCGGGTTCACTGTTTGCCATATTCGGCGGGGCTTACTACTGGCTGCCGAAATGGACCGGACATATGTATGACGAGACCTTGGCCAAAACGCATTTCTGGTTATCCATGATTTTCTTTAATCTTACTTTCTTTGTGCAACATTTTCTGGGACTGGCAGGGATGCCACGTCGCGTTCCCGACTACGCCTTGCAGTTTGCCGATTTCAACATGATTTCCAGCATCGGTGCATTTGGTTTCGGTTTAAGTCAATTGCTCTTTCTGTACGTGGTAGTAAAGTGCGTTCTTGGCGGAGCAAAAGCAACCGACCAGGTGTGGGAAAGTGCGGATACACTGGAGTGGACCCTGCCGTCACCACCACCGTACCACACCTTTGAGACGCCTCCGATGGTCAAGTAGGTAGGAGAACGGTAATGTCACGAAACTCGGATTTACAGCGCAGGAAAATGAAAACCATGCTAAGCCTTTGGGTCATCGTAGCATTAATTTCTGCACTGTTTTTTGCAAGACACTGGGAATGAACGTAGCACAATCCAATCTTGTGATGTTAAAGAAGCTGCTGATTGCAGCAGTGGTGATGTTTGCCTTTGGCTACGCGATGATACCGTTTTACGAGAAGTTTTGTGAAGTTACCGGGATAAACAACCTGCTGCAGCCAGATACGCTATCGGAGAATACTCAGGTTGATATTAACCGTTTATTGACAGTCGAGCTGGATGCTAATACCCGTGGATTGCCTTGGCAATTTAAGCCACTGCAGTCAAGTGTACAGGTGCATCCGGGTGAGCTGGTAGAGGTGATATACGAAATTAAGAATGACTCGAACCGCGAGATTATCGGTCAAGCGATACCCAGCTACGCCCCACAATTGCTTTCGCAGTATTTAAAGAAACTAGAGTGTTTTTGTTTCAGTAAGCAAGTGTTAAAACCACACGAAGTTCGGCAAATGCCTGTGCAATTCGTGATTGAACCAGGCTTACCGGTCGACATAAAAACTGTGACTATTTCATATACATTCTTTGAGCTGAGTAATGGTATTGCTGCTACCGATGTTGCTGGTAAAGCAAGTAAAATCTGAAGGAAGAGACTGATAAACCAGGTAAGGCTACACCTATAACAAGTGGCAAAAGCTATGTTCTGGTCTTTCTTTGGTATGCAAAAAAAGTAACCACGCTGCTGATATAGAATTACTAATGCTAGAACAAGTAGTTATTGGAAAAATTATTGGTTCAGTCCTATTTGTTGGATCTTTACTACTGTTGTTCAAATTCGTGACAAGTTGAGAATCGATTAAAATATACGTGGGAGAATGCGCATGAGCCAAGAAGCGAATCATTACTATATTCCAGCTCCATCTACCTGGCCTATGATCGGGGCGATTGCCATTTTTTTCATGGGGTTTGGTGCTTCGTTCACGGTCAACAAGCTCCCGATTGGCTATTGGATGCTGACAATCGGCTTTTGTATTCTCTTCTATATGATTTTCGGCTGGTTCCGTACAGTGGCACGGGAAAGCGAGGGCGGCAAATTCAACAAGCAGGTAGATAGCTCCTTCCGCTGGGGAATGAGCTGGTTTATTTTCACTGAGGTGATGTTTTTTGCTGGTTTTTTTGGTGCGTTGTATTACATGCGAATGCTATCGGTTCCCTGGCTGGCTGATCTGGAACACAAAATTTTATGGCCTGATTTTCTTGGCCAATGGCCCACATCTGGCCCTGGTATAACCGAAAAGTTTACCCCTATGGACGCGTGGGGTTTGCCGGCTATTAATACCGCTTTACTGTTATCTTCCGGTGTGACAGTTACTTGGGCACATTGGGCACTTAAGCTCAACAAGCGCAGTCAACTCAAATGGGGGTTATTTCTGACAATTCTGCTGGGCGTCCTTTTTATAAGTTTACAGGCTTACGAATATGGTCATGCCTATTCTGAACTCAACCTAAAATTTTCAACTGGCGCCTATGGTGCTTCTTTTTACATGCTAACCGGCTTCCATGGTTTCCATGTAACACTGGGCGCTATCATGTTGACAACAATTTACTTTCGCGTGTTGGCCGGCCACTTTAAACCTGAACATCATTTTGGTTTCGAGGCAGTGTCTTGGTACTGGCACTTTGTAGACGTGGTCTGGCTGGGGCTGTTCGTGTTCGTGTACTGGCTGGTGTAACGCATGCTCGTGCGGTTGGAGATCTATTGCTTGCCGGGGATAATGCCAAAATAATATCCTAGCATCAGCATGGCGAACAGGACAATCGATAAACCGATACGTAGTGTTAGGGACTTGAGCATACGCGTGCTTTGTCCTTTGTCCTTGACCATGTAGTACAGAGCGGATGCTAGACTAGCAAATATAAAGAGAAAAAATAGGGCTGCGATAATTTTCAAGATTTTTTCTGTGCGTATAAATAAGTATGGGAACTAGGCAAAAGTTTAGCCGAGATTAGTGTGCTATCCAATGACTATTTTAGGTTGGCAGTTCAGGGTCAAATTCTGGCCAACAGTTGCAGCTACGTTAGCCATAATAATTTTGCTGATGCTGGGCAACTGGCAACTCTCTCGGGCTCAGGAAAAAGAGACGCGACAGGAGCAGCTAGATCGACTTTCACAGCAACCAGTAATATCGTTGCCCACTACACAAATCAGGCTTGAGGATTATCAGTTTCGCCAGATTGAGGTACATGGAACGTACGTCCCATCACACACAATCTATTTGGACAACAAGATATATCGGGGTGTAGTGGGTTATCAAATCATCACACCAGTCAGACTAGGTACAAGCTCTATGCATGTTTTGATTAATCGCGGATGGGTAGCTGCAGGCCGAACTCGTGACCAGTTGCCGAACGTGCCCACACCGTCTGACGAAGTAAGAGTTTTAGGTATAGCTAACTCGCCGACACAAAGAACACTGGAACTTTCTACAGAAACAGTGTCAGGGCGAGTTTGGGAGAATCTTCATTTGGATCGTTATCGCCAGGCTACAGGACTTACGCTGCAGCCGTTGGTGATATTGCAACAAAACGACGTAAAAGATGGGTTGGTACGTCAGTGGAGTCGTCCTGATTCGGGAGCGACTAGGAACCTAGGTTATGCGTTTCAGTGGTTTTCCATGGCGCTAGCGGTATTAATATTATATTTGGTGTTGAGTGTCAAAAGAGATCGCCCCAAGAACACACAAAGGTAAGCTGCTTCTTCTGATGGCGCTGATGGTTGCGCCGATAGCACTTTCCTATCTGCTCTATTTCTGGGGAGCACCATCAGGTAGCGTAAACTATGGAGAGTTGATTGAGGTCAAGGTCCTACCAGATGTTGCTTTGCGTAAAACCGATGGTGTAATATTTAATTTTAGCCAACTACGCGGAAAATGGATAATGCTAGTGGTCGATTCTGGAATGTGCGATGAATCATGCCGCAAAAAACTTTATTATATGCGCCAAGTACGCGTGATGCAAAAAACTGAAATGGAACGTATAGAGCGAGTATGGTTGATCGACGATGGTAAAATACCAGAAACTGGTATCACGGAAGAATTCAGAGGAACCGTGCTTATCAATGCAAAAGATAATGATCTACTGAAGGCAATCCCGGCAAGAATATCGCAACACGATCATATTTACATGATTGACCCACTAGGAAACTTGATGATGCGTTTTCCTAAGGATGTCGATCCATCGCTGATGGCAAAAGACATTAAGCGATTGCTTAAGGTGTCACAAATTGGATAAGGGCGGATCTACCCACGACAGATTGGGAGATAAGTGTTATGGCTAGTTTGGCTTGGCAACATACTGCTTCGCGTATGCAACAATTCTATCGGTTAACTAAGCCACGGGTTGTTTCGCTTATTGTTTTTACAGCAATTATAGGCATGTTTCTATCCGTTCCTGGCGTCGTTCCATTAAACACACTGATTTTTGGTACCCTAGGAATTGCTTTGGTCGCGGGTGCAGCCGCAGCGGCAAATTGTTTGATAGAACAGAAAATGGATGCTGTCATGGCACGTACGCGTGGGAGGCCCTTACCAAAAGGAGAAGTCAGTTCTCCAGAAACTCTATTTTTCTTGGCAGTGATTGGTGGAGCCGGGCTATTCATGCTTCATCAGTGGGTGAATCCTCTGACCATGTGGCTTACTCTGGTCACGTTCGTTGGTTATGCCATTATCTATACAGTGATACTAAAACCCCTGACACCACAAAATATCGTCATTGGCGGTGCTTCTGGTGCAATGCCACCTGTACTGGGATGGACAGCGGCAACAGGAGAAATTTCTGCTGATGCTTTGCTTCTGTTCCTCATCATTTTTGCATGGACTCCACCTCATTTCTGGTCACTCGCGCTCTACCGAAAACTGGAATATTCTAAAATTGGCATGCCGATGCTGCCGGTAACCCATGGCGACAAATTTACCCGTTTGCATGTACTACTGTATACCGTGATACTCTGTGCCGTTACACTGATGCCATACGCTACTAAAATGAGTGGTCTGATTTACGTTATCAGCGCGGTAATTTTGGATGCAGTATTTCTATACTACGCTGTTAAAATCTATCTTGATTACAGCGAACAGCTCGCACGTAAAACCTTCCGCTATTCAATCTTTTATCTGACAGCTTTGTTCACTGTATTGCTAGTAGATCATTACGTCCTCTTCTAAGCAACATCATGAAGCTCCTCAGTTCTTTCGCACTTGTAGTTGGGCTAGCAGCGGGAGTTCTTTTAATAAGCTGTAATAGTAAGGTCGAACCTACATTCCTTTCTACAGATATCACCAACGCTAATTTTGGCAGAGACTTCAGACTCACCGATCACAATGGCAAAATCCGTTCTTTGGATGATTTTAAAGGTAAAGCAGTGGTGCTTTTTTTTGGCTACACGAATTGTCCAGATATATGTCCTACTACCATGGGTAAGCTCGCCATTGCCATGGACAAATTGGGCAAAGATGCCAAGCGCGTGCAAGTGCTATTTGTCTCGATTGACCCAGAATACGATACTCCTGTATTGCTAAAGCAATATGTAACCGCTTTCAATCCCACATTCCTAGGCCTATCCGGTGAAATGCAAGCTACGAGAAATATTGCCAAGGAATTTAAAATCATCATTCAAAAACAGGTAGGAAGAACCCAGGATAACTACACTATTGATCACTCTACTGGAACCTACATTTTTGACGTGGTGGGGAGGCTTCGGTTGTATGTAAACTCTAGTATGAGTGCAGATGTATTTTTCCATGACATTTTAGAGATACTGAGAACATCTTGATGGTAATTAAACGGTGGAAGGGGTAACGTCTTTCATTCTCACTATTCTACATTCCTTTCCATTTGGTAAACCGCGCTACGCTTTAGGCTTTTCTCGGTTTATAGAAATAATTTTCCGGGGTTAAGAATATTGTTGGGATCAAATACATGCTTTATATCCTTCATCAAAGCCAATGTTGTTGTGTCAATTTCCTTGTGGACATATGCACGTTTTTCTCTGCCGATACCATGTTCTCCTGATAATGTGCCGTTGAGCCTGATCACCAAATCAAAAACCTCATTTAAGCATTTCTCAGCACGAGCCATTTCATCAACATTATCCGGGTTTACCAACAGATTTACGTGAATATTACCGTTGCCAGCGTGGCCGAAATTAATGTTGACAACTTGATGCTTGGAGCTCAGTTGCGCTAACCCATCTAGAAATTCCGGCAATGTAGCAACTGGCACCACTACATCCTCATTAATTTTCTTCGGTGCAATATCACGCAATAGTGGTGATAGTACCTTGCGCATTTGCCACAAATTAGCAGTATCGGTAACCTGTTCAGCTTGCAGCAATCCTTCATTACGACAAGCGGAAAGAATGATGGAGCTTGAGTCTGTAATTTCACTAGGTGATCCATCAACTTCGATCATCAGCATAGCGCTGGTATCTGCCGGCAACATGTTAGGAAATCGTCCACGGATAAGGTTGAGCGAACCCGTATCAAGAAATTCAAGTGCGCTAGGAACCTGAGGAAGAGACATAATTGTAACTATCGCCGTTACACAACTTGCCGTATCCCGAAAATGCGCAACAAAACCGCCAATAGCTTGAGGTAAGGGAGTAAGTTTCAGCGTAGCTTCAGTGATAACCGCCAACGTTCCCTCAGAACCAATTAGAAGCCGTGTAAGATCATAGCCCACCACACCTTTGGTAGTATAACAACCAACCTTAACAGCCTCACCTTTACCTGTCACCGCTTTCACTCCCAGCACATGATCACGAGTAGTCCCATATTTGACTGCATGAGGGCCGCCTGCAGACGTGGCAAGATTTCCGCCTATACTAGAATAAGCTGCACTGGAAGGATCAGGGGGCCAAAAAAAACCATGGGGTTTTGCCGCATTCTGTACAGCCTGATTGAGTACGCCAGGCTCGACTACAATTACGCGATTAGCAGGATCAACTACAATGATCCGCAGCATACGTTCCAGGGACAATGCAATACCACCTTGCTCCGGAAGACTTCCTCCTACGGTACCTGTACCACGTCCACGTGGTGTGAGTGGGATTTTGTGTACATTACACAGTACTACGATGGCCTGCACTTCGTCTGATGTAAGTGGAAATGCCACTACATCAGGAGGAAATATTTTTTGACTGTAATCGTAAGCATAAGCGTAGCAATCTACTGGATCAGTATAAAGCCGATCAGGAGGTAGTAAAAGCTGGAGTTGAGTGAGAAAATCAGTTGTTAGCATTGGAGACGCAAAATAAGAAAATCAACCATGAACTATTTATTTATTACGACTACTGTGGGACACACAAATTAAAGCTAGATCAAATATACAGTACTACATATCGGATGCAATGCCATTGCCAAGCACAGGTTACGCACAAGAATCTGGGATATCAGATTTCCGCACCGTCGCAATTTATAGAAAAATCGAGTCAGCCATCTTCGCAAAATAATCAGGCAGCAACATTACTATAGAGTAATTTGATAGGAAATCAGATAGTTGCCATTGCTTGCAATTATTTTCTAGCTGAATGAGAAATACCTACGGGTTGTCGTATAGTCCGGCTATGAGTACTAGCGAAAGTAGTATGCACTCCATATATTACGAAAATATGATACAAAAAAATACATTATATGTAGTTGCCACCCCGATAGGAAACCTGCGTGACATTAGTCTGCGAGCACTTGATGTACTCATGACGGTTGATGTAGTTGCTGCTGAGGACACGCGTAACACTAGGCATTTACTGGCGCATCATTCGATAACCAAGAAGATGATGGCCCTGCACCAGCATAATGAACGTACGGCAGCGAGAAAGATTGTGAATCTACTCGCGGCGGGAAAGTCTGTTGCCTTTGTTACTGATGCTGGTACGCCGGGAGTTTCCGATCCTGGCGAGATTCTGGTTGATCTAGTGAGAAAGCAAAACTACAGTGTAATACCGATTCCTGGCGCCAATGCCGCATTGTGCGCCCTGTCTGCAGCTGGGATCGACGCAACACATTTCTTGTTCTATGGCTTTCTTCCGGCTAGAACCGGGGGGCGTAGACGTAAGTTGGAAGAATTAAGGTCGCTACCTTACACCCTGATATTTTACGAAGCACCCCACCGCATTCTAGAGTGCGTGGCGGATTTATCCGAGGTGCTAGGAGCAAATCGCCAACTTACCATCGCTCGGGAACTGACAAAAATGTTCGAGACCATTCATACTTGTTCCTTAGGTGATGCCATAGCGTGGCTGAATAGCGATACTAATCAACAAAAAGGTGAATTCGTGCTGCTTCTATCTGGAGCAGAAACCCTGGATAAAATTGGGATCAGTGACCAGGCTCAGCACACGCTGAAATTATTGTTGGAAGAGCTGCCTTTGAAACAAGCAGTAAAACTCGCGGCGGAAATCATTGGTAAAAACAAGAATCAATTGTATGAGATAGCACTATTATTGAAAGAAGAAAGAAAACAATAGGATGTAGTGCAACAAATTAATTTACGCACTGTAGACTCTTGAGCATAAACGCCACCTTCATTTCAGAAAATTAAGAGCACCTAGACGAACATGAAGACGCTAGTATCGCTTATAACTACAACATCATATGGTCGCAGCTGCATTGTTTCTTGTGAATGTGAGTACACCCATCGATTCTTAAACTTTTTGGAGATTATCCATGAAAACATCTGCTGTTTTTTATCATGCCGGTTGTCCTATGTGTGTCAAAGCTGAGCATCAAATTGCTGAAACTTTGGACCCTGCTCGCTACGATGTGGAAATCGTACACTTAGGCGAGCAATAAAGCACGAATGGAAGCTGCTGAAGCAGCCGGTGTTAAATCAGTTCCAGCAATCGTAATTGGTAGAGTACCTTTCCACATCAACTTTGGCGCTTCGTTGTCTGCGTTGAAAAGCTAGCAGGAAAAATGGCGGATAGTTACACCCGCCGTTCGCTTACTAATTGTGACGGGTAAGCAATGAGATGTGTCGGTGCGATAGCTATATCTTTTGTAGTAAGGCTATAGAAACACTCAAACGTCACAATTTACTCAACCCGATACAATATTTTCATTGGTCATAGTTATCTGGCTCTTACGTGTCAAATCCCTGTAGCAAAACCGACTAAATTTGCACTTCAGGTAATCTGGTTACTAAAATTTCACAAGGTAACTCCATTTTGGCAAAGGTACGCCGCACTGATACGTTTGAGCTACCTTTTTCGATATTAAATTGAACCCAAATCAGGTTAAATTACAGTGACTTTCACGGTTAATATCTATCGCATTTGGTTATTCTAGCCATGTTTCAAGCTGGTGCATATTAATTTATGGGAAACTTGTTAACGTATTTAAGCAGAATTACTAAAATATGGGTTCTCATATGAACAAATACTGGAGTTCAGGAAATATCGATGCAACATTCTTGCGTATCTATAGGAGAATATTATGTACAGAAAAAAAACTATCACCTCTATCGCTGTTGGCTCTATCTTTGCCGTCACACTGGGTAATACCTCAATCTCCTCTGCAGCTGATAGGCCTTTTGCCACACAGACCCTAGACAAGAAGGGCCACATGCTAGCCTACGCCGACTTGGTAGATACCAACAAATATGGTGGAGTGAAAACAGGAGGAGGTGGGTATGGTATGTCATTGATGGATAAAGATAAGGACGGCAAGGTCAGCAAAGAAGAATTTCTCAGATATAACGAAGCTATATTTGACAGGATAGATACTAACCAGGATGGCTCCGTTGACAAAGATGAAGCAGATAGTTATGTGGCCAGGAACAAACCTAAAACGGGTCCAAACAGCACAATCTCACATGGTGAAATGAAGAAGTAATTCCTAAGCTTCTATTGATAGCCCCTGCACCTCATTGGAATGGAGTTGGGCTTTTGGCAAAATTAAGTTTTTGTGCTAAAAATATACCCCGGACACCGTGGATTGTTTCTAAGTTGCACTAGAAAACGAGATCGATTTCGGCAACCAGATCGATTTCGGCAACCAAATAGTTAGAATAGATATGCCCAAAACTGCTAATCGATCTCATATGCACAGCACACGTGCCAAGTGCGTTCTATACAATAAATAATGACTGATGAAATATCATTCTAATTTATTTTTCTGATTTTCTCTCCTATGGGACAAATTACATTATCAGATATTTTGCTTACAAAATATGTATGTAAAAAACACTTGCATTTTTTTTTAAACTAACTACAATTAGTCATACGTAACTTGATCATATACTATATATAGTAGATAAGAATTATATGTAACATCTAGCTGGACCGGTGGAAAACCATAGTTTCCCACATAAAAACAATAGGGGAGAAGAAAAATCATGCAGCTTGTAACAGAAAGCACAAGTCCCACACCAGGATCTGGTTACGATTTTTCTTCAGTCCCCTCTCCCCAAGATTCGCGTTATTCCCAATACAAAATTATTCGTCGCAATGGCTCGGTAGTTGCGTTCATGCCGAATAAGATTTTGATTGCCATGACTAAGGCATTTATTGCCGTTAATGGCAGCCAGGGTGCAGCATCTGCCAGGATACGCGAAGAAGTGGCACGCTTGACCGATGATGTGGTAAGCGCGTTGATTCGCCATCAGCCTGTGAGTGGAACTTTTCATATCGAAGATATTCAGGATCAAGCAGAACTTGCCCTGATGCGTTCTGGTGAGCACGATGTGGCACGTGCTTATGTACTTTACCGCGAGGATCGAGCACGGGAACGAGCAAAACAGAAAGAGATAGCTACAGCAGAGACACCAGTTAGCATTCTACATGTGCTGGAAAATGGCTGTAAGATTCCGCTAGACACGACACGATTGCTGACGCTGATTGAATCTTCATGCGTAGGCCTAGGCGAGGCAGTAAACGGCGCACTGATACTTAAAGCCACATTAAAAGATCTGTACGATGGGGTGCCGGTAGAAGAGGTAAGGAAATCGGTCATCCTTTCGGCACGTGCATTGATCGAAAAAGAGCCGGCCTACAGCTATGTCACCGCGCGACTTTTGTTACATAGCATCCGCCTAGAAGTACTGGAAGAAGAGGTAGCTCAGCAAGAGATGGTGTCCCGCTATTCAGATTATTTTCCTGATTTCATCAAGCGTGGTATCGATGCAGAATTGCTGGACGAACGTCTGGCGCAGTTTGATCTGCCGCGTCTAGCGAAAGCACTTGATGCCTCCTGTGATCTTAAATTTGACTATCTTGGTCTACAAACCTTATATGATCGCTATTTCCTGCATGTGCAAGACCAGCGCATTGAATTGCCACAAGCATTCTTTATGCGTGTAGCAATGGGACTCGCGCTGAATGAGGTTGACCGTGAGGCGCGGGCCATTGAGTTCTACCATATCCTGTCGAATTTTGAGTTCATGAGTTCTACTCCAACCCTGTTTAATTCAGGCACCTGTCGATCGCAATTGTCTTCGTGTTATCTCTCAACAGTAGCAGATAACCTCGATGGCATTTTCGAATCAATCAAGGAGAATGCTCTGCTTGCTAAGTATGCTGGAGGACTAGGTAATGATTGGACGCCAGTACGAGCAATGGGCTCATACATCAAAGGAACTAACGGTAAATCGCAAGGTGTGGTGCCATTTCTAAAAATTGTATCTGACACTGCAGTGGCAGTAAACCAGGGCGGTAAACGCAAGGGTGCAGTTTGCTCTTACCTGGAGTCATGGCATCTGGATATTGAGGAATTTCTGGAACTACGCAAGAATACTGGCGATGACCGTCGCCGGGCCCATGACATGAACACCGCAAACTGGGTTCCTGACCTGTTCATGAAACGAGTGATGGAAGGTGGCGAATGGACTCTATTCTCACCCTCTGACGTACCCGACCTACATGAAAAGTTCGGCAAGAAGTTCGAGCAGGCTTATCTTGCTTATGAGAAGAAGGTTGAACGCGGGGAATTTAATCTGTATAAAAAAATTCCCGCACAACAATTGTGGCGCAAGATGCTCAGCATGTTATTTGAAACTGGGCATCCGTGGATTACTTTTAAAGATCCGTGCAATATTCGCTCACCTCAAAATCATGAAGGTATAGTGCACAGTTCTAACCTTTGTACCGAAATCACCCTGAATACAAATGATCACGAGATCGCTGTATGTAATCTGGGATCAATCAATTTGGCGGCGCACATCAACAATGGCAAACTTAACACGCACAAGCTCAAGCGCACAGTTAGTATCGCCATGCGTATGCTGGACAATGTAATCGATATCAATTTTTACGCTGTTGACAAAGCACGTAATTGCAACCTCAGGCATCGCCCGGTAGGACTAGGCATCATGGGTTTTCAAGATTGCCTGCACATGTTACGTATTCCCTATGCTTCTAAGAAGGCGGTGGAATTTGCTGATCGCTCAATGGAAGCAGTAGCTTATCATGCTTACTGGGCCTCTACTGAGATGGCCGAAGAGCGCGGATGTTATGTTTCCTATCCCGGTAGCTTGTGGGATCGAGGAATCATGCCTCAAGACACTCTTGATCTGTTGAAGGAAGAACGTGGTGGTTATGTCGAGGTTGATATGTCAACTACACTGGAATGGGATGAACTGCGAAAGCGTATTAAAAAACATGGTATGCGTAATTCCAACTGCTTGGCAATTGCACCAACTGCAACCATTTCCAATATTATCGGTGTATCTGCCAGCATCGAACCGACCTATCAAAATCTTTACGTAAAATCTAATTTGTCGGGAGAGTTCACCATCGCCAACAAATCCCTAGTGAAAGACCTAAAAAAACTTGGGCTTTGGGATGAAGTAATGATCGCTGATCTGAAGTATTTTGATGGCACCCTAAGCAAGATAGATCGGGTACCGACTGACATCCGTAAACTTTACGCCACCGCGTTTGAAATCAAGCCGCAGTGGTTAATTGAGGCCGCAGCTGGGCGGCAAAAATGGATTGATCAGGCACAGTCACTCAATATTTATATAGCGGGTGTTTCCGGTAAAAAATTGGACGAAACCTACAAGCTCGCATGGTTGCGTGGTCTAAAGACTACTTACTATCTTCGCACACTAGGTGCAACATCGGCTGAAAAATCTACGATCAAGACAAGCGCCTTGAATGCAGTACCTGCGGATGGGAACATGACCGCAATGAGTGTGGCGCTAACGGCTACTGGGTTGAAGTATTGCCCAATCGATGACTCCGAATGTGAGTCGTGCCAGTAATTCACGTAACACTAAGGAATAAAAGGAGAAAGGTATGCTGACATTTGAAGACAAACAAGCGCAATCGGAAACTCCAATGCTTGAGGAGGTATTGAATGGCGCGCAAGTGTTATCAACTTGCAAACCACGCTTACAAACCGTTAGTTCCGTGACTGGTAGTAAGAACATTGAAATCGAAAACAACGGTAATAGCAAATATTATGCGGTCAGTGACGCCAACCGTCGCGTGTCAGTGAAGGACAAGCGAATTATCAATTGCAAGACGGATGTCAACCAATTAGTGCCGTTTAAGTACAAGTGGGCATGGGAAAAATATCTTTCAGCCTGTGCGAATCACTGGATGCCACAAGAAATTAACATGAGCCGCGACATTGCCCTCTGGAAGGACCCCAATGGATTAACTGAGGATGAACGCCGCTTGGTCAAACGTAATCTGGGATTTTTTGTTACTGCTGATTCGCTAGCAGCGAATAATATCGTGCTTGGGACCTATCGCCACATCACCAATCCGGAATGTCGTCAATACCTGTTACGTCAGGCGTTTGAAGAAGCAATTCATACGCATGCTTATCAGTACATTGTCGAGTCACTTGGGCTAGACGAAGGCGAGATTTTCAACGCCTACCATGAAATAGCGTCAATCCGCGATAAGGATGAATTTCTGATCCCATTCATTGACACACTAACCGATCCACAATTCAAAACCGGTACACCGGAAACTGACCAAAAGCTATTAAAAAGCTTAATCGTATTCGCCTGCATCATGGAGGGACTATTCTTTTATGTTGGCTTTACTCAAATCCTGGCATTGGGAAGACAAAACAAGATGACCGGCACAGCGGAACAATATCAATATATTTTGCGAGATGAATCTATGCACTGCAATTTTGGTATTGATGTCATCAATCAAATCAAGATGGAGAACCCACATCTCTGGACGAAAGAATTCTGCAACGAAATTAATGGGCTGATACAAAAAGGGGTAGAGTTGGAATACCGTTATGCTGAAGATACGCTACCTCGTGGTGTTTTGGGAATGAACGCACCGATGTTTAAAGAATGCCTGCGCTACATTGCTAACCGCAGATGCAGGCAAATCGGCCTGGACGCACTTTATCCGGGCGCTAAAAATCCTTTTCCGTGGATGTCTGAAATGATTGACTTAAAGAAGGAAAAGAATTTTTTTGAAACCAGAGTTACTGAATACCAGACCGGCGGTGTACTCAACTGGGACTAAAAATGGGGGATGGATTAATGCATCGAATTATATCTTGTTGCGCTAATGATGATTACAGCCTGTGGTTACATTTTGAGGATGGAGTAAAAGGCGTAGTAAATTTGCATGACTTAGTCGGTGTTGGAATTTTCGGTGCATGGAAAGATATCGAGATATTCAAGAAAATCAGCATTGATCCGATAAAAGAAACGGTGACATGGAAGGGGGGAATTAATCTGGATTCCAATGTGCTGCATGAGTACCTTGCAAGCAAAGACCAAGAAGCTATGCTGCATTAAAAGAACTACTGCATAATTTGGAGGATGCAATTCAAAGTATCTTTTTTTTGCTAACCCATAATTGTGCAGGTAGTAGTAAGTGTAGTAGATGTAATGAGTTGTAATCTTATGTAACTTTAATTTGGAGGTTGAAATGGCAACTACCAAGAAGAAACCAGTAGCAAATAAAAAACCAGTGGCTAAAAAAGCACCGGTAAAAAAAGTAGCCGCTACGAAAAGACCAGCAGCTAAGAAAAAAGCACCAGCAAGAAAAAAAGTAGTCGCTACGAAAAAAGCACCAGCAGCTAAGAAAAAAGCACCAGCAAGAAAAAAAGTAGTCGCTACGAAAAAAGCACCAGCAGCTAAGAAAAAAGCACCAGCAAGAAAAAAAGTAGTCGCAAAAAAGCCTGCACCAGACAGCAGCACCGGCGACGCTTCCAGTTGGCCGTTTCCACTTTCTGGCTCTCGCCCCTAAGCTTAAGCGGTCGTTACTGCGAACAGCCCTAACTGCAAAAGTAATGGCTGTTCGCAGTTTTTAATTTTATGGTATATGCTTCTTACCCATGTTTCTTCCTGTCAAGTTTTTCCTGTAGAATCTCATTTACCTTGGCAGGACTTGCCTTCCCCTTGGTAACCTTCATAACCTGACCAACGAGGAAATTAAAAGCCTTTTCTTTTCCCTTGCAGAAATCAGAAACCTGATGAGGGTTGTCTATAAGAACCACGTCAACAAGTCTCCTGATCTCATCACTATTTGAAATCTGTCTCAACCCTTTTTCTTCAATAATCGTATCAGCTGAGGAACCATGTTCTCCATGCCACATGGCACCAAATATGTCTTTAGCAATTTTCCCAGAAATAGTTCCATCACAGATACGCAATATTAATTCCGCCAATTGCTTGGCAGATACTGGAGAAATAGTAATATATTCATTGTTTTGATTTAAGCGTGCGGCGACCTCGCCAATCACCCAATTAGCACACAGTTTGGCATTTTTACTACCAACAATTTCTACAACTTCCTCAAAATAATCTGCCGTGCTTTTATCAGCAGTTAACATCGTTGCATCATATTTGGAAAGCGCATAAATTTCCTCAACACCAAACTTCAGATACGCAGAAGATTGTTGCAAAGGATAAATGTCAGTCTGTTTCTCAATAAGAAGCTTATATTTATCTACATCCCGAGCTATAAAGCGATAATAACGCCACATTGGAAGCTCCGGCATAGATTTCATGATTTCATTAATCAAATCTTGAGATATTTCGAGTGGTAACAAATCTGGGTCGGGAAAATAGCGGTAATCATGCGCATCTTCCTTACTACGCATGACATGAGTTTCACGTTTGTCTGCATCGAATAGCACTGTTGCTTGCCTAATCTTACCTCCATTTTCCAGTATAGATATTTGTAATCCTGATTCATAATCAATAGCTTGTTGTAAAAAGCGAAATGAATTCAGGTTTTTTATTTCTCGACGAGTACCAAGTTTGTCATCTCCCAACCTGCGCACCGACACGTTAGCATCACAGCGAAACGATCCTTCCTCCATGTTGCCATCACTGATACCAATCCAGCGCACCAAAGAGTGCAGCGTTTTGGCAAAAGTCACTGCCTCCATGCTACTACGCATGTCTGGCTCAGAAACAATCTCCAACAAAGGCGTACCGGCACGGTTCAGATCAATGCCCGTCATACCATGGAAATCCTCATGTAATGATTTTCCTGCATCTTCTTCTAAGTGCGCCCGGGTAAGACGTACGATCTTCTCACGCTCGTTATTATCGCGCCCAGTTAGAATCTTGATACAGCCACCTTCAACAATCGGCAATTCATATTGACTAATCTGGTAACCTTTTGGTAGATCCGGATAGAAATAATTTTTGCGTGCAAAGATTGAGGGTGAATTAATTTTTGCACCTACAGCCAAACCGAATTTGACTGCTCGTTCTACCGCAACACGATTCAATACCGGCAATACTCCTGGCAACGCTATGTCAACTGCACAAGCCTGAGCATTAGGTGTACCTCCAAAAACAGTTGAGGCGCCAGAGAATATTTTTGATTGAGTCAAGAGTTGGGTATGTACCTCAAGACCAATAACGATTTCCCATGTCATTTCGTTATCTATATGGTTCAAGCCTTTGTTATATCTGGCATTTGAGTATGCCAGTCCATTACCTGTTGGTATTGATGGGCAACATTCAGCATTTGTGCTTCAGAAAAATAATTTCCAATGATGTGTAATCCCACTGGTCTGTTTCCATTACCAAAGCCTGCGGGAATCGACATGCCTGGCAGCCCAGCTAAACTAGCTGCAGCAGTATAAGTATCTGACAAATACATCTGTAAAGGGTCGCTACTTTTCTCTCCTAAGGCAAATGCAACGGTAGGCGAGGTGGGTCCCATGATTATTTCGCATTGCTTGAATACTTCAGCAAAATCTTGTGCAATCAAACGTCTCAATTTTTGTGCTTTAATATAGTAGGCGTCGTAATAACCGTGTGACAACACATATGTACCGATCAGAATGCGCCGTTTCACTTCTGCACCAAAGCCTTGAGTGCGGCTTTTTTGGTACATGTCATTGAGATCAGCATACTCAAGGGCACGGTGGCCATAACGCACACCATCGAAGCGAGAGAGATTGCTTGATGCTTCCGCTGGAGCCAGCACGTAATAAACAGGAATCGAAAGTTTCGTATTAGGCAATGATACTTCTACGATTTTTGCACCTAGCTTGTTATATTCTACGATGGCTGCATCTACCGCACGCGACACATCCTCACTCATCCCTTCAGCAAAATATTCCTTTGGAAGCCCAATACGCAAGCCCTCTAACGGTTTTTCTAAATCGCGTGCGTAGTCCTCTTGATCACGTAGAAGACTGGTTGAATCACGTGCATCGAAACCTACCATGACATTTAACATTAACGCTAAGTCTGCTGCCGATTTTGCTATCGGTCCTCCTTGATCAAGACTCGAAGCAAACGCGATCATGCCATACCTCGATACTAAACCGTAAGTCGGCTTTATGCCGGATACACCGCACAATGCCGCCGGCTGGCGTATAGAACCACCTGTATCGGTACCAGTAGCAGCTGGTACCATGCGCGCTGCTACTGCACAGGCAGAGCCTCCAGAACTTCCTCCTGGCACGGTCGTAATATCCCATGGATTCTTCACTGGTCCGTAAAAAGAGGTTTCATTACTAGAACCCATGGCGAATTCATCCATATTGGTTTTACCAATATTTACTGTACCAGCCAGATTGAAACGCTCAATTACATGGGCGTCATAAGGCGAGATGAAGCTTGACAACATTTTCGACCCGCAGGTAGTGAGCCAGCCCTTAGTACAAAAAATATCCTTATGAGCAATAGGAATACCAGTCAATGGGCACGCCACTCCAGATGCAATCATTGTGTCAGCGGTACGCGCTTGGTCAAGACTCATTTCTTCATTAATCGTAATGAAGGCATTATATTCTTGGTTTAAAACTTTCACGCGTCTGAGAAATTCTCGAGTGAGTTCTACACTAGAAACTTTTTTTGCTGCAAGTAAAGCGGAAAGCTGCTTGAGGCTCGAGTTCAACATGACATATGCGTAGCAGGGAGATTGCGGAAAGAAGCAAGGAAAATTTCAATGTCTTACTTATTCTTCGTGTTTCACTCAATAACCTTTGGAACTAGATAAAACCCTGCCTCTACCTGGGGTGCTAGAGACTGAAACAGTTCGTGTTGATCTACCTCAGTTACCACATCCGTACGTAAACGCTGCACAACATCCTGAGCATGAGACATAGGAACAATTGTAGACGTGTTTACCGCTTGCA